>JACCDS010300266.1_pt1 | contig 14767 bp, 11 predicted proteins | sample 7446441 | NCBI WGS metagenome assembly JACCDS01 (sample SAMN15323445, study PRJNA562643) | freshwater metagenome | isolation source: river surface water | place: USA:Blue River Watershed | collected 2017-08-17 | reverse complement strand
GGCGTCTACACCACCGACCCCCGCGTGGTGCCCGAAGCCCGCCGTTTGCAAACCGTGAGCTTTGAGGAAATGCTGGAAATGGCCTCCCTCGGCTCCAAAGTCTTGCAAATCCGCTCCGTCGAATTTGCCGGTAAATACAAAGTGCCCATGCGCGTGCTGTCCAGCTTTACGCCTTGGGACATCGACATCAACGAAGAAGCCGCATCTGGCACCCTGATCACTTTTGAGGAAGACGAACAAATGGAACAAGCCGTCGTATCCGGCATCGCATTCAACCGCGACGAAGCCAAAATCTCTGTACTGGGCGTGCCCGACAAGCCAGGTATTGCTTACCAAATTTTGGGCGCAGTGGCTGACGCCAACATCGAAGTGGACGTGATCATTCAAAACCTGAGCAAAGAAGGCAAGACTGACTTCAGCTTCACGGTGCACCGCAATGACTACGCCAAAACCATCGATTTGCTGAAAGAAAAAGTGTTGCCGGCACTGGGCGCTGCGGATGTGGCGGGCGATGCCAAGATCTGCAAAGTTTCGATCGTTGGTATTGGCATGCGCAGCCATGTGGGCGTGGCCAGCAAGATGTTCCGCTCGTTGAGCGAAGAGGGCATCAACATCCAAATGATCTCGACTTCTGAAATCAAGACCTCGGTGGTGATTGACGAGAAATACATGGAATTGGCCGTGCGCGCACTGCACAAAGCCTTCGATCTGGATCAAGCGTAAGTTATAATCTTGACCACTGGAAACGTGACCGAGTGGCCGAAGGTGCTCCCCTGCTAAGGGAGTATGGGGTGTAGAGCCTCATCGAGGGTTCGAATCCCTCCGTTTCCGCCAGTGACCCAATAAAAATGCGCCTTTTGGCGCATTTTTCATTTCTACCCCCCAATTTACCCTCCAGCAAATCTTTGCTGATCATGTAGCCAGTTGATGCTGCGGATTGTCTTATGAGCATCACGATTGCTTCGCATTGTTTTCTTTCGCTCGTTTCAAGGCTGCGTCCAACTGCGTCCAGATATAGACCCCACCATACCCCCAACCCTTCGCTTCTAGGCAGGGACTCCCGTCAGCCCTTGAACTCTATTTCGCTCAAACGATTTATTTTTTATAACAATGTGCTCTTGGTGTGTCGCTTGTATTCGAGGCGGTGGGGGTTTGTTTTTTGAAACGTGTTTTTAAACGAAGAGATTCGGTTTTGTCCTGTCAGAGACATAGAAAGTAGGAGGGTAGGATGTTGCGATCGACAACGCCCCATAGATGTTTTGCAATGGTCTATCCCCCAAGTTCGTCAACCTGTATTGGACTTTTGCTCTCGAAGCATGATCTCCATCAAATGAAAAACCACGCGCTGGTTTTGATGGTTCAGTAAGCGGTAGTCCTGTATGACTGATCTTTCCAAGTTCGGCTCAAACGATACATCCTTTAAAACGTCTGTTCTCTCTGAAGTCGTTTGATAGTTGGCTATGGGGGTTTCGCCCCAACGCAACCATTGGCTGGTGGTCCCCAACATATTGGCCAGTACCTCGATTTTGTCCATCGTGGGGATGGACTCACCAAGTAGCCACTTTCGCGCCGCGTTTGGCGAAACAGGCGCACCTCTCCAACGCAAGTTGAACTCGCGTGACAAGGTGGTTGGACTCAAAGACTTCCGGTGACTTTGCAACTGATGAACCAGTCGGGTACCGAACGCCTTTGGCGTCGCATTTACGCCTAATGAACTCATTTTCAAATTGTGCTACGGAACTTTGTTGCAAAACTAACTATGGTTAATCAATTAAATAACTTCAGTTATCATTGATGCGTGAAAATCGCATCTCTTATCAGTTTGGAAGATGTTCCAAGAACCCAGCCTCAGCGGATTCAAGCCGAACCCGAGCGAGAAGTTGTGTCAGAGAACCCCGCAATTGCTCGCTTAGCACACGCACGCTCTGTACTGTTCTTACAAGGCCCCGTCGGTCCGCTGTTTGGCAAGTTGGCACATTGGTTATGCCAAAAAGGGACAAAGGTTCTTCGGGTCGCGTTCAACGGGGGAGACGCTTGGGACGCGCGCAGTTTGCCCAGAGATCAGGTGTTTTGTTTTGGTTTGCCAATGGGCAGTTGGCCGGCTGCCTTTTGGCGCCTGTGTTTGCACCACGCGGTGGACGTGGTGGTGCTGTTCGGGCAATCACGCCCTTGCCATGCTCCGATCTTCGCGATTGCGAAAAACCTAGGTGTTGACGTGGTTGTTGTAGAGGAAGGTTACTTCCGACCAGGTTTTGCAACGTTTGAACTCGGGGGCGTCAACGGACATTCAAAAACCTTGGATCACTACGACTGGCAACCAAGCAACCTCGCGACTCAAGAACTCAAAGCAGATGAGTGCAAGCGGCATTTTTTCAAGACATGTTGGCACGCCAGCGTGCATTACGTGCAGATCTTCATGGGCCGAAAGCGATTTCCCAATTACGTGCATCACCGCGAAACCTCTGTGCTGAGCAATTCCCTTTACTGGTTGCGGTCTTGGAAAGTCAAATTGCAGCGCCGTGGCGATGACCACGCCTTGGTTCAAAGCATGCTCGACATCGGGGTGCGGTTTTTCTTCGTCCCCTTGCAGCACGACGGTGACACACAAATCACACAGCACAGTCGGTTTGACCGCAACACCGCCTTTATCGAAGAAGTTGTGCGCTCATTTGCCCAGCACAGCTTACCCGGGCATGTGCTGCTGTTCAAGCAGCACCCCATGTCCCGTGGTGGCCCCGGTCATGAGAAGTTCATCCATGCCCTTGCTCGCGAATTGGACATTGCCCTACGCGTGTATTGCGTATGGGAAGGCCACAACCCATCGATTTTGGATGCCTGCCAAGGCGTTGTGCTGATCAACAGCACCGTGGGCTTGCAGGCTTTGCAACGAGGCCGTCCCGTCAAGGTGTTGGGGAACGCCCTGTACGACTTACCGGGTGTGACGGCACAAGCAACTTTGGATGAGTTTTGGGCTCGGCCGCAAGAGCCAGACCCTGAACTCAAGCGACATTTTCTTCAGCAATTCAAGCACCTCACCCAGGTGCCGTGTTCGATTTACGCCAATGCCCACGAGGCTTGGTCCTTCCTCAAGACCCGGTGAAACGGTGTTGGCGTCGATGCTGACGCTGTGGTTTTGAGATTTTCGTTTGATGCATTTGGGTGCATCGAACGGCGGTAGCGTGCTCAAACGGTTCATGAACAACCTTGTTTCTCAGTCTCGATCGGCCAGCAGAAATGCTCTGCAAATCACCTTGGCGGTTTGGAAAGCTTTGTTGCTGCGCGAGTCATTGGCGCGTTTGTTTGGTCGGCGTTCGGCGTGGGCTTGGTTGTTGGTGGAGCCTTTGTTTCATATCGGCTTCATGGTGCTGGTGTTCACTGTGATCCGGGTGCGCAACGTCGGGGGTATTGAAACGGCCTTGTGGCTGGTCTTGGGCTTTATGGGGTTTTTCATGTTTCGCCGCTCCGGCACACAAGGTGCCAATGCCATCGGCGCGAACCGGTCCTTGTTTGCTTACCGACAAGTTAAGCCGGTGGACACGGTGCTGGTGCGTTGCGCTTTGGAGGGTTTGCTCATGCTGTGCATACTGGTCTTGGTGCTGACCATCGCCTGTTTCTGGGGTTTTCCTGTTTGGCCGCACGACCCCCTAGCGGCGCTTCAGTACGTGCTGGGCTTGTGGTGCTTGGGGGTAGGGTTTGCCTTGGTGGTGTCGGTGGCCCAAACCTTGGTTGATGAGTTGGGCAACGTGGTCGACATGGCCATGATGCCCATGTATTTGCTGTCTGGCGTGGTTTTTCCCCTGGCGGCGGTGCCGTACCCCTACCGGGAATGGCTCTTGCTCAACCCCGTGGCGCATGGACTGGAGGGTTTGCGCTTGGCTTTTGCCCCGCACTACCATGCCGTGCCCGAGCTCAGCATTGCTTACCTGTATGCCTTCGCGTTGGCTGCGGTGTTCATGGGATTGGCTTTGCATGTGCGCTACCAAAACCGATTGGTGGCCCAATGATCGTGGTTGACAACGTGCACAAGCGCTACCAAACCGATCATGGCCCGGGCCAGTGGGTTTTGCAAGGTGTGAACTTGACGATACCCCCGCGCGTCAGCGTGGGTTTGGTGGGTGGCAATGGCGCAGGAAAGTCCACCTTGTTGCGCATCATCGGTGGTATTGATCAGCCTAACAAAGGCCGTGTGCAGCGCCACTGCCGTGTCAGTTGGCCCATGGGCTTTGGCGGTGGATTACAGGGCTCACTCACCGGACGGCAAAACGCCAAATTTGTCTGCCGTGTCCACGGTCGAGAAGCCGATATGGCGCAGCGCATTGCGCAAGTCGAGTCGTTCGCTGAAATCGGCCCCGCCTTTGACGAACCCGTCAAGACCTACTCCAGCGGCATGAAGTCGCGGCTGCAGTTTGGCTTGTCGTTGGCGTTTGACTTCGATGTGTACATCTCCGACGAGGTTACGTCCACGGGCGATGCAGCTTTCCAAAAGAAAGCACAAGCCGCTTTCAAATCCTTGGCCGATCACGTCAGTTTGATCATGGTCTCTCACAGCCCCGGTACGCTCAAACAGTTTTGCCAAGCGGGGGTCTGGCTCCACCACGGTCAAGCGCATTGGTTCGACGACATCAACGAGGCCTTGCGGGCTTACGCCAAAGCCGATCCTTTAAAGAAGTCCGAGTCATGACCCATTGGCAGGCCGTTCGATTAGCATTTTTGCGTCAGCCGGTTTGGGGCACGGCGTTGGCTTTGAGTGTGCTCGCCAGTGTGTATTGGCTGGTGGTCGCCTCGGACCGCTATGTGTCGGAGTCGCACGTGATCGTGCAGCGCACCGACATGGCCGCAGGCACATCGGTGGATTTGTCCAGCCTTATGAGCGGCATGGCGGGCGGCAACCGAGCCGACCAGTTGTTGCTGCGCACACATATGCGTTCGGTGGACATGCTGCTGAACTTGGATGGCCAGCTCGACTTGAAGACCCACTACAGCCAATGGCAGCGAGACCCCTTGTCACGCATGTGGTCGTCCAACCCCGATGTGGAAATGTTTCACCGGCATTTCTTGAGCCGTGTGAGCATCGAGCTCGATGAATTCACTGGCGTTCTGATCATCCGTGTCCAGGGCTACACACCGGAGCTGGCGCAGTCCTTGAACGAGCGTTTGGTCAGCGAAGGAGAGCGCTTCATGAACCACATGGCGCACCAGTTGGCGCAGGCCCAAGTGGGTTTCTTGGAGTCGCAGGTCAAGACCTTGTCGGCACGGGCGCAGCAATCGCGGCAGCTCTTGCTCAGCTTCCAAGACAAAAAAGGATTGGCCGCGCCCAAGGCCATGGCCGATGGTGTGCAGGGCATCGTAAACCAGCTGCAGGCGCAGCGCAGCGAACTGCAAACCCAGCGCGGCGCGCTACAGGCCTACTTGGTGAACGACCACCCCAGCATCGTCATGCTGAACCAGCAAATTCAGTCGATCGAAAGGCAAATAGCGCAAGAGCAATCGCGGCTGGCATCGCCACAAGGCATGCCGCTGAACCGCACGCTGGAAGCTTTTACTGAGCTTGAACGCCAGGCCCTGTTTGACCAAGAGGTCTACCAGTCTGCCCTTACGTCTCTGGAGCGTGGCCGCATCGAGGCTACGCGAACCATCAAAAAAGTTTCGGTCTTGCAAGCACCCAGCATGCCCGAATACCCCATAGAGCCACGCCGTGTGTACAACACCTCGGTGTTCTTTTTGATTGCCTTTTTGTTGGCAGGCGTGGTGCAGCTCCTGCGCGAGATTGTTCGCGACCACCAAGACTGAGATCACCATGATTGCATCGAACCCTTTTAAAGTGCTGCGCCGCTCATTGCTGCTGCTTACTTTAGCTTTGGGCTCTGCTGCGTTGGCGCAGACCTTGCCTGACAAAGCTCCTGCGCCCACCACCAACGCCATCGTTGCCCCTACGGCGGTGCTGAGCGACGTCATGGGTGCGCACCTGTTCACTGGAGCCTTTGCCCGCCAAGGCGCCAGCCACTTCAACCCCGATTACGCTATCGCCATAGGCGACCAAATTCAGGTGCGATTTTGGGGCGCCTTCACGCTCGACGCTGTACTGACGGTGGATCACCAAGGGCAAATCTTCATACCCAACTCGGGCCCTATCCGCGTTGCAGGTGTGCGCAACGCCGACTTGCAATCGCATGTGGCCAAAACCATCGCACAAACCTTCAAGGCCAACGTCAACAGCTACACCAGCTTGGCTGGTGCCCAGCCCGTGCGCGTGTTTGTGGGCGGTAACGTGATGCGGCCTGGCCTGTATGCCGGCACGAGCTTGGACAGCCTGCTGCACTTCTTGGATCAAGCGGGCGGTATCGACCCCGATCGCGGCAGCTTCTTGCGGGTGGAAGTCAAGCGGGGCCCTGTTGTGCGGGCAACGGCGAACCTCTACGACTTCTTGCTGGAGGGCGCGATGCCTTTGGTCCAGCTGACCGATGGCGACGTCATTTTTGTGCCACCGCGGCAAAGTTCGGTCAGGGTCGGGGGGCTTGCCACGAACGCCAAACGCTTTGAGTTCGAGGGCCCACAGCAAACCTTGGCCCATATCCAAGCTTTGGCCAAACCCCGGGCAGAAGCCACCCATGTCAGGGTGGTGCGCAACAGCGGCACCGTGCGCAACACCGAATACCACCCCTTGGCACAAGCCGCGGAGGTTTTGGTGAACAACGGCGATGAGGTGGAATTCACCGCCGATAAAAAGCCCGGCACCATCACCGTGCGTGTGGAGGGTGAACACATCAGCGGCCAAGAGTATGTGCTGCCTAATGATAGCCGCTTGCAAAGCCTGATCGATCGCATTGAGCCTACCGCGAATGCGGATATCCAAAGCCTGCAGCTGTTTAGGCAAAGCGTGCGCCAGCGCCAAAAAGACTTGCTGGCCGCCAGCTTGCGCAGCCTGGAGCGCGCGGTGCTGACCGCCCGCAGCGGTAGCAGCGATGAAGCCCGTTTGCGCAAAGACGAGGCCGAATTGACGCTGCAGTGGATCGATCGCGCCAAGCAAGTCGAGCCTTTGGGGCAGGTGCAAATCGCCCAGGACAACAACAAAGGGCAAATGTTGTTGGAGAACGGCGACGTGCTGCGCATTCCCCGCAACGACAACCTTGTGATGGTCACCGGTGAAGTGTTGTTCCCCAACGCTATCGCTTACCACCCGCGCATGCGCTTGCAAGACTACATCCATCGAGCCGGTGGCTACAGCCAAAACGCCGACAACAGCCGCATCGTCATTGCCCGCCGCGATGGCCGCTTTGAACAAGCTGACGCTGACCGCTGGTTGCCCAGCGCACAGGTTCAACCTGGCGACCAAGTGCTGGTGCTGCCCAATGTGGACCAAAAACAGCGCCAGTTCTGGAAAGACATGACGCAAATTATTTACCAGATTGCAGTCAGTTCGAAAGTGGTATTCGGACTATGAAGATGAGCACTCTAAATAAATGAAAAAGCTCGTGGCTGCTCATTTTCGGGCTGGCGTGTAGATTTGGAATAGACATAAATGGCAGAGCGAATTCTGGTGACTGGAGGGGCTGGCTACATCGGATCTCACACGGTATTGCAGCTATTAGAAGCCGGCGCGGATGTTACGGTTCTGGACAACTTCAGCAATTCATCACCCGCCGCCCTGGTGCGAGTGTCAGAGCTGGCCAAGCGTAGCGCAAGGGTGATTAAGGGTGACATCACCAACGCCGCGACGCTGGGAGACTTATTTGCCGAGCAGCGGTTTGACGCCGTGCTGCATTTCGCCGGCCTCAAGGCCGTGGGGGAGTCGGTTGAGCAGCCCTTGCGCTATTACGAAAACAACGCTTTGGGCACCCTGCGGCTTTTGAAGGCCATGCAGGCTTCCGATACGCGCACCTTGGTGTTCTCGTCCTCGGCAACCGTTTATGGCAACTCGCAATTCCTGCCCCTGACCGAGGATGCGCCCAGATCGGCCACCAACCCTTACGGGCGCAGCAAGTTGATGATTGAGGAAATGCTGGAGGATTTGCATTGTGCGGAGCCCGACTGGCGCATTGCTTGCCTGCGCTACTTCAATCCGGTCGGTGCGCATCCGTCGGGCTTGATCGGGGAGGACCCACGGGGCGCTACCAATAACCTGATGCCCTACATCTGCCAAGTGGCCTGTGGTGTGCGGCAGCACTTGTCAGTATTTGGCAGCGACTATCTTACACCCGACGGCACCGGAGTACGCGACTACATACATGTGCTAGATCTGGCCGCCGGGCACCTAGCGGCCTTGTCCTATCTGAAGAGCAGTGCCAACGGCGAGTGGCTCGCGGTGAATCTGGGGACGGGCAGCGGAGTTTCAGTGCTTCAGATGGTCGATGCTTTTCAGGAAGTCAGCGGCCGTGCTGTGCCATTTCAGATCTCGGCCCGGCGGCCGGGCGATGTAGCGGCCTGTTATGCGGATGCGTCCAAGGCAAGGGCGCTGTTGGGCTGGCAGGCCCGGCTCGGCTTGCGCGATATGTGTGCCGACAGTTGGCGCTGGCAGTCGAAAAATCCGAACGGATACGGTTGATACCGCCGCATGGCAGCAGGGGATGCAATCTCGCTTGGGCGACAGGGCATGTGTGCGGTTGAAAAAATGACATTGGAGAGATCGAGTGAACATAGTAAGTAGTCAGTCCAGGGTGCATTCACTTAGCGTTATCGTTCCGTTTCGCGCGGACCCGAATTCCCCTTATCTGCTGAAGCGTCTCGCAGAGCAGTGCCAGAGCTTTCCGCGGCATAACGCGATCGAGTTCATCGTCGTCGACTCCGGCTCGTCACCGGAAAGTCGCAAGGTGTGCGAGGACGTCTGCAGGCGACATGGCGTCAGCTATTTACACCACGAAAGCGAGGGGCAGACCTTCTCCATCGGTGCGGCTCGCGACTTCGGTGTCTGCCATGCGAGGGGTCGTGCCATCACTTTCCTTGACGTTGACCTGCGTGTGGCCGACGATTTCTGGGGTCGCCTGCTGCAGTTGATGGCCAGTTTCGGCATTTCGAAGCATAAGAAGCGGTTTTTTGCCATTCCCTGCCTTTACCTGACCCAAGAAGGCACCGAGGAGTTCATTGCCTCGGACGCCCAGTCCCGTGCGCTGGATTTCTATCTGCGCTGGCTGGACGGTGACAACCAGGCCGTCCAGACCATGGCTCCCTGCTCATCCGTGATGGTCGTCGATCGCCTGCATTACCTGTCCGTCGGGGGGCATCGCCCGGAATTCCGCGGACATGGCTACGAGGACTTCGAGCTGTACCACCGGTTGATCGGAGAAGAGAGTGTGCTGCCGCGCACCGTGAACTACTACCACGACGCCAAGACCTGGGACACTGCAACCTACAAGGGCTTTCGCGCCCAGTTCTCCGTGCTCGGGCGCCACGCCCTGATGGCCAATTTGTTCGTGGTACACCTCTGGCACCCTAGGCCGAAGAACAGTTCGTTCTATGGCAACATGAACGCCAACCGGACGATCTGGCTGGATTTCTTCAAGGAATTTGACAAGACAGGAAAACACCCAGAGCCCCTTCTTGACAGGCAAGCTCGATACAAAAAAATTCTATATTTCGGTTCTCCAGACACTAGCTCCACAAGATGCTTACAAGACGTTACACCGTTACTTGGAAGCCGCGTCTTCGTCAATGAATTTGACTTCATCGACGAAGATGGACAGATGCTTGAGTCAGAATTTGACTCCATGATCAGGAACCTAAGCATTGAGGCTATTCTTTTTCCCAATCCCTACGGCAACCCAGCACGACTGAAAATCTATAACTGGTGTCGCCGCACGAGATTTCCGTACTTGTGTTTTGACCGTGGCGCCTTGCCGGACAGTTGGTTCTTTGACGCCAATGGTTTTAACGCCGATTCGGCCAGTTATTTAATGCCTAACTGGCGCCACCAACTGACGCCCGCTCAGAGGGATGAGACCATTCAATACATTCGGCTATCCCTCGCGGGCGCGAGCACGCTGGAAAAGCAAGGCGCCCGTGTTGGCGGCGAGGGCCTGGCCGCTCGACTGAAAACGGGGGGCAAGAAGGTGCTGTTCGTGCCGCTTCAACGCCCCAGCGATACCGTGATTAGATATTTTTCGGGTCAGCTCGAGTCGTATGAGGCCTTTCTGCGGTTCATCGACCAAGCGGCCCTGGAGCTCAAGCGACAGGGTTGGGTTGTCCTGTGCAAAAAGCACCCGCTGGAAACCGAAAGCCCCCATTTGCAACATGCCCTGTATGTGCCGAACGACACCCATTTCGTCGATCTGCTGGAACTCGCTGACGCCGTCGCCTTGATCAACTCGGGGGTGGGTGTCTATGCCATGATGGCAGGGAAGCCCTGTTTCATTTTTGGAGAGGCGTTCTATGCCTTCGAGGGTATCAATCAGCGCGCGTCAGCGGCAGATTCCAAGGACTTTTGTTGCCAGCTCAGGGAGCCCTTCACGGTCGACATGGAAGAAGTGTACCGGTTCATACATTTCTTAAAAAACAGGTTTTACTCTTTTGGGGTGTCACGCAACAAGATGCGCAAAGAGTCGGATGGCTCGCTGCGCAACATCACAACAGGCATTGATTTCTACGCGATCAGAATTCCGGACATGCATCCGGTTTTGTACGCATCCCAATGCCGGCCACAGCTTTCTACCGCCGCGCCGCTTTTTGAGCGTTTCCGCCTCGACTTGGTGCAAAGGAAACAGGCGGCGTCTGTCCTGGCAAAGTCGGCGCCGCAAGTGATGAAGGATTCCAGAACCACACGGGCGGCCAAGTGGCACAAGCTCCGGCGCGATCCGCATGCATTCTTTCGAGATGCGAAGCAGCCAGCTTTGCGCGCAGTGCGCTTTCTCTTTCCGCCTAAATGAAGTTGTAATAACGTGAGGACTTGGCTCGGACGGGAACGGTGGTTAGTTGACCATAGGGCTTACCCGGCCCACTTGAGCTCGGGGCGTGGAGATGGCATTTTCCATCTCCATGGAGCAGTCTCACCAACATGGCGTTTGTAGCTGACATCGTTTCAGTCCATCCTAGTAGTCGCTTTGATAAAGCCAGCCGTTTTGTTCTTTTCAGCGGCGCCAATGTCTTTGAGTCCTGCGATCTAGCCCTGAGCTCTTGCGAAAAATATGTGCGGCTAACACAGAAGTTCGGAACTCTGTATGTCATCAAGCGCAGCTTCGATAAAGCCAGCAAGTCCTCCATTTACTCCTGCCGCTGGCCGGGGCTGGAAGAAGGGCTGAAGACATTCGCGGCCGTGAAAGCAGCAACCGGTGTTCTGCTGATCACGGGTGTGCACGAGCCTTGGCAGGCTATGCTGGTGGCCGTGTTGGGCGATGTATTGGGCGCTTCAAATCTACGATAAGTATCAATAATGACAACCCGGTTCGACATTGCCGTTATCGGTGTTATCTCAAGCAGCATGTTTCGTATTCCGTATCTGCCTGTAATGGCAGGAGTGGGGATCAAGCTAGTTACGCGATTGTCAGACTGCAATGGCTTGTCGGCAATTGCCGGTTGGGGCTGTCGCCCCACTGCTCGCAAGGCGCTGACCTATGCCAAGCAGAATCGCTTGAAATATTTGGCATTTGAAGACGGCTTTTTGCGCTCCTACGGTACGGGTGATCACTTTCCGCCTTTGTCCTTGGTGGTGGACGAGTTGGGAATTTACTATGACAGCACGCGTCCGAGTTCAATTGAAAAATTGTTGGCTAGCACAGGTGATGTGCTGGCGGGTCATGAGGTATGGCTAGATCAAGTCCTGCCGCTTTTGCGTGAAAACGCCTTAAGCAAGTACAACCATGCGCCAGACTTTGATCCAAGGGGGCTTGGCTCCGAACGGGATAACGGCCTGACCCAACGCGTGTTGGTGGTGGACCAAACCATGGGTGACATGAGCGTTTCGCTGGGAGGGGCAGCGGCGCAAACTTTCGCTGATATGTTGGCAGCGGCCAAGGCAGAGAACCCGCGAGCCGCCATTTATGTGAAGACGCACCCAGAGGTTTCGTCTGGCCGTAAGGTGGGCTATTTAACAAGCGTACAGCCAGATGAGCGCACGGTGGTGCTGCGCGATGCGGTCAACCCCATGAGTTTGATGCAGTTCATGGATAAGGTTTACGTGGTCACCAGCACCATGGGCTTTGAGGCTTTGTTGGCGGGCAAGCGGGTGGTGTGCTTTGGAGTGCCGTGGTACGCGGGCTGGGGCGCCACGGATGACCGTTGTACGCATTCGCCCGCCCTGGCCCGGCGCACACGCCAGCGTAGCGTGAGTGAGCTGTTTTCTTCCGCCTATATTCACTACACGCGCTACCTCAACCCAGTGACCCACCAACGCGGGCAAATATTGGACGTGATCAACTGGCTGGTGCGCCAAAAAGACATGGCCACGTGTATGCACGGCCCCCAGCGCACCGGGCTTGTGGTGGGTGTGGGCTTTAGGCGCTGGAAGGCAGCAAACTTAAAGCCGCTGTTGGGTTTGCATACGCCTTTGGTGCGTTTTGTATCGGGAGCTCAAGCTTTACAGGCCCAGCGATTACAGCCAGGTGACACTGTGGTGTGGTGGGGCGCTCTGCCGCCACAAGGCTTGGTCGACCACGTGCGAAGTTGTTGGGCGCGCCTGCTGCATGTAGAGGACGGCTTTGTGCGTTCGGTGGGCTTGGGCTCGGACCTGATTCGCCCACAGTCCATCGTGCTGGACGAGCGGGGCATTTACTTTGACGCTAGGCGTCCGTCTGACCTGGAGCATTTGCTGCTGACCCGTGCGTTCACCGCTGAAGACTTGGCCCGCGCCCATGCGGTGCGGGCGTTTGTGGTGGCGCACGGCATTAGCAAATACAACCACGAGCCGCGCCAGCCGGTGTGCTGGCGCGAGGCAGCGCAGGGTAGGGCTGTGGTGCTGGTGCCGGGGCAGGTGGAAGACGATGCGTCAATTAAGTTGGGCTGCACCTCCGTACGTACCAACTTAGGCTTGCTGCAAGCGGTGCGTGCGGCGCGGCCCGATGCCTACATCGTCTACAAGCCGCACCCCGATGTGCTCAGCGGCAACCGCCAAGGCCACTTGGCCCTGCAAGCCGCCCGCCAGTGGGCCGATTACATAGAGGCCGGCATCAGCGTGGTGAGCTGCATCGAGGCTTGCGACGAGGTGCACACCATGACCTCGCTGACGGGTTTTGATGCGCTGCTGCGCGGTAGACGTGTGGTGACCTACGGCCAGCCTTTTTACGCCGGCTGGGGCCTGACCGAAGACCGCGCCCGCGAACCCTTTCCAGGCAGTCAAGACCCAACACCAGCTCCCGCGCTGGACCGCCGCACCCGCCGCCTGAGCCAGGACGAACTGGTGGCCGGTGCTTTGTTGCACTACCCCATTTACTGGGACTGGGACCTCAAGGGCTACACCACCTGCGAAGCAGTGCTGCACCGTATCGTGGAGCAACGCACGGCACTAGAAGCCAACGGCGGCCTAAACAAACTGCGCTTGGGATGGTGGCGGCGGCAGATGCGCAAAGCGGTGGTTCTTTTGCGAAGTGCGATTTCGAGCAATGGATAAGAAAATGAAACTATTGAACGGATCTTTAAAGAGTTTGCGTGCCGTTTTTGCCGCATGTACAGTTGGACTGAGCTGGGGCGCCAACGCTCAAGAGTCAAATCTTTGGCGCGATTGGACAGAGGACTTATCAGCTAACCGCTGGGAGTCTGCTGCAGCATTTGCGGGTGTGACTGCGCTGGGTCTGCACAGCTGGAATTGGGGGAGCAGCAAAACCTTCAAAGTTAATGATGAGGGTTGGTTTGGCAAAGAGACGGGTTCGGGTGGTGCCGACAAACTGGGTCATGCATTTTCCAGTTACACGATGACCAACTTGTTGGCCAATCGTCTAGAGTACAAAGGTCGATCGCCTGAACGTGCGGCCATCAATGCAGCTTTGCTAACGCAAGCCGTAATGCTTTATGTTGAAATTTTTGATGGATATTCGGGTGACCACGGATTTTCAAAAGAAGACATGGCCATGAACGCGCTAGGTAGTGGTCTTGCGTACGCCCGAGCTGCGGTGCCAGGCTTGCGCGAGTTGATTGACTTTCGATTGGAATACGAGGCCTCTGGTTACAAAGGTTACCGACCCTTGTCGGATTATTCGGGACAAAAATACCTATTTGCTTTTAAGCTCGGCGGTCTAAATGCTCTCAAAGACTCGCCGATGCGCTTCTTCGAGTTGCAAGCTGGGTATTACGCGCGAGGCTTTTCCAAACTGGAAAAAGTTGACGGTTTTGGCCGAACAAGAAATCATTTTGTCGGTGTCGGTTTGAACCTAAGTCAGCTACTCTTTGGTCACCGATCCGAGCAAGAGTCTGAACTCAAAAATGCAGGGAGATTGTTTTTCGAGCATATTCAAGTGCCCCACACTGCAGTCAGAACTGAGCATGCACGATAAAAAGACACAGTGATTTCAGCTTGCTACGCTAAATTTCAAGCCCAGCACCTAAAAGTACTGGGCTTTTTTTTGATGCTTCAGTAGCTGTTTTATCAACAAACTCATTTGTCAGACTCGCTTACCCAGTTGGTGAGTTCACCTGATATTTTGATGTGTCGAACAGAAAAGTAAGTTTGCTGTATCTTTTTCGGTTAGTGCCCCGCGTAAGGGTTGCAACTATTCGACTGTCTGGCATTCCCCCAAATCAGTAGACAAATAATGATGTCAAAACTGAATTGGAGAATTGGAAATGCAAAGGTCGAAATACACACCCGAGTTCAAGTCTGAGGCTGTCAAGCAGGTGGTGGACAAGGGCC
>JACCDS010508118.1_pt1 | contig 14773 bp, 16 predicted proteins | sample 7446441 | NCBI WGS metagenome assembly JACCDS01 (sample SAMN15323445, study PRJNA562643) | freshwater metagenome | isolation source: river surface water | place: USA:Blue River Watershed | collected 2017-08-17 | reverse complement strand
TTCCTGGCCGGCGAGAACGTGGCGCACATGGACAAGGATGCGCTGGCGCTGCTGCGCAACCGGATGCTGGGCTTCGTTTTCCAGGGCTTCAACCTGCTGCCGCGCATGAGTTTGCAGGACAACGTGGCCTTGCCGCTGGTCTATGCCGGTGTCGACCGCGAGGCACGGCAAGCCAAGGCGCGCGAATTGCTGGCCAAGGTCGGCCTGGGCAAATACGCCGAATCCTTGCCCAACCGCATTTCCGGCGGCCAGCAACAGCGCGTGGCGATTGCCCGGGCGCTGGTTAATACGCCACGTCTGATCCTGGCCGACGAGCCGACCGGAAACCTCGACAGCCACACCAGCGAGGAAATCATGCGCCTGTTCGAGGAACTGAACGGCGAGGGCATTACCATCGTGCTGGTCACCCATGAACCGGATATCGCCGCCCACTGCAAGCGGCAGGTGCGCTTTCTCGATGGTCAGATCGTCAGCGACGTGCTGACCGGGGAGGCGGCATGATCCATCCAATGCTCGGCGAAGCCTGGCTGGCCATGGGTGCCAATCGTCTGCGCACGGCGCTGACCATGCTCGGCATGGTGATCGGTGTTGGTGCCGTGGTGATCATGATGGCTATCGGGCAGGGCGCGCAGTATGCCGTGCAGCAGACGATCAGCACCATGGGCTCCAACCTCTTCATCGTGCTCTCAGGTTCTTTCACGACAGCCGGTGTGCGCAGCGGTTCAGCGGGGGCGCCGACGCTGAACGTCGCCGATGGCGAGGCGATTGCCGAACTCGATGGTGTCAGCAACGTGGCGCCGACCCACCAGGGCTCGCGGCAACTGGTCTATGGCTCACAGAACTGGAGTTCGCAGGTCATTGGCACGACGCCGGCCTACCTCGAGGCGCGAGCCTGGACCATCGTCAATGGCGCCGGTTTTGGCGATTCCGACGTGCGCTCGGCGACGCGGGTGGCGATCATCGGCAAAACGGTGGCGGAAAACCTGTTCGGCGATGAAAACCCGGTCGGCAAAACCATGCGCATCCAGCAGAACCCCTTCATCGTCATCGGCGTGCTCGGCAGCAAGGGGCAGAACCTCGACGGGCGCGACCAGGACGATACGGTGATCATTCCGCTCAGTACCGCCCAGCGCAAGGTCTTCGGAACGCCCTTCCTCGGTTCGGTGCGCATGATCATGGTGCAGGCCGATTCGGCTGAAAACATGCCGCGCACGATGGATAACGTGACTTCACTGCTCCGTCAGCGCCACCGCCTGCGCGACGGCATGCCGGACGACTTCTTCATGCGCAACCTGTCGGCGGCTGCCGAGTCGGAGGCGGAAACGACGCGCACGATGTCCATCCTGCTCGGTGCTATTGCCTCCATTTCGCTGCTCGTCGGCGGCATCGGCATCATGAACATCATGCTGGTGTCGGTTACCGAGCGGACGCGCGAGATCGGCATCCGCATGGCCATCGGCGCGCGGCAGAAGGACATCCTCAGCCAATTCCTGCTCGAAGCGGTGATGATCTCCTTTGCCGGCTGCTTGCTCGGTTTGCTGCTCGGCCTGGGCATCGCGCTGGCCATCAACGTCTTCACCGGCATGGTGATCGTCATTTCCGGCAGTGCGGCCTTGATCGCCTTTGCCGTGGCGGCCGGCGTGGGCATTTTCTTCGGCTGGTACCCGGCGCAAAAGGCCGCCCGGCTGGACCCCATCGAGGCCTTGCGTTACCAATGACCGATCGTCGCCAGTTCCTGATTGCGGCCGGGCTGTTGCCCTTGATCCATCCGGCGTTTGCCGCCGACCGGCGCGTCGTCATTGTTGGCGGTGGCTGGGGCGGGCTGGCGACGGCACGGCATTTGCGGCAGCTGGCGCCGGAACTGGAGGTCACGCTGGTCGACCGTCAGCCGGCCTTCATGTCCTTCGCGCTGAGCAACCGCTGGTTGGTCGAGCCGGGGGCGGCGCCCTGGGCACGCCATGACTACGCCCGGCTGGCCAGGGAATTCGGCTATCGCTTCGTGCAGGCCGAGGTCGAGGGAGTCGACCTGGCCCGGCGTTCACTGGCCACCCGTAGCGGCGAACTGGGCTTCGACTGGCTGGTGCTGTCGCCGGGTATTCGCGAGGACTGGTCGGCCTGGCAGGTCGATGACCCAAAAGTTTCCGGCGAACTGCGCCGCCGCTACGCCGGCGCCATGCTGTCGGCGGCCGATCTGCCAGCACTCAAGCAGCGCCTGGCCAATTTCAAGGGCGGCGACCTGCTGATGACCATCCCGCCGGCGCCTTACCGCTGCCCGCCGGCGCCGTACGAGCGGGCGATGTTCATTGCATGGTGGCTGAAGACACAGAAAATTCCGGGCAAGCTGATCATTGCCGATCCCAATCCGATCATGCCCGCCTTCCGCAACATCCTGCTCAACCATTACAAGGATCAGGTGGTCTACCTCGATCATGCCAGGGTGCGCAGTGTCGACCTTGGGCGCCAGGCGGTCAGCACGGATATCGACGAGATTCGCTTTGACGAAGCCTTGCTCTGTCCGCCGCAACAGGCTGCCGATCTGCTCTGGCAGGCCGGATTGATCCGCCCCGAGGCAGGCGGCAAGCCCAGCGGCTGGGCGGCGCAGGGCGTGACCGATTTTCGCAGTGCGGCTGACGGGCGGGTTTTCATCATCGGCGATGCAGCCGGGCTGGTATCGCCGCAGTTCGGCTATTTCCCGAAGACCGGCCAGGTCGCCAATCGCATGGGCCAGGCCGTGGCCCGGCAGATCGCCGCACAGGCCACCGGCCAGACACCGGCGGCGTTGCTGCCGGAAAGCGTGTGCCATGTGACGACCAGCGTCGAGCCGCTGGAGAACACGCGCATCGATACCAGCTATCGCGACCGCGGCGACGGTTTCCTGGTGCAGACCGTCAAGCAGACGCGCAACCCGAACCCGAGCGGTGAGGATGCCGCCTGGGCCGAGGCGATGTATCGCGATTTCCTGTTGCCCTGACCGGGAATGCTCGGCTCAGGCTCAACGGCTCAATGCCGGGCGTAGATCGAGGTCTTGCCGTCCTTCTTGACGAGCAGGGTTTCGTAGAACTCGCGGCGGACGCGGGGGGCTGCGGCGCTATCCTTTTCCAACATGGTGCAGGCCGTTTCGCAGGTCGGGCTGGAGAATTCGCGGCCGGGGGCGCCGAGCGGCAGTCCAGGCACGGCGAGGCCAAGCGCCTTGGGCTTCTCGGTCAGCAACTCCTTGATCTGGTCGGCGTGCACGTGGCCTTCGATGAAGTAGCCGGCAACCGTGGCGGTCGGCACGGCTTCCAGATCCTTGGGTATCTTCAGGCGGCGTTTGACGGCATCCATATCGTCGGTTTGCGTCACTTTGACGGTGAAGCCGTTCTGGCGCAGATGCTCGGCCCATTCGATGCAGGCCAGGCAGACGGTGGGTGTATAGACTTCGATCACCGGCAAGGGTTGGGCAGCAACCGCCTTGAAGGTGAGCACAGCGAGAAGCGGGAGGAGATATTTCAGCATGGTTTGCCGGCCTTGCAGCCCTTGAGTATCCACAGGGAAAGCACGCCGGCCGTTTCGTCGGCCTTGACCTTGCGTGCCATGGAGCCGGCATCGCGGCCGTTGTCTGTCTTGGCCAGCGGGTCGGCACCGGCTTCGAGCAGCATTTGCACATGCTGCGGGCGACTGCCGTACGCTGCCATATGCAGCGGAGTCGCCCCGTCGTTGTCGCGGGCATTGGGGTCGGCTTTGGCGGCCAGCAGGGCTTTCAATGCGCTGGTGTCCGGATTCATGGCCGCCAGGTGTAGCGGCGTGGAGCCGAGCTCGGTACGTACATCGCGTTGCTTGGGATCGCCTTTGAGCAGCTGGCGGATATCGTCACCGCTGCCCGTGCGGGCGGCATCGTGGATCGGGCGATCGAAACTGGTTGTCTGGGCAAAGGCCGGCAGGGTCAGCCATAGGGCGATTAGCGTGGGGAGCAGTCTTTTCATTGGGGCGGCCTTTGTCGTCGAGGGCATCATTGTTCCGGCAGTGTATTCGACAATCCTTGATCTGTCGCAGTTTCGTATTTCTCTAATATAATGATTTCATTGTGTTAATTTTGATTTTTGCGGTGTTGTACCGGTTTTTCGCGATCGCCGTGGAAAAGGAACAGGAATGGCCAATATTGCGCGGCATTTGCTGATCGAAGGACGGGTTCAGGGCGTTGGCTATCGCTGGTCGATGGCCGAGCAGGCGCGTCTGCTCGGCGTGGCTGGCTGGGTGCGTAATCTGGGCAATGGCTGTGTCGAAGCACTGCTGGTCGGTGAGGAACTGGCTGTCCTCAAACTGATTGCCTGGGCGCAACGCGGGCCAACGCATGCTCAGGTTACGCGGGTCAATGTCGCGATGGGCGAAGGCAATTTCCGCAGTTTCGAGCAGTTGCCCAATGCCTGAGCCGCTTTGCAGCGCTCAGGCTGGGCGACGCTTGAGCAGGTGGTTGACGATGAAGCTGAGCACGACTTCACCACGTTGATTGGCCGCCTGGTACTTCAGGCGGGCAATGCCGCGGTCCGGTTTGGAATTGGACGGTCGAACCTCCAGCACCTCGATCTCGCTATGCAGCGTATCGCCCGGCCGCACCGGTGCCAGCCAGCGCAGTTCGTCGATGCCGGGCGAGCCAAGGCTCGATTCGGCGAGGATTCCAGACTGGATGAATAGCCGGAAACAGATGGCCAGGCTTTGGAAACCGCTGGCGATCAGTCCACCGTAGGGTGAGTTCGCCGCTGCGTTGGCATCCAGATGGAAGGACTGCGGATCGTAGCGCCAGGCGAAGTCGATGATTTCGGCTTCGGTGAGCGTCAGACCGGGCGAAGTAAAGTGTTGGCCGGGAGTGAGATCGTCGAGATAGCGGGTATCCATGTCAGGGCCTGTCCGAGGTAATTAAGCGGCGTGCCGGGTCAGCGCGGAGCACGACCCACAGGTTTGAGGACGATATCGACCGCAACCGGCTGGCCGTCCTTGAGCGGCGAATAAATCTTGTCGCTGACAAAGCGCAGTTTGCCGCGATGTTCGATGCGCGCGCTGACCGACAGTCGGGCTTTCTTGCCGATGAGGTCGCGGTCGATGGTCGCCGCGAAGGGGATCGGCACCTGCGCACCGTTGAGTTCGTATCGTTGCTCGACCAATACCCGGGCCGGCGCGCCGGCGCGTGCAATGTCCTGCACGCGGATGGTCAGGATGGCATCGGGCGGCAGGGCAATCCGTGCCAGGTAGCTGACCGTGCCACCCACTTCGATGAAGCTGCTGGCAGCGGGTGGCGAAGTGCTCGCCGTGGCCGGTGGCACCGTGCCGCGCGTGCAGCGGCGCATGTTGCCCTTGCCGTCTTCGAACAGCGCCTCATCGCCCTTGGTGTACAGGCGGATGTCGCCCCGCCGGTAAAGCGCACCGGAGGCTGAAGGAACCTGCTGCAGAACCATCGCTTCGTCGGCGAAATGCAGCGTGGCCAGGGGGCGGCCTTCGGCATCGTTCGAGAAGGCAATGTCCAGTCGGTTGCCGTTGTCGCAGGTGTAGGGTTGGCGATCCTCGGCAGCCTGGGCGGAGAAGGCGAGGAAGAGTGGGAGCAGGTAGTGGAGTTTCATGTGCGGTCAGGTAGTGGGAGTGGCCCCCAGCGCCCATCGATCAGTCCTTCGATGGGGTGGAAGCTGGCCTTGTAGGCCATCTTGCGGCTTTCGGCAATCCAGTAGCCGAGATACAGGTAGGGTAGGCCCAGCGCATGGGTTTGCGCGGCTTGCCAGAGGATGTTGTAGGTGCCGAAACTGGCCGCCGGTACATCGGGGTCGTAGAAGGTATAGACCGAGGAGAGGCCATCGTCGAGCACGTCGATCAGGCTGACCATGCGTAATTTCTCTTCATCCCGAAATTCGATCAATCGCGTATCGACGCGGCTTTGCAGCAGGAACTGGGCGTATTGCTCGTGGCTGTCCTCATCCATGCCGCCGCCGGGGTGGCGCGACTGCTGGTAGCGGTTGTAGAGATCGTAATGCTCATCGAAATAGACCAGCGGCAACTCGCGGGCCCGCAGGTCGGCGTGGTGTTTCAATGCCCGGCGCTGACTGCGATTGGTCTGCAGGTCGGCTACCGGCAGGCGGACCGGGATGCAGGCACGACAATTGTCACAATGCGGCCGGTAGGTAAAGATGCCGCTGCGCCGGAAGCCGGCACGGACCAGCGAACTGTAGATCTCGCTGTCGATCAGGTGGGCCGGGGTGGCGACTTGCGAGCGCGCTTCGCGGTCGGGCAGGTAGCTGCACGGATAGGGCGAGGTGGCGTAATAAAGCAGCAGCGAGAAGGGGAGTTCGGCGTCGTCGGGCTGGGCCATGGCTACCTCGCCGGGTCGAGCGGATCGGACGACCAGGCCGAACGCGGGCTGCCGCTGGCAACCAGCACCGACAGGCGCTCCAGGAAGGCCGAACGGGCTATTTCGCGGCCGCCGAGCGAGGCGAGGTGGTCTGTGTACATCTGGCAGTCGATCATCCCGAATTGGTTGGCAACAAGATAGCGCACGAGATGGGCAAAGGCGACCTTCGAGGCGTCCGTGCGCAGGGAGAACATCGATTCGCCGTAGAACATGCGACCGATCGCCAGGCCGTATAGTCCGCCAACCAGCGTGCCTTCATCGTAGGTTTCGACCGAATGGGCCCAGCCAAGTTCATGCAGGCGGGTATAGGCTGCGTTCATCTCGGCTGTGATCCACGTACCGTTCTGGTCGGGGCGCGGCGTTGCGGCACAGTGGGCGATCACGCCCCGGAAATCGGTGTCGAAGCGAACCTCGAAACGGCCGCTGCGCAGGGTTTTACCCAGTGAGCGGGTGAGGCGGAATTCCTCGGGAAAGAGCACCATGCGCGGATCGGGGCTGTACCACAGCGGCTGCCCTTCGACCGTTCCCCAGGGGAAGACCCCCTGCCGATAGGCGTCCAGAATGCGGTCCGGTGCCAAGCCGCCACCGACGGCGAGCAGCCCGCCCATATCCTCGCGTGCCGTTTCAACCGGCGGGAGGGGATCAAATGGGCCGAGATAATGAATCACACGTGGTCGTGGTGCGTTTGTTTCTTGAAGGCAATGACGTGGTCGGCATCGAGGCGGATGCCGATTTTCTCGCCAAGCGCATGGTTGTGGTGCGATGGAACCAGCGACAACACTTCGGCGCCGCTCGCCAGGCGCAGGGTGTACAGGATGTCGGCGCCGCGGAAGGCCTTGTGCAGGACTTCTGCTTGCAAGGGGCTCTGGTCGTCATGCACGACATCGTCCGGGCGGAGCAGGATGTCGACATCGCAGCCGTCGGCGCAGTTGGCGCAGGTTTCGCTGCACTCGACCGGAATGTCGGAAACCAGCTTGCCCAGTTCCATCTCGACATTGGTGCCGCCGGCAACGACCCCCGGCAACAGAACACCCTGGCCGATGAAGTCGGCGACGAAGCGATTGGCCGGTCGGTGGTAGAGGTTGTACGGCACGTCCCATTGCTGGATGCGGCCTTCGTACATGATGCCGATCTCGTCGGCCATGGCGAAGGCCTCGTGCTGGTCGTGGGTGACCATGATCGCCGTCGAGCCCTCGCGCTTCAGGATCTCGCGCACTTCGACCGACAGCCGCTCGCGCAGGCCGACATCGAGGTTGGAGAAGGGCTCGTCGAGCAGGATCAGTTCGGGCCGCGGAGCCAGGGCACGGGCCAGAGCAACCCGTTGTTGCTGCCCGCCGGACAGTTCGTGCGGATATTTGTCGCCCTGGCCGGGCAGCCCGACGGTAGCCAGTAGCTGGCGGACCCGCAGATGAGCGTCGTCCTCTGGTTTGCGCCCGAGGCCAAAAGCCACGTTCTGCTCAACGGTGAGATGCGGGAAGAGGGCATAGTCCTGAAAAACCATCCCGATCCGTCTTTTTTCCGGGGGGACGCACTGGCCGGAACGGCTGACCACTTCGCCGTGCAGGCGGATCTCGCCATCGGCAATTTCTTCGAAACCGGCGATACAGCGCAGCAGCGTGGTCTTGCCGCAGCCCGATGGGCCAAGCAGGCAGGCGATACTTCCAGTCTCGAGCCGGAAATTCACGCCATCGACCACGGTGTGCTTGCCGTAGCGTTGAACGACGCCATTTAGTTCAAGTTGAGCCATAGCGGTCGATTATAATTCGCATTTACAACCATGCGCACAGCCTCTTATTCCCCTCTGCTCATCGTCGGGTTGGTCGTCGCCATGCTGGCCGGCCTGCCGGTTGCCAGTGTCGGCCTGAATCTCTTTGCCGGCGGCACCAGCGAAACCTGGGGGCATCTGTCGTCGACGGTGTTGCCGGAGTACATCGCCAACTCGCTGTGGCTCTGCCTTGGCGTCGGTCTGGGCGTTGGCGTGGTGGGTGTGACGACGGCCTGGCTGACTGCCATGCACGAGTTTCCCGGGCGTCGCATCTTCGAGTGGGCTTTGGTTCTGCCGCTCGCCGTGCCGGCCTATGTCATGGCCTACGTCTACACCGATTTCCTGCAGTTCGTCGGGCCGGTGCAGACTTTCCTGCGCGACAGCTTCGGCTGGGAACACGGCGACTACTGGTTCCCGGATATCCGTACCTTGCCCGGCGCCATGCTGATGTTCGTCAGCGTGCTTTATCCGTATGTCTATCTGCTGGCGCGGACCGCTTTCCTGGAGCGCGCCAGCGGCATGCTGGAGGCAGCGCGTACGCTGGGTATGGGATCATGGCAGGCCTTCTTCTCGGTTTCGCTGCCGCTGGCGCGTCCGGCTATCGCGGCCGGCGTGGCGCTGGCGCTGATGGAGACCCTGGCCGATTACGGCACAGTGGCCTATTTCGCAGTCAATACCTTCACCACGGGCATTTACCGCGCGTGGTTTTCGCTCGGTGATCGCGTGGCTGCGGCACAGCTGGCCGCCATGCTGCTGGCCTTCGTCCTGTTCCTGTTGATGGTCGAGCGCATTTCGCGCGGCCGGGCGCGCTATCACAATACGACAGGGCGCAACCGACCCATGGCCGGTGCGCGCCTGAGCGGTTTTTCTGCCGTGCTGGCCGTTCTGGTCTGTACGCTCCCCTTGCTGCTGGGTTTCATCCTGCCGGCCGGATTGCTGCTCAAGATGGCGATCACCGAAGGCGATGCCCAGTTTGGCGAGCGCTTCCTGATGCTGTCCCGGAATAGCTTTGTGCTGGCCGGGGTGACTGCAGCCATCGGCGTCCTGCTCGCCTTGCTCCTGGCCTATGGTGCCCGCCTGGCGAGGACGAGTCTGGCCAATGCCCTGAATCGCCTGGTCGGACTGGGCTATGCCGTACCGGGGGCGGTGATTGCGGTCGGTGTGCTGATCCCGGTGACCCGCCTCGACAACTGGCTGGCCGGGCAATGGCAGGTCTGGTTTGGCCACAACCCGGGCTTGTTGCTGACCGGCGGCATTGCGGCGCTGATTTATGCCTACCTGGTTCGTTTCCTGGCGGTAGCCTTGCATACCGTCGAGTCCAGCCTGGGCAAGGTTACCCCCAACATGGACGATGCTGCCCGCAGCCTTGGCCTCGGTCAGGGTGAAACGATGCGCCGCGTGCACGTGCCGATGCTGCGCGGCAGTTTGCTGACGGCGGGGCTGCTGGTGTTTGTCGATGTGATGAAAGAGTTGCCGGCAACCTTGGTCATGCGCCCGTTCAATTTCGATACCCTGGCAACCCAGGCTTATACCTTGGCTTCTGATGAGCGCCTGGCCGAAGCTTCAACGGCTGCGCTGGCTATCGTGGTTGTCGGGTTGTTGCCGCTGATCGCTTTGTCCCGTCAGGTTTCCGCAGCTCGGCGACAGTGAGATGGCTGGCCTTGTTGCCGGCAATGAATCAGTTCGATTTTGTTGGTTGTTGCCAGGAAATGGCAGGAACTTCGTCGTCATCCAGGAAGAGCAGATCGGTGGACAGCGCATTGGTCTCCGTGCCGAAATTCTCTGCCGATTCTGATGGGGCCATTGCCGCCTGGCTGGATTTGAAATTGCTGGGCGTGAATTCAATGAGGTTGTCGATTGACATCTCGGGCAACGACGGCGTGATGGCCTCAACGGCGAGTGGCTCAGTTTGAATCTCCTGCATTCCCGAAGGAATCGCAAGGTCAGCTGATGGCGTCGCTCCATGGTGCAGCAGCAAGGCTACGATATCGCTGTGTCCTCGTCGCAAAGCTAAGCGTAGCGGCGCGCCCGTGCCGTCGCTGGCGATTGCATTCGGATTGGCGCCATGCATCAGCAATTCGCGAACGATTGCCAGATTGCCTTCGAAGCAGGCGGTACGCAGCGGCAAGCCGCCGTGTCCGTGAACATCAGCTTCTTCGATATCAGCCCCCTCGTTCAGCGCATTGACGACGCCACTAAGCTGGGCGTTGCGAATGGCGGTGATGAGTTGACTAGGGCGGTGTCCTTTGTTTGTCATGGTTCGAGCATCTCGGGGAGCACCGATTTTAGGCAATTACCGGAATTTTTTCGAGAGGCTTATTTGAATCCGACGCGGTCGAAAATCATCTGGGCTTTGGTCTGGTACATGGCTAGGTTCTTTACCGGCAATTTGTCGGCCTTGAACTTGCCCAGCGATTCCAGTGCCGGGTTGCTGACCTTGACCTGCTCGACGGCTGGCCATTCGTTGTTGCCGTCAGCGAAATAGCGCTGTGCCGGGTCGGAGGCCAGGTATTCCAGGAATTTGATGGCAGCTTCCTTGTGCGGTGCATGCTTCAGCATGCCGCCACCGGAAACGTTGATGTGAGCGCCGTTACCGGTCTGGTCGGGCCAAACCACAGCCACTTTTTCCATCAGCTTTTGCTCTTCAGGTTTGGTTGAGCGGAGCAGGCGGGCGACGTAATAGGTATTGGAAATGGTTACGCCGCACTCACCGGTGGCCACCGCCTTGATCTGATCGGTATCGCCGCCCTTGGGGGCGCGGGCGAAATTGGCCACCATGCCGCGCGCCAGTTCCTCGGCCTTGGCTTCGCCGTGATGGGCAATGATCGAGGCCATCAGCGACAGGTTGTAGGGGTGCGAGCCGGAGCGCGAGCAGAACTTGCCCTTGAGCTTCGGATTGGACAAATCGGCGTAATTTTGGACGTCCTCGGCCTTGACCTGGGACTTGTTGAGGACGATCACGCGGGCCCGGGTCGAGAAGGAAAACCAGTCCTCGGTGCGCAGGTGGGCAGGAATGCGGGTTTCCAGTGTTTTCGAGGCGACCGGCGCAAACAGCGCTAGTTCGTGCGCCTTGGCCAGGCGGGCGGCATCGACAGTCAGGAAAATATCGGCCGGACTATTGCTACCTTCGTTCTTGATTCGCTCCAGCAATTCGTCTTCCTTGCCTTCGATCCGGTTGATCTTGATACCGGTCTGCTGGGTGAAGTTGTTGTAGAGCGCTTCGTCTGTCTGGTAATGGCGAGCGGAATAGAGATTGAGGACTTTTTCTTCCGCCATGCTGGCGTTCATCAGCGACAGCAGGGTCGCAGCGATCAGGCAGGGTTTCAGCTTCATCAGACAGATCCGTATGCGTTCAGGAATGAGGGTAGTTTACTGGCCGGCTTGGCTTGAGTAAATGAGAACTGTTCGTTGAATCAGGCGTAAAAAAAGCGGCTTGTTTGCCGCTTGTTTTTCAGTTGCCTTCGAGAATCCGGCGCGCGCCGTTGTAGCGCTGAACCCAGTAACTGCTGTCCATGCTTTCGACACGGACTTCGGCGCCGGTGCGTGGGGCATGCATGAAATGATTGTCGCCGAGGTAGATGCCGACATGCGAGAAGGTGCGACGCATGGTGTTGAAGAACACCAAGTCACCCGGTTTCAACTGGCTGGCGTCGATTTGCTGGCCGACTTCGCTCATTTCCTTGGCGGTGCGGGGCAGGGAGGCGCCGATGCTGTCCTTGAAGACCAGGCGGACAAAACCACTGCAATCAAGCCCGCTGTCCTCGTTGTTGCCACCCAGGCGATAACGCACGCCAACCAGCTTCAGTCCTTGCAGAATGACATCCTGCGCGGCGTTGGTGTAACGTTCAAGGAACGATGGCTGTTCGTCCTTGCGGGCTTGTTCAGCCGCTGTGGACGCCCCGATGCCGCTGACGAGCAGCGAAACAGATAGCAGAAGGGATGCCAATACTTTATGCATAGCCCTGAAATGTATTTCAAAAACCAAGGGCTGTAAAGACGCTGTAAAAAATCACGGGGTATAACTATGTTCATACTCCGTAATTATGAATACAATTTATTTTCCAAGGAGTGGGGAGAGCTATGGATTCCTTCAAGGCACTGCTGATTGAGGAACGCGACGGGAAGGTAGTCAACGGTTTCGTTCAGATGAATGAGGCTCGGTTGGATGCCGGCGACGTCACGATCCGGGTGGCCTACTCGAGTATCAATTACAAAGATGCGCTGGCAGCGACGGGGGCTGGCAAGATCATTCGCCGTTTTCCCTGCGTCGGCGGTATCGACTTGTCGGGTACGGTCATCGCCAGCGGCGATGCCCGCTTCAAGGCGGGTGACCCGGTGATTGCCACCAGTTTCGATATCGGTGTCGCCCACCATGGTGGCTATGCCGAGATTGCTCGCGTGCCTGGCAATTGGGTTGTCCCCTTGCCTAACGGCATGTCGCTGTACGAAGCGATGGCGCTTGGAACGGCTGGTTTCACGGCGGCGCTGGGCATCGTTCGGATGGAAGAAAACGGCCTGCGTCCGGAAAATGGCCCGGTTATCGTGACCGGTGCGACCGGTGGTGTGGGCAGCCTGGCGGTCGATATGTTGGCCAAGAGCGGTTATCACGTCGTTGCGCTGACCGGCAAGGAGAGCGAGGCAGATTACCTGCGCAGCCTGGGAGCGGCCGAAGTCTTACTGCGTCAGAGCCTGGACCTGACGAAAATCCGTCCGCTTGATCGGGCGCGCTGGGCGGGTGCGGTCGATAATCTGGGCGGCGATGTCCTGGCCTGGATCGCCAGCACCATGGAGCAGGGCGGCACGATTGCCAGCATCGGCCTGGCCGCCAGCATGTCGCTCAACACAACGGTTGCGCCATTCATCCTGCGCGGCGTGTCGCTGCTCGGTGTGGACTCTGGCTACATTCGTGAGCCTTACCGTACGGGCGTCTGGCAGCGCTTGGCTAGCGACTTGCGACCGCCGCACCTGGCCTCGATGTCCCGACGGATTGCCTTCGAGCAGTTGCCAGCAATCTTCGACGAGTACGTCGCCGGCCGTGCCAAGGGGCGTGTCGTCGTGGAAGTCGCTGGAGGCTGATGTGGCCGATCTGCCGCACATCCTGATTGTCGATGACTCACGGGTGGTGAGGATTTCCCTCATCAAGAACCTGAAAGAGCATTTCGAAATCCGGGAGGAAGGCGACGGCGAGGCTGCCTGGCAGACCTTGGTGGTCGATCACTCGATCAAGGCGGTAATTTCCGATCTGCAGATGCCCAAGCTGAATGGCTACGAATTGCTGGAGCGACTGCGGACTTCAAAACTTCGGCGCCTGCAGCAATTGCCTTTCATCCTGGTTTCCGGCGAAGAGAGCGAAGAGGAGCGCGCCAAGGCGAAGGCGCTGGGGGTTTCCGATTTCGTGACCAAGGGGGCTGGCAGTACGGAACTGCTGACCCGGCTGAATAACCTGCTGAATTTGACCAGCGCCCAGGAAAACCTGGAGGCTGATCGTGAGCGTCTGGTTCAAGATCCGGTGAGCGGATTGTTTACCCGAAAATATCTGGAATTACAGGCAGCACAGGCTCTTTCGCATGCAGCACGGCACGGTATCGATGTTTCGGTCATGGTGTTGGGATTCGATGGCTTCGAGGGCTTGTGCCAGCGCCTGGGTGTCGATGTCGCAGAAGAGGTCTGCAATCGCTTCGCCAAGATGTTGGCTGGCAAGGTTCGCCACGAAGACAGCCTTGGTCACTATGGCATGGGGCAGTTTGCGATTGTTTCGCCGGGGACCGCGCCGGCATTCTGTGCCACGTTTGCCGAACGGGTCCGTGAAGCAGTTGAGATGGCAAAGCTGACCATTCGGGGGGAAACAGTGGCCCTTACGGTCAGCGTCGGCCTGGCCAGCATGCCGAACGACAAGGTTTCTTCGGCGGGGAGCTTGCTTGATCTGGCCGGCGAGCGCATGCATGTGGCAATGGGTGAGGGTGGGAATCGGACAGAGGCGGGAGGGGTTTTGCCGGCGACACGTCCGATATCGCTGAATCATGCGTTGGAATTGCTCGCGGCAGGGCGAAACGAGCCGGTGATTCCCCATTTGCCGGCCTTGCTGGAGCGCCTCGTACCGATGTTGCAACTGATGGATAAAGAATTGGGGTTGGCTTTGCCGTTGGCAGAGATCGAACGCCGTTTGAGTGAACGGAAATCACACAAAAATTAGTCCGTTCAGTTTTTGTAGTGCAGGAAAACCTATTTAGAGGGACTTTATGGCGACGTACAAGGAGTTTCACCAGTATTCCATCGAAAAGCCGAACGAGTTCTGGACCGAACAGGCCCAACTCATCGACTGGAAGGAGCCGTTCACCCAGGTGTGCGATTATTCCCGCCCGCCGTTTGCCAAGTGGTTCGTTGGCGGCAAGACCAACCTGTGCCACAACGCGGTTGACCGTCACGCCGCCAAGCGTCCGGATGCCAATGCGCTGATCTTCATTTCGACCGAAACTAACGAAGAGAAGGTCTATAGCTTCGCCGAGTTGCAGCGCGAAATCGAGCGCATGGCGGCTATTTACCAGAGCCTCGGCGTCAAGAAGGGCGACCGCGTCCTGATCTACATGCCGATGATTGCCCAGGCTGCGTTCGCCATCTTCGCGGCGACCCGTATCGGT
>JACCDS010615268.1_pt1 | contig 14774 bp, 10 predicted proteins | sample 7446441 | NCBI WGS metagenome assembly JACCDS01 (sample SAMN15323445, study PRJNA562643) | freshwater metagenome | isolation source: river surface water | place: USA:Blue River Watershed | collected 2017-08-17 | reverse complement strand
GCTTCCATTGCTTTGGATACAGTAGCGTCATGATTGCCAATCATTTGAGCAGCCAATATACCTGCATTCTTTGCACCATTTAAAGCAACGGTTGCAACCGGAACACCTCCAGGCATTTGTAAAATAGACAGTATGGAATCCCATCCATCCACTGAATTGCTTGATTTAATAGGAACACCCACCACTGGTAAGCTCGTGATTGCTGCCACCATTCCCGGCAAATGCGCTGCACCACCAGCTCCAGCAATAATCACTTTTAAACCTCTTTGATGTGCTGTTTTAGCATAATCTACCATTCTATCAGGTGTTCTATGTGCAGATACAATCGTTAATTCAAAAGGAATATTAAATAAAGTCAACATATCGGCAGCCTGCTGCATTATTGGTAAATCACTATCGCTTCCCATAATAATGCCTACAATTGGTTGTGTTGCCATGACTAATAATTTAATGCAAGATACAAATTAGCCCTTAATTACTGATCAAATAGCCTGAGATATCAGTAAGAATAGGTTTTGCCTTGTATTCTGTGAAATGAATTCTAATATATTGAATGTTTTGTGTGGGGAATTGTAGGATTCTCTTATGCCCAATAGTGGTTCCTTTTGCGATGGGTTGAAATTGTTTTAGATCATTGCCGCCGCTTAGTTCAAATTTCACCACTTTTTGTCCAAGACTTATTTTTTCCTTGAGTTGGATACTATTGAATGCAACGGGTTTATCTAAATGCACTTCAACACTATTATCAGTGTATAATAATTTTGCATTTTTAAATAGATTATTGGCAAAAGCTTTATCTCTTATTTTTTTAAAATCCATTAATGCAGCAGAATCCAATGGATCAATCAATCCTTTTCTATTTGGAGGTACATTCAAAATTAAATTACCGCCATGTCCTACACTTTTCAAATAGATATTAAATAGGGTAGCGCCTGATTTTACCGTATTGTCTTCTTCTGGATGATAGAACCATCCTTTTCTAATGGACACATCGGCTTCGGCGCCAATCCAATGTTTGCCATTATAGTTTCCAGTATTCAATGTATCATTCGGTGGTGCGCCTTCTCCTCTTTTAAAACCTGCAGTGTCTAATAAATTCCAGTTAGTACTATTAATGATGCCGTTTTCGTTTCCAACCCATCTAACATGTGGTCCGATATCACTGAAGATCATGATTTGTGGTTGATATCTTAATGCAGAATCTTTGAATCTAGTAAAATCATATACTTGTTTCTTTCCATTAGGACCTTCACCGTTGGCACCATCCCACCATAGTTCGAAAAACTTGCCATAACCTGTCAATAATTCTTTCATGGTATTGATATAGATATCGTTGTATTCTGGCGTTCCATATTGTGGATGATTTCTGTCCCATGGTGAAATATACACACCCATTTCAATGCCTTCTTTCTTGCATGCTTCAGACAACATTTTAATCACATCGCCTTTGCCATTCATCCAGCTACTTTCTCTTACAGTATGCTTACTGTATTTACTTGGCCATAAAGAAAATCCATCATGATGTTTTGCAGTGATTACAATACCTTTTGCACCTGCTGCTTTGGCAATACGAGCCCATTGGTTACAGTCTAATGCAGTGGGATTAAACACATTGGGATTTTCACTTCCATGTCCCCATTCCAAATCGGTAAATGTATTGGGTCCAAAATGCATAAATAAATAATATTCTTTGTCATGCCAAGCCAATTGCTCTTTAGTGGGAGTGGGTCCAAATTTTTCTTGTGCAGTACAAGTGCAACTATTAAGCATAAGTGTACATAAAGCAAATAATATTTTTTTCATAGTATTATTTTAGTGGCGATAAAGCACGTTTATATAATTGAATGGTATTTTCTAATCCTAAATACAATGCATCACTGATTAAAGCGTGTCCAATACTTACTTCATCGATAAAAGGAATTTGTTGAACTAAGAAAGGTAAATTATGTCTATCTAAATCATGTCCTGCATTGATGCCCAAGCCTAGTTGTTTTGCTTTTTCAGCAGCTTTACGATATGCTTCTATTATATCTTCTTTTTTACCAGCATCAAATGCTTTTGCATAAGACTCTGTATACAATTCAATTCTATCCGTGCCAGTAGTAGCTGCTGCTTCTACCATTGCTTCATTTGGATCTACAAAAATGGATACACGAATGCCTGCTTTTTTAAATCTCGCTATGATCTCTTTTAAATAAGCCTGCTCTTTGATGGTATCCCATCCATGATCACTTGTTAATTGATTCAGAGCATCTGGCACTAAGGTAACTTGAGCAGGTTGATTGGCTAAAACCAATTCAACAAACTTCTCTTCTTTTGGATTGCCTTCTATGTTGAACTCTGTAGTAATATTTTGCTTCAAATCATAGACATCTTTGTATCGAATATGTCTTTCATCTGGTCTTGGATGCACCGTGATACCTTCTGCTCCAAATGCTTCACAATCTTTTGCTACTTGCACAAGGTTGGGGTTGTTGCCGCCTCTACTATTTCTAAGGGTAGCGATCTTATTTATATTTACACTTAAACGAGTCATAGTCAAATTTAAGTTATTTTTGCAACTCAATTAAGAAAGAATGGCCTATTCTAGTTTAGAAGCTTGTTTATTGGATTTGGAGCAAAACGGACAACTCATTCGTATCAAAGAAGAAGTAGATCCATACCTAGAAATGGCTTCTATTCATTTGCGCATTCATGAACAAAAAGGCCCTGCAATTTTATTTGAAAAAGTGAAAGGCTCTAAATTTAGAGCAGTGTCCAATATTTTTGGAACACTAGAAAGAAGTGAGTTTATTTTTAGAAAAACCTTGCCTCAGGTAAAGCAGTTAATTGCGATGAAAATTGATCCAATGGCTGCGGTAAAAAATCCTTTAAAATCTTTGGCTGCATTACCAGCAGCATTGAATGCTTTACCTATCAGAAATCCTTTGAAGCAACCAGTGGTGTATGAAGAAATTCAGATTTCAGATCTGCCTTTGATTCAACACTGGCCAATGGATGGAGGAGCTTTTGTTACTCTGCCTCAAGTATACACAGAAGATGCAGATAAGCCAGGAATAGGGAATGCTAATCTAGGGATGTATAGAATTCAATTAAGTGGCAACGATTATATTTTAAACAAAGAAATCGGTTTGCATTATCAATTACATAGAGGGATTGGGGTGCATCAAACTAAGGCCAACTTGAAAGGACAACCCTTAAAAGTAAGTTGTTTTGTTGGCGGTCCACCAGCACATAGTGTGGCAGCGGTAATGCCTTTGCCTGAGGGAATGAGTGAAATGAATTTTGCAGGAGTATTGGCAGGAAAAAGATTTGGCTATACTTATAAAGATGGTTTTTGTATTAGTACCGATGCGGATTTTGTAATCACTGGTGACGTATATCCAGGAGAAAATAAACCAGAAGGTCCATTTGGAGATCATTTAGGATATTATAGTTTACAACATCCTTTTCCTTTAATGAAAGTGCATAAAGTGTATGCAAGGAAAAATGCAATATGGGCTTTTACAGTAGTAGGAAGACCACCTCAAGAAGATACTAGTTTTGGAGAGTTGATACATGCAATGACTGGAGATGCAGTATCCAATGAGATTCCTGGAGTGAAGGAAGTACACGCAGTAGACGCTGCAGGAGTTCATCCGCTGTTATTAGCAATAGGTAGTGAGAGATACACGCCATTCTTAGACAATAAAGCACCAGCAGAATTATTGACGATTGCCAATCATATTTTAGGAACTGGTCAATTGAGTTTAGCAAAATTTGTTTGGATCACAGCACCACAAACTAAAAAAGGAGAACAGCTTTCTACACATAATGTTCCAGCATTTTTTAAATACATGATGGAACGTATGGATTTAAAAAGAGATGTTCATTTCTATACTAAAACCACCATGGATACTTTAGATTATTCTGGTGAAGGTTTGAATGAAGGTTCTAAAGTAGTGATGGCTGCATACGGGGATCCAAAAAGAACTTTGTGTGAGACAGTGCCTAGTTTGATTTCAAATCATTTAGAAAATGCTACCTGTGTAATGCCAGGAGTGATTGCCATCAATGCACAAAACAATTCCATTTCAACTATTCAAGAAAAATTAAAAGGATTGGGAGATGCTTTACTAAATCAAGAAGGTGTTTTCATGTTGGTGATTACGGAAGATGCTACTTGGATGGCTGCTAATATTCAAAATTTTTTATGGGCTGGGTTTACCAGAGTAAATCCTTCACATGATATAGATGGGGTAGATGCATTTGTAGAACATAAACATTGGGGCTGTCAAGGGCCTATGATTTTTGATGCTACTATTAAGAAACATCATGCACCACCTGTATTGAAAGATGATAATGTGGAAAAAAGGGTAGATGCTCTTTTAGCAAAATATGGGTACTAGTATGTGGTTTGTGTAGATTTCAATTACACTAACATTCAACCCAAGTATGATCTGCTAATAATTTTACCGTTGCAATGAATTGTGCGAAGGGTCCTGATCCACCTCCCCATTCGCTTGGAGCTACTAAGGATAATACATGTGAACCATCCGTTTTCTCATATACATGATAGACTTGACCAATCTGTGGCTTAAAAGTAATCTTAGCCTCATAGATCATCATGCTTAATTCTTTTCTCTTATTAATTTCTTGTGCCTGTCTTGCCAATAATTCAATCTGCTCTTTAATTTGATTGAGTTGCATATTGGTTTGATCTTCCATTGCTGACAATGCTTTGTGTTTGATCACACCTTCTTTTGTAGGTCTGATGGCAACACTTCCAGCAGAAGAAGCGTAGGGAAGTACACTTAATTGTTTGTGGTAGATTTCAGTATTGGTAAATACACTTCCGTCTTCTTTCTTTCCATGATGGCTTACTTTCATAAAACCATTCGCCAATATTTCATGCACTACTTTTAAATGTTCTTGATCTTCTTTGAAAAAGTATACTGTTAAACAAGATGCATTATTAATTTCTGAAGCAATATGGGTGGCAAAATTTTCAGTGGTGCCATGATTAAATGGATGTTTTTCTCCATTGGGGTTCACGGAAAATTGCGCGTAGAATGCTTCATTTTCTATATTCACCCAATTATGGCTAAAATCCAAAACATGACCATTTTGAATACTATCAATCTTGTAATTACCCGATTTAGGAACCAGTTGGTATTCGAAATTACATTTCTCCGGAAATAACTGCCAACTAGCAAAAAAATTATATGCTTGAACCATACAGAAATAACAAATATGAATAGGAATGGTTGAATGAAAAAGGGCTTTTTTATTAGTTAATTGCTACAAAATCAGGCTTTTCTATCAAACTTGAATTATACTTAAAACGAATATTGGCCAATAGACTAATATTGAATGGACTGAGCTGTAAGTTGGTTCTAGGGAAATAGAATCCTTTTAATTCAATGGTACCCAAAATAAGGTTCTCGTTTCTTACCCTAATACCTCCTCCAAGAGCACTATAAATATCACCATTTTTAATAGGCTCACTTACTGTTCTAATATAGGTGAGGTTAGCGAAAATAAATGGTGCTTTTCTAAAACCAAAAAAAGTTCTTGAGTTATACCAAATAGACTCCCAATTGGCGGTTATTCTTGTACCACCTCTAATTCTTTCTCTATTCAATTGAGGGATCCCATAAATACTATTGATCAATAAAGCTTCATTGAATTTATTTTTTAATGTTTGTGCAAAACTTAGATTGATGACTTGTCGGTATCTATAGCCTGATTCTAAGTAATGAATCTTGCTTATATTTTCAATACTTGCTAAAAATCTAAAATCTTGTAATTGTCGATCAATATAGCTTGATCCAATATTGAGTTTAGCACGCCTAAAACTTTCATTTTTTAATAATTTGTAAGAGTCCAGTTGAATTCCCAAGTAGGGAAGAGATTGGCCTTCTCTGTTATAATGACCAGTAGTAATCATTAAAGATTTACCTGTTGGCAAATCTTCATTTCGTCCAAATCCGTATAAATATTGAGTTCTAATAATCTTTTGCTTAAAAAGGGTAAATGAGCCAAAATACGCTTGTATACTTTGATAATTTCTATCAATTTGATCTTGGTATTGTATGGGCCTAGTTATAAAATCATTTTCTAAGTACCTCAATTGTACAAAGTATCTTAAGTTATCGTTTTGATATATTTTGTTTTTAATGAATAGTTGGTATCCAATGTTGGCGTCAAAATGTCTAAGTTGATATTGAAGTGAATTAATGTAAAAGGAATCTGACCATGTTTTGTAGGCATTCCTGTTTTTTTCTTGACGAATATCAAATCCATAAACCCATCTATCCAAAGGGTGCAATAATGGTTTATTCCCACTTATAAAAACATTACTCGCTGAAGCCATTCGATTGGCATAATTATCAGTATATGACTTAGCGCCTGTCTTTAGATCTAGAAAACTTCCCAATATGTTTCTTGTCGTATAATCAAATCCCCAGCCTGAAACAGTCTTTCTGTCATGATCGTAGTTCTGTGAAATACTAAATGCATTACCTAAATCATTTATATTTTCTGTAGTTAAATTTAATTCAAAAGCATTGGCTTCCTTTACATTAAAATTTGCGCCAATGGGTAAGATATCTTTGGTGACTACAAAAACATCCACTTTATTGGTATCTTCTTTGTTTGGATAAGCTAGTATTCTGGCATCTTGAATATATCCAAGATCTCTTAACCATTTTTCATTATATGCAACTAATAGCGGGTTGAGTGGTTCATCTACTTTGATAAAAATATTTTTAGCAATAGTGCTTTTATTGGTTTTATCATGTAGTTGATTAGCAAAATTGATCAACGCATTCATTTTTTGAAAAGTCGGTCTATCGACATCATTTCCAAAATGCCTTTGTTCAATATTGATTGAACGAATTATTTTTCCTTCCAAACTTCCTATGGATTGAATATACCTATTGATCACCATATTGGTAGAATCAATCAAAGGGTTAGGGGTTCCTTTTAATAAATTAATAATCTTTTGAACCCTACTACTATCTGCAATTTCAGTGATATCTTTTTTAAAACGAAGATTTTGAGCATTCGATACTATCCCAAAACATAAAAGCCAGAAAAAAAGTATCGAATGCTTCATTATATTATAAAACCTTTTTTGCTCTATTTCTTAAAGACTCCATAGGGATATTTAATAATTTGCCAATGGGTTTGCCATCTCTGTAGCTTTGTATTCTCACCAATGTAACATCTTCAGGAAGTACAAATGGCTGAGTGTATTCATCGCTATAATTATCAGGCATTTGATCATCAATGGTATAATAGAATCTTAAGTTTTCTACTTCCCCTTCCATTTTTAAAATCAATTCCCCTTTTGTATTTAATTCAGTAGTTACAATCGCATCATAGATGCTTTTTGCATACTTCACATTAGCTGCATCAAATACCTCAAATTGTTTTTCTACCTTCTTGGTAAAATGATTCCAATCCTTCTTTTCATTAGGAGACCAATTGGTTTCTGCAACTGCTAATCCTCTTGGCCAGGTCATGTATTGTACATTGCGCATATTCTGTAATTGCTCTGTCCATTGATTGGCCTGATTCCCTAAAATAAGGGTAGGGTCAATACCTGCAGGAACTGGATCAAAGCTGTAGGTTGTTTTCATTCTTAAACCTCTGTATACTTTTCCTTCTGCTGTAACTTCTCCTTGGTAAAAATCTATATAGTTGTAATCATTAGGAGACATCACTACTTTATGTCCTTGTTTAGCGGCTTCAATTCCACCTTTAACACCCTGCCAACTCATTACTGCGGCATCCCCACTTAAACCACCTTGCAATATTTCGTTCCATCCCATCATTTTTTTACCTTTTGAGTTGATGATTTTTTGCATGCGTTTTACAAAATAACTTTGTACTTCTAATTGATCTTTTAATCCTTCACGTTTCATTAACGCTTGCACATTAGCTGACTTCTCCCAATTGTTTTTTGCATTCTCATCACCACCCATATGTATGTATTCAAAAGGGAATAAGGGTGCTAGTTCGGACATCACTTTGTCAAGAGCTGTATATACTTCTTCATTAGATGGGTCTAATGAATTATCTATTCTTGCAGTTGGATGGCCATTCATGCCTTCCCAATCCATAAACTCATCTCCAGCATTCACTTGGTATGGATAATTCGGAGTAGTGCTTAAATTAGGATAAGCAGCAAGCATGGCCATGCTATGACCTGGAACATCAATTTCAGGCACCACTTCAACAAATCTTGCTTTAGCATAAGCAACGACTTCTTTGATATCTTCTTGGGTATAAAATCCACCATAGGTTTTTGGCTCATTGATGGCTGGTGTAGTAATGTTCATCCACTTTCCTTTCTTCTCTACTCTCCATGCACCCACACTGGTTAATTTGGGTAATGCTTTTATTTCCACTCTCCATCCTTGATCATCTGTTAAGTGCCAATGAAAACGATTGTATTTATATCTTACCATATCATCTATAAACGTCTTTACATCTTCTTTACTAAAGAAATGTCTACTAACATCCAACATCATACCTCTCCATCCAAATCTAGGTTTGTCCATGATGGTGCAGTGCACTAATTGCCAGTTGGTATTTTTTGCCAATGATTTACCATAGATAGCAGCAGGCATTAATTGTTGAACAGTTTGCCATCCATAAAATAAACCTGCTTCTGTATTGGCTTTAATTTGAATGCCTTTTTCATTTACATCCAATAAATAACCTTCATTACCAATTACATCATTTTTAACAATATTCAATTCAATAGTAGGATTAACCTTGCTTAAGTTAACTGTCTTACCAGTTACTAATTTTAATTGAGCAATTATTGGTTCAACCAAACCTTTTGATAAGTTAGTTGCGCTAATATTAATTGACTTAGGTAGGGTGTACACTCCATTGCCTTTTGTTGCAGAATAAGGTTCTGGAATAATTCCAAGACCTTGAGCCATAGCAAGGTTCAAAGTGAAAAGAAATAAGTTGGTGAAGAGTAATTTGTAGATTTTCATAAAGCAGATTTTATAATGAAAGCAAATCGTTTTTTGCTTTTTAAAGATACTAAAAATAAAAGCCCGACCTTGATTTCTCAGGCCGGGCTTTTCCACATATAATGGTATAATTTCTACTAGTATCTGTACATGTCAGATTTGAAAGGTCCTTTTTGAGGAATGCCTAAATAAGCAGCTTGCTCAGCAGTTAATTCGTCTAATTCAACGCCGATTTTTGCAAGGTGTAATCTAGCTACTTTCTCATCCAAATGCTTAGGTAATACATATACTTTGTTTTCATAGTTTTTATGGTTAGTCCATAATTCTATTTGAGCTAAAGTTTGGTTAGAGAAAGAGTTACTCATTACAAAACTTGGGTGACCAGTTGCACAACCTAAGTTTACTAAACGACCTTCAGCCAATACAATGATATCTTTTCCATCAACATTATACAAGTCAACTTGTGGTTTGATAGTATCTTTTGTATGACCGTAGTTTTTATTCAACCAAGCCATATCAATTTCAATATCAAAGTGACCAATATTACAAACAATCGCTTTATCTTTCATTGCTCTGAAATGTTTTTCAGTAATCAAGTCTCTACAACCTGATGCTGTAACGATGATATCAGCTTCTTTCACTGCATCAATCATTTTCTTTACTTCAAAACCATCCATTGCAGCTTGTAAAGCACAGATTGGGTCAATCTCTGTAACAATTACTCTACAACCAGCACCTCTTAAAGAACCAGCAGAACCTTTTCCTACGTCACCATAAGAACCTACTACTGCAACTTTACCAGCCATCATCACATCTGTAGCACGACGAATCGCATCTACCAATGATTCTTGACAACCATATTTGTTATCAAACTTAGATTTAGTTACAGAATCGTTTACGTTGATTGCTGGAATGGGCAATGTGCCTTTAGCCATACGCTCATATAAACGGTGAACACCTGTAGTAGTTTCTTCAGATAAACCTTTGATACCTGCTACAAATTGAGGATACTGATCAAATACCATATTGGTTAAATCACCACCATCATCTAAAATCATATTTAAAGGACGATCTTCACCGCCAAAGAATAATGTTTGCTCAATACACCAATCAGCTTCTTCAATGCTTTGACCTTTCCACGCAAATACGCCAATACCAGCTGCTGCGATGGCTGCTGCTGCCTGATCTTGTGTAGAGAAGATATTACAAGAGCTCCATTTTACTTCTGCGCCCAATGCAGTTAATGTTTCAATTAATACAGCAGTTTGAATAGTCATGTGTAAACAACCTGCAATTCTAGCACCTTTTAATGGTTGACTAGGTCCGTATTCTGCACGGATGCTCATTAAACCTGGCATTTCTGCTTCAGCTAAACGAATTTCTTTACGACCCCATTCTGCTAGGGAGATATCTGCTACCTTATAGGGTAAGCTAAAATCGATGTTTTGTAAGCCCATAATAGTATTTATTTAAGGCACAAAGGTAGTTTTGTAGAAGAAAATAATAAAATATATCTAAAAAATAGTGAAAAAAACTAAAAAATGCTAATTTTGATATCATTAATTCTTTTTTATCATGAAAAATAAGGCCATAATAGAAGATTCGGCTATTGTCAATAATACCATTCCATTGGATGCAAAAGATTTAGCGATTTTAAGATTGCTTCAAGCCAATGCTAGAATTTCTGTTAAAGAGATTGCAGAGTCTGTTCAATTAAGTACTACGCCAGTGCATGAAAGAATTAAAAGATTAGAATCGAGTGGGGTAATTAAACAATATGCCACTTTGATTGATGGTGCTAAAATTAAAAAAGGATTAATGGTGATTTGTTATGCTTCTTTGAATCAACACAGTAAAAAATCGGGGGCTCACTTTATTAAACTCATCAATGAATTGCCAGAAGTGGTTGAATGTTATAGTATCTCTGGTGAATTTGATTTTATGATGAAAATTGTAACAGAAGACATGAACAGTTACTATAATTTTCACGTAAATAAGTTAAGCCAAGCAGAAAATATAGGACAGGTGCAGAGTGTATTTATAATGGGTGTGGTGAAGCAAACCCATGAATTGATTTAAAAACTCAATCGCATTACATAGTCATCCATATAAAAACCATTGCCAATATCAAATTTAAATTCACTTTCTTTTTCAAATCCATTTTTTAAATAAAAGCTATAAGCATTATTGTGCTTATTTACTTGTAGAAATAGAGCGTCCGCATTGGCCTTTTTAGCCACTTCAATCGCTTTATTCAACAATGCTTTACCTGAACCTGTTCCATGTGCAGCTGGTAAAACATATAACTTATTTAATTTGTATGCATTTTGTATGTTACCTGTTTCATCTAAAGGTTCTGCACTAACAGAGCAAAAGCCAATTTCACTTCCATTTAATTGAGCTATAAAAAATTGATGCCCTTTTTCAAATTGACCAGCGAGGGATTCGTCGCTATACATCCAGTCCAACATAAAATCAATTTGCTCCTTAGAAATAATATGTCCATAAGTACTAGGCCAGGTTCTTTCAGAGATGGATCTTATTAAAGTACGATCTTCTAAGGTAGCGGGTCTAATAGTTAATTGATTCATAACAAAAATTAAATGAGTCCCCTTCGGGAGACTCATTTTGGAATGCATTTATAATTGGGCTAAACTTTCTTGAATGGTTTGGATTCTTGCAAGCGCATCTGCCTTTTTCTTTTGTTCCACCGCTAAAACTTCTGGCTTAGCGTTTTGAACAAATTTTTCATTACTTAATTTTTTCTCTACGGATGCTAGGAAGCCTTCTTGATGTGCTAAATCTTTTAATAAATTTTCTTTTAAGCTTTCTGTATTGATAGCTTGTTCTGCAACCAAGTAGAATTTGTCTTTTTCATATGCTACAACTATACTAGATCCAATAGCGCTATTAGTAAAGGCAATAGATTTAGCATTGATTTGTTTAGCTAATATGTTTTGAATAGACTTGTAAATTTCGTTTTGTGCGGATTGAATATGTAAATCAATTGCTTCTTTAGGTTTGATTTGATTCTTATTTCTTGCATCACGTAAAGTAGAAATAACATTTTTTAAAAGCGCTCCAGCATTTAATACAGACTCATTCACTTTTTGAATTGGCTCATATTCTTTTACACATAAATCTTCTGTTTGCGTTTTTAGCGCATGGTGTAATTCTTCGGTAATAAATGGCATGAATGGATGCAGTAATTGCAATAGGGTATCATAAAAATCAATACTTCTATTGTATACATCTGCGTGAATATTTTGCTCAAAGCCCGGCTTGATCCATTCTAAATACCAGCTACAATAATCATCCCAGATTAATCCATAAATTGTTTTTAAAGCTTCGCTTAAACGAAACTCTTTTAACATACTATCAACCTCTATTTGTGTAGAGCTTAATTTGGCTTGAAACCAATCCATTGCAAAAGCAGCATCTTCTGGAACCTTGCCTTCATGGCTAATACGAGGCTCCCACATTTTTAACAATTTAGCCGCATTCCATAATTTACTATTGAAATTTCTTCCTTGCTCTAAAGTAGATTCATCAAATAATAAATCATTGCCTGCAGGAGAAGCAATCATAATGCCAAATCTCACTGCGTCAGCACCATATTGATCTATAAGCCCTAATAAGTCTGGAGAATTCCCCAAACTTTTACTCATTTTTCTACCTTGTTTATCGCGCACAATCCCTGTGAAGTATACATCCTTGAAAGGTATCTTACCCATGTATTCTTCACCTGCCATAATCATTCTTGCTACCCAGAAAAAAATAATTTCTGGTGCAGTTACCAAGGTACTGGTAGGGTAGTAATAATTGATTTCAGCATTATTTGGATTAGACATTCCCTTAAATACTTCGATTGGCCATAACCAACTACTAAACCAAGTGTCCAAACAATCCGCATCCTGTGTTAAGGTCTTGCCTTTAGTTGCAGGAAATTTTGTTCTTACTTCTTCTTCGCTCTTTGCTACATACACATTTCCTTCTTCATCATACCATGCTGGAATTCTGTGACCCCACCATAATTGTCTACTAATACACCAATCTTTGATTCCCTCCATCCAATGGCGGTATACATTTTTAAACTTAGCAGGATGAAACTGTATCTCATCACTCATTACAGCTTCTAAAGCTGGAGCTGCTAATTTTTTCATATCCACCCACCACTGCAAACTCAATCTTGGCTCTACTACTGCATCCGTTCTTTCGCTAAATCCAACCTGATTTACATAGTCTTCTAATTTCACCAAATTTCCACTTGCTTCTAAATCAGCAGCAATGATTTTTCTTACCTCTAAACGATCTTTTCCTATGTACATTGGAGCAGCTTCGTTCATAGTTCCATCCTCATTCAATGTCTCAATTACTTCTAATCCATGTTTTTGTCCAAGATTAAAGTCATTGATATCATGAGCTGGTGTAACTTTTAAAGCACCTGTTCCAAATTCAATATCAATATAATCGTCACTAATAATTGGAATGCGACGATTGATCATTGGAACAAATGCAAATTTCCCTACTAAGTGCTTGTATCGATCATCTTTTGGGTGAACGCAAATTGCAGTGTCTCCAAAGATGGTTTCGGGTCTTACAGTAGCAATGGTAATATACTCGTCACCAGGGATATCTAATTTGTATCTGATATGATACATCTTTCCATTAACTTCTTTATGAATAACTTCTTCATCACTCAATGCTGTTTTGGCACGAACATCCCAATTGATCATTCTCTTTCCACGATAAATCTTTCCCTTCTCGTATAAGTCAACAAAAACATGGATTACAGATTCGTAGTAAGCGGGGTCCATGGTGAAACTTGTTCTTTCCCAATCCAAGCTACATCCCATCTTTCTTAATTGCTGTAGGATAATGCCACCATATTTCTCTTTCCATTCCCAAGCATAACCTAAAAATTCGTCTCTTGTTAAGGAAGATTTTGCAATGCCTCTTTCTCTTAACATCGCCACCACTTTTGCTTCTGTTGCAATGGATGCATGGTCTGTTCCAGGTACCCAACAAGGATTCATTCCTTGCATTCTTGCGCGACGTACTAAAATATCTTGAATGGTATTATTTAAGCAATGACCCATATGCAACACTCCTGTCACATTGGGAGGAGGGATGACCACCGTATAAGCAGGTTTGTCATTTGGTTCACTGTGAAAATATCCACGATCTACCCAATGTTGATACCATTTGCTGTCTACTTCTGCTGGGTTAAAATTTTTACTCAATTCCATGCTTAAATGCTTTGCCTATAATTAGTTGCAAAAATAAGGAAAACCTGCAAGGTATTTTTGACTAAAAAATCCGAACTTGGACCTTTATGGAATTTGCTATTGTAGATATAGAAACCACAGGAGGAATGCCAAGTACTCATGGCATCACAGAGATTGCTATTGTAATACACAATGGCATTGAAGTGACCGGCAAATACAGCACATTAGTAAACCCAATGCAAAAAATTCCCCCATTTATTGTCGGCATGACTGGGATTAGTGACGAGATGGTTGCCAAAGCTCCTTTATTTGAAGAAGTAGCCCCTCAGATATATAATTTACTTAATGGTAGAGTTTTTGTAGCGCATAATGTAAGCTTTGATTATTCTTTTGTACACTTTCATATGGATAGAGCAGGTTTTAAATGGAGTGCCCCCAAACTTTGTACCATTAAATTGAGTAGAAAAGTATTTCCTGGATTAGCTAAATATGGATTAGGGTCTTTAACTAGAGATTTAGGCATTCGAATTGAGGGTAGACATAGAGCTTGGGGTGATGCACAAGCAACAGC
>JACCDS012251515.1_pt1 | contig 14777 bp, 12 predicted proteins | sample 7446441 | NCBI WGS metagenome assembly JACCDS01 (sample SAMN15323445, study PRJNA562643) | freshwater metagenome | isolation source: river surface water | place: USA:Blue River Watershed | collected 2017-08-17 | reverse complement strand
TCTCATCGCCGAAGTACTGGCCGCCGCCACCCAACCTGACGATTTGCTACTGGTAGCAAGCTTCAACCAAAGCCTGCCCGCAGCCCCATCCCCCAAAGCCCTGCTATCAACCAAAGTCGCGCATGACCCACAGGCACAACGCGCCAAAGTAAAGGATGCACTGGCACAATTAACCCTCGCCACCAAGCCAAACAGCAGCGCCTTGGCCGATACCGATTTGAACGAAGCACTGCAAGCCGCGCTGGAGCGTGGCCTAAATAATAAACCCGGCCTGATCTGGCTATTCACCAACAACAAAAACAGCCCAAACAACGATCAGGCCACCGCCCGCCGCAACCGCGAATTTTATCAACTGATCCACCACGGCAACACGATTAGCGCCGCGCTGGCATTTCCGCTAAAAATGCCGCTGACCGGCAAAACCTATCGCGCCAATGGCTTGATGCTGTATGTATTTGCCGCCCATCCACAAGGCGAACAGCAATTGCAGGCACTCATGGCACGGGGCCGCTTGCAACAAGTGTTGACCGAACCGCCCGCCCGCCTAAAACCACTCGACCGCGACACCTTGCGGCTGGTGCCACAGCGGGTTGATCATTCGCCCGGCGTTAAACTCTCGCTAACGGGAAACCGGGTATTGCAGGCCGATGTGGCACCGGATGCGAAAACCCCGCAGGCGCGGGTAGTCTGGCAACTGGAAAACACCATCTACCCGTACACCATCACCAGCGCCCGGGTCAGCGCCGAATCGGTAATCGGAGGCGAGCGGCATTCAATCCTGCCCGAACGTACCCGCATCACTGATCTGGCACCGCAACAAGGCCAAACCCTGAACGCCGCCCTGACGCTACCGATTGCACGCCTGCCCGGCACCTGGTCGTGGGCCGCCATCAGCGCCGCCGGATCGGCCTATATCCTGCCCGGCCAGATTCGGCTACAACTTGATGAACAGCAATTGCGCCCGGCTCCGGCCTTTGCCGCGCGCATGGCCGAACTATTCCCCGGCGATCCACTGCCCGAGATTTTTACCCCGCCGCCCGAAATTCGCCAGTCGCAAGTCAGCCTGCCGTTTCAAGTGCGAGTGCAATATGGCCTGACGCCGTTGCTGGCACTGCTGGGCGCACTGGCCGGTGTGGCCACGCTCGCCACATTGGCCGCGCTCCAGTTTGGCAAGCTGCGCAAGGTAGCGTATGCGCTCGATGGCCGCGAGTATGTGCTGGCGGGCCGGGCCGGGCAACAGTTGCCGATTGTTGATGCGAACGGCCAAACCGTAGCACAGTTGAAAATTGGCTGGTGGCGTCATGAGTTGCTGGCGGTGCAGTCCGGTTGTAACATTCGGCTGGTTTAGTAAAAATTTATTTGTGAGAGGTAACACCATGCAAGCAAGCAGTGACGCAGGTTTTCGCCTGCCAGGCGAAGCCGGAACCACCAACAGTGGCACCAGCAACAGCGGTGCCAGCGGGCCAGCGACCGGCCCGGCCAACGGGGCTAACACCGGCACCAATGACACCAATGGCACCAATGGCACCAATGGCACCAACACCGGCACCGGCGTGCCAGTGGTCGGTGGCGAACTGGCCGGTGCCCCGCAAATTGACACCAGCGCGCGCGATTTAACGCTCGGTGGCGGGATTTTCTTTGTGCTGCTGCTGGCCTTCTTTTTTGCCCGTGGCGCATACGTCAACCATCTGGTAGCGCGCCGGGTAGCCCCCTCGTCGGCAGGTTCCGCCGGGTGGCTGCTGTTTGTTGGACTGTCCTTTTTCAGTGCCGCCGTAGTACTGGCACTGATTAATTCAGCTAAATATTTGAGCTTCGGCATTACCGTGCCCTTGGTGGTGGTTGGACTGGCGACGCTGGTTGGTGCGGTGCTGGTTGGGCGACGCTAGGACGGCTGGACAGGCAAAACAGACAATGCCGGGTACGCAGTACACAGAACAGGGAGCAAAGCATATGGAACAAAACAATCAACCAGCACCGGATATGGGGCAGGGCGCAGCATTGCCAGCCAGCGGCGCGGCAGGCGCTGCGCCAAGTCAGCGTTCGGGCAGTCTGGCGGGCAATGTCGGCAGCATGGGCAGCAATGCCAATTCCCAGAGCGGCCACGCCGCCGCCGAACTCAAGGTCGATCTGCGCCCAACCCTGTTCATCGGTGCCGGTGGCAGCGGCATGGAAGTATTGCTGCGAATTCGCCGCCGCATCCTCTCCGCCGTATGGAACCCGCGCCAACCAGTGCGCATCGATGCGATTGGCGACTTCCCGGTAGCGCGCTTTCTACACCTCGATCTCGATAGCGGGGCCGTAATCGACGAAGGCAAATCGCAACAAAGCGACCCATGGTTCAGCCTGGTCAAGCTGGGGGACGAAGAAAAGCTGGTCGAACCGTTCGATCTGGCGCAATACCATGAATCGGATGACAGTCTGGCGCGCTTTCCCCTGATCGAAAACTGGATGCCGCTGCGCCCGAAAAAACTGCGCACGCTCGGCATCGATCCGGCCAAGGGCGCGGGCCAAATCCGCGCCGTCTCACGGCTGTACCTGTTCGATCAATATCCCAAACTGGTCAACCGCATCAAAGGCGCGCTCGGTTTTTTGAAAAGCAATGCCGGCAATGTGCGCAAGGAAAGCTATCAACGGCTCGGCCTGCAAATCGACCCGAGCAAATTCCGCATCGTAGTCATTGCCTCCTGCGCCGGTGGCACCGGGGCCGGTACCGCGCTCGATCTGGGTTGGTTGTCGCGTGCGATTGCGCGGCAGGAAGTGGTGGCGAGCCAAGTCGATTTATTTTTGCTGCTGCCCGCCGGTTATGCCAAGGCCAACAAAGAACGTACCGAAGCGAACGCCTACGCCACGCTGATGGAACTCGAAACCGCCATGCGCGACATGAACGCCAGCGTGCGCTGGGCCGAAATCGACAGCCTGCAAGGGCAGGGCGCACCGTTTGATGACGTGTACCTGATCGACAATGCCAATCTGGCCAACAAGGCCACCGAAGACATGAACGACGTCTACGAAATGCTGGCCGAAGTCTTGTTTGAGGATTTTGCCTCGGCTGACTTTGCCAACAAAAAGCGTTCGGTGGCAGTCAACCAGCAACAGCACAAACTTGGGCCGTACAACCCGAAAGTGCCGCAAGACCGTTTCGGCGCCATGCGCCTATCGTATGCCAAAAGCTACTCCGCACTCGGGCAAGCGGTGCTCGATACCCGGCAGGGCTTGCGCGACGACATTCGCGCCTACGAACTGGCCGGTTTGATGGTGCAGGCCTTTTTCGGGCTGGCCGGACGCGACGGCGCGCCACGCCACGCCACCGACTTTGAGCGCGACGCGTTTATGCGTGAACAACTGGTGCTGGCTGAAGCCACGTTTGACCAATTCCCCGATTTTAAAAAGGGCACTTTTGATGTGACCGCGTTTCAGGAATACGCACTGGTCGAACTGATGCTGCAAGACAAAGACCAGCGCTCGCTGCTGGAACGAGTCGAAGCCAAGGTGCAGCAAGAAGTCGAACGGATCATGGCCGGGTTTGACATCGAATTATGGCGCGAAAAACTGGCCGAACTGATCCCGCAACTGGAACGCGATGCAATTCGAGAAGCCGGAGCCGTGGCCGAAACCAGCGAAGACCGAATCAAGCGCCAAACCGGGGTCTTGGCCCAGCGCCTGCAACAACAGGCGCGCAACCGGCTGTTTGCGCTGCTGGACGACCGCAAACAGGGCGGGCTGGCGTTTGTGCTGTCCTTGCTCGAACAAATCAAGGCACGCTTACAACAGCGCGATTTGCCACGGCTGGAAAAGAACGCCGGACGCTATCGCGACATTCGCGATGCGCTGCGCACGCGTCAGATCGAAGAATCGCTCGGTCACCTGTCACAGGCCGCGGGCAAGCTGTTTGGCAAACAAACCCAGGCGCGCGAAGTGATGGGCCATATCAAGCGCGACATTGCCGATTACCTGCGCTTTCACCTGCGCGCGGTAGCGGCCCGGCAAAGTGCCGAACTGTTAGCGGGCCTCTCTGGCTGGCTCGGTGATGTGCAAGGCGTGGACAGTGCCGGTTTGCCGCAATGGAGCGGCATTGCCGGGCAAATTCAGGCCGGACGCCGTTCAGTCGATGCGATGTTGCAACAGGTTAAAGAGCGCATCGGCCAATTGCGCGAAGAAGCCAAAGCGCAGCATGCCACCTGCATCCAGTTGGGCGACCCGAATGGTTTGACTCCGCTCGCCGCCACGCCCGATGTTAGCAGTTGGGGCGAAGAAGTGCTGGCTGGCTTAGGTGGCTCGGAAGCCCTGTTTGCCCAACTGGCACTCGATGACACGCGCGCCGTTTTACTCTCAAAACTGTTTCGCCGCGCCCGTAGCGAACTCGCCCGCGAACTCACCGGTGCTGCCGATTTGGCCGGTGGCCCGATCGGCGCGGCCCAGCCCGACCCGCTGGTCGAAACCTTGCAAGGCTTTGCCCCGGCTGAACGGCAGCGCATCTTTGCCGAATGGATTCAAAACGCCATGCCGTGGATCAGTGGCCGTTTTTCGGCAGAATTTACCCCGCGCGGTGACCAATTCAAATGCTTTATTGGCGTGGCCGACCCGAACGAATGGCGCACGCTTGAACCCGAAGTTCGGCTGGCAGTGCCGGGCGGTTTGCTGGCGGGTGACAAGATCAATTTGGTTGGCACTGGCTTGCCGGGGCGCGCTGTGTGCTACATCGAACTATCCGGCGTGCCGCTAACGGTATTGCGCGGTCTGCCCGGCTGGAAGAGTTCTTACCAACTGGAAAACCCGAAAATTCCAACCCACTTGCACTTCGACGCTACCCGCTTTCGCCATCCGATTGCGCCCAGCATGGATCAATTGCAAGTGCTGGCCGATGATTTTGCCACCTGGATCGCTGCCGTGGCACAGGGCATTTTGCGGCGCAAGAGCGAAGTGCCGGATCGCGAGGCGCGCTTTCAGCCACAGGGGCAGTATTGTCTTGAAGTCGAACCCGGCGAATGGCGGCAAATGGGCAACGAATTGGCGATTCGCGCCAACGGCTTGCCGATCCACTACCGCGAACTGATTCAAAGCCGGGTGCAGCAGCAACCGTTTGGCCCGTATCAGTGGCTGTTGCTGTCCTGTCTGATGCGCCATTACCAGCAACAGGTGTACCGGCCAAGAATGGAAAGCGATGAAACCGGGGCGCAAATTCCAGCCCCATCGCTGCCGGTGATTTGCGCCCAGAGCCTGCAACAGCAGTGGCTACAACGGGCCAGCGCCCACTGGCCCGACTTGCCCCAGCCAGCGCTGTTGGCCATGGCCGAGCGGGCGCTGGCGCAGCTTGGACAATGGACTGATCCGATACCGGGTTCGCTGGTCGATTGCTACCCGTGGGAAGTGGAAGCGGCCAGCGAAAAGCGGGTATTGCGTGCCACCTATCTACGCAGTGAGGCACTGGCACAGGCACTCTTCTTCGGGAACGATGCAAGCGGCGGCGGCGCAAGCGGTATCGCCTCCGGCGCAGCGTCGGGCACTGGTGCCGCGGGCGGGCCGAATTTGGCCAAGTCTGCGCCAACGCTGGCCGCCATGCCAGCCCCGCCCCCGGTGTCAGGCACGGTGCATTACAAGGTATTTTTGCAGAAGAAACAGCATGGCCCGTATTCACTGGATCAGATGGCGACCCTGATTGCCCAAGGGGACGTAACGCCCCAGACGCAGGTCTGGCAAATGGGCTGGCAGCCACAGCGCGACAAATGGCAAGTTGCGATACGGCAAGCTGATTTGGCGGCGCTGTTTGAGCATGCGATTCCTGACCCTGACCCGGAATGGGATCAGGCGATTCCTGATCCGGATTGAGTGAGCGGGCCATGAGTGCGTCGCCTAGTTGTCCGCAGTGCCAGCAAAGCTGGCCGCGTGTGCCACGCTTTTGCCCGTATTGCGGGCAGGCGCAGGTGTCTGCGCCTGCAACCGCATCAGCGGCTGGGCCAGCGGCAACACCCACGCCCGCAGCCGCGCCAGCAGTAGCCGCTGCACTAGCCTCAGCAACAGCAGCGCCTGTATCTGCGCCTGTACCTACACCGGTATCTGCGCCACCGTCAGATCCCAAACCGGCAGCGCCCAAAGCAGCCGCACCGCCTGCACCAGCCGCAGCATCCAAAGCATCTGTCCCGCCTACGTCCCCCGCACCAGCCGCATCGGGTGCAGCACCTACGTCGGGCGCGCCACCTGCATCTGGCGCAACAGCGGCCAAGCCGGGTGCTGCTATCCCGCCGCGCCCGGCACCGGGCAAAATCCCGCCATTTTTGCCTCCGCCACCAAAACCCCGGCGCTGGCGGCAGGGTTTGGCGCTGGTATTATTGGGCGGGGTCTTGTTGTGGTGGATTGCCTCGCCAGACGAAGAAACCGTGGCGATACAGGAAAACGTCGCCGAACTTACCCAGCAAGTGGAAAATTGCGAGCTGGAGCAGGCGGGCAAAACCGCGCAGCGCTTAAAAACGCTCGATCCTGAGCAATACCCCCAATGGCAAAAGAAAATCGCAGCCGCCCAGCCCGGCTGTGTTGCGCAGCGTGCGCGCGCGCGTGATTGGCAGGCGATGCTGGCCATGGCCAACAAGTTGTTGGACGATGCCGATTTTGACAAGGCGGCCTATGATCGGGCCAATCTCCGCTTGAATAGTTTCGTCAAGCGCTGGAAAGAAGACGCCGAGACGCGCGCCCTGAAGAAACGGCTCGATGCCAGCTATGCCCTGCTGTTGCTTGATCTGGCCGAGCGCTGTCTGGCCAAGGACGATACCCAGTGTGTCCGTACCCGGCTCAACCAGTGGGGGCGACTAAAACTGGACGATGGCCAGGAACGGGCTGCCCGGCTGCGCGCCGCCTTGCCCGCACTCAGCGCAGCAGAAGTACCCGCCGCCAGCGCTGCAACCGGCAAAGCCAACCCAGCGCGCCAAGCCAGCCCGCAGGGCCAAGCCGCTACCCAGAGCCAAGCCAGTGCTCCGCGCCAAGCCAACCCGCCGAGCCAAGCCCGCCCGCCAAGCCCAGCCAATGCCAGTACAGTCAATGCCAGTACAGCCAACGCCAACACAGCCAACATGGCCCAACAAATCAAACAATTGATGTCTGAGGCGCAGCAGGCCATGGCGTGGGGCAATTACAAGGGCGCGTCGGCCAAGCTGGCCCAATGTCTGGCCCTGCCGGACAAGGGGAACGCAGTTTGTGTGCCGGTCAAGCGGCGCGCCGACCAATTGCAGCAGGAAATGTTGCGCTGTGTGAATAGTGGCAACGAGTGGATTGGCGAGCGTTGCGATCAATTGAAATAGGAATGGAAAAATCATGAACCACTTGTCTTTGTCCGCGCTGTTGTTGCTGTTGACGGGTTGCGCCAGCGTGCCCGGGTCGATACCGCATTCCGAGGGCAACAGCCATGGCAGCATCCACGGCAGCAGCACCACCAATCCAACCAACTCGACCAACTCAGCCAATTCAGCCAATTCAGCCAATTCAGCCAATTCAACCAACTCAACCAACTCAACCAACAGCACCGTGATTGAATCGGCCAACCGTTCTGCCAATACCAATGCCGCCAGTGGCGCAGTCGTCGGTGCCGCTGCCGGATGCGTGCTGGCCAAACTGGTTGGCGAAAAATGCGCCGATGGTGCCGCAATCGGTGCCGTGATTGGCGCGGCGATTGGCTGGAGCACTTGGTCGGAAAAAGTGGTAGATGGCAAAACCGTCAATGCAGCAGCCAAGCGCGAAGGCTTGCCACCATCCAATAATGAAATCCGGCTCAAATCCTACCAAATTGCCCCGTCCGGCAGCGTGGTTGAAGCTGGCAGCGGCACGGTACAGGTAGTGGGGGATATCACCCTATATGGCCAAAGTGCGCGTACCCCACGGGTCGAACAAAGCATGCTGCTGTATTTGGCCAATGGCGAACCGGCATCAGACACGCCGCAACTGGCACGGGTAGAAAAAATCGATGGGGCAGGGCGCTATCGGGCAGTCGGCGTGTATAAAATTCCGCGCGGCATGCCATCCGGGCTGTATTCGGTACAAAGTAAATTATTATTAAATGGTAAGGTGGTTGCGGTGCGCGACGCCCGTTTTCGGGTAGTCGGTGCCGCCGCCAGCTAATCCGCGCCCAGAGCGGGCCAAAGCGGCACAGGGTGGCACAGGGCAACATAGCGCGGCACAGGCGGGCAGAACAAGGCACAGGAAGGCAAAACAGGATACAATTTCCCCCTGTTTCGCCACTCTCATTCGAGGTTACCATGTCCAATCCGAGCCATACCGGCGCTGCTTTTCTCTCCAAAATCAAACAATACCTGACCGCGCCCGGCGAAGGCGTATTTACCGTCCACACCGCCAGCGAGCGGCGCAACAGCCTGCAAAGCAAGCTGTTTGGTGCCGAAGCAGTGGCACAAAAGCAGGTGCGCAGCAAGTGGGAACATGGTTTACAAGATGTGTTGCCCGAAGCGCAATGTGTGTTGTTTGGCATTGCCTCTGATTGTGGCGGCGGCATTTTGCGTGGTGCCAACTGGGGCCCGCTATTCCTGCGTGAAGCCTTGCTAACCGCCCAGCCCGACCTGCCCGCCTACGATATTGGCGACGTGCGCGTCATTCCACACCTGTTGCATGACAAATACCTGAACGAAGCGACCATCAGCAATTGCCGCCGCGCCCTGTATCAAGATGAAAACGCCACCCTGCCGGTGTCGCCACTCTCGATTGCCCACGATTTCGCCGATGACTTTCATCGCCACTATCCAGACAAAAGCCTGTTCATGATCGGTGGCGACCATTCGGTGAGCTACCCCATGGTGCGCGCCTGGTTAGAGGCCAAAACCGCACAAAACAAAAACGTGGCCGTGATCCACTTTGATGCCCATACCGATTTGCTCGAAGAACGGCTCGGCATCGACCTGTGTTTCGGCACCTGGACCGCCCACATCGTGCCGTATCTGCCGTCCAAAGAACACCTGATCCAGTTTGGTATTCGCGCCAGCGGGCGGGATCGCGGTCATTGGGAAAACAAATTCGGCATCAGCCAATACTGGAGCCGCGAAGTTACCGAGCGCGGTGCCGGGGCGCTGGCACGTGAAGCGGTGGCCAAGCTGCAAAAACTGGGGGTGGAAGAAATCTACATCTCGTATGACATCGATTGCCTCGATCAAAGCCTGGCCGGTGCCACCGGCACCCCGGAAGGCGGCGGCATGACGGTAAATGAATCGCTGGACATCATCGAAACGCTGTTGAAATCGTTCAAACTAACCGGGGCCGACATGGTGGAAATCGCCCCGATGGTAAAAGCGCAAGGGGTCACCCAAGCCGAACCGGAAACCACGCTCGCATCGGCTTGCGCCCTGTCCAATGTCATGATTCGAGCCATGGCGCAGGCTGATTGAGAACCATCATTGCACCAAAGGTCAGGCCATGCCCATTGCCCCTCGTAAAAAACTGCCGATCGGCATCCAAAGCTTCGCAAAAATCCGCGAAGAGGGGTTTTATTATGTCGATAAAACCGGCTTTGCCCTGGAACTGGCCAACGCCGCTGGCTATTTCTTTCTGTCACGCCCGCGTCGCTTTGGCAAAAGCTTGTTTCTCGATACCCTTAAAGAACTGTTTGAAGGCAATGAAGTGCTGTTTCAGGGCTTGAATGTGCATGATCAGTGGGATTGGGGGCGGCGCTTTCCCGTCATAAGCATCAGCTTTAACGATGGCGGTTTGAGCACCGCAGCCGATCTTGATCGGCGCATCCAGCGCATTTTGCGGGTCAATTTCCAGCGCTTGGGCTTGCCGTTTCCCATGTTGCCAGACAATATCGATTTACTGGACGAACTGATTCGTAGCGCACGCGCCAAATTTGGTGAGCGGGTGGTGATTTTGGTTGATGAGTACGACAAGCCGATTCTGGATAATTTGCACGACAGTGCGACCGCACTGGCGATGCGTGAAGGCTTGAAGGCGATATATTCGGTAATCAAAGGGGCTGATGCAAATTTGCGTTTCGTGTTTTTGACCGGGGTTTCCAAATTTACCAAAGTCAGTCTATTCTCTGGCTTAAATAATTTGCACGACATTACCCTCACACCCGAGTATTCTGCGCTGTGCGGGTATACCGATTGGGAGCTCGATACAACATTTGGCGCAGAATTGGCCGGGCTGGATCGAACCGAAATTCGGCATTGGTATAATGGCTACAATTGGCGCGGCGAATCAGTATATAACCCGTATGACGTGTTGCTACTGTTTGATGCGCGCGAATTTCATCCGTGGTGGTTTTCAACCGGCACACCCGGTTTTTTGATCAAGTTGTTGGCCAGCACAGGTTTTTTTACCCCCAGACTGAGTAAGTTGCGCGCTGATGCCGAACTCATTTCCACCTTCGATGTCGATAGCATTGCGCCCGAAGCGCTGCTGTTTCAAGCGGGCTATTTGACCATTCATCATTGCGAGCAAAGCGTCGCAGGCAATTGGCGCTACACCCTGGGCTACCCCAACCGGGAAGTGGCCGTGAGCTTGAATACCGCACTATTGGCCAGCTATACGCCACCGGAGGGCAATGCCCGGGAAAACAGTATGCGGCTCGAAGAATTGCTGGTCGCCAATGAAATGGATGGCTTGTGCGATTTATTCCAGTCATTTTTTGCCGGGATTCCATACCAGTGGCTCAGCACCAACCCGATAGCCAACTATGAAGGCTATTATGCCAGCGTGTTTTACAGTTATTTCGCCGCGCTCGGGTTCGATGTGCGGGTGGAAGATGCGACCAACCATGGCCGCATTGATATGACCGTGATTGTGCCGCAGCGAATTTTTGTGTTTGAATTCAAGGTAGTGGAGTTGCTACCCGATGGCAGGGCGTTGCAGCAGATTAAAGACAAAGCCTATGCCGACAAATACCGCGACAAGGGGTTGCCGATAACACTGGTGGGCGTGGAGTTCTCGCGTGAGGCCAGGAACGTGGTACGGTTTGAGGTAGCAACCTACCCTGGCACAGGCGAAAAATCCCCGGCCTAAATTGACGAAACAGGGCTGAGCCAGCTTGTAGGGTGGGCGAGACAGGACATCTGGCAGAGGATTACCTATCATTGGCTGTCCTTGCGTTGTGCCCTTTGCCAGGCAGTGCATCGGGCACATCAACCCCTGCTCATTGGATCTGTCGGTTGGCTTCCCATAGGGCGCGGCTGGCCAACATTTGCTGCCTTAGTTCCGGCACCAATTTGTGGATTGATGCGGAAACTTTACGTTGTGTCGCAAGCATGGCTAAAAATGCTTCAGGTTGCGGTGCGCCCAGGTCAAGCGGGTGTTTCATTTCATGCCAACGAATAAAAAATTTTATCCAGTGTACCTAGAGTTTCTAAGTGTTTATACTATAATGCAGGGCGAATTCGTTCCCGCGCCACGATTTCTGCTATGAGGGTTGGGTTTTCTGGCAGGCACTAAATAATTTAGCAAGGAGTCAAGATATGAACTTTAAAAAAGCTATTGCTGTTGCTGAAGAAAATGCCAGAGCTCTTGTTCCAGGAGCGAAAGAATTTACGCTGGAAGGTGCAGTTATTTCGGATGGAAATTATGAAATTACGCTGAGCTATTACTTGAACGGTAACAGTCCACTTGAATTGGCTATGGGTGCCGATGAGAAAAACAATATGCTCAAACTCGCCAAACTGATGGGGGCAAGAAGAGAATATAAGGTATTTATAGTTAATAAAAACAATTTTACTTTCAAAGGGTTTAAGGCCTATAAAGAGAGGTGATGAGAATGGAAAATGGGTTGTTAATAGACACCAATCTTCTCCTTGTGATGGTCATTGGCGGCGTTGAAGAGGGGCGACATATTAAAAAGTCAAAACGGTTACAGAATTTTTGCATTGAGGACTACCACCAACTATGGGAAGTGGTTAAAGGCTATAGAGAGGTTTTGATAACTCCTTATATTGCTGCAGAGGTTTCTAATTTAATTGATTTGGACAACCATGCAGGTATTATAGCCTTTGAACTAGCAAGGGAGATTTTTAGTTTATTTAAGCAAGCAGAGACGCTGATTGCCGATGACTGCAAGGGTGAATTTTTCCTTAAATTCGGGCTAACGGATAACTCGATAATCACGCTATCAAAAGACTATGATATTCTTACAAATGACCATCGGATGGCTATACCTCTATTTACGGCCAGTCCCGGGAGGATAATTCCCTACGTGCCCTATAAGGTGCGAAACAGCTAAGCTGCGCTATTTAATTTATATTGCGACTTGGCTTGCATTAATGCGCATGGGTGAACTGCTGCTTTGGGTCGCAAGTGACTAATCAGGAGCGAATGCTATATGCACAAATTCCGCATAACCCATCATCCCACGTGACGCTGCACGATAAAGCCGCGCATCGCTGGTGAATTCAAACGTTATGAGTAATATGAAATTTAAGTACTTTCGCGATCCGGATAATTTTGCATTCAGAGTTGATAAGGAGTCGCACTGCTCGCTGTGCAAAAAAGAAGGCTTATGGTTCGATGCTGGCGGCTTCTATGGTAGTAATGAAATCGAATTTATTTGTGACGATTGCCTTGCAGACGGTAAGCTTAAAGAACTTGAAATCGAAGCAAACGAGGCATTTGAAGGTAGCGCAGAAGAAAAAGAAGACATAATCTACAAAACGCCAGCGATGCCAACCTGGCAAGATAGAGTTTGGCCTTACGTAAACGGGCAGTATTGTATTTTCGAACGAATGGCGTCCAAGGCTGATTTTGAGAACAAAGAGGAGTTCCAAAGCTCGTTTTCTGATTCGGACAAAGAAAACTCTGACTTAGAATGGCTGTGGAGCATTCTCCCGGATAAACGAATAGCCAATCACAAAGAGGGAAATTTTGATGTTTCAGTTTATTTGTTTACCTGTAATGGTAAAAAATACTGCACTTGGGATGCGAGCTAGCCCTCATAACAGGACACGCGATACAGAAACTGCGCACGTTGGCATTTCGATGTTCAGCACTTTTTCAATCATCTGCTCTTCGGTTACGGTGCGTAGCGCGCAGTGCGGATCGGCTCAGCGTAATATCCGATGAAAAATCAACTCGCAGCCGAAAGAGTTCTATACGCCATTTCACCTGACGGGGCTGGGTGCGAACTCGTATTGCAAGTCGGTGTGCCTGCCGCAGATGAACAACGTGGATGGGGTTGTCGCGTGAGCATTGGATTCATCGACACGATTCCAGTAACAATTTATGGCTACGACGCTTGGCAAGCCATCCACGAAAGTATGTTATTGATCGCTCGTCGAGTTGGCCACTACGAAGAAGACGGGTGGCAGTTTTACTGGGAAAAAGATGGTGATCGGGCTTATGCGGCGGATTTGGCACTTGACCCAAATAATATTAACTTACCGTTCGACCCAGACGCTTCGCGCCGGTCGACTTAACGTTAACGCTCTTCCGATGACGACCACTCTTTCTCGCAACAAAGCCATTCTCTTGTCGTCAACCGTCTTCTGGTTGGCAAGTCCCGCTTGTTTGGCTGCTGCGCCACTACCGTTCGATGTGGGTGGGCTTATTATTTATAGCGCACTATATTTGCTCGGCTTCGTGGTATTTTCGTTTGTAATCGCCTTTTCAAAAGAAAAAGAAGCTAAACGGTTTTGGTCATGGGTGTATGCTGTGCACGCTATCGGCCCAATTATTTACATATTTGCCGTCATTGCATTAGGCGAGATGCAAAGTGCGTACAGGATGAAGCAGGCTAAGGCTGGGAACCAGAAGAATCTTGAAGCCTTTGGCAATTACTGCAGGGGGCGAAAACTGATCGTGCATAGCAAAAGCTACGAAGAAGACGGCGTATCGCTTCTCGTACGAACAGAAAAAGATTTCAAAAGTATTAATGCTGATTTGCTATTTAAATATTTCGAGAAACATCCTGATCTCTGTGCGCGATCTGGTGTAAAAACATTGGAGAATATACACAACGTAGCATCTTTAAAAGATAAAAATGGCTATGAGACGGAAGTGCACCGTTATGCCATGTGCACAAGTGAAAGGCCGACAGTCGTCCCAGAAGTTCAGTCGAGATTTGAGTTGGTTCTTGGGCAAACTGTAAGCAAAGATCCCGTTCCTCGGGCGGGCGCAGGCCGCTGGTGGTGGATGTCGAGATCGTCTGTTCAAATAGTTGATCGATTAAACGGAAAGATTTTGGCTGAAGATACGATCTATTTTCTTGACCACGAAACCGGAGTAGGAGGTTGTCCCGAAGGCGTGAGCCAATTGTCCAATCTGGTGGCAGAAGTGTTTGGCCGTTACTGAAAAGAGCTAACCCGCCGGTCGCCCCCGTTCGCTTTGCTATCTGGACGTTGCGCGATAAAGCCGCGCAGCGCCGATTGGGACATTCGAGGGTGAATCCGTGATATTGTTTAGCCTTCAAATGTGCCGTATTTCGCGGCTTATCTCAATTCTTATCTCAATTTTGCATTAGGCAGCACAGGGCAACGCTATGACACTCCAGAAGGCACAACAGCTCCGCGCCGCAGGAAGACACGAGCAAGCGCGTGAAGTATTGATCGACCTCGCCCGCAACGAGCCAACTGACGCAGTGGTTCAGTACGAAACCGCGTGCGTTCACGACTTCCTCGGCCTTGAGGCTGAGGCCGTACCGTTCTACTTGGCAGCTTTGAGCGGTGAATTGCCCGCGCCGTTGCGCCGGGGTGCGTACACAGGGCTCGGCAGCACCTACCGAACCCTTGGCCTCTTCCAACAAGCGCATGACACGCTTGTGCAAGGGCTGACGGAGTTTCCTCAAGCCAGCGAGCTTCGAGTCTTCTTGG
>JACCDS010469751.1_pt1 | contig 14780 bp, 12 predicted proteins | sample 7446441 | NCBI WGS metagenome assembly JACCDS01 (sample SAMN15323445, study PRJNA562643) | freshwater metagenome | isolation source: river surface water | place: USA:Blue River Watershed | collected 2017-08-17 | reverse complement strand
ATGCAGGCCTGACCACGATCGAAACCGGTGCTTTTGTTAGTCCGAAGTGGGTGCCGCAGATGGCTGATTCGGCACAGGTGTTCAGTGGCATCAGCCGCAAAGCCGGTGTCACATACGCGGCGCTGACACCCAATCTGCAAGGCTATCAGGCGGCGCGCGCGGCCGGCGCCGATGAAGTCGCCATATTTGGCGCCGCATCGGAAGCTTTCTCGCAAAAGAATATCAATTGTTCGATTGATGAGAGCCTGGCCCGGTTTGCGCCGGTTCTGGCCGCTGCCAAAGCGGATGGCGTGCGGGTGCGCGGTTATGTGTCTTGTGTCGTGGGTTGCCCCTATCAGGGCACCGTCGCGCCTGCCGATGTCGCGCGCGTGGCCAAAGCGCTGCTCGACATGGGCTGCTATGAGATTTCGCTCGGCGATACCATCGGTGTCGGCACACCGGCAACCGTATCCGCCATGCTGGATGCGGTGCTGGCCGTCGTGCCATTGGAAAAAACTGCGATACATTTTCATGACACTTACGGCCAGGCGTTAACAAATATTTACGTCGCGCTAAGCCGCGGTATCGCTGTGATTGACAGCGCTGTGGCCGGTCTCGGTGGTTGTCCTTACGCCGCCGGCGCGTCAGGCAATGTTGCCACTGAAGATGTGGTGTATTTGCTGAACGGTCTTGGCATTGCGCATGGCGTTGAGTTACAAAGCCTCGCCCGCGCCGGCTGGGCCATCACAGCGGCGCTCGGGAAGAGACCTAGTTCTAAAGTAGGATTGGCGCTGCAGGCGAAGTGTCAGCAAAATGCAGCGCAAGACGCTGACTAAGCCAGGGTTAGCCATTAGCTCCGGCACGCAACATTCATAGATAAAAACGTCGGTCGCCCCGATGCGACCGCCCTACACAACAGAGGAAGAGCAATGGCAGGGTTTAATAAAGTCGTGCATAGCTACGACGAAGCCTTAGCAGGTCTGACCGACGGTATGACGGTGATCGCGGGGGGTTTTGGTTTATGTGGCATCCCAGAGGGGCTGATTAGCCAAATCAAAAAAATGGGTACCCGTGATTTAACCGTGGTCTCCAATAACTGTGGCGTAGACGGTTTCGGTTTAGGCATTCTGCTGGAAGACCGCCAGATCAAAAAAATGGTGGCGTCATATGTTGGTGAAAATGCCCTGTTTGAAAAGCAACTGTTATCCGGCGAGCTGGAAGTAGAACTGACACCACAAGGCACATTGGCGGAAAAAATCCGCGCCGGTGGTGCCGGCATCCCAGCTTTCTTCACCGCAACCGGTTACGGTACACCTGTCGCGGAAGGCAAAGAAACCCGTGAAATCAATGGCCGTAATTATGTGCTGGAGCCATCTATCACCGGTGATTTCGCCATTGTCCGCGCCTGGAAAGCCGACCGTTACGGCAACCTGGTATTCCGCCACACGGCGATGAACTTCAACCCAATGGTCGCGACGGCCGGTAAAATTACCGTGGCAGAAGTCGAAGAAATCGTTGAGCCAGGTGAATTGTCACCGACAGAAATTCATACCCCTGGCATTTATGTGCAGCGCGTGATCAAAGGCAATTTTGAAAAACGCATCGAACGTCGCATGGTTCGCAAGGATTAAGGAGAACGTCATGGCTTTATCACGTGAACAAGTAGCGATGCGTGTCGCACAAGAATTAAAAGATGGCTATTACGTCAACCTCGGCATTGGTATCCCAACGCTGGTCGCCAACTATGTGCCGGCGGGCATCGAAGTCATGCTGCAGTCTGAAAACGGTTTACTCGGTATGGGTCCCTATCCGACTGATGCTGAAGTCGACGCCGATATGATCACAGCCGGCAAAGAGACCGTTACAGCAATCAAAGGTGCGGCGATTTTTTCCTCTGCCGAGAGCTTTGCAATGATCCGTGGTGGTCATGTTGATTTAACCGTATTAGGTGCTTTTGAAGTCGACCAGAACGGCAATATCGCCAGCTGGATGATCCCGGGCAAACTGGTCAAAGGCATGGGCGGCGCGATGGACTTAGTTGCAGGTGCACAGAATATTGTCGTCACCATGACCCACGCTGACAAATACGGCAGCTCGAAGCTCCTCGACAACTGCACCCTGCCGTTGACCGGTGTCGGCTGCGTGAAGAAAATTGTTACGGATTTAGCTGTGCTGGAAGTGCGCGATGGTGCTTTCTATCTGCTTGAGCGCGCGCCTGGCGTGTCAGTCGAAGAGATCCAGCAGAAAACTGCCGGTCGCTTAATTATTGACGGTGATGTGTCGGAAATGCATTTTGCCTGATGTGATGAAGCAGTGTTGAAAAAGGTCGCAAATGCGACCTTTTTTATTCGCTACCATCCCTGGCGCTCACCCACAGGGCCAATGCTGTGCATTGTTAAAAAGCGTTCCTGACGCTTTTTTATTCGCTGCCATCCCCAGCGCTCACTCATAGGGCCAATGCTGCGCATTGTTAAAAAGCGTTGCCGACGCTTTTTTATTGCTGGCGGGTCAGAAGAGCGAAGGCCTTAATTGGCAGCCACAAAACGTCCGGCACCACTGAACAAATTGCCGCCAACCACTGCTGTCATATCGCCGGAGCGAACCAAACTCACTTCATCCAGTGAACCAATCAGCATGACAAATGCCAGTTTTCGATTGTGCAACAAATACCAACCGACCTGATAACCCGGCAGGCGAATGCCGTTTACTGCAATCTCCGGCGTATAGTCGCCTAACTGGTCGAGTGGCACAATATGAACAGCACTGCTGGCGAGAGAGATATTGTCGATTTGTGCCTGATAAAAACCAGCTTTTAGAGCCAGATGATTCTCTTCTATCGTAACGCTGTTACTGCTAATAGCCCACGTCAGTCCCATAAACACTGCAGTTGATGCGACTAACGACCAAAGCGCCGGCTTTAATGGCCGCTTTGCCCAGTGACACCAACTCCAGATAGCAAGGACCGGAACACCAACGACACAACAGAACAGCAGTAGATACAACTGCCAACTAATTTCAAACACAGGCATATGGATGCAATTAATAGCGAATAATTAACAAAATAGTATCACGCCATCATTTATACGCGAGACAATTTAGTTAAATTTACCTTTTGATTGCAGGAAAAATACACTGTTCCGCATTTCTCACTGGAAAAAATGGTTGCGGTAGGCTTTTGGCGTCATTTGAGTATATTGCTGGAATAATTTTCGAAACGAAGACACATCTTCGTAACCAACCTGTTGAGTCAGTTGCTCCAACGGCATCATTGTTGTTTCCAGCAAGTTTTTTGCTTTATCGATACGTAATTTTTGTAACCAGGCCATCGGCGTATCACCAGTGGCAGATTTAAAACGTCGGATCAAGGTCCGGCCACTCATGGCAAACCGTTGAGCTAGCTGCTGTAGGTCGAGTGGTTCTGCAAGATGTTTACGCAAGTAACTTTGGACAGCCGCAATGCGTTCGTCCTGATGACTGACCAACTGTTGCACCGACAGAAATGGCGCTTGACTATGTAAGGCTGGCTCCACCAACAATACTTTAGCCAACTGACTACTAAAGCGCACACCGTCGAATTCTGTGATCAACTGCAAGCAGAGTTGCAGATAGGCTGTCGTGGCACCGGCGGTCAGACAATTACCACTGCGGCTAACGCTCACTTCGGCTTTCAGACATACCTGAGGAAACAGTTGCTGAAAATACTCAGCCAGAAACCAGCACGTCGTCGCATCGCCACCATCTAATAAACCAGTCGCCGCCAGTGCAAAACTGCCATTGCAACCTGCAGCCAACAAAGTTCCTTGTTGCTGCAGATCGATGAACCAGTCCTTATGAGCGCGGAACAGCGTCATCACTTGCTCCAGTTCAGCTGCCTGATGTGCGTAGTTACCGGGAATTAATAAAGCGTCTATCTGCGCCGGAGGCTGTTCAATGCAGGCGATCTGCAGTCCATCAGCCTGATAGCTGCTGGCGCCGGACAAATGGTAAAACTGTACCTGATAACGCGGCTGCTGATTGAGTGGGTCCAAATATTGTGCCAGCTGATTGGCAAAGCGGAATACTTCGGCCATGCCGGTTAAATGTCCGAGTGCCACTCCGGGATATACCAGTACCAGCAATGTCTTCATTTGTCACTTTCTGCACTTTATATGTCAATATTGCCACTATAGCGCAAATTTCCAGCAAGTTAAACTGAGCTTCAGTCAACAGGAGGTGGATTATGAAAATGAACGTCAAACAACTCAGTTGGGCAATGCTGGCTTTGCAGGGAGTGGTGATTTTGTGGTTGAACCAGCGCAGTACATTAGACCCGTTCAGTCAGCTGGTACTGGTACCTCTAATATTGCTGGCAGGTTTCGCGCTGCTGACTATTCAGCAGCGCGATGAATAGCGGCTAACTGCGGTTCGGTCTCTTCAGGCGGCGGATCAGGCTGGACGTATCCTGCCGTTTGCCGCCAAGCGCCTGTACTTCGCTATAAAACTGATCGACCAGCGCCGTAACCGGTAATTGTGCGCCATTGCGGCGGGCTTCATTGAGCGTGATATTCAGATCCTTGCGCATCCAATCAACTGCAAAGCCAAAATCAAACTGACCATCAACCATGGTGTAGCCCCGATTCTCCATCTGCCACGACTGCGCTGCACCTTTAGAAATGACATCCAGCACAGCCTTTGCATCCAGCCCGGCACAATCTGCGAAGTGCAGAGCTTCGGCCAATCCTTGTACCACACCGGCAATACAGATCTGATTGACCATTTTCGCCAGCTGACCACTACCAGCGGGCCCCAATAATCGTGCACTTTTAGCATAGTGCTTGAGCACCGGTTCAGCCCGCGCGAAATCGGCAGCTTCACCACCAAGCATAATGGTCAGCGCTCCCTTTTCTGCTCCAGCCTGACCACCGGATACCGGCGCATCAAGGAACGCAATCCCTTTGGCTGCACAAGCAGTTGCCAGTTCACGCGCTAAATCCGCTGATGCCGTGGTGTGATCAATCAGCAAACTCCCTGGCGTCATAGTGTGTAAAACACCAGACTCACCGAAAACCACAGCTCTGACATCGTCGTCATTGCCAACACACAACATCACCAGTTGCGCGCCACTAGCCGCAGCAGCGGGTGTTGGACCACTATGACCGTCATACTGAGCAACCCATTGCTCAGCTTTGGCTGCCGTACGGTTATACACTGTGACCTTGTGCCCTGCAGTCCGCAGATGGCCGGCCATCGGATAACCCATCACGCCCAAACCAATAAAAGCAATGGATACAGACACTGAAGGTGTTGAAGATATTGAAGTTATTTCTGACATACAATTGACTTAATTCTGTGACAGGCTAGCCGCCAATGTACAAATTTATGTTACAAATAGCAAAATCATTGGCAACTGGGACTACTAAATATCTATTTAGTCAGTGCCCGGCTGCTTTAACGCAGGTATAAAGAGGAATTTATGGCCAACGTCCATCATTTTAAAGTACGAACGCCGCAAGGTAACCTGCTGGAACTGAACAAGTATCGAGACAAAGTGCTGTTAATCGTCAATACTGCCAGCCGTTGCGGATTTACACCGCAATATCAGGATTTGGAAAAGCTACATCAACAATATCATCAGCGTGGCCTCGAGATCCTGGCGTTTCCCTGCAACCAATTTGGTGGGCAGGAACCTGGCTCGGATAGCGACATTCAGCAATTTTGTCAGCTTAATTATGGTGTTAGCTTTGGCGTGATGGCCAAGATCAATGTCAATGGCCCGGAAGCAGATCCTTTATTTGAATACTTGAAAGATCAAGCCCGCGGCTTAATGAAAACTCGCGCTATCAAATGGAATTTCACTAAATTTCTGGTGAACAAAGACGGCGTTGTGGTGAAACGTTACGCACCACGGACAAAACCGGGTCAGTTTATTGATGCGATTGAAGCCGAACTGGCATTATTACCGGCACAATAACTTTAACCATTAGCGCAGTGAACAGGACGAAGCGATGGACTCACAGTTTCAGATCACGGTATTTAGTAATCAGCCCTACGATGAGTCATTTCTGCGCGCGGCCGGGCCTGATCTGCAGTGGCGATTTCTAACGCAGCCACTGACCATCGACACCGTGCAACTTGCTACGGGCAGTTGTGCGGTCTGCGTGTTCGTCAACGACGACCTCAGTGCTGCTATCCTGCAGCACCTGCAGCAGCTGGGGGTGAAGTATATTGCATTGCGCTGTGCTGGTTTTAATAATGTCGACCTCGCCACGGCACATCGCCTTGGCATTCGAGTCGCGCGGGTTCCCGCCTACTCGCCTGAAGCCGTAGCCGAACACTGCGTTGCCATGATGTTGTGCCTGAACCGCAAGCTGCACAAAGCCTATAACCGGGTGCGGGACGACAATTTCAGCCTGCAGGGTCTATTGGGTTTTAACCTGCATGGCAAAACCGTCGGACTCATTGGCACCGGCCGGATCGGTCAGGCGACTGCGCGGATCCTGCACGGGTTTGGCATGCAATTGCTGTGCTTTGACCCGCAACCGAATCCTGCAGCTCTGCCGCCCTCGGCCCGCTACGTCGATTTAGCAACGCTCTACCGCGACAGTGATGTGATTAGCCTGCATTGTCCGCTCACCCCCGACAGCCATCATTTGGTGAATCAGACGGCGCTGGCGCAAATGAAAAATGGAGTCATGTTGATCAACACCAGCCGTGGTGGTCTGATTGACACCAAAGCCGTGATCGATGCGCTGAAAAGTAAAAAAATCGGCTTGTTGGGTCTGGATGTGTATGAACAGGAAGCCGATCTGTTTTTTAAAGATCTGTCTGAGGAAATGATTGCCGATGAAGTATTCCAGCGCTTATTAACGTTCCCAAATGTGTTGATCACTGGCCATCAGGCTTTTTTCACGCAGGAAGCGCTAAGCCAAATCAGTCAGATCACCGTGGCCAACTTGCGCGCCTTATGTTTGGGCGATGTTTGTGCTAACGAACTGAAAGCATAAACAAAACAGCGTACGCATTGAGATTTAACAGAGCAAAAAAGGTCGCAGCGGCGACCTTTTTAATTTGATTTTCCGCTTACTTCGGCGCTTTTAACGTCCGGTCAAAGAACTCAGTGATCGTCTGATGCAGATGTGTTTGTACTGGCTGACCAAACATGGCGTGTTTACTGCCCGGATAGGTCATCATTTCGAACGATTTCCCTTTGCTCTGCAGTACTGAGAACAACTTAGTGCTATGCGTGAATAGCACATTGTCATCAGCCATGCCATGATAAATCAATAGCTTGCCTTTAAGGCCATCAACATACGGAAACACCGAACTCGCTTCATAGCCAGCAGCATTTTTCGCTGGGTGCCCTAAATAGCGTTCGGTATAATGACTGTCATACAACGCCCAATCAGTTACTGGCGCGCCAGACACACCGGCAGCAAAATAGTCGCCTGCCCGCAGCATCGCCATGATCGTCATGTAACCACCATAGCTGTGGCCGTAGATGCCAATCCGGCTTGCATCGACATAAGGCAGAGTCCGCAGATAATCGACACCGGTTTTTTGATCTTCTAACTCAATTTCAGCCAGTTTGCCAAAAATCGGATCTTCAAATGCTTTACCGCGATTTTCAGAACCACGGTTATCCAGCTGGAACACCAGATAGCCTTGTTGCACCAGGTACTGGAAATACAGGTCCTTGCCACTCCAGCTATTGGTTACGCGCTGCGCGCCAGGACCACCGTACACACCGACCACTACCGGATATTTCTTACCGGCAGCAAGTTGTTTTGGTGCAAACAGACGGTAATGCAAAGTCTGGCCATCACTCGCTTTTAGTGTACCAAATACCGGTTTTACCAATTCTGGCGCAAAGGTGGTCAGCGGATGCTGCGCATCCAGCGCATTTGCTGCCAATACTGTGACGGCTTTCCCTTGTTGGTCGCGCAGTGTGACGCTGGGTAGTTGCACTACAGCCGACGACGTGTCGATAAACCCACTACCATTTTTCGCTACGACGACCTGGTGATTGCTGCCGGCTTCGGTCAACCGCACAACCTCACCACCTTGCACCGGCACCCGATACAAGTGGCTTTCCAGCGGGGTATCTTTGCGACCGCTAAAATAAATCTGACCCGCTTTTTCATCAATACTTTCAATGTGATTGACTATCCAGTCACCGCGGGTCAACTGTTTGACCGCGCCGTCTTGCAGCGAATACAGATACAAGTGTTTGTAACCATCACGCTCAGAAGCCCAGACAAAAGATTTTTTATCTTTGAGGAAATGTAAATCATCATGCAGATTGACCCAGGTTTTACTGGTTTCGGTCAACAGCGTCTTTTGTTGCCCGCTTGCCAAATCAGCCAGACGTAATTCCAAACGCTGTTGATCCCGGCTTTGCCACTGGTAGCTTAATAGGTTTGGATTTTCACTCCATTGCACCCGGGGCAGATAAATATCCTGTTCTTTGCCAAGATCAACCCAGCTGACCTGTGGATTGGTAATTCCGACTACGCCAAGTTTAATCTGCACATTGCTTTTGCCGGCAAACGGATACCGCTGGCTGTACAGCTTAATTTCATCGGCATAAATTTCATTACGTACTGCTTCCGGCACTACGGATTCATCAAACTGGGTAAAAGCAATCTTGCTGTCATCCGGTGCCCACCAATAACCGGTCATCCGGCCCATTTCTTCCTGGGCAACAAACTCAGCCATGCCATTGCGCACTGTGCCTTTGCCATCAGAGGTTAATTGGCTTTCTTTCCCTGATTTTAAATCAATGACAAAGATGTTTTGCTCGCGGACAAAAGACACAAAACGGCCGGTTGGCGATATCTGCGCATCCGTTTCAAAGGCTTCGGTTTCAGTCAGTTTACGGGCTTTCTTACTGCTGAGCTGATAATGATATAAGTCGCCATTCAGCGGAAACAGCAGCGCTTTGCCGTCCTTGGACCACTGATAACTGACGATGCCGCTGGCAAACAAACGTAAACGCTCACGCCGGGCTTTTTCTTCATCCGACAGAACTTCGGTGCCACTGAACAAAGTATCAGAATCAACCAGCACACTGTGTTTCCCTGTGGCCAGTTCGTATTGCCAAAGGTCAAGACGGTTCGCATTTTTCGCCTTGCCTTTTAGATAAGTAATACGTGATCCATCCGGCGCATAGGCCAATGATTTAGGAGCTGTGCCACTTAATGCCGGCTCGGCAAATAATCGCGGTAAGGTTAGATTTTGTGCCTGAAGTTGCGGGCTGAGACTGGCGCAAAGGATGACGCCAGACAGAATAGTTTTTTTCATCAAAGATCCGTCTGCTTGGTTAATCAGTGTGCATCTAACTGCAGCCGCCAGATTTTTTCAAGCCACAAAGCGTTGAATGACCAGAGCGTCAGACGAGCCTCCAGCCATCGTTTTTCCTGTAAAAATAAAGTTCCGGGCATAACTGAGCGACACTCAGCGCAAACATTTTGAGACAGATCAACAATTTCTGCCGTTGGACAAATGAACTTATTTGCAATAAGTTAATCAGGCGTGCCAAAAAACACATAAAGAGCACGTTGATTTATCCAGGATAAACATAATAAAAGGCAACTCCATGAAAATGACTACCTAAATCCAACCACTGGCTGCGTGCATCAAAGCCGCAGTGACCGGTGGTACGCTGATGCTGTTAGCCACCAGCCCATTAGCCCATGCGCAAGACGCTGCTGCGGAGAAAAAAGCAGAGCAGGACGTAGAAAAAATTGTTGTTGTGGGTTCACGCGGTGCGCCGCGCTCGGTGGGCGATTCGGCAGTGCCGGTCGACGTGATCTCCGCTGACGAATTTAGCAAAAACGGTCCAAGTGACATGATGACGTTGATGAGTGCAGTAGTGCCTTCATTTAACGTAAACACCCAACCGATCAATGACGCCTCCACTCTGGTGCGTCCGGCTAACTTACGTGGCCTGCCACCAGACAGCACGTTAGTGCTCGTCAACGGCAAACGCCGTCACCGCTCTGCGGTCATCACCTTCCTTGGTGGCGGTTTATCAGACGGCTCTCAAGGCCCTGATATCTCGACTATTCCTTCTATCGCACTGAAACAGGTTGAAATCCTGCGCGATGGCGCTGCCGCACAATACGGCTCTGACGCCATCGCTGGTGTAATCAACTTCCGCCTGAAAGACAATAATGAAGGCGGCGCCATTGAAATTAAAACCGGCCAGCATTACGACGGTGACGGTGATTTACGTCAAGTCAGTGCAAATATTGGTATGCCTTTCACTGACAACGGCTTCGCTAACTTCAGTACAGAATTCAAACAATCAGACCCAACCAGCCGCAGTGTGCAACGCGGCGATGCGGCTGGTTTAGTCGCTGCAGGCAATACCAATATTGCCAACCCTGCACAGGTCTGGGGTTCACCTGAAGTAAAACGTGACTTTAAACTGTTCGGTAACATTGGTCTCGAAGTTGCCAAAGAAAAAGAATTCTATGCGTTTGGTAACTTTGCCCAACGTGACGTAGAAGGTGGATTCTATTTCCGTAACCCACAAACCCGTGGCGGTGTTTATTCCAATGACGGTGGCGAGACCCTGTTGGTTGGAAATTTAGATACCACCAAAGGCGCTTGTCCGACTGTTGGCCTGACCGGTCAGTCATTTAGCCAAATCAGCAGCAAAGTAAACGCACTGCCGGCGCATTGCTTTACGTTCTTTAAATCGCTGCCTGGTGGTTTTACACCGAAGTTTGGCGGTATCGTGACAGATGCCGCTCTGGCCGGCGGCCTGAAAGGTACTTTAGCCAATGGCTGGAACTTTGACCTGAGTTCTTCATATGGTCGCAGTGAAGCTGAGTTCTATATTAAGAACACGATTAATGCTTCAATGGGTTCAGCCACACCACGCGATTTCAATGCCGGTAAATATGTACAGCAAGAACAGGCTGTTAACTACGATATGAATAAGCTCATCGAAGTTGATGCGCTGCCATATCCGTTGGCTGTTGCTGCAGGTCTTGAATACCGTATTGATACCTTCGAAATCTACGCAGGTGATAAAAACTCGTTTGAAGTAGGCCCTTTGGCTTCTCAGGGGTTTGGCATCGGTTCAAACGGTTTCCCGGGCTTCAAGCCTGATGACGCCGGTTCATTCAACCGTTACAACTACGCGGCCTACACCGAGTTTGGTGCTGAGTTTAGTGATCAATTCCGTTCCGACTTCGCTTTACGCTTTGAAGACTATGAAGATTTCGGTTCTACCACTAACGCTAAACTGACAGGTCGTTATCAATTAAACGACGAAGTGGCTTTCCGGGCGGCAGCCAGTACCGGCTTCCGTGCTCCGACCATTGGTCAATCAACGGTTCGGAACGTGACGACGTCATTTACCGCCGGTAAAGGTCTGGTCGATAACGCCACGTTACCACCAACCCATCCAATCTCTGTGCTCAAAGGCGGTAAAGCATTAACGCCGGAAGAATCGGTCAACCTGTCATTCGGTACTGTGGTTGAAGTGGATGATTTATATGTCACTTTAGATTTCTTCCAAATCAAAGTGGATGACCGCATCAGCCAATCATCGTCGCAGGAACTGACAGCTACTGATATCCAGCAATTACTGGCACTGGGTGTTCGGGATGCGAGTAGCTTCACAGGGGTTAAATACTTCACCAACGATTTTGATACCACAACCAAAGGCGCTGACTTTGTTGCTAACTACGGTGTTGACCAATTTGGTGGCCGTACAACCTATGCTTTAGCGGCAAACTGGACTGAAACCACTGTAGATCGCCATTCCGATTACATCTGGGAAGCGAAAATCAAGCAGATTGAAGAAGGTTTACCCAGTGTGCGCGGCAGCTTCACTGTCAGCCATAACCAAGGCTCATGGAACGGTTATGTCCGTTTAAACCAGTACGGTAGCTACTATGAAGACCATGCTGATTCGGGCGTTGTCTCTGCGGCTGATGGCGGTTTACCGCTTTATCTTGGCGCAGAAATGACTGTAGATGCTGAAGTTACTTACAACTTCAGTGACAATTACAGCATCGCCTTAGGTGCATCAAACCTGTTTGACACCCTGCCAGAGGAAAACGAATGGGCTGAGGTGTTAGGGGCAAAATACCCGACAACAACAGTTATGGGCTTCAACGGCGGATTCTATTACGCGCGCCTGACCTACAACTTCTAAGTCGTTCTTGTCGTGAAAGCCACCTTCGGGTGGCTTTTTTGCTTTTCACTGCGGGTATCCAACTTGATCATCAACAGCAGAATGTGGCAGTGTGATTAGAGTAATTACTTGAGAATCACCATGAATTTGATCCCTTGGCAATATCGCACACCGGCGGGCTTTACCCTGCAAGGTATGCGTAGCACACCCAGCGGCAGGCCTCTGCTGCACATGTTGCATGGCAACGGGTTTTGCTGCCAAATGTATGCACCGATGCTGCAACCTTTACTTCAGCATGTGGATCTATTTTTATCCGACGCGCAAGGTCATGGTCACAGTGAACATGGCGGACCTTTTGTCGGCTGGAACCAAAGTGCAGAATTAGCCCGGCAGGCGCTGGCTGCGCACCTAAATGAATACGGCACTGTGCCGGTCTATGGCGTCGGCCACAGTTTCGGCGGTGTACTGACGGCCCTGCTTCACAGCGAACCTGACAGTCCGTTTGACGCTGCCTTGTTGCTCGATCCGGTTCTGTTTACACCCGCCATGTTGCGGAGTATGCAGTTGTTGGAATGGACCGGCCTCTACCGCCACAATCCGCTTGCCCGCCGCGCGGTAAAACGGCGGCGACATTTTACAGACGCCGGCACGGCATGGCAGTATTTCCACCAACGCGGCATGTTTAAAAACTGGCATCCTGATGCATTAAAGGCCTATATCGATCATGCACTCGTCGATACTCACGATGGCCTGATACTACGCTGTCGACCAGAGCGGGAAGCGGAGATCTTTGCCAGTTTCCCTCGCAGTCTGTGGTCATCGTTGCATCAAACCAGCAAACCGATTCAATTAGTTTATGGCGCCGGCAGTTATCCTTTCGTCGCTAAATCTGCAGCCTTGTTCCAGAGAAAATGTCCGCAGTTACAAGTGGTTAAGGTGAATGGCGGCCATTGTTTTATGCAGGAAGATCCGCAACACAGTACCGCGCTCGTGCTGCAATGGTTGCGGCAACAGCCGCGATTCAACTGACAAAACGCCTGTATCAAAATCATATTTTCATTATAATGTCTCATGTTTCCGACTTCTGATGTCAGAAGTCAGCGTTGTAATGGGTAAAATGAATGAAACGTAGTCTAGTTCTTGCCGCAGTCTTGTTATCAGCCTGTACCAATTTGCCACAAAAAGCGGTAAAACCTGACCCGGTGCAGCCCGTCCAACCAGTCGCGCCTGAGCCGGATTTAGTGCCTGGCGAAGTTGTCAGCTCTGATAACACCGAGGCAATGCCGACCGACTTCGGCCTGATTTTTATCGACCGAGATATGTCTTTTCATGGCACCTTGCCATGTAAAAAATGCCCGGGCATCCAATATCAACTAAATGTATTGCAGGATGGCCGCTTTGAACTGCGTCGCGATTATATCGACCGAAACACGGTCGAGCTGTTAAGCGGGAACTGGCAACTGGACGACCGCACCCTGCATTTGTCCAGTAAACAAGGCAAAGTGCCGTCGTTTCAGTTTGGCAGCAATCAACATCTTATTTTACTGAATGCCGCGGGCAAACCCATGGTCTCGAAAGACAACCAAACCCTCACCCGCACCCAGCAGTTCGCCCGGATCGATACCAGAATGCCGTTATTAGGGCTCTATCAGCTGAAAAATAATGAGGCCAGTTTTATCGACTGTATGACCGGTGAAAATCACAGCATTGCTATGACGCAGCATCATATGCCGATGCTACGTTCTTATCAGACAGATCCGAAGCTGAGCGGTAAAGCCGTAGTGGCGACCATGACAGCACGCAAGAGTAACGAGCAACAGCAGGCATTGTTAGTCGATAAATTTGACCAATTCTGGCCTGGAGCGACATGCCCAGATAAAGCAGCTACAGCAAAGGTACAAAATCTGGTCTGGCGCCTGCAAACAGTGTCACAAATCAGCGTGCCGCAAAAATTGAATATTCGGCTGATGTTTGACCAAAACAACCGGATCTTTGGCTTTTCCGGCTGCAATAATTTTAATGCCGGCTATGCACAAAAAGACAACCAACTCAAAGTGTTACCTATTGTCAGCACCCGCAAGTTTTGCAATGACGCTAATTTCTATGAACAACAGTTTACCAAACAGCTGCAGGCAGCTGACCGGATTGAAGTCAATCAGCAAAAACTGCAACTGTTCAAAGAGAATAAGGTGATTATGGAATTACTACCCGCGGTCAATTAACCGTAGGAACGAATGAATCAGGCGCTGCGGCGCCTTTTTTAATGACTGCTTTTTAGGAGTTATTAAGCAACGAAGTGGGTTTTCTCCAAAAACAAAAAAGGCAGCCGAGGCTGCCTTTTCAACTACTTAATCAGATTAAGCAGACAGTGCTTGTTTCGCTTTCGCAACTAAGGCAGCAAATGCGCCTTTGTCGAATACAGCGATGTCAGCCAGAATTTTACGGTCGATTTCAACCGATGCTCTTTTCAGACCATCGATGAAACGGCTGTAAGATAAACCGTTTTGACGTGAAGCAGCGTTGATACGCGCGATCCACAGTTGACGGAATTGACGTTTACGTTGACGACGGTCGCGGTAGGCGTATTGGCCGGCTTTGATAACTGCTTGGAACGCTACACGATAAACACGGCTGCGGGCACCGTAGTAGCCTTTTGCCTGGTTTAATACCT
>JACCDS010197168.1_pt1 | contig 14780 bp, 11 predicted proteins | sample 7446441 | NCBI WGS metagenome assembly JACCDS01 (sample SAMN15323445, study PRJNA562643) | freshwater metagenome | isolation source: river surface water | place: USA:Blue River Watershed | collected 2017-08-17 | reverse complement strand
CTAATACTACATTAATAACTGATTGATTTCCTACAGCTACTGATTGTGACTTATGACCCACAAAAGTAAATTGTAAGGTAGCACCAGATGCTACGGTAATTTTGTAAGTTCCATTACCATCAGTTGAAGTACCACGTGAAGTACCTTTGATACTAATGTTTACTCCAGGAAGAGGCATGCCATCCTCTGAGGAAGTCACCTTACCGGTTACTTGCCTGTTTTGGGCCAATAACGAACTGAAAGCAGTCGCTACTAGTACCCATACTAGTAAGAGTTTTCTCATGTTTTTTAGTTTAATGAATGATATAATTAGACAATAGTGCGCAAATTATAAATTTGCACGAATAAATCAAAAGAAAATTTCGAAATTTTGCACTTAGACCAAATGAATAAGCCAAAATAACCCTTAATTGACGAATAAATTAGTACTTTACTTATCTATTATCTTACATTTTTAAAGCAAAATCAAGTAACAATACACCTATTAATCCTACAAAAGAGACAATTGTCTCCATAATCGTCCAGGACCTCATCGTCTCTTTGACACTTATGTTAAAATATTCTTTGAAGAGCCAAAATCCTGGATCATTCACATGAGAGAACATTAAACTACCTGCCCCTATGCTCAGAACCATCAAATTGGGATCAACACCTCCAGCTTGAATAATGGGAAAAATCATGCCAGCAGCCGTTAAACCAGCTATTGTAGCAGAACCGACACAAACGCGTATGATGCCTGCAGTCATCCAGCCAAGCACTAATGGAGGAAAAGGTAAATCCAACAAATAACCCGCTATTTCCTTACTTACACCCGATACGAGCAATATTTCTTTCAAAGCTCCTGCTCCAGCAGTAATTAATAAAACCATACCCACCTCTTTTACCGATTCTGTATATACGTTCATGACTTCCTCCATTTTTTTCCCCATTCGAAGACCCAACGTATAGGTAGCAATTAATATAGCTATTAACATGACAATCGCCGGATCGGCAATGAATTTTACGATAGGGAAAAATACAGAAGTAGTTCCTACAAAAAATTCAAAAACGGTGGTAATAATTAATAAAAAAACTGGAAACAATGCAGTAATGAAACTCAATGATTTACTTGGTAGTTCATCTACGGGCTTTTCAGTAGAATTAAAAACTCTCAGAGGCCGTATAGGCATGTTTTTCAATGTTTTGGAAAAAATGGGACCTGCTAAAATAATCGCTGGAATGGCTACAATAATTCCGTAGGTCAAAGTTGTCCCCATATTTGCTCCAAATTGACTAACCAATGCGGCCGGTGATGGATGAGGTGGCAAAAATCCATGTGCAACAGACAAAGATGCCATCATTGGAATGCCTGTAACCAATGGATGTAATTTAAATTGGTGCACCAAAGCAAAAATCAAGGGAATCATTAGGACAAATCCAACATTATAAAACAAAGGAATCCCAATGATAAAGCCCGTCAGCATCAATCCCCAAGCCATATTTTTTTGACCAAAAACATTGATTAATGTTCTGGATATTTGCTGGGCAGCTCCACTTTCTGCTACTAATTTACCCAGCATGGCACCCAAAACGATGATGGTTACCAATGAACCTAAAGTATCGCCAATCCCTTTTTGAACCGATTTAGCCAAATCTAGAAAAGGAATTCCCAACAGCATTCCAGCAGACAAGCTAATGATTAAAAAGGCAATGAATGGATTAACTTTTAAATAAGTAATTAGAAACACTAATAGGAGAATGCAGATGATAACGATGCTAATAGACATATGATATTTAAATAGGTTCTTTTCACAAATAAACAAAAAAATAAAGAAAATAAATATCCTAATATTTGTAGTAGATAAATTAGTAATAAGGAATTTCGTACTTTTGCCATCTATCTTTAAAATAGTCTATGTATCCATATTTAGCCCCTCAACATATCAAAGCATTCATTCAAGCTGCTTTGATAGAAGATGTTGGACCTGGAGATTTCACTTCACTTTCCACTGTCCCTCCTACCAAAAGAGGTAAAGCTCAATTATTGGTTAAAGATCATGGCATCATTGCGGGAGTAGAATTAGCATCTTACATTTTTCAAGAGGTAGATGCAGATATGACTTGTCAAACGTTCATTCCAGATGGCCAACGTATTGAGCCCGGACAAATAGTTCTAGAAATAGAGGGAAAAGCTCAATCCATCTTAAAAGCAGAAAGACTGGTATTGAATTGTATGCAAAGAATGTCGGGTATTGCAACTTATACGCATTCGCTTGTAAATATTTTGGAAGGTACAAAAGCAAAATTATTAGACACAAGAAAAACCACTCCCAATTTTCGCCTAGCTGAAAAGTGGGCTTGCAAAATTGGTGGCGCCGTAAATCACCGATATGCACTATTTGATATGATTTTGATCAAAGATAATCATGTAGATTTTGCAGGTGGAATAAAAAATGCCCTTACCCAAGCACAAAAATATAACCAAGAAAACCACCTAGGTTTAGAAATCGAAATAGAAGTGAGGAACGAAAAGGAACTAGAGGAGGTTTTAGCCATAGGTGGAGTACAAAGAATTATGTTGGACAACTTTAGTACAACTCAACTCAGGGATGCCATCCGAAAAATCAATGGACGATTTATAACAGAAGCATCTGGAGGCATCAATGAAGCAACCCTTCGTGCTTATGCCGAAACAGGAGTTGACTATATCTCTGTAGGAGCATTAACCCATCAAGTAAAAAGTTTAGATTTAAGCCTAAAAGCCAAATACGAATGAATTTAGCAGAAGAAGCAAAGGAGGTGGGATATATTTCTCGCTCAACACCAAGAGATCAGGCATTAATTGATGCGATCAAACAATTAAAAAAAGAAAAAAATGCGGTGATTCTTGCACATTATTATGTGGATGGTGAATTACAAGAATTGGCTGATTACGTGGGAGACAGTTTAGGTCTTTCTCAAGCGGCAGAAAAAACAGATGCTGATTTAATTGTTTTTTGTGGTGTTCATTTCATGGGTGAAACTGCTAAAATACTTAATCCCACTAAAAAAGTGGTTGTGCCTGATTTCAATGCAGGTTGTTCTTTGGCCGATTCAGTCCCTACTGAAGAATTCCTCGCTTTAAAAGCTCAACATCCCAATGCAGTTGTGGTAAGTTACATCAATTGTTCTGCCGAAATTAAAGCATTGACAGATATTATTTGTACTTCTTCCAATGCCGTTCAAATTGTGGAATCTATACCTGCGGAGAAAGAAATTATTTTTGCTCCAGATGCCAATTTAGGTAGATACGTAGCACATAAAACTGGCAGAAATATGATCCTTTGGGAAGGAGCATGTATGGTACACATTGACATTTCCTTAGAAAAGTTAAAGCAATTGCGCTTGGATTACCCAGACGCGCTTTTGATTGCGCATCCTGAATGCAAGGAAATTATTTTGAAAGAAGCTGATTATGTTGGCTCAACCACAGCATTACTTCAGTTTGTGGAAAAATCGCCCAATACTACCTTCATTGTTGCAACAGAAGCTGGTATTTTACACAAAATGAAACAAGCTGTCCCCAATAAACACTTGATTCCAGCCCCTGCCAATGAACAAAATTCATGTGCTTGTAGCGAATGTCCATATATGAAAATGAATACGCTGGAAAAACTATACAATGCCTTGTATTACGAATTACCCGAAATAGAAATTTCGAAAGAAATCAGAAAACCGGCTTATAAGGCTCTAAAGGCGATGTTGGAAATAAGTAAATAGGTAATAGGTAAGAGGTAAGAGGTAAAAGGTAAGTGAAATAAACCCGGTGGTTGAGGCTGTTGAAGCTACAAGCAACTCACGCTCGGCTTTGCCGAGTGTGGAATGTTGGAAGAACTTTTAGTTCTAATCAAGTAATCATATTCCTGAAATAAAACCTCAATATTCTGAATTATCAAGATGCTATTATGAATTATCAATAAACTGTTAGGAAATCCCCAAAATATGATTTTTGGGGAATGCGACCCCTTACCCCCTGCAATTTAAATGTTTAAAATATAAGTTGTTAGATAAAATCAGGAAAGAGAAAAAAGAAATAGTTAAATCGCAAATTCACATGATTAGAACTTTACTTCCCAAAACCTAAAAGCTCTTTTTTATCCATGTAACTCAAAAATCACTTCTATTTCAACTGGAATATTATCAGGTAAAGAACCCATCCCAACTGCACTGCGTGCACCAATTCCCATTTCTTCTCCCCAAATTTTAGCAAATAATTCGCTACAACCATTGATTACATAGGGATGACGTTCAAAGTCACTTGTGCAATTCACCATACCCAAAATTTTAACTACTCTTTTCACTCGATTTAGACTGCCTAATTGCGCTTTTAAAGTAGCTAAAATGGTTAAACCGACTTGCTGAGCAGCTAATTTACCTTCTTCCAAATCCAATCGGTCTCCTACCCTACCAATGATCAAGGCACCATTTAATTGAACAGGTCCATGACCTGAAACATAGTACAAATTACCTAATTCTAAACCTGGCTTATATACTCCCAATGGTTTAGGGGCAGGTGGCAAGGCCAACCCTAGATTTGAAAAATTTTCTTCTGGTGTCATTTTTTATGATGTAATTGATGTATTATTTCTGATATCAAACCAGTCCAACCCGTTTGATGATTGGCTCCTAAACCTTTTCCTGTATCTCCGTCAAAATATTCAAAAAACAAATTGGAACCATGAAATTCTGGATCTTTTTGCATTTTCTCATATTCTCCATACATCGGAATTTGTCCATCCTTATTGGGCAAAAATAAATCAACAAGTCGTTTAGACACTCCCTCTGCTGCCGTTTTAATGTTTACCATACTTCCTGAATTGGTAGGATATTCAACCTCATAATCCGAACCATAATAATCGGAAAATTTCTTCAATGAATCAATCAACAAATAATTCATAGGAAACCAAATCGGTCCTCTCCAATTGGAATTACCTCCAAACATTTCGCCAGTTGATTCTGCTGGAGTATAATCTACTTGAACGGTTCCGCCTTCAAAACTAAATTGATAGGGATGATCTTTGTGAAATTTAGACATGGAACGAATACCAAAATCAGAAAGGAATTCTGTTTCATCAAACATTCTTTTCATGATCATTTTCATTCGGTGCCCACGTAAGATTGATAACAATCTACTTTCTCCTTTTCCAGGTTCATACCAGCGAGAAATCAAATTCGCTAAATCAGGTCGATTATTCAGCACCCATTCAACTCTACGTTTAAACTGAGGTAATTTATCCAATAAATCATGTGTAATAACCTCTACCGCAAATAGAGGAATTAAGCCCACCATTGACCTAACTTTCAGCAACATGGCACTTCCGTCCTCTTTATGCAACATGTCGTAATAAAATTGGTCATCCTCATCCCATAAATTCAATTTTTCTCCACCCATGTTCTGCATAGCACCCGCAATATGTAAAAAGTGCTCAAAAAACTTGGACGCCATGTCTTGATAAACTGGTTTTTCCAGGGATATTTCACAAGCAATTCGCAACATATTTAAACTATACATGGCCATCCAACCTGTTCCATCGGCTTGCTCCAGGTGCCCCCCGGTAGGCAATGTAGCGGAACGATCAAAGACCCCAATATTATCCATTCCCAAAAATCCTCCACCAAATATATTATTCCCCCCTTCATCTTTTAAATTAACCCACCAAGTAAAATTGAGTAATAATTTGTGGAAAATTCGTTCCAAAAAGGTAACATCTCCAACGCCATTATTCATTTGCTTATCAATCTCATATACTTTCCAAGTCGCCCATGCATGAACAGGTGGATTTACATCTGAAAATGACCATTCATAGGCTGGAATTTGACCGTTGGGATGCATGTAATATTCCCTAAGGATAACAGCCAATTGCCTTTTTGCAAAATCTGGATCTAATCGTGCCAAAGGAATGGTATGAAAAGCTAAATCCCAAGCTGCAAACCATGGATACTCCCACTTGTCAGGCATGGACAGAATATTAGCTGCATACATATGCCTCCAAGTACTATTTCGGCCGGTTTTCCGACTAGAATGAGGCTTAGGCATGGATGGGTCACCTTTTATCCATTCAAAAACATTATAATAGTACCATTGTTTGGTCCAAAGCATGCCTGCATAAGACTCCCTTTGAATTTTCTTCAAACGTTCATCTTTTAATTCGCCGTGCAAATCATCGTAAAACTCATCGGCTTCTTTGATTCTTTGCTCAAATATTTGATCAAAATCATCAAAAGGTTGACGCAATGTTTGAGAACTAAAACGCAAACGGTATTCCTTGCTCCCTCCTGCAGGAATTTTATCAGAATATTTTACCGAAGCTTTTGTACCAATATTATTGGGATTAACAGCTGATTTTTTCTTATTGACCACATATTCATTAATGCCGTCTTTAGTGAAATGACTTGAATTAGCCGAATGATACAATCGCTCATTATTGGTTTCATTTTCACAAAACAAAAATTCATCTGCATTTTCTGCATATAACTTAAAACGTCCAACAACTCGATGATCCACTTCAATGAATGAATGCCCAACACCCGTTAAAATCGGCTTATATTGGTAATTTTCATATCCCCAACACCACGTATTGCGATACCAAATGGTTGGTAAAACAGTAATAGGTGCTGCTACTTTCGATCGATTATGGACAGTAACTTTGATTAAAATATCTTGCTCATCTGCTTTGGCATATTCCATTACGATATCAAAATATTCATCTTTGTCAAAAATGCCTGTATCCATCAACTCATATTCAGGCTCTAATCGACTTCTTTTTTGACTTTCATCAATGAGTTTTTGATATGGAAATGTCTGATGAGGATATTTGTATAGCATTTTTTGGTAAGAATGCGTCGGTGTAGAATCTTGGTAATAGTACAATTCTTTCACATCTTCACCGTGGTTAGACTCTGCCGGTGTCAAACCAAAAAATCGCTCCTTTAAAATATGATCTCGATGATTCCAAAAAGAAAACGCAAAACAAACATGTTGTTTATTGTCTGAAATACCTCCAATCCCCTCTTCCCCCCAACGATAGGCCTTAGATCGAGCCATATCATGAGTAACTGAGCCCCAAGCATAGCCACTTTCTGAATAATCCTCACGAACCGTTCCCCATTGGCGCTCTGTTAAATAGGGCCCCCATTTTTTCCAACCTTTGTTATCATCTCTCGTTTTTAATCGCGCACGCTCAGCTCCTATTTCCGACATATATCAACTATCTATGATTGAATTCTATTTGTAAACTTCAAATATATTCATTTCAGACAAAACTAATTACACTCTATTCGCAAAAATGCCCATTCCTTACTTTTTTAAAGAAATGATATTATTTTACCTCAAATGAGTACCATTTTTATTTATAATTTCCCATCTATCTATGAACAAATCTTGTAAATTGCGACTCATTAACAAGCTAAAATGAAAAAAACAATTCTATTATTCAGCATTCTAAGCGTATTTTTTGCATGTAAAACTGAAAACAAAAATACGACTGACTTAGCAAAAATAGTTGATCAATATTATGAAGATCAGCTAATCTTGAACCCCATTTCAGCAACTTCCAATGGAGATAATCGATACAACGATTTGTTAACCATTGATTTTACAGATGCGCATCGAGCAAAAGTGAAACAATTATTAAAGAAGTATTCCAACGACTTGTCTCAATTAGATAGAAATTCGCTTAGTCCAAATGACCAGATCACTTTTGATCTTTTTAAAAGAGAACTGGATTTGGGCCTTGAAGGCTTGACTTATCAAGATAACTTAACTCCATTGAATCAATTTTATGGATTCCATTTAACATTTGCCCAACTAGGAAGCGGTTCTGTCATCCAACCTTTTGCTACGGTCAAAGATTATGACAATTGGTTAAAAAGAATGAACATCGGCGCTAATTATTTAGATAGTTGTGTCGTTTATTTTAAAAAAGGATTATCCAAAAATTATGTTTTACCCAAGGCCTTAGTCAGTAAAATCATTCCTCAATTAAAATCTTTTGATGTGAAAAACATCGAAGAAAGCACCTTTTATGGCCCATTAAAGCAATTCCCCGCGAGTTTCAGTGCGCAAGATAAATCTCGATTAACTTCTGCTTATACGCAAGCAATTCAATCAAAGGTACTTCCCGCTTACAAACGATTAGCTAGCTTCATGGAAAATGAATATTTACCAAAAGCGCGTTTGAGTTCAGGAATTGGAGCGACGGAAAATGGCTCCAATTATTACCAATATTTGATCAAGGTGTTAACCACCACAGAAAAACCAGCCGATGAAATTTATCAAACCGGACTATCGGAAGTAAAGCGTATCCGTACAGAAATGGAGAATACAAAAAATAAAGTTGGTTTTAAAGGCGACTTAAATGCCTTCTTTGAATACATGAAAACCGACAAACAATTTACTCCGTTTCACAACCCCAAAGAAGTATTAGATGCTTTTCATGCCATTCATCAAAAAATGGAACCTAAATTGAAAGTAATGTTTGGCAGGGTACCAAAAACACCCTTTGAAATAAGACAAACCGAAGCATTTAGAGCAGCTAGCGCAAGTGCAGAATATTTTCAGGGCTCTTTGGAGGGAAATAGACCTGGAATATTTTATGTACCTATTTTAGATGCAACAAAATTCAATTCGACCAGTGGAATGGAAAGTCTATTTTTGCATGAAGCCATACCGGGTCACCATTATCAGATCAGTTTACAACAAGAAAACAAAGATTTACCTAAAATAAGACGTTTTGGAGGTAATTCAGCCTATGCAGAAGGTTGGGCACTTTATACCGAAAGTCTAGGAAAAGAGTTGGGTCTTTACACCGATCCTTATCAATACATGGGCGCTTTAGGAGATGAAATTCACCGTGCCATCCGATTGGTGGTAGACGCTGGCCTTCATTCAAAAAATATGAGCAGAGAACAAGCTATTCAATACATGATGCAAAATGAACCTATCAGTGAAGAAGGTGCCATTGCAGAGATTGAAAGATACATGGCAATCCCTGCACAGGCTTTGAGTTATAAAATTGGAGCCTTGAAAATTCGCGAAATACGAGTAAGACTTTCCAAAGAAATGGGAAGTAAATTTTCTATTTCTGATTTTCACGATGAAATATTAAAAGATGGCAATATGCCATTGGATGTATTGGAATCGAAAATGAATCGCTGGGCTAAAAAATAACAAAATGAAGCTAAGCACTTCTTTTCCCATTCCTGAATCATCCATTAAAATAAGTCCCTCAGATGCTATTTTAAGCATGGGCTCTTGTTTTTCTGAAAACATGGGTAGTCTCCTCGAGAGATTACCCATGCGGATTTTGAATCAACCTTTGGGGACTCTTTTTCATCCTTTTTCCATTCAAAGGGCACTTTCAAAAGAAGCATTGCTTGAATCTGAATGTTTTACGGAAAATGATTTTTTTGTTCATCCCGACTTCCATTCAAAATTCACTTCCCGTTCTAAGGAAAAATTAATGAATGAAATTCGTTCTGCTCAGCAGGAAACCATTGCATTTTGTCAAAATAGCCAATGGTTAATCATTACTTTGGGAACCGCATTTTATTATTTCGATAAAAAATTACAACGCCCCATTGCCAATTGTCATAAACAAGCAAGTAGTCAATTTGAGAAAAGACTGAGTTCCTCTGACGAAATATCAACAAGTTTTATTCCCTTTTTAAAGCATCTAAAAAATACTAATCCACAGTTAAATATCATTTTAAGTGTTTCTCCCGTGAGACATACCAAAGATGGCATGATGGAAAATTCACTTTCAAAATCGATTTTACGAGTGGCCGTAAATGACATTATTCAGGCAGTCAATTTTGTGCACTATTTCCCCGCTTTTGAAATTGTGCTTGATGAACTAAGGGATTATCGATTTTATGGACCAGACTTGATTCATCCGAATGAAATCGCAATTGAATACATTTGGGAAAAATTTAAAACTTGTTTTTTTGATGATGCACTTTTAGGCATTGATAAAACTTGGACAAATTATTGGGCAAGCATTCAGCATCGGGCGCATCCCGAAAAACAAGGGATACAAAATACCTTGTTAGAAAAGATTTTAGATGAAATCAAGACAAAATATTCCCATTTATCGATTCGTCAAACTGAAGAAATAATAAAGTCGAGAATTTTACCGATTAGTTAATTGGAATGAAAAAAAGAATTTCAAAATAGCGTATATTTGAGGTTTGAAAGGAAAAATCGAATATGGGAGAATTAAGTGTTACAAAAGAAATCATTCTTGGAGCCTTGAGCACTGTTCAAGAACCCGATCTAAAAAAAGATTTGGTGAGCTTGGGAATGATCAAAGATATTGAATTGGGGGTTGGAGAAGTACGTTTTACCGTGGTATTAACTACTCCTGCTTGTCCTTTGAAAGAGAAAATTCGCCAGGACTGTGAAAATGCTATTAAAAATTTAGTTCATCCGGATTTGAAAATTGTCATCAATATGACAGCAGAAGTCACTGGTTTGCAGCAAAGTGATCCATTGATACCCGGAGTGAAAAATGTAATTGCCGTCGCTTCTGGTAAAGGAGGTGTTGGAAAATCTACTGTTACAGCCAATTTAGCAATGGCCTTAAAAAATTCAGGGGCAAAAGTAGGTATTTTGGATGCAGATATTTCGGGTCCATCCATTCCTGTGATGTTTGGTGCAGAAGATATGCAGCCTTTGGTACAAGAAGTAAATGGTAAAAATAGAATTCAGCCGATTCTTCAATATGGCATTAAAATGATTTCAATGGGCTTTTTAGCCCCTACAGAAAGTCCAGTACCTTGGAGAGGCCCCATGATGACGCAAGCACTTCGTCAATTTTTTGGAGATACCAACTGGGAGGAATTAGATTATCTATTAATTGATTTACCTCCAGGTACATCTGATATTCATTTAACCTTGGTTCAATTAATTAAATTGACAGGTGCTGTTATTGTTACAACACCACAAAAAGTAGCTCTTTCTGATGCCACAAAAGGATTACAATTTTTCAAACAAGCCGGTATCAATGTTCCCATTTTAGGTTTGGTTGAAAATATGGCCTATTTTACTCCTGAAGAATTACCTGACAACAAATATTATCTATTTGGAAAAGATGGAGGTAAAAGTTTGGCAGATAAATACAAAGTACCATTTTTAGGCGAAGTACCTCTGATACAAGCTATTAGAGAGGCTGGAGATGAAGGTAAACCCATTGCTTATGCGGAAAGTCCGAGTGCCACAGCCTTTAAAACAATTGCTGAAAATTTAGCCCAGCAAATTGCCATTACAAACTCAAAATTACCCAATAATTAACAAACAAAATGGAAAATCATCCTTTGTACACAAAAATCCAATCCGCCTTAGATAGCATCAGACCCTATCTGATTGCTGATGGTGGAAATGTAGAAATTGTGGAAATAACAGATGAAAATATACTTCGATTGAATTTGGTGGGTGCATGTAAATCATGTAATATGTCTGCCATGACTTTCAAAGCAGGCGTGGAAGAGGCCATCAGAAGGGAAGTACCTGAAATCATAGCGGTTGAAGATTTAAGTCAAAGATGAGAAATACAATGAAAATGCGCATAGGAATATTTTTTGGGGGCCCAGCTAGAGAAAGGGAAATCAGTTTTGCAGGTGGCAAAACAGCCATGGCACATATCAATAAAGCACTTTTTCAGCCCATTCCTGTCTTTGTTGATGGATTAGGCAATTTCATTCTAATCAAAGAAGAATTACTTTTTCAAGAATCCATCAGAGATTTTTACCCTCCTACCTCCTATCAAAAAGCACCATTTTCAGTTTATATTGAATCATTGAAAGATCTTTCTCAGGAAGACCATTCAACGATTATTTCAAACATTGGACAAAGAATTAATCCTGAAGAGTTCGCTAGGTATTTCGATTTTGCTTTCCTTGCCATGCATGGACCTGGTTGCGAAGATGGAAGTATTCAAGGATTATTGGAATGGTATGGCATTCCGTATTCTGGACCAGGGATATTAGGTTCTGCCATTGGAATTGATAAGTCAAAACAAAACGAATGGCTTCAAAAAAGTGTGGGTCTAAAGAAAAAATTCTTTGTTTTACAAAGAGATGATTACGAAAAATATGGCCGTGAAACCTTGTTTGAGCAAATCAAAAAAGAAATTGGGATTCCATTTGTAGCAAAAGCCCCACATCAAGGTTCATCTATAGGATTAGCATTCGTCAAAAAAGATTCCTTGGAAGATTTTGACCAAGCGATTAAAAAATGTCTGTTTTGTCAAGAAATCTACAGAGAAAGTTGGTTGCAATTTTCTGAAGATGACAAAATTTCCCTACTTCAAAAAATGGTTAACTTGGATGAAGGAATTGGGTTTCCAGTTGTTTTCCAAAAGAAAATCTACGACCATCCTAGTGATTTATTGATAGATTTAGAATCCTATTTCATACAAACAGTTACCAAAGCAAGTATTCAATCTATCCATTCAGAAGATAGTGTTCTCTTAGAGTCATTTGTCAATGGCAATGAATTTAGCTGCGGTGTCATCCAAACTCCCAAAGGACAAGCAGTTGCACTGCCTCCCACTGAAATTGTGATTGATGAAAGCGTGGAAGTTTTTGATTTTAATGCCAAATATAAATCCAAAGCCACCCGCAAACGAATTCCAATGGATGCTAGCCTAGCGCATTTACATGAGATTCAAGCTCAAGTTAAAAAAGCATTTGAAGATCTTGGTTTTGGGGTTTGTACCAGAATAGATGGATTTTTGACATCAGATGGGCAAGTTGTGTTACACGACCCAAATACCATTCCAGGTATGTCACCTAGCTCATTAATCTTTAAACAAATGGCTGAAATCGGTTTGAATGTAACAGATTCCATTACCTATTTCATTCGTCAATCGATTAGGGAACGTTTGAAATCTGGAAAAAATTACCATGCCTTCAGATTATTATTAGAAAACTTAGATAATAACATTCAAAAGACCCTGGAAATAAAAGCGAAAAGCGAATGCCAGGTCATTGAAATTGAAGGTAAAAACGAAGAAGCTTTGGAATTAAGTTTTCAAAAAGCGAAAATGAAAGCCAATGAATTAGCCGCCTTGGGTGATCAGCTTTATATGATCAACACACCAATGGAGGTGGAGGAAGGTGAAATTGATTTCCATTTAAATACCGCCCAATTATCGAAAGATTCAGCCAAGGAAATGATGGAAGCGATCAAAAAAGGTGTTCACCCACTCATTGCAAATACCAGACAAAACGCAGAAAGTATCACTCAATTTTTTACAACTAGTATTGCTTAATTTATGGAAATCAACCCTCTTCAATACCCCATCGGCCGATTTGTGGCTCCAGAGATCATCACGGATTCAGTTAGATCCGAATGGATCAAGGTACTTCAAGAGTTTCCAGAACAATTAAGTGAAATTGCATCTCAATTGAGTGAAAAACAATTGGATACTCCCTATCGAGAAGGCAGTTGGACCGCTCGTCAAGTTATTCATCATTTATTTGATAGTCATATACATTGCTACGTTAGAATCAAAGCTGCTTTAACAGAAGGGGAAAATCCGACGATTAAAGACTATGATGAAAACGCCTATGCCATATTGAGTGATGGAAATAAAGCACCCATTGAAATGTCTATTTGGGGGATCAAAGGTTTACATGCAAGATGGGTATATTTGTTGCAAAATTTACATGAAGAAGATTGGGAAAAAACCTATTTTCATCCTACTAGAGGAATCTCCTATCCCATTGATCGGGTGCTTGGAATTTATGCCTGGCATTCCAAGCATCATCTTGCACATTTGGAGATCATTTTAAACCTCTCATAATCTCCAAAATGTTACCTATCCATTTATTTTCATTTTATGTAAGTGAATCTAACACATATTTGTAAGTAAATCCTTCTATTTTTTCGTTTGTAAGACATATCTACCATTCATCATAAGGTACTATGTAATACAAAGTACGCAAGATATTTTTGTCAGCATGAAATGCAACCTTTTAGGTTTAAAAGCATCTTATCTATTTATTTAGTCTTTATTCAATTCGCCCAATGAAATTTATTTTAAGTTTACTTCTTTTTTCATTATTCCTTTTTGATTCTCAAGCACAAAATAGTCTCCGTTTCAATATAAAAGATACTCAAAATCAAGCTATCCCATTCGCAACAATTCTTTTGAAAAAAACGAATGATAGTACCCTTATCAAAGGTTATATCAGCGATGAAAATGGCCATTTTCAAGGAGAAAAAATGTCCATTGGGCTATTTAATGTGAGGATTCAAGCCAGTGGGTTTACCGCAAAAGAAATAAAATCGCTAGAAATAAATGCTAACAGCCAATTGGATTTAGGCGATATTCTATTAAACAGTACGACAACATTACTCCAAGAAGTTAAAGTAAAAGCCACGAAGCCATTAATTGAGCGAAAATTAGACAAAACGATCGTCAATGTAGAAAATTCTGCCCTTGCCGCAGGAAACACCACATACGAGCTCCTAGAACGATCACCTGGCGTAATTGTAGACAAAGATGGCAATATTAGCATCAAAGGAAAATCTGGCGCAAAAGTGATGATTGACGGAAAGATATCATACCTAACAGGTACAGAATTAGCCAATTATTTACGTAATCTACCAGCAGACCAAATTGCCCAACTAGAAATTATGTCGAATCCTTCCTCCAAATATGATGCAGCAGGTACGGGTGGATTAATCAATATTAAATTAAAAAAGAATGCGAATGTAGGCATGAATGGCTCGGCAAATGTAACGTATGGCCAAGGAT
>JACCDS011920315.1_pt1 | contig 14782 bp, 13 predicted proteins | sample 7446441 | NCBI WGS metagenome assembly JACCDS01 (sample SAMN15323445, study PRJNA562643) | freshwater metagenome | isolation source: river surface water | place: USA:Blue River Watershed | collected 2017-08-17 | reverse complement strand
GCTACCCTGTAAACTAAACATCAATTTTTTGTAACGTTGGTAATACATCAATGTAAAAAACATATGACTGTAACAAGCATGATATACAATGCTTTACAGAGGCTTTTATTTAACATTTTTTAACACAATATTCTTTTCTAATTTCATTTCCTTTTAATATTCTATATATTAGATATTCCAACAATCAAAACCACATGAAGAAACTGATTTACTTTTTATTGTTCTCTTTCTTTTTATATGCTGATGTGAGTGCTCAAGAAACATTCCCAGTAAACGGAGTAAAGGATCAAAAACCAAATTTGTACGCATTCATTAATGCGAAAGTGATTGTAAACTCTACAAGCAGCATTGATAATGCAAGCATTATTGTAAGTAATGGCATCATACAAAATATCGGTCCTGGTGTAGCTGTACCAAAAGGAGCCGTTGTTATCGACTGCAAAGGAAAAACTATTTATCCTTCCTTTATTGATATGTACACCAACTATGGTATGCCCGAAAACAAAAGAGCACGTAACGATAATAGAGGACCTCAGTTTTTATCGAACAAAACTGGTGCTTACCATTGGAACGAAGCTATTCGCCCAGAATTCGATGCTAAAAGTGCATTTACTGTAAATGCCGATAAAGCCGAAGGCATGCGTGAACAAGGTTTTGGTACTGTATTAACTTTTCAGAAAGATGGTATCGCTCGCGGAACTTCTGTATTTGTGAACCTCAATACCGATAATGAAAACAATGTTATTTTAAAAAGTGATGTTAGCTCTCAATACTCTTTTAGCAAAGGTACATCGAACCAAGATTACCCTTCATCGCTTATGGGTAGCATTGCATTATTACGCCAAACATTTTACGATGCCGATTGGTATGCAAAAAATCCTTCGGAAGTAAACTTAAGTTATGAAGCATTAAATAAACAAAAAATGCTTCCCAAAATTTTTGAGTGCAGCGATTTATACGATGTGTTTCGTGCTCAAAAAATTGCAAATGAATTTAAAACTTCATTCATCTATAAAACTACGGGTACCGATTACCAACGCTTAAAAGAATTAAAGGCGATGAATGCAAACCTCATCATCTCTTTAAATTTTCCTAAAGCTTATGATGTTGAAGATTATTACGATGCTAAATATGTTGCCATCGATGAATTAAAACATTGGGAACTGGCTCCAGCAAATGCAGCTTACTTAGAAAAAGAAAAAATTAAGTTTGCTATAACAAGCAGCGACTTAAAAAACATGAATGATTTTTGGCCGAATTTACGCAAAGCAATTAAACATGGTTTATCAGAAGCACAAGCGCTCGATGCCCTCACAAAAGTTCCTGCACAATTATTAAATGCAAGCAATATTGTTGGTGAATTAAAAGTTGGAATGAAAGCAAACTTCTTAGTTACTACTGGTAATTTATTTAAAGAGGAAGATGCTGTTATATTAAGTAACTGGATTGATGGTAAAGAATATGTAATTGAACGTGAGAAAACCATCGACCTACGTGGTAACTATTTATTAAGTGTAGGCACTACTAACTTTACAGTAGAAGCAAGTGGCTCAAAAGATAAACCCGATTGGAACATTATTGCAGCCGACAGTACAAAAACTAAAATAAGTGTAAGCTGGAACGAACAATTAATATCGATGGTGTTCCAACCAAACGATACTAACATTAAATCTAAAGTTCGCCTCAGCGGTACCATCAGCATAAACAACAACACGCTTAAAATAACTGGCGAAGGAAGCCTAAATGCAAACCCTGTGAATTGGGTTGCTACAAGAACAGCTAACTACCAAGAGAAAAACGAAAAGGCCAAAGATGAGAAAAAAGAAAATCTGGATTTAGGTTCTATCATTTATCCTTTCTCTGCTTACGGTGTAAGTACAATGCCTACTGCACAAAAGTTTTTAATTAAAAACGCTACTGTGTGGACTAACGAAGCAGAAGGAAAATTAGAAAATACCGATGTGTTAATTAATGGAGGAAAAATTATTAACATCGGAAAAAATCTCAACGATGCTTCGGCAAAAATTATAGATGGAAAAGGTAAACACCTTACTGCTGGTATTATTGATGAACACTCGCACATTGCAATTTCACGCGGTGTTAACGAAGGAACACAAGCGGTAACATCGGAAGTTAGAATTGGCGATGTGTTAAACCCTGATGATGTAAATATTTACCGACAACTGGCAGGTGGAGTAACTACTTCACACTTGTTACACGGTTCGGCAAATCCAATTGGTGGACAAACAGCATTGATAAAATTACGTTACGGTAAAAATGCCGAAGAGTTAAAGTTCGAAGGAGCCGATGGCTTCATTAAATTTGCATTGGGTGAAAACGTAAAACAAAGTAATTGGGGCGACGATCAGCGTGAACGTTTCCCTCAAACTCGTATGGGTGTGGAGCAAGTATTTATTGATGCTTTTACTCGTGCTAGAGAATACGAGAAAAATACAACAGCTCGTAAAGATTTAGAGCTCGACGCCTTGGTTGAAATAATGAACAAAAAACGATTCATTACTTGTCACTCATATGTTCAATCGGAGATAAACATGTTAATGAAAGTAGCAGATCAGTTTAGTTTTCCAGTAAACACATTTACTCACATATTAGAAGGTTATAAAGTGGCCGACAAAATGAAAAAGCATGGAGCCAATGCTTCTACCTTTTCTGATTGGTGGGCTTATAAATATGAAGTTATAGATGCCATTCCGTACAACGCAGCCATTATGGCAAAAGAAGGTTTAAATGTTTCTATTAATTCTGATGATGCTGAAATGGCACGCAGGCTTAACCAAGAAGCAGCTAAAACAGTAAAGTATGGTGGACTAACAGAAGAAGAAGCTTTAAAGTTAGTGACTTTAAATCCTGCGAAGATGTTGCACATCGATAACAGAGTAGGAAGTATTAAAGTGGGTAAAGATGCCGACTTAGTTTTATGGAACGAACATCCACTGTCGATTTATGCAAAACCATTAAAGACTTTTGTTGATGGTATTGATTATTATGATGTAGAACGCGATGCCGCTCTACGTGTAGAAATGCGTAAAGAAAAAGAACGCATCATTCAGAAATTATTAACTGAAAAAAAATTAGGTATGCCAACACAAAAACCAGGCAAGCCTGAGCGCAAGTTATACCACTGCGATGATGTTGATGTTGAATCTATTTATTAATTAGACAGTCATGAAAAGATATTCATATATATTGCTTGTTAGTTTACTTGTGTTTACGCAAGCCTTTGCACAAAAGCCATCACAAAAGCAAAGCAAAAAAATTATATTAAAGGGAGCTACGGTACACATAGGTAATGGTACAGTATTAAACAATGCGTCTGTTGCTTTTGAAAATGGTAAAATAACAGAAGTAAGTACTTCTACTATTAACGAAAGCGGTGCTGAAGTAATTGATGCAAAAGGAAAACATATTTACCCAGGATTAATTTGTGTTGATAGTCGTTTAGGTCTCGAAGAAATTGAAGCCGTTCGTGCAACACTCGACTATGCAGAAGTTGGCGAATTAAATCCTAACATCCGTTCGGTTATTGCATACAATACCGACTCTAAAATTATTCCAACCGTTCGATCAAATGGAATTTTATTAGCTCTCTCGGTACCCGAAGGCGGAATTATTCCGGGTACCTCATCGGTTATGAAACTAGATGGTTGGAACTGGGAAGATGCTGCTTATAAAATGGATGTGGCAACACAACTCAATTGGCCAAGTATGCGCATACGTAACGCATGGTGGGCTCCACCAGCTGATGAGCAACGCAAACAATCGGCAGAAAACATGGCCATGATTAAACGTTTCTTCGACGAAGCAAAAGCATATGCACAACTTGATAAACCTGCAAGTACTAATTTAAAGTTCGAAGCCATGAAACAAATTTTTAATGGTTCACGAAAATTATTCATCAGTGCTGCAAGCGCAAAAGAAATTACTTCCTCGGTATTATTTGCAGAATCATACGGAATAAAACCTGTAATTCTTGGTGCTCAAGAAGCACACATGGTAGCCGACTTCCTAAAAGAACACAACGTTCCTGTAATTTATACTAATCCACATTCATTGCCTGCTAACGAAGATGATGATGTTGACATGCCTTACAAAACCGCAAAAATATTAAAAGACAAAGGAGTGTTATATGCACTAAGTATTAATGGTAGTTGGCAACAACGTAATTTACCATTCCTTGCTGGTACAACATCAGCGTATGGATTAAGCAAAGAAGAAGCATTACAAAGCATCACTTTAAATGCAGCAAAGATTCTTGGAATCGATAAAACTACCGGCTCTATTGAAGTAGGTAAAGATGCCAATATCATTATATCGGAAGGTGATGTACTTGATATGCGCACATCGCAAATTACCAAAGCATACATCCAAGGTGCTAACATCGATTTAGATAATAAACAAAAAGAGTTGTATAGAACGTATTTGGAAAAATATCAGATAAAGTAGTTCGTGTGCTCGTAAGTTCGTGTGCTCGTGTGCTAATAAAGTAAAATGTTGCCTTATTAGCACACGAACTCACGAGCACACGAGCATACGAGCACACGAATTCACGAACTAAAGAAGCTTCTGATAGCTTCTCCACCAACGCTCAGGCATTTCACCACGGGTAGCTTGTTTGTAATCTTCGTATGAGCATGGAATTAACTCGTATCGTTCGTTTTTAGAAGTATTGCTTTGGTAAGGAATTTGCATCCACCAACGATCGGTTTTTTTACTTTTTAAAAACACTACTTCCGAATTTACATCTTCGAAAGTTGCTCTGTATTTAATGAAATCTTTTTTCGAGGTTGTAGGTAAATCATTTTTACGTTGGTAATATCCTTCAATAAAACACCAGACCATTTGTGCTACCAACTCAGCAGTTTGTTCGCGGTGGTCGAATTTTGGATTGTACTCGTAGATACCAACAGAACTTAACTTATCGGAAATACCTGCATAACGCATCATCTGACAAACCTCTTCGGCATAAAATCCATTGGGGTGTGCATTCGCATTTCCTGGTGCATCCGACATTTTAATACTAGATATATCAACACTTACTAAATCGGCAGCACGGATGATAGGTTCCGACTCAGCAACATTGTTGCGGAATGTACCTAAACGATGTACATCAAAATACATCTGGTGCATTAACTCAACGCTGTGCTGATTTACATAATAGGTTTGGTAACCTATATTGCTATAGTTAAACAAGAAATGTGGTTCATGTAAAATAATACTGTTTAAATACGAGATTGAATCGGGGGTTTGTTGTTCATCTACGCGGGCATCTAAATCGAAGTGCGAATCCAATACAACCAAATCTACCTTTTTATCTAGGTTCTCGTATGCCCAGTATTGTGCATAGGTTAAATCGTGGCCTCCACCAATAATGATCGGGATGATGTTTAATTTCATGAGCTCATGACAAACATTTTTGAGGGCTACATGCGTATCACGCACAGTATTACCCGGCAAAATATTTCCCAAATCGACCATTTTAAGCTCGAAATTGCCCACGTTTAATTGATATAAGGCTTTCCTTATTTTGTGAGGACCCTCGGCACAACCTTCGTTCTGAATGGCTTTGCGGTCTTCTAAAACACCAATAAATGCAAGATTTATATCGCTTAAATCGGGAAAACGATCGGTATATTTTTGAATTTGAAAACCTATTTGGCTTTCATAATATTGCTCGGTATGTATGGCATCCTCTGCTCGGAGGGCTTGTAAAAAGTCTTCTAACATAATATACAATTCTACACAAACTTATAAATTGATAAGAAATAATATTTGGCATATTTTCCACATATTTGTACTATGGTTTTTGTTACGGGCGCTACAGGCTTTTTAGGCTCTTATTTATGTTTACATTTAATTGAAAAGGGCTATAAAATTAAAGCATCTAAACGTGCTCATTCTGTTATTCCTAGCATCCTAGTTCCACACGCCCAACATATTGAATGGCTCGATATTGATTTGTTCGATTTTTTTGAAGTTGAAGTAGCCATCGAAAATTGTGAAGCCATCTTTCATTGTGCAGCCAGTGTATCTTTTTTAGATAGCGACAAAAATAATCTTTGGAAAAATAACGTTGAGCTAACGCATAACTTAGTGAATGTTGCACTTGAGAAAAATGGTATTCATTTTATACATGTAAGTTCTATTGCAGCAGTAGGCGATCCTAAACCCAATGAAGCGATTGATGAAAATTGCCGATGGATACATAAACAAAGCTCATCGCAATACTCTATTACAAAATTTGAAGCCGAGCGTGAAGTGTGGCGTGGTATACACGAAGGACTAAATGCTGTAATTGTAAACCCATCAGTAATCTTGGGTTATAATGAACATTCTGTTGGAAGCATGAAACTTATTGAACAAGTGAAAAAGGGAATGAAGTTTTACACGAGTGGCTCTACCGGTTTTGTTGATGTGAACGATGTAGCTTTTGCCATGATTTATTTGTATGAACAAAAAATATCTGGACAACGATACATCATTAATGCTGAAAACAAATCGTATAAAGAACTCTTCAGTATCATTGCGAAGAAATTAAACAAAGCTGCACCATCAACATACATAAATAAAAAAATACTCTTTGCACTCAGCAGCCTCGTTCGATTATTTAACAAAAAACATCCATTGAATAAATACACGATTAATACTGCTTACAAAAAGTCGAATTATTCAAATAATAAGTTCAAACAACTTATAAATCATCCATATATACCCGTAGAAAAGAGCATAGACAATATGCTGAATAAAAAAATATCTTAAATTTGTAATTACACTAAACCACAACACTATTGAAATGGAATTGAGCCAGGATATCCTCGACAGAATACAGAAGCTGAAAGAAAAATACGACAACATGGGCCAAGATCTTGTGTCTTATTTAGATGGACTTTTGTACTCAGAATATTTAACGTATTGGGATTATATTCACCTCGACACTTTATTAAGCCTTCAAAATCCTAGAACTGCATTTCCTGATGAAAACATATTCATCATGTACCATCAGGTTACGGAATTATATTTCAAAATGATTTTAAGTGAATGCGAACAAATTTGTGCAAAGCTTGATATTACTGAAAAGTTTTTCTTTGAAAGAATGACACGTATAAACCGTTACTTCGAGTTGTTAACTAGCTCATTTGATGTAATGGTTGATGGAATGGAAAAAGAACAGTTCTTAAAATACCGCATGGCCTTACTTCCGGCAAGTGGTTTCCAATCGGCACAATACCGTATGATCGAAATTTTTGCAACCGACTTTATTAATTTAGTAGATAAAGATGTGCGCGAAGATTTTAAGAAAGAACAATTTGATGCAGATAAATTTCTTGCCAACATTTATTGGAAACACGGTGCTACCGAATTAAGCACTGGCAAAAAAACATTAACACTTATACAGTTCGAACAAAAATACTTAAGCACTTTTTCTAAACTCGCTAAAGAACGATTCGAAAATAATATTTACACCGTTTATAAAAAACTAAACTCAAGTTCTAACGATATCAAAGAAGCATTGCGTAGATTCGATATAAACGTAAACGTAAATTGGCCATTGGTGCATTACAAATCGGCAGTGCGTTATTTACACAAAGATCCTGCCGACATAAAAGCAACGGGAGGAACCAATTGGCAAAAATATTTACCACCACGTTTTCAAAAAAGAATATTTTATCCTGAATTATGGACCAGCCAAGAAGTTGAAGAGTGGGGTAAGGGTTGGGTAGAAAACACCTTAAAAGAACTAAAATGAGCAGCGGCCAAAAAGGAATTTCCGAAATAGCTAAACAAGCAATGCTTTTACCTCAAGAAGCATTAATGGCTATTAAAAACAGAAAGCACAATTTAAATATTGGCATTCCGAAAGAAACAACCTTTCAAGAAAACAGAATAGCACTCACTCCGCTATCCGTTGGTTTGTTAGTAAACAATGGTCACGAAGTGCACATTGAAACAGGTGCTGGCAACGCCGCAAAATTTCCAGACAAAGATTACTCCGAACAAGGAGGACAAATTGCATACGATGCCAAAAAAATTTGGGAGTCGGATGTTATCATAAAAGTAGAACCTCCAACCATTGAAGAAATTGGAATGATGAGAGGTGGGCAAACATTAATCTCGGGTTTGCAAGTAAGTACGCTTAAAACAGATTACTTAAAATTATTAGTTCAAAAAAATATTACAGCCGTTGCTTACGAATACTTACGCGATGAAGGTGAAATATTAACCGTGGTTCGTTCGATGAGTGAAATTGTAGGAACCGCTTCAATACACATTGCTTCGGAGTTATTATGTACACATAACGGTAAAGGATTATTACTCGGTGGTGTTACAGGTATACCTCCAACAGAAATTGTAATTATTGGTGCTGGTACTGTTGGCGAATATGCTGCGCGTACAGCCTTGGCTTTAGGTGCCGATGTAAAAGTGTTCGACAACTCTGTGTATCATTTACGCAGGTTACAAAATAATATTGGTAGTAGAATTTTCACTTCGGTATTACAACCAGTGGTTTTACAAAAAGCATTGTCTAAGTGTGATGTTGCCATTGGCGCTATGCGTGCAAAAGAAGGACGTAGTCCATGCATCGTTTCAGAAGAGATGGTAAGTTTAATGAAAGCCGATTCTATTATTATTGATGTGAGCATCGATCAAGGTGGTTGCTTTGAAACTTCACACGTAACGAACCATACCAAACCAGTATTTAAAAAACACGATGTGATTCACTATTGTGTTCCAAACATTGCCTCACGTGTAGCAAGAACTGCATCGTATGCATTAACCAATATTTTCACCCCAATACTTCTAGAACTTGGTGAAGCAGGTGGTATGAAAAATTATTTATGGAGCAACGCCGGTATACGCAGTGGCGTGTACATGTACAATGGCCACATTACCAATAAATATTTATCGAACCAATTTAAACTGCCCTACAAAGATTTAGATTTACTAGTGGCCGCACAGCAGTAAATGTGCAAATACGTAAATTTGTAAATGTGCAAATTATAAATGTGCAAACGCGTAAATGTGTAAATGTGCAAATTGGAAGCCTCCGAAGTGCTATTTGCATTATACACTATAGCAATTAGTAAGTTCAATTTACGCATTTGCACATTTATAATTTGCACATTTATTTACGAGATGTTGCGATTATTTTACCAAGTATTCTTTTAATTTCTAGAAGCTCATCCATTAATTCCTGAGATTCTTTAAATTCAAAGTTCTCCATAATTAATAGTAACCAATATTTTGTTTCCTCTGCTTCTTTGTCGGATATTTTTAATTTGTGAATAAAATCCGATTTGCTTTCTGCCGATTGTGCTTCGTGAATATTTGCACCAATGGATGTGCCAGATTTAAACAGCTGACTTGCCAAATCAAACTCTTGAATCTGTTTAAGTTTTCTTGAAAATTTAATAATCTTGCCAGAAAAAGCAATTGACTTTGTAAGTATAATATTCTCCTTCTCCATAATCCCCTACACTATTTAAATGATTTATATTAAATATTAAACTTAACAAATAATTTAATAATTTGCAAAATACAAACATGCAAATAGCACCTCCGTAAGTTCCATTTGCACATTTGCACATTTGCACATTTACTCATTTGCACATTGAATATTATGAAATACACTACCATAAAATCCGACCTCTTCATCGAAAACAGAAAACGTTTTAATGAAAAGTTAAAACCTAAAACGATGGCCATTATTCATTCGAACGATGAGTTTCCGCGTAGTGGCGATCAGAACTATACTTTTCACCAAAACCCCGATTTGTTTTGGTTAACTGGCATTGATCAGGAAGAAAGTATTTTCATCTCTTTTCCCGATTCACCAATACCTGCATACAGAGAAGTGTTGTTCTTGAAAAAAACCAACGAACACATTGCTATTTGGGAAGGACATAAATACACGAAAGATGAAGCTTTTCAAACCTCGGGCATACGTTCTATTTTTTGGTTGGATGATTATAAAAATATTTTTCCGATGCTCATGCATCATTGCGAATATGTGTATTTGAATAGCAATGAAAACGATCGTTATGTACATATTAATGAGTACCGCGATATACGTTATGCAAAACAACTCATGCAACAATACCCAATGCATAAATACGAACGTGCCGCACCTATCTTCAGAGAATTGCGCGCAGTAAAAACATCGTACGAAGTAGAGCTGTTGCAAACTGCTTGCGATATTACCGATAAAGCATTTCGTAGAGTATTAGGTTTTGTTAAACCTGGAGTGATGGAATACGAAATTGAAGCAGAAATAATTCACGAGTTTATTCGCAACCGTGCTACGGGTCATGCCTACAACCCAATCATTGCATCGGGTCCGAGTGCTATTGTTTTACATTATAACGAAAACAATAAAGAGTGTAAAGATGGTGATGTAATTCTGTTAGACTTCGGTGCAGAATATGCAAATTACAATGCCGATTTATCGAGATCGATTCCTGTGAGTGGTAAATTTACACCGCGACAAAAAGATGTGTACAATGCGGTGTTAAGAGTGATGAAAGCAGCTACGAGCATGTTGGTAGAAGGAACCATTTTAGATGAGTACCATAAAGAAGTAGGTAAAATAATGGAGTCGGAATTAATTGGATTAAAATTACTCGACAAGCACGATGTAAGTAAACAAAATCCGGATATGCCATTGTATAAAAAATACTTCATGCATGGTACTTCTCATTTCTTAGGTTTAGATGTTCACGACATTGGAAACCGTTACGAAAAAATGAAAGCCGGTATGGTGTTTACATGCGAGCCTGGTATTTATATTCCAGAAGAAGGATTGGGAATACGATTAGAAAACGATATTCTTATTACCAAAAATGGCAACATCGATTTAATGGCGAATATTCCGATAGAAGTAGATGAGATTGAGAACTTAATGAATTAAAGCAAATACCCCTTTACATAATCTTCCACCCCTTGCTCTAAGGTATGAAATGCTTTGGTATAACCGATGCTTCGTAATTTGCTCATATCAGCTTCGGTAAAATATTGGTATTTATCTCTAATGTCTTCGGGAGTATCAATGTATTCAATATTCTCGGGCACTCCCATGGCTGCAAAAGTTGCCTTTGTTAAATCTTTAAACGTGCGTGCTTTTCCTGAACCTAAATTATAGATACCCGATTTTTTACGGAGCAACATAAAATGAAATAAAACATCTACCACATCTTTTACATACACAAAATCGCGCTTTTGTTCTCCATCTTTAAATGCAGGATTGTGCGATTTGAACAAACGCATTTTACCAGTATTTTTTATTTGGTTGTATGCATGGTAAATAACAGAAGCCATACGCCCTTTATGGTATTCGTTCGGACCATACACATTAAAGAATTTTAGTCCAACCCAGAAATATGGTTTCTTCTCTTGGCTCACTGCCCATTTATCAAATTCATTTTTAGAATCGCCATAAGGGTTTAATGGAATAAGCGAATTTAATTTTGTTTGATCATCAATATAACCAAACTCTCCCAATCCGTAGGTTGCAGCACTCGATGCATATACTAAACCTATACCATAGGCCACACAACGGTTCCACACTTCTTTACTGTAATTGGTATTTAATTCCCAAAGGATTTCTTTGTTAAACTCTGCCGTATCGGTACGTGCACCTATATGAAAAATAAACTGAACAAATTTATGATGAGCATCTAACCACGAAAAGAATTCGGTTCGAGGTACTAATTCTTTGTATTTTTTTCCTTCGTAATTAACACGTTTTTCTTGCTTGCTAAAATCGTCGACCAATACCAAATCGGTATAGCCTTCGTCGTTAAGCTTTTTCAGCAAACAACTTCCAATGAAACCAGCAGCACCTGTAATAACAATCATGTTAATTTTGTTCTTCTAAAATAAAGTCGGTAGCGTAAGCAGGGGTAATCTTTAATTTTACTGCCGTATCGAACAATGTATAAATTGCTCTTCTACCTTCTTCCCCCAAATTTACAGAATATTTATTTACATATAAGTCAATATGTTTATACATTACCTCTTCGCTCATTTCTTGCGAGTGCTGGCGTACAAAATCATACGACGATTTGGGGTTTGCAAATGCAAACTCTACGCTTCTACGTAATACTCTATCTATTTTGTATTGAGTGTCTAGGTCTAAATTTCTATTAACGACTATTCCGCCCAATGGTATGGCCGAGTGGTAATTCTTCTCCCAAAATTCTCCTAAATCAATTACTTTAATTAAGCCTTTCTCTTGGTAAGTAAATCTATTTTCGTGAATTATTAAACCAAAATCAACCTCATCATTTAACAATGCATTTTCAATTTCCGAAAACAACATCGGTATTTTATTTTTTGCTTCAGGGATAGCTAAGCTCAACAAAAAATTAGCAGTAGTTAGCTCCCCAGGAATAGCTATCGAATGGTCAATTGTCAATTGTGAATGGTCAATGGAATGGTATTTTTTAGTAATTAATAGTGGACCAACTCCGAAGCCTAGTGCGCTACCGGCGTTTAATAATTTATACTGATGGGTGAGATGGGCGAATGCGTGGTAACTAAGTTTCGTTACATCGAGTTCAGCTGCTTTCGCTTTTATATTTAAACTCTCAACATCTTCAATAACGGGAACAAATGTTAATCCTTCGGTATCTATTTTACCATGCAAAAGCGCATCGAAAATAAAGGTATCGTTTGGGCACGAAGAGAATCCGAGGGAAATTTGAAACATAAGATAAGAGATTTGAGACATGAGATATGAGATGGGGTTCCTGTCTTACATCTCATGTCTTATGTCTTATGTCTAAATTAAACAGTCATAATATCTTTTTCTTTTAACTCAATGTGTTTATCCACTTTTAAGATAAAAGAATCGGTTAATTTCTGAACTTCCGCTTCACCTACTTTTGCTTCGTCTTCAGAAACACCTTCTTTTTGTAATTTTTTAATTTTTTCGTTTACATCTTTTCTGATGTTACGAATAGCTACTTTACCTGCTTCACCTTCTGCCTTCACTTTTTTCACTAAATCTTTTCTACGCTCTTCTGTTAAAGGTGGAACCGACAAACGAATAACAATACCATCGTTTTGTGGGTTAATGCCCAAGTTTGCATCGGTAATTGCTTTTTCAATTGCAGGGATTAATGATTTTTCCCAAGGTTGTACAACTATGGTACGAGCATCAGGAGTATTTACATTCGCAACCTGACTCAATGGAGTTGGGCTACCGTAATAATCAACGTGTATACCATCTAACATTTGCGGACTAGCTTTTCCCGCACGTATTTTAGTTAATTCTTGTTCAACATGATCAACTGCTTTGCTCATGTTTTCTTTAGCTTCCTCTAATTGTTTTTTTACAAGTTCGCTCATCTTATGTTTGTGTATTAAGATTTAAAAAATCAAATTTATGCGTGCACCAAAGTGCCAATATTTTCACCTTCGGCAACTCTTAAGAAGTTACCATCTTTGTTCATATCAAATACAATAATTGGTAAATTGTTTTCCTGACAAAGAGTAAATGCTGTCATGTCCATAACGTTTAAACCTTTATCATATACTTCTGTAAAGGTAATTTTTTCAAAACGTTGTGCTGTTTTATCTTTTTCAGGGTCGGCAGTATAAATACCATCCACACGTGTTCCTTTCAACACTACATCTGCTTCTATTTCTATCGCTCTTAAAGAAGCGGCAGTATCGGTTGTGAAATATGGGTTACCAGTACCTGCTCCAAAAATCACTACTCTTCCTTTTTCCAAATGGCGTACTGCTCTTCTACGAATAAATGGTTCGCAAATTTGCTCCATTTTTATTGCAGAAAGTAAACGAGTTTTAATTCCTACTTTTTCTAAGGAATCTTGTAATGCCATGCTATTAATAACGGTTGCAAGCATTCCCATGTAATCGGCTTGCACTCTATCCATTCCACCCTTCTCTGCATCTAATCCTCTATGAATATTACCACCACCAATTACAATTGCTACTTCCACTCCACTGTCAACTACTTTTTTAATATCAACGGCGTATTGATGAACCATTGCCGTGTCGATGCCATATTGTTTAGAACCCATTAATGATTCACCACTTAGCTTCAGCAGAATTCTTTTGTATTTCATGTTTACTTGGTTTGGTAATGCGAAGATATGTAATTAAGAGAAATGTATTAAAGTATAGTGCAAAAAAAATCCCCTCGAAATTCGAGGGGATTTTTAAAAATTAATTAAGCTCCTAAAGCTACACGCTTAAATGCGGTAACTGTTAAACCTTTTTCAATATCGTTTAACATCTGAGCAACGGTTTTAGAACCATCTTTTACAAAGTCTTGATTTAATAATGTAGAGTCTTTGTAGAATTTGTTCAATTTACCTTGTGCAATTTTTTCAACCATTTCTTCTGGTTTACCTTCTGCACGAATTTGCTCTTTTGCAATTTCTAATTCTCTTTCAATTGTTTTAGAATCAACATCACCTTTATCAACTGCTACTGGGCTCATTGCAGCAATTTGCATTGCAACATCTTTACCAGCTTCGTCAGCTTTACCACCAGCGTTAGAAGTTAATCCAACTAATACACCTAAACGGTTACCAGCGTGAATGTAAGCAACAACTTTTTCTGCTTCTAAAACTTCGTATTTAGAAACACCAATTTTTTCACCAATCTTACCAGTTTTATCTAAGATGATATCAGATAATACAGTACCGTTTAATGGTAAAGCAAGTAATGCATCTAAGTTAGCTGGGTTGTTAGCTACTGCTAAGTCAGCAATTTCATTTGCAAATTGTACGAACTC
>JACCDS011212956.1_pt1 | contig 14782 bp, 12 predicted proteins | sample 7446441 | NCBI WGS metagenome assembly JACCDS01 (sample SAMN15323445, study PRJNA562643) | freshwater metagenome | isolation source: river surface water | place: USA:Blue River Watershed | collected 2017-08-17 | reverse complement strand
CTTCAGGTTGTCGCCATGTTTTTCGCCGAACGCGGCGTCGCCGGTTTCCATCGGCGCGGCGAACGGGTCAAAGCCTTCGTTGACCCAGTCGGCCAGGATTGCCTTGATAAGCTTCATCGCGACCGGCGTGTCGAACACTTCCACATACGACAGTCCATTTTTGTGATAGTGCTCGTTCAGGCGACCGGCAAAGAATTCGACCTTGCCATACAGGTTGCGCGTGCCGAATACGGGGTCGAAGTTGACCACGCCATAGAAAAAGCCCCAGGCGACATCGCGCATCAGCGCGCGCAGGAAAGCGTCGGCGCTGATGGTGTGCGACTGGCGGCGGCCGCTCTGCACCGGCCAGGTGATGGTGACGAAGTACTCGTCGCGCGCAAAGGTGAAGGCGCCCAGTTCGAAGGTCTTGTAACCGGCGATCGTCGCCGGCATGTTGTCAACGATTGTGTTCATGAATGCTCCTCAATTCTCGAAGGGTGGCGATGCCGGTCAGCGGTAGCAGATCTCGGCCCACTTCTGCACGGTCAGGTCGCCGGCGATGGTCTGCTGGATCATCACCGACGGCTTCGCGCTGTCGAAGCGATAGGCTGCGCCCTTGGGCAGCAGCGCCTGGTGGCCACGCCGCAGGCGGATCGTGCCCATGCGCCTGCCCTGCGGCTCGCCGTCCACCTTTACGGTGCCGTCCTTGCTGGCCGGCGCGACCGACTCGGGCGTGTCGAGCTTGACGAACTCGATCGTCACATCGCCATCCATCACGACGCAGAACTCGTCATGCGATGCGGCCATCCAGCCGGATTGCCCTTCGGCGCGGATCGCCTCGATCACGTACTCGAAATTCTTCGCGACCGCGATCTTTTCGTACGGCTTGGCGCCGCTGGCAACCTCGAACACATTCGAGAAGACGTAGTGCTTCGGCTTATCGTTGATGATCTCGATATGGCCCTTCTCGTAATGGTCGAGAGAGCCGAAACGGGTGACGAACTCGGACATGACATCTCCTCCTTGCCTTTTTAGTAATTTATTCCAGAACTGATTCGGCGAATCGTGCTGACCGCACTGTAGCCCCGTTATCAGGCAGGCAGAAGTCAGGGTATGCCGACCACAGCGTTTGGAATTTCCGAACAATCGTGCGGGCCCATGCCGCGATTGATATACGCAGCGCGCAGCGGGTGCCTGCGCTTACTTGGCGGCGCGGTGGGTTTCCATCGCCAGATCCCACGGCGGGATCTCGGAAAAGCTCTGGGTAATGTGGTCGAGGAAGAGGCGCAGCTTGTACATGTTGCGCTGCGTCTTGGGAAAGACGGCGGAGAACCAGAAGTGTGACAGCTCGTACTGGCCAAGCAGCAGTTCAAGCTGCCCCGACGCGATCGCGTCCGCCGCCACGATGGTCGGGATACAGACCACACCACCGCCGTCGATCGCGTAGTCGCGCAGCATATGGACGCTATTGGTGCGCAACGCCGGCTTGAGGTCGATGATCACCTGCCGGTCAGTGCCCGCGAATACCCAGCGGTCGCGTGACGGATAACGCGAGTACAGCCCGAGCCGGTGGTTCAGCAAGTGCTCGGGTTCGGAAATCGACGGCTGGTTTTTCAGGTAGGCAGGCGAGGCGCAAAAGATGCGCCTCACCTGAAACAGCCGCCGCTCGATCAGGTCTTCCGAGGCCGGCGGGAAGATCTGCAGCGCGCAGTCGAAGCCCTCCTTCACCGGATCCACCACGGCGTCATTCACCGTCAGGTCGATCGCGATGCCCGGATACTGGTTCTGGAACTGGCTCAGCAGATGCGCCATGTGGCCGAGCACGAAGCCGGGCAGCGCATGAATGCGCAGCGTACCGGTGGGCGACGCGCGCGACTCGCGCATCTGGTCGACCAGACCATTCGCGCGCGCGATCAGGTCCGCGCATTCCTTGTAGAACAGCTCGCCGATCTCGGACAGCCGCACATGCCGGGTTGTGCGGTGAAACAGCGGCGCGCCGACGAATTCCTCAAGCTGCTGCACGCGGGTCGTGATCACCGATTTCGACACGCCCAGCTGGCGCGCGACATCGGCAAAGCTGGACGACTCGGCAACGCGAACGAAGGCGTCGATGCTCTGGAAGGTATCCATCCGGGCGCTGGTGGGCGAGCCTTACTTCGCGAGGTAACCGCCATCCACCGGCAAGGTATGCCCGGTGACCATCTTCGATGCGGGCGCGGCCAGATACAGCACCGCTGCCGCCACATCGCCGGTGTCGGCGTACGCATGCAGGGGCATCAGCGCGAGCAGCTTTTCGGTGGTGGCCGGATCGTCCAGCATGGCGCGGGTGAACTCGGTCTTGACCCAGGTCGGCGCAACCGCATTCACGCGGATCTTGCGGTCCGCCCACTCGACCGCGAGTGCGCGCGTCAGGTTGACGATGGCGCCCTTGCTCGCGTAGTACGACGGGTTCGGATACACGCCGCCCGAGAAACCCATGATGGATGCGATATTGATCACGGTGCCGCCGTCCTTCATGCGCCGCGCCGCTTCGACGGCGCAGAAGAAGGCCCCGTCGAGATTCACCGACATCACCTGCCGCCATACGTCCGGCGAGGTATCCAGCGACGGCAGCCGGCGCACGATCGCCGCATTGTTGACGAGGATGTCAATGCGGCCGAGCTCGGTGACGATGCGGTCGAAGCTGCTGACGATCGCCTCATGGTCGGCGACATCGCACTCAAGGGCGAGGGCCTTGCGGCCCCGTTCCCGCACCATCGCCGCCGTCTCCTGCGCGCCGGCCAGGTTCACGTCCAGCACGGCGATATCCGCGCCCGCGCCGGCCAGCGTCAGCGCGGTTTCGCGGCCGATGCCGGCGGCAGCGCCGGTGATGATGGCGACGTTGCCGCCAAGGTGAAAGAGCTGCTCGATGTCCTTATTCATGTCGTGACCGCGCTTCTGGCTGGAGGGTGGATGACTCAGGGTTCTCGGGATAATACCCGATGCTGATGCCCGACCCGCCCGAGGGAACCGAGCGCGGGCTGCCCCCGCCGCCACCGAAGGAGCGGCGATGCCGCGACGATGTTCAAAGACGGTATAAATTGTCTTAAATCAAATATTTATAAGCTTCGATCCCCTATCGTTCACCCTATGCTGCGCGGTCCGGCGCAAAGGCTTGCGACGGCTTGCACGCACAGAAGATGTCTCCTCGTACGTGTTGCAGGATGAGTCATTTGCAGGGCTGCATGAAAAGGCCCCGACCGTCTTGTCGACACACAGCCTCGGCCTGGTCCGCTGAGGCTTTTTTTTGTCTGCTGCGTGCTGGACAAGAAAACCAGAGAACTGATCGCGCTCGCACCGAGCGCGGCGGCGCACTGCGATTGCTGCCTCGGATTTCACACGCAGGCGCTGGTCAGGCTCGGCGCGCCCCGGCAGGAAGTGGTCGAGACCCGCGGCATGGCGGTCTACATGGGCGGCGGTCCGTCGCTGATGTATGCGGCCGAGGCACTGGCGGCGTTTGAACAGGCGCAGGGCTGACCGATTACAAACAGGCTTGCTATGACGGTAGTGGGCTGCACGCGCCAGGTGATGATGCCTTATGTCGGGCAAATGCCGGCAGAATCCGGGTCGCCTATAGCGGCTTCGATCGTTCAGGTGCTGGCTGAGCCGGGACCGGGAATGGATCCGATGGCGCCGGCGTCGTAGCGCCTGTACCCTGCGGAACAATGGCTTCAGGAACTTTAATGTGAACCCGCACGGCGCTGCCAGTATTGAGCGGTACTACGCTACTGCGCTCGCCGTCGATCCAATCACGAATATGGTCGAACGACACGCGTCCATTCATGACCAGCCAGATCGATACTAATAACAGAGGTAAAGCGACGGCAACAAGCAGAGCGGCCATCAGCTGCCCCCTCCCGCGTGGCCGCTTTGCTAATGGCGCTGCTTCGCCCTCATCGGGCGCCGAAATTTCCACAACCGGGTACTTCGCGACCATCTCCGGGGAAAACAAGCAAGCGCCTGGCGCGATAACCATGATAGTGGTGTTGTCTTGCCTCGGTTTTTCCTTCGCCAGCACAGCAGCGAGAAGTCGCTCAGCCTGGATCCTCGCATGTCGCGGAGATTCGACGAGTACATCTTCCATTTCGCTGAGGGTGAGCGTCAGTACCCCGTCGCTGGCAAGAATCAGTACATCGCCTTCTTCGAGAACCTTCTGGCCCGACAAGTCGATCAATTCGATGGGCCTTCCCATGACCGCAGAACGCAGCGCATTTTTACTTGGATGATCTTGAGCCTCTTCCAGACTCAGTTTGCCCTGCTCAACGGCTTCCGCGATGACCGGCGCCATCGAATGATCCGCATTGATGCGCCTGAGCACCCCGCCTCTATACAAGAACAAGGGCGAATCGCCGACGCTCACCCATTGGTATTGACGTCCGTGAAGGTATAAACCGACCAAGGTACATCCCATGTCGGCGAATTCCGGATGATCCGCTTGGGCGCTTGCTATAGCGCTATTCACCTGCTCGACCACTGCGGTGAAAACCTCAGCAATCGGAAGTGACTTCGTTCTCGAGTCAAAGTTGCTAACAAAGGACTCGACCCCCATCCTGCTGGCTTCCGCACCACCCGCATGCCCGCCCATTCCATCGGCGAGCACAGCCAGCAAGCGCGGCCCAAAGGCACGCGAATACAGCTGGAACAGGCAATAGTCTTCCTGCCGGCTTCGAAGTCCTGTTGATTCGACGTAGGCGAAATTCGCGTCCTCGATGAAAGGGCGCACCGCTTCGTCTTCTGGGATCGTGGTCATCGTACCCTGTCCTCGGCTACGGCATCAGAACTTGTCTTGCCAGTCGAAGTCTGGTCCGCAGAACGGAGTAAAGCGCAACAGGGTCTTGCCGATTGAGATGATCTCACCGCCCGCAAGAACAGTGGGCTGCAACACCGGGAGGTCACCGATATAGGTCAAATTTGCGCCACCGCCATGCTGCAGGTAGAACTTGCGCCCACGCGGATCATACGAGAGCATTGCATGACCACTACGTGAAATTTCCTCGTCTCCAAAATTGATAGATACGCGCTCGTTGCTATCTCGGCCGATGCTATTCATGCCGTAGCAGATACTGAGCGGCTTTCCCTTGCCCGGTCCGTCGATGATCACCAGCCAGCCAACCACCGGATCAGCCGCGTAGTCGCTCGTCTCTGCATGACGGTGCGAAGGTGCACTGGAGTCGGCATCGGCAGCTGCATCACTGCGGTTTGGGCGATAGATACGGGTGCTGTCATCATTCGGACTGACGTGCTGGCGACGCGCCGTAATAGCTTCAAGCGGTGTGGTCTCGTCGGATTCCTGACCTGGACGCCCCGTCTGCGAGCGCGAAATGATGCGTGTGGTTTCATCGTTAGACATGGATACTCCTTCTTGTCATGGTGGTACTGCCTTAACCCGAATTCCGCTCTACCGGAGGATCACAGCGTGTATTCCGGGCTTGCTTAAATAGTGAATCTCGGACCCATCAATCCGGGGCTTGATTCAGCTTCCTGAGATGGCGCCCCGATCGCATCATCAGTCTGGCCGCTGTACTCTAAGCCGCACCTCGCCCAGTTCGATCAGCGCGCCGAAACCGATGGTCTCGGAGCCTATTTTCTTGCCATTTACGTAGGTTCCATTACTGGAACCAAGATCGATTAGCACCAGTGAGCCGTCACGGCGAACATTAATCTCGGCGTGATACGAGGAAACTGAGTTGTTTTGAAGGCAGACATCGTTATCCACCGCGCGACCCAAGCGACTAGCTTGCTTCCGCAGTCGATGCTTGATGCCCTGACCGCTCAGCTCCTCGAGGACGGCATAGATGGGGACCTTCGGCGAACGCGCACGGCGACGTTTACGCAACCATAGCAGCCCGCCAAGCACCGCGAACAGCAATCCGACGGCACCGGCATAAAAAGCGGCGAAAGCCTTCAAATGATCAATGATCTTCTGCTGTCTCCCCCTGTTGTCCGGTATATCCATCGCGGACGTCAGCGAAACAAGTTCACCGTCGGATAGTTTGATCGACAGAACGACGGATTGCCGTCCAATGCGACTGTCATGCGCAAATGTCACCACACCGCCATGCTCGGCAAATCCAAGGATCTGGTCGGTCGTATCGTTAGGAACACTCTTGTCAGCCGTTGCGGCGACGCGATGCTGACCGCCGGAGTCTTTAGACAGGCGCTCCAGCGTCTGCAGGGATGGAGTTTCCGACGGCGCTTCCGGATAGCCAACCGTGAAGATCATCACCTCTGCAGCGCGCGCCTCGCGGATCACATCGTCATGGCCATAGCCTGTGTCTTCTGCCTTACCGTCCGAAAAAATGACCAGCGCACGCCGCGTCGCACCACTCTTCTTGAGTATGGCAATAGCCTCCAGCGAACTCTTGTACAACTCCGTCGCCTGCCCCTTCGGACCCATTCCCTTGAGCGCAGCCTTCTGCGCCGCCGCATCAACATTGAAGTCGGCCAGCAGTTGCAGCGATCCGTCGAACTGTGCGATTGCGATGCGCTGGTGCGGCCTTTTCTCCTCGAGGACTCGCCCGATCAATGCTGCTGCTCCCGCTACTGCTTTTTTTCGTTTAGCGTCACTGACATCGACCAGCATCAGTAACGCACTCGACTCGCCTGCGGACGGATAGGCCACAAAACTTGACTTGACCGGCCGCTGTTCCAGACTCACCGAGACATTGTCGACGGGCGATGCACCGCTGACCATGAACGTACAGCGCGCCTCCGTCTTACTAGAAACAGCCTCGCAGCGAATCAACTCACCCGCTCCCGGACTCGACTGCGCATACGCAATCGCACCGAGAGTGCCGATTACAAGCACTGACGAAATCTGCCCCGCGGTCAAGAATCTGCGTGATTTTTGAAAAAAGCTCTCAATTTGGCGGCAATGACGAAAACGAATCAGCAGATTTTTCATAGGTCGGGTTCCTTCTTGTTGTTTCCACATTCAAGGTAGCGAGGCAGGGCTCATCACTTCAGCCACTTTCCGTCGACGAATTTATCCGGTTTGGAAAGCCCCTCAGCAAAGTAATAATTTCCGCTACCGTTTTCGCAATCAGTAAAGGTCGCCTTGAATCGGTCGGGCTCGGTCGTGTGGATATTTGGGAAATACATCGTCCCGGCTCCAACGCAAACGCCATCGACAAACGTACCAACATAACGGCGCTCCTTGGTCTTTGTACCAAATACACGGGTACCCTCGCCATTTAATTTACCGGCAACGAAAACGCCGTCATCGATCGAACCGTCCGAGTAAATCAAGCGCCCCTTACCGTCTGGTTTGTTATCAATAATTTCGCCATGATAAGTGCCGCCATTAAAATTGAAATTACTGACTGATATTCTCGCCGGCGCGCTCGAGATGGCTTCGCTAATCAGCGGCGGATCCATCCATTTCCAGTTCACCAGCCGCATCGGTACAGAAACGCCATCAACAATCAAAACACCCTGCGCATTACTGCAATCAGTCCAGAGGGCCTTGAAGCGATTTTCCTTTTTGTCTGTGGTATTGAGTGATGGCCCCGTCAAAACCCCTTGTCCATTGCAATGGCCATTAACAAAATTTCCTTCGTAGCGATCTCCGCTGGGACGTAAACGAGCGCCTTGACCATGGAGTAGCCCCTTTACGAAATTGCCTGAATTCACAATCCCGCCACAACAGCGGTGCTCGCCTTGACCGTTCGGTACACCATCGATGACTTCGCCCACATAGGTACCGCCCGCCCAATCCATAGGCACTATCTTGCGAATCTCCGTATCCGCAAATCCAGTCGTTGAAGGATCGGGTGCGGCAGTATCTTGCGAACTATTTTTCATGCCCTCCTGATTACTTGATGTATCCGCAGTCGACATACCATCAGCTGAAGTTTCAGCCGTCGTCGCAGGCGACACCTGAAGATCACGGAGCAATGTTATCAAGCCCAAGATGAGGATTATGGCGACGGAAATACCTACTACAACCTGAAATATACCGGTCAGCCACCGGACAACGTAACGCGTTGATTCGCGCGACGTCTCCTCAAAACCCGGTGGGCCAGAATGCTGCGATGACGCTGGTTTTGCATCAAACAGAGCATTGCGCCAGACGGCGACCGATTTTGGACGAAGCTCTGGTTTCAGAATCAATGCGGAGTCGATCGCTTTCAGAAAATGTCGTGGATAACTGGCGAAAGCGGACTCCGACAACGGTATGAGTTCATCGCCAAGCTGCCGATCCGGCGCCGCTTGCGGCTTGCGTCCGGTAATGCAGCGATATAATGTGGCCGCAATGCCATAAATATCGGTCCACGGTCCCTGCTTGCCAGCGCTGCCATACTGCTCGGGAGCGCCATAACCAGGGGTCGCAACTAATGCGATGCTGCGGCTATGGCTACCCAGAGCATTGCGCACATTTCCGAAATCCAGCAGGACTGGTGTGCCGTCACTGCGGATATATATATTTCCGGGCTTGATATCGCGATGCACTACGTCAGCCCGATGCACACATTCCAGTCCATCGAGTAGAGGTTTCAATAGGCTTGCAATACGACCATAATCGAGAGTGTTCTCACGATCCAGGATCGAATCGAGCGGCTCACCATCACAGTAGTCCATCACGAGATACGCAGTTCCATTGCTCTTGAAAAAGCGCTGCACAGATACCAGGTTCGGATGCTGGAAACGCGTCAGCGTAGTCGCTTCCTCAACGAATTTACTAAGCCCCCACGCAAAATCATCGACGTCCTGCTGATCACCGGAGGCAAGCACGTTGCTCCCGACTTCACGCGACGAGAACTCACGTGGAAAGTATTCTTTAATCGCTACAAAATCATCTGCCTTAGTATCGTGTGCTTTATAGGTAATTCCGAATGAACCCTGGCCGAGCACCCGCTCGATGACGTAGTCCTGCAATCTGTAACCTGCGGGCAAAGCAGTCAGATGCATAGATGGCGAAAGCGGTTCGGCATTCATATGTCAGCTAAAAAAGTTTTCCCGATACTTGAGATCAGGGCTTGGGTGGTTTCCACGAAAAGTGGAGCCAATACAAAGATTCCAATCCGCTGCGTGTCAATTGACAGCCATTGACCCTAACCGAGCTCGCCTTTCAAACCATTTTAGTAAGGACGAGCTCTACGTCGCCCAGCACCAGTCTTGCACCGTTGCTTAAAACTCCAGCGCGGCCTTGCTCAAGGCTATTGCCATTCAGAAAAGTGCCGTTCGTCGAATTCAAATCTTCAATCCACAAATCATTGTCCGAGAAAAATATGCGTGCATGACGACGCGACACCGAACTCGAAGAAATTACCAGATCGGCTGCTTCCGGTTCACGCCCGAAGATCAGTCCACCCTGCTGAAACCGCCCATCACTGCTGTCAACCGAAAATCGCAAGCGATTGCCGTGAACATCGAAGCCCGAAAGGATCCAACTTGAAACATATGCAGATTGAGCTGCACCGCCAGCCATTCCGGAGCCTGAGGGGCCGGATATGCGGGATAAGTCTTTGGGGCTGGGACCGTAACGATTGGTCACCGGTTCACTGTCCAGCAGCATGAAGACAAGCATCACCAGGCCACCCACCAGCGGGATGAGTCCAATCAGAGCAAGCCATCCCGATTTGTCGGTATCGTGCAATCGGCGCACAGTGACTGCCAGGCCCGGAATAAACAGCGCCAGCATCGTCAGCGCCAGAAAAATACCGATCTCGCCGTTTTGTGAGGTACCGGCCATCGCATCGACGATCGCGGCAATCGCGTACGCGATAAGTTGTAGCAAAAAAAATCCCCAAAATTCACTACGACGCGCCCTTCCGGAAAAAACTGCATATTTCATCAGCGCAGCTGTAAGCATCACTTGTTTCCCCCTTGGATTCACTCGACAGCCGACACCCTATCGATCTGGCGACTATCTACCATTGCTGCGAAACGTTCGATCAGCAATCAACGGCAATAAATTGGTCTTGGTCGCGGCCATTCTCATTACCCTGGTATTGATGTCAGTCGAATTGCATCCGAGCATGTAGTTTATCGTAATTTAAATACATTATTTAGATTTAAAGCGCGGCGCAGACAAGACCATGGCATACCAATTTCTCAGTGAAATGAATCTGTAATAGATTGCAGGAGATTTAATGCATATTCCTGAATACCTCTAGCCGCATTGCCCCTCATCTGTTCGGCCAATCCATGCCTTCGCGCCTTGCCTATTGCGCTGGGCTTCCTGGTGGGTGAAGTCATGCAATAAAACGCAACGTAGCAAGGGCATCTGGTGAGCTGTCCATCAGCGTTTCCGGGACTCTGTTCTGCCAAGCGGCAGCACCCCAGGTCATACGAGCATTCGCGGTGGGGATATCAACATCGCCAGCGACGCGATAGCCTCTCAGTCATTGACCGCACTGGTGACGCTGAGAATCAGGGAACCGAGGACCAACTTGCACGGTGCAGACAACGGACGTTCCTGCGCACCAATATGATTCTCATTAACCCGCGTTCCGTTTCTCGATCCAAGGTCGCAGATGAACAATTGACCATTCCGGTATTCGAGTCGGGCGTGCTGGCGCGATACCGAAGAATCCTCGATCGCAAGATCGCAAATCCGCTCATCCCGGCCGAGCAGGACACTGCGCCGGCCGTCAAACTGGTGTTTCCTCAGAATCAGGTGGATTGGCTTGCCGTCGCTTGTTCTCCCCCTAAAAATCCATTTCACCGGCGAGTCGGGCTTTGGCGGCTGGGACTTCTGACCAACAGACGCTGACGTGCGTTTGTCGGCGCTGAGACCTCCGTTGTCACCTTTTCGGTGACCGCGATTCATGACGAGAACGATCGCAACAATGGACATGCCGACCGCGACGATAACGGCAAGCGTTATCAAAAAATTCTGCTCGGTGGTCGTGGTTACCCCTGATTCGCTATCAGGGGTCAAAGCTGTCCGACACTCTGTATCTATCGGGGTGAATTCGATATTTTTCGACCTCAGCGCATTTGCAAGATTTGACGCTGTTACCGCCCAGTAAACCCCCTCAGTTGGGCTCACCCGGGGACGATCATCATCCATCACAATCTCGCTTGCCGCCTTGATCGTGTTGACGCCGATAACTTCGCCACATTCGTTAAAAAGTGGGCCACCGCTATTGCCTTTATTGACTTGCGCATTGTGCTGCAGCAGTTCAATTTCTTGCCCATTTTCCACGAGATTAGTCGTGACTTTTCGCCCGATGATTCCTTGTGTGATTGTCGATTCAGCTAAATTTCTGAACCAGGACGCTTCACTTTGCACCGGGCTGATGTCATCTGCCTTTCCCGGAAAGCCAATTGCCAGAACTTTGGCTCCCTTTTCAGGCACCACTGTGGAAATTTTGGCAGGCGTACCACGAACGTTTTTACTCCTGATAATCGCCAGATCAACTTCGGACGATGACCAGAGAACTTCAGCGTCATGCAGGTCGAAAATATCACCTCGCTTCTGCATGACCGCGACTTTGGCAGCGTCGTCAACCACGTGACGATTGGTCACGACGATCCCGCCGGCAACCACGAATCCACTACCAGTACCAACGGGCTCCAGTTTTTGTTGTACCTCCTGGTAGGAAATTATCCTGACAACCCCCTCGTCCAGTTTGCTTACGAGTGCGGAATTTTCTGCACCGGCCGGCATTGCTGTTACTGTAAAGATGAAACCTGCAAGCGCTGAGATGAACATGTATTTATTAATTTCAGCTTTTTTCATCTGATTTTCCCGAACAGAAACGCTACGTTAAACAGCGACCGAAGGATTGTTAGTTGGCTTTTGAATGAATCGTTGCAGTAACACTGACGGGCACCTTGCCCGTAACCGGGTTGGCCGGATAGGGCGCCAGTCGGTGGATCTCCTAGCGAACTTCAAAGTCAAACTCGGGCACACCCGAAGTTCGGCGCAGAGTCGCGCTTTTGATGCTTCCGTCGGAGTTCAACCGGATCGAATACATCACCGCAGGAATTCCGGAAGATTCAGTCGCCGGACTCACTGTAGTAAGTTGCCGGATAAAAAAGCTAATGCGATTGTCATAATCTTCCGAGTGTCCTGCAGCCAGCTTTGTCTCTCTGCCTAAGAGACGCGAGTGCTTCATTTGCATGGCGATGGGTCTAGCAATATGTGAAGTCATCGTTCCATTTGCCGTGGCACAGTCACTGTGAGTACCATCCAGCCGGTCCTCTCCCGGCGGGTTCTTCCGCAAAAAAAACTGCTGCCTTGTCCATTGCATTCGCTTGCGACGAACTTGCCCTCATAACGTACCTGATCGAAGTTCTCACGCCTGCCAGTCCAGCTGCGCGATCCCTGACCTTCGAGTTTCCCCTCGACGAATTCTCCGCGATCGATAATTCGGCCTTCCCTTTGTAATTCACCCTGGCCATTGGGAAGGCCATTCGCAATTTCGCCCCAATAAACGCCGTAGCTGAATTTCAGGCCCTTGACGGTAGTTTTTCCTCGGACTGGATCGCTTTTTGAACTCGACACATCTGGCAGCGGTACCGGCGCTGGCGTTACTGTGCCAGGCTTGGAAGAATTCAGCGCTGGCGAAACGGGGGCCGACGGCGTATTGGACGAAGCTCCGCCATGCGAATCCGGATTCACAGTACCCGTCATCGCAGGTGACAGACTGTCATCCCGCGGTTGAGCAATCCAGATGCCATTGCGCAGGGTCATCCGTCCGTTATAGCCCCCGACCGAACTGTATGAACCTTTACCGTTCGCGCAGTCAGTCCAGATGGCAGCGAAGTCCGCCGGACGTGCATCCACGCTGCGGTGGGCGGGAACGAACCGAACTCCTGAACCGAAGCACTCGTCTGCGACAAACTCGCCCACATGGCGGGATTCGTCGGGAAATCTTCTCGTTCCATGGCCTGAGAGGTGGCCATTAACAAAATTACCGGAATCGACAACGTTATTTTGGCGTCGATATGTACCTTTGCCGTTCGGAAGATCGCCGATTACCGCGCCACTGAAACGCCCCCCCTGAAAAGGCATATCCACCACCTCCCGCGGACCACCGAGAACCGCAACATCCTGCGGCTCACTTGTCACACTCGCGCGCGGTCCACCAGCCGATTTTTGAGTACCGTGGTCTCGTTCCGTGGACCTGACTGATGTCGACGCTGTCTCCGGTTCTGGCAATTCTGCTTTTGCCCGCTGGCTCTTGTGGATCCGCTGAGCTCCGTAAATCAGAATGATGACCAAGAATATCCACCAGACTACCGGCGGAATCAGTTTTTTGGGATGCGGGTCGGGAATCTCGTGAGTTCTCGGCGGCCAATTCGCTTGCATGCCAAAAAATTCGTCACGCCAATCGATGATGTTCTGGGGCCGGTTTTCCTTTTTGAGCTCCAAGCCATGGTCAATCGCCTTCAAAAATACCGCTGAATACTTACCCGCCGCCACACTGCTGGCTGGCTCAAGCTCATCGTGAAGCTGGCGATCGAACGCTCCTTGCGGCTTGAATCCTGCCACACAACGGTACAGGGTTGCCGCCATAGCGTAGATATCACTCCAAGGCCCCAGCAGGATGGAGCGCGTGCTGTATTGTTCCGTCGGCGAATATCCGTCTGTTGCCATACTGGTGACACTGCGGCTGTGGCTGTGGAAACTAAGTTCTTGTCGGGCAGCCCCAAAATCCAGCAGTACCGGACTACCGTCACCACGAATGAAAATATTCCCTGGTTTGATATCCCGATGCACTACGCCTATAGCGTGGATGCGTTCCAACCCATCCAGAAGATGACGCAAAAAACTGCGGATTCTCTCTTCATCCAGCGTCGATTCCCGATGGAGAATCGCATCAAGTGGCTCTCCATCGCAATAGTCCATGACGAGATAGGCAGAGCCGTTGAACCGGATGAATCGTTTTACTGAAATAATATTTGGATGATCGAATTTGGCGAGAGTCCGCGCCTCCTCGTCAAATTTTTCCAACCCCCAGGCAAAGGTACTGATGTCTTCCGCGCTGCCACTCGGAATGACTTTTCCGTCCGCACCGCGCGCCGAAAATTCTCGCGGAAAATATTCTTTCATCGCGACATGACGGTTTGTCCGGGCGTCCCTAGCTTTATAAGTGATCCCGAATGTTCCCTGGCCAAGCACACTATCGATCACATAATCTTTTATCTGGAAGCCGGCCTTTAGCGCGGTCGCGTGAAAAGAGGGCATAAAAATATTTTTTATGAGCGGCTTGTATTATGGGCATCAAGTTTCAGATCGGGAACGTCAACCCGCGATATCTGTACTTCAGCGCTCGAGACTCATTGATTCACATGAACATGGCACAGCGATTCCAAATTTTCGCAGGGCTGTGATTCAAATCGCCCGGGTAACGGCGAGGTCGATGTCACCCAGCGTCAGCTTGGTTCCGTTATCTAGACGGGTAACCGTACCGCTGAGTACAGGGGAGCCATTGACGAATGTGCCATTAGTTGAATTCAAATCTTCCACGCAGAGCTCGCCTTCCGACATTGAAATGCGTGCATGACGGCGTGACACCAACACCGAGGGAACGACAAGGTCTGACGCTTTTTCGTCACGGCCGAGGAGCAATCCGCCAGATATCAGCTTCTCGCTTTTGGCAGAAAACAGGAAACGAATGATGTTGCCGTTTTCATCAAAACCCGACAAAACCCATTCCGGGTTCAATGACTCCCGGAAAGAATCACTGCCTGAAGCAGGCCTTGACCAGTCGTCGGCAGCATCCGGTAGTTTTCCTTCTTCCCGCAAAATCCGGTAGCCTGCCAGTTGCATTTCAGAGATTTTTCGGACCAGCGATACGGTTACCAG
>JACCDS012375484.1_pt1 | contig 14783 bp, 5 predicted proteins | sample 7446441 | NCBI WGS metagenome assembly JACCDS01 (sample SAMN15323445, study PRJNA562643) | freshwater metagenome | isolation source: river surface water | place: USA:Blue River Watershed | collected 2017-08-17 | reverse complement strand
GTGTTTGGTGTGCTGCTACCTGCCGGACGAACAATTCCTCCTGGTTTTGCTCCAGTACCTGGTGTAGAAGTAGTTGTGCCTGGCGTAGTGGTTGTAGTTCCTGCTGGTGTTGTACCTGCGGGTCTTGTTATTACTCTTGTTCCAGGAGTGGTTGTAGTGCCACTTGGTGTAGCCGAAGCTGGTAATCCGTTATTAGTTGGCACTGCTGGTTTTACTGTACCTGCCGGTGTTGAATTTGCTGGAGTAGTAGTTCCTGCTGGTGTAGTTCCACTTCCAGGAGTAGTACCAGTAGTTGTGCCAGTTCTAGGTGTTATACCCGGACGTGCACCTGGTGCAGGTTTTGTTTCTGCTGGTTTTGGTTTACCTGCTTCTGGTAATTTTGGTTGTTCTTTTGGAACATAATCTTCAGAAATTACAGAGAACGATGTACGACGGTTTTGTTGATGTTGTTCTTCAGTACATTCAACACCATCTTTACATTCGTTTAATAAACGCGATTCTCCGTAACCTCTCGGTACCAAACGCTCACGTTCAATATCTTTTGATACTAAATAATTAACAACCGATTGTGCTCTTCGTTGCGATAAGTCGTTGTTATACGCCGAATCAGCACGTGAATCCGTGTGAGATGCAATCTCAATCACAAAGGTCGGGTTGTCTCTTAATGTTTTAATTAATGAATCGAGTGTAGCAATAGATTCTTCTCTCAAATCAGCTTTTGCTAAATCGTATAAAATCCCTTTTAACACAATTTCTTTTAATGGAATAGGATTTAATTTGAAGTTGATGTTATACTCTTTCGATTCTTTTAAACCGTAAGTAGTTAATTCACCAACATCTCCAAAGAATCTGTATTTCGATGAGTTCATTTGATAGTTAACATCTTTCTTTAATGTAAACTTATATGAACCTGTAGCATCACTGGTAACCGTTTGTGTGCTACCATCACTACCTATAATTGTAACCTTAGCTTGAGCTAATGCTTTGTTTGTTGCATTGTTAATGGTTTTACCACTTACAGTAAATACCAATGGAATAGCATATGCTGCATAAATATCGTCTTCGCCTTTACCACCAAATCTGTTCGACGATAAATAACCAACTTCTTTGTTTTCATCAACAATAAATCCAAAATCATCGCCAGCAGAGTTTGTTGGTGATTTTAAATTGACAGCTTCAGTCCAATCACCTTCTTCAAAATCGCAGAAGAAAATATCGAAACCTCCCATACCATCATGTCCGGTAGATGAGAAATATAAGGTTCCTGATGGATGTATGAATGGGAATTCTTCGTCGCCAGCTGTATTTACTTTAGGACCAGCATTTACTGGGGTACTCCATGATGTTCCTTGTTTGTCGGAATACCATATATCTTTTCCTCCCATTCCACCTTGCATATCGGTAACAAAATAAATTCTATTACCATCGGCAGTTATACTAGGGTGACCTAAAATAGCTGAATCAGGGTTTGGAATTGCTACCTCTTTTGGTGCAGTCCAAGTATTGCCTTCGTTTTGTGTTTCGTAAATACGGCAAGAACTTTCCTTTCCTTTCGGACCATTACATTGTGTAAAGTAAAGTATTCTGCTATTGTTATCGAATGATGCTACACCTTCGTTAAATGGAGTATTAATATCTTTATTTAATGGTTCTGCTTTCGACCATTTATTTTTACCAGTAGTTTGTGCTGCGTAAATATTTTCATAATTCTTACCAGTACGTTCGTAATAGTTTTTACCTTTTACTGTACCTCTGTTTGAAGTGAAAATAATTCCTTTTCCGTAGAACGATGGAGCATACTCCATGTCTTTGGTATTTAATTGAGCTTCGTTGTAAACTTCAAAGTTCACATCTTTCTTTTTCCACTCAATAATTTTTTTGCAATGATCTATGCTTTTTAAAATCGATGAATCGGTTGGTTTTTTAGAGAAATGATCTCTATAAACTTCTATAGCATCATCAAATCTATCTAATGACTTTAATGCATTTGCATAGTTTGTGTATGCTTCATCAGCATCATAACCAGCTTTAATCGCTTTTTCATACCAAACAGCCGATTGTTTGTTGTTATTAATCAAACGATAACACTCACCAATCTTAAAGGTAATTTCTGCTTTCGCTTCTTTTTTACGAACATCAGGAATTGCCTTTTTGTATAAATCGGCTGCAAGGAAATACTTTTCGTTATTAAAAGCTTTCTCTGCTGCTGCTACACTAGGTTTCTGTGCTCCACAAGAATATAAAATTGTACTTACACCAAGAATGGCGATTAAAAAATAAATGTGTTTTAACTTCATTTTAGATGAAAATTGCGATTGTAATTGCATTCCACAGCAAAAAATATACCGTTGGAAAACCAAATATATATTTTTTTAGATAATTTGAAGCCTCAGAGTTCAAATATTACGAAAAAAGCCACCGAAAGGTGGCTTTTGTGCTCAGTATCAATTCTTATTTTAAAAACAATAATTCTCTGAATTTTGGTAATGGCCAGTACTGATCTCCAATGATAAGTTCAAGCTTATCAACATGATAGCGAATTGTTTCGAAGTATGGTTTCACTTTTTCATCGTATGCAATGGCTAATTTTCTTGAGTCGCTAATCGTATTTGCTTTTTTGCGCTCTTCAGTCATTTGATCTACCGATTTTTTAATTACCGATACATGCTCTGAAATCGATTTAATTAATTCTAACTGTGCATCATATTGAGCTTTAGGTAAGCCAATTTCCTTCATACCTTTTACATTTTCTAATAAGGTATTTAAGTACTGAACTGCCGCAGGAATAATGTTGCTAATCGCTAATTCACCAATAATTCTCGACTCAATTTGAAGTTTCTTCATGTAGTTCTCCAACATAATTTCGTGGCGAGCATGAATTTCTACTTCGTTAAATATTTGGTTTCTTGTAAATAAATCGGTTGTTTTTTTAGAAACGTAAGCATCTAATGATTTTGGAGTAGTTTTGATGTTAGATAATCCACGTTTTGCGGCTTCTTTTTCCCACTCTAAGCTGTATCCATTTCCTTCAAAACGAATCGATTTAGATTCTTTAATGTATTTCTTTATAACAGTTAAAATAGCAACATCTTTCTTCTCACCTTTATTAATTAATGCATCTACTTCTTTTTTAAATGCCATTAATTGATCAGCCATTATACTATTCAACACTGTCATTGGTGCCGATGAGTTTGCAGAAGAACCTACCGCTCTGAACTCGAATTTATTACCTGTGAATGCAAAAGGTGATGTTCTGTTTCTATCAGTATTATCTAATAAAATTTGAGGAATCTTAGGAATACCTAACCACATCGCATTGCTAGTATCCATTTTCTTGTTAATCTTCGAAGTTTCGATTTCGTTTAATACTTCGTCTAACTGACTACCTAAGAAAATAGAGATAATTGCTGGTGGCGCTTCGTTAGCTCCTAAACGGTGATCATTATTAATAGATGCAATACTTGCTCTTAATAAATCAGCATGTTCACTTACTGCTTTAATTGTATTAACAAAGAAAGTTAAGAACATCAAATTGTTCTTTGGAGTTTTACCAGGTGCCAATAAGTTTTTACCAGTATCAGTAATTAACGACCAGTTATTGTGTTTACCTGATCCATTCACACCTGCATAAGGCTTCTCGTGTAATAACACTTTGAATCCATGGCGACGTGCAATTTTATCCATTAAATCCATCAACAATTGATTGTGATCGATGGCTAAGTTTATTTCTTCATAAATAGGAGCACACTCAAACTGACTTGGAGCTACCTCGTTGTGGCGAGTTTTTAATGGAATACCTAATTTAATAGCTTCCATTTCTAATTCTACCATGTACGCTAATACTCTATCAGGAATAGATCCAAAATAATGGTCTTCTAATTGTTGTCCTTTTGCCGACATGTGTCCAAATAGGGTACGACCTGTTAACATTAAATCCGGACGTGCATTGTATAAAGCTAAATCTACCAAGAAGTATTCTTGTTCAATACCTAATGATGCGTTAACCTTATTGATGTTTTTATCGAAATATTGGCAAACTTCTACAGCTGCCTTGTCTAATGTATGTAATGCCTTTAATAAAGGAGCTTTGTAATCGAGTGCCTCACCAGTATAAGAAACAAATACTGTTGGAATACATAAAGTACTTCCTGATCCATTCTCCATAATAAATGCTGGACTCGATGGATCCCAAGCAGTGTAACCTCTCGCTTCAAAAGTGTTACGAATACCACCATTTGGGAACGAAGAAGCATCTGGCTCTTGTTGCACCAATGCGTCACCGCTAAATTTCTCTAATGCTCTACCGTCTGAACTTGGTTCAAAAAATGAATCGTGCTTTTCTGCAGTTGATCCAGTTAATGGCTGGAACCAATGGGTATAGTGCGTTGCACCTTTTTCAATTGCCCATGTTTTCATTGCCGAAGCAATTTGATCGGCTGCCGCACGATCGATGGTTTGACCATTGTTAATGCTTTCTTCAACAGCATTGAAGGCATCTTTTGAAAGATACTGCTTCATTTTAATCTTGTCGAATACATTTGCTGCATAGAAATCCGATAAACGGTTCGATGGAGTTTTAACAACTACGTTCTCTCTGTTTTGAACGGTGTCGAGGGCTTTGAATCTGATTGAAGTCATTTTTTTAGCGTTTTTTGAGAAATGATGCACAAAAATAGCATAATGATTCAATTTTTTTAGTGTTTTTTCGAAAAACACCTAAAATTTTATCCCAATTCTGTGGAAAAAGACATATAAATGTGAAAATATGCAAATTTGTAAATGTGCAAATGAATAGCACCCATCTGCAAATTTGCACATTTACTAATTTGCACATTTGCACATTTCCCTTATCTTCGGAAGGTGATAGAATTAGTAAAGCAGAAATTTAAAAGCAACAAAGAATCTTTTCAACTTTATTTAGGCAGTAGTCTAATAAGTGTGTTTAATTTTTTGAGCATTGCCTTACTCTCTCACTTTCTTATTCCGGCCGAATACGGTGCTTTTCGATACCTTTTAATGATTGTAAGTATCGCCGTTGCCCTTGGCTCCATGGGTTTTGCACAGGCTATCTATTATTATTTGCAAAAATCGACCGATGCGCAACAAGCCTATAATTATATTAATGCCCTTCGACTTGGCTTGGTATTTAGTGCCTTGCTAGTGGTGCTAGGATTATTTGCTTATCAAGTATTATTTGATCAAAACAGTTCTTTTCTCGATTGGAATAGAATGAATATTTGGATTATTTTATTAATTATCCCAGGTATTTTTCAATCTGTAGAGCTCAACATTTTTCTAAGCATCCGAAAAATGTCGAGCTACTTTGTAAATACCCTAAGCATTCTCTCACTTAAATTAGCCTTGCTTTTTATAGCTTCTACAATGAAAGCTTCCTTAGTGCATTATGTGTTTATAATTAGCATTACAGCGGTGCTTCCTACCATTTTTAATACATTTGTAATTGAAAAATATTTTGCCTCACAAAAATTCCTGATTCAGCTTTCGGCCGTTAAACAATTATGGAAATATGGTTTACCCATTGGCATCGGATTACTTTTTGGCGTATTTATGTCGCAAGCCGATAAATTACTATTAAGTTATATTTTCAAAGACCCACTTTCTATAGCCATCGTAAGTAATGGAAATTTTGAAGTACCACTTATTACCGTTTTTTATACTTCATTTTCTGCTATTGCTTTTCCGTACATGGTAAAAGCATACCAAAACAACAACATTGCAGAATTAATTGAAATTCGACGTAACTACCAAAAGGAAGTAGTACTTATACTATTTCCAATTGTAATTGCACTTATTTCTTGGAGTCCAAGTTTTATTCAATTAGCTTTTGGTAGTTATTATACACAAAGTGCCTCCTTATTTGCTGTCTATTCTATTAGCTTTTTCTTGCGATTTAATTCATATCACGATATCTTTTTAATTACCAATAGAACGAAATACATCAGTTATATACAAGGTATAGAAATGGTTTTTCATTTAATACTTTCTTATTTTATGATAAAACAATACGGGCCAATAGGAGCAAGCTTTGCAGCCGTTATTACTAATATGTTATATGCTTTCGTTTGTATCTTTATTTCCAAATTAATTCTTAATGTTAGAATGATTGATATTGTTCCATTTTGGTACTTATACAAAATTGTGTTTATTGCTACAGCGCTAATGTTTCCTTTTTATTTTATTGGCTATTTGTTCGATTCGCATGTGTTTAATATTATAATTGCAGGTATGTATGTTGTTTCATGTATTTTGTTGCTATATAAATTAGAAGTTCCAAAAAATGGCAAATCAATACCTGCATAAAATTGAAACCGAAATCTTAAAAGCTGAACTAAACACTCTCAATAAGAATGTTTATCTGCCTGCTTCACAAGCTTACACATCGCTCGAAACTTCTAAAAATACTAGTAAATTCTTGCTTGAAGCAACTTCACAACTAAAAAGTTTATGTGATCAATTTAGTAACATCCACCTAAAACTTAAACCCAATAACATAGATGTAAGACCTTTTCTATGGAATAATTTTATTTGCTTAAAACGATATACTTATACCGTTGATTTAGCTAATATTAACCATGAAATGTTTCTAACAATTCCTGAATACAAAAAGTGGCAACATTTAAAAATTGTGCAAGAGCATTTAACTACCGAAGTTATCCATCAACACATAGAATTTTTAAAGCCAATTGTAAAGCACTCGCGATTAAATACAATTAAACACGACCTTACAGATAACATTCGAAGTTTAAATGTATTAAATATAGTTAACGAACAAGGCAATGTATTAGCCAGTATGATTTTTAATACGGAGAGTACAGAGGCACAACAATTATTTTACTACATATCAGATGAAAATAAAAAGCAAAGAATTGGTGTTTATGCACAATATGCTTTCATGTTATACTTTAAAGAACAAGGGTATACGATCTTCGATTTTTGTGGTGCCAACATTCCTACAATTGCAGAATATAAACAACGTTTTCCGGTTAAATTAGAAGCATTTTATGAACTCTGGTATCACCGCAATCCATTAAAATCATTAGCTCACCGCTATTTATTTCATCAGGTATAATTTACCAAACCCCGAGTTAAAGTATTTATCACCCGAAGTGCTTCTTTGTTTAAAATCATTCGCATTTTTCAATACAACTTTGTATAAATAAACGCCATTAGCAAGTCGATCACCGTATTGATCGGTACCATTCCATTTGTAATCGCTTATGTTATGTCCAATTCGTATAGGACCTAATTCGGTCATGCTAATTTCTCTTACTATTTTTCCACTAATGGTCATGATTTGAATTTTCATGTCATCAGGAATTTTCTCGCCTGTTAATGTAAATACAAATTGTGTGTGCGATGTAAAGGGGTTAGGGTAGGGGTAAAAATGTGTAATGCTACTGCTGTTAACAACTTCAAAATCTAATTCATACACAGTGTTGTTAGCATTATTATTGCTCGCATCTTTCACTTGTATTCGTAAGCTATACATACCATCTTCGCTAAAATATGGTTGATATTGTACACTCATTTCATTTTTATTTGCTTGCGTAGCAGGTGTAAAAATAACATCCGAACTCTGATAATTTATAGATTGGTATGTGGTAGAATTTGGACGTTTTATTTCAATGTTCAAATACGCACTATCGTTCAGTAGTAAAAAGGGGTTATCGTCGTTTAGTTTTATGTTGATGAGAGGTCGTGGAGAAATTAAATCATTTTGCATCGGAATTTTCCCATCAATCGTTATGCTTAATTTTGGTTGTTTTACATCTTTATTAATCGTAAAAGCACCTTCTAAAGTGTTGTTAAAACTGCTGTTTTCTCTTTTGTTTATTGGGCTTAAGGCACTTATTAATTTATAATTGCCCAGTAGGTTACGAGTAGCAATCTTGTAAGTACTTAGTACTGTATCACCCGACACCACAGTGTTTAAGGTGTCGCGTTCTACTAATGTTTTTTGTCGATTTGCATCATCAATGTACAAATCGCGCTGAACTTGTGTTACATTTTCTTCTCCAATATTAGCAAAGGCAAATTGGTACTTTATGGTATCACCTTGCAATGTAGTACTCGGTGTAATTTTATACTGATGTTGAGGTAAAACACTTAATTCTACAGGCAATTGATAGCTTGCTAACCAATAATTAAATTCTGCTGGAGTGTAGTTTATACTATCGGTAAAATTAACTTTTAATTGTACATAAGGGTAAACGTTTGCTTGGAGGGTATCTAATATTATACTGTCCATTGCATTAGTATACGTGTTAATTAAATTCTTGTTTCCGTTGGTATCAATAGAATAAACATCAACACTCATGCTTTCATTTAAACTCTTATTAAAATTCCATGCAATTGCATTCCATTTATTTGCCGGACCAATTTTATCCGACCAAATACTGCCTCTATCCCAAGTACCGTTGTGAGTGAAGTTTAATCGTATAAACTGATTTTTGGGGTCGATGCCTAAATTTGGATCGGCAACCTTTTCAGCTGCAGTGCCAATACTAGAACCTTTATATCCTACAAAAGCATAAGGAACGGCATTAGGTAATGTTCTCATTTTACTAATTCCAAATTGTTCAAATGCTTGTAATATCGATTCTGGTAATGCGCTTAAGTTGGCATTTAATCCATTATAACCTGCCATTACATAACCCGATGGGATAGAATTTAAATAATGTAATAATGAATCCTGATCGGTTGCTGAATTCGTATTAAATACAAAAACGCCACTGTATTTATATTTATCGAAGGGATAATCGGGTGTGTTCGCTAACAAATTATAATTACTCGGATAGCTGTAGCGTTGTAAACTATTAGGTTCTAAGGCCAATAAACAAATTCCAGTAATTCCAGAACCTACAAATACAGGCGCACTGTTATTCAATCGCATCCTACGTTCTACCGAATCGGTGCGTGCATTATCGCCTCGAGTATTAATCGCAAACTCAACCGTGTTGTCTATAAAACTCAATTCGTTGTTTTTAATGCTGATGTAGCTAAAGGTCTCTGTGTTTAATGAACTTACTTTATTTTGTATCCATTTCGCTGTATTGTTAGGGTAGTAGATGCTTTCATGTTCTACCCACTCAGAACTTTCCGCAGCATTCTGAAGTTTTACTCGAACATAAATGCTTTTTTGTGCAGATAAATTTCCAAGGTAAATTTTCTTCTGTATTAATTGATCAGCTTGATAACTAAATGATTTTTTATAGTTTGAATTAAATTGTTTGCTGGTATCTATCTCCACGAAATATATTATATTTTTCTCATTTATATCATTACACTGAACAACTAAATTTAATGTATCGCTTCTTAAGATAGATGAGTTTCTAGGTTGAATAATTAAAGGACTAAAGCTCGAAAGAAACACTTCTTTTTCTAGTAGGTTGTTATTTTCATCGAGTTCATCTATTTTTTGTTCAGGGTCTATAAATAAGCGAAAACGGTTGTTTCCACTTAAAGCTTTCGTTTTTGCTACTGTAAAATGGATGGTATCAGTATTGAGTATAGCCGATCTTTTTTGAATAGGGAAAGTAATAGTTTGATTGTTTACTATTCGTTGCAATTGATACGATACACTGTCGGTAATAGCTTTCCCTGGGTTTTGTACTATAAATGCCATTTCAATTGAATCGTTGTTCGCAAACACTTTGTTGCTCAAATAAAAAGCATTGTTTCCTAAACTGTAATCTGCTTTTTCTGGCGAATAAAAATGCAAACTTGGATCGCCTTGGTAAAACAATTGTCGTGTATGTAATATATTTAATGAGTCGTTGTTTTTAGCAAATTCACGAATGGTTTCTTGCTGAATTTCTCCAATGCTTTTACCATAGTTTTTATTAAAAGCATGTAAATAAAATAAACGATGATATTCTGCCAAATAAGAGGTGAAGCCCAAATCGCTACTTGCCAACCAACCAATAGCGCCTCGGTTTTTAGCGTTTATATAATTTTCACCCATGGAGTTATCGCCTGCTGTATTGCCTACAGAACACCCACTTAAATAATATACAGGGTATTTTCCTTTATTATTGAGTGCTTCTGGTTCACCAAAATTTATTTCAACAAAATAATTGGCACCATGACCATAATAACTCAATAAACTAATTCCTTCATCGGTAAGTTCTACTAATCGTTCGCGGTAATTATCGGTTACAGGTTCATTTACTTTTTTGTTAAAGTTTAAAACCTTAGCACCCAACAATGGTTGTACAGCAATGTCTTCGCAATTCTTTAAAGCATTTGTAAATGAAGCATTTTCAGAGATGGTTCTTCCTCCGGTGGCATGAATAATATTTTTTTTCCAAAGTGCATTGTTGGTGGTAAGGTCATTGTCGATAACCTTATCTAAATAGTTAAGCACTTCTTCATTGTTTTCAACGGCAATTCTTCCGACACCCATCTTAGGAGTTAATACAGAAAAGTCTAAACTGCTTACATACAACACATCCGATGGTGGAATACCAATACTTGGCACTAAATCTCTACTCGCAAATGCTGGGTTATTATAAAAATTACTTTGTATGCCCTTTCCAATAATGAACAAATTTTCTGCTTTTAATTTTGCTTCGTTTTGGTATTGTTCTACAAATCGAGTAATGGCAATAGGATGGTGGTAACCATATGCATAAGCATTGTATAAATCTTCTACAAAAACTAACAATGTTTTAATTCCCTTCGACTCTTTATAGTTGCGGTATTGTTCTGCTCCCGATTTTAGTTTTGTGGAGCTAACAATAACCAAATTGTTCTCCTCCTGGTCGAATTCAAAATCTCTTAGTTCAACCTTTTCAATGATCACATTGTTATGTACATCCTGTTGTTTTAAGGATGCTAGAATGAAATCTCTTGTGCCATTACTACTTCCGATCGTATAATAAACACTATCATTTTGATTATGCCATGTATAATATTGTTGATTGTTCACATCCAATAAATACATACTATCTGCAGCAATTCCTTTAAAGTAAACATTGCTATTAATGTTTGTATTTAACTTAAACCTAAACACTTTCTCCTGTGCGAGTTGGGTGGTTTGTTTATAATTTAGTTTGATGTAAGGACTTGTGTTGAAGTCGCTTTGAGCGCCCAAATCGTTTATGCTACTAAATTGAATAGTATTGTTGCTTGCAAATTGAGATGCATTAAGGTTAAATTTTTTCCTTACCACCGTATAACCTTTGTACATGGTATCGAGTAAAAGAGTATTACCTGCACCTAATAAGTTAATTTGTATGTGATGGTTAAAGTCGGGGTTTGATGCAATAGCATCCGATTGTCCGGAAACATAACATTCCATTTCTACAGTGCTATTAGCTACTAAAGTTGGAAGATTTACCGAACGGTTTTGAGTTGCACCCATCGACCATAAGGATCCAGAATATCCTTCACCCGTAGTGTATTCCGATTGTGTAGCACCAGAGCCAAAGTTTTTCCCTAGAAAATACTGCTCTTTAAAAGCAAGGATTTTTTGAGTTTCTACTTCAAAAATATGGTTGTTGGCGAAGGGAAGGTTGTTGAATTTAAAATATAGCCCCTCATTGCTCTCATCAAACGTAATTATATAAACACTTGTATCGGAGTAGATACTTACATAAGGGTTTAGAGCTGCCCCCGGCTTATCATATAATTCTTTGTCTAAAAAACCATCGTTTATTTGAGTGTAAAAATAGATGGCATTTGCGTTGTTAATGGTAGCATTTAGGTCGCTAATAAAATAAGGCACTTCTACACCTTTATGATATACATGTAAAAACTTCGGACTTTTTCCTATTAATATAGGTAGCTCAGAAACTAAAGTTTCGCCACCTAATTTACAAATCCCTTCGGTGGTAGTTTTAATTTTAAGAGCTTCGGTTTGCCTTGCCATTGCAAGTACAGATATCAACATAAAACAAAAAAAGTAGCAGGAGCGAAGGGCTAATTTCATGTGTACGAATATACTTCATATTTCGTTCTCAATTAAAAATATTGCATTTTTAAGGCATGAGAATCATAACATATTCGTGGACCGAGTACAAATCACTTTCTTTACAGGCGAGCGAAGATCTATTTCATTCTCTACCTTTTCTTGAAAACATTGCAATAGCCTATCGAAAAAACATTAAAGTGTTTTGTGTTTATACAAATGAGCGTTGTATACTGTCTTTGCCAGTTTTACATCAAGGAAAAGATGCTTCGCTTAGCACCCATTTTTTCTACCAAGCTATCTTGGTGCATGAGCATTTTTCGGAGCGGACCTTTTTGCAAGCATGGGAATTATTAATTTCTGAATTGAAATTAACATTTGATGCCATCGACTTTAAATTACCACCTTTTGCCATCGATATTCGTCCTTTTACTTGGGCTGGTTTTGGACAAAAAAGTTATTATACAGCTATTATTCAATTAACTGAAGCTATTCTCTATTCCGAAAACGTTCGTCGATCGATTAAAAAAGCAGAGAAAGCAGCTTTACAAGTTCGAGTAAATACATTGGATGAAGAACTTCTCAAGCAGAACATCGATGATATGTTGTTACATGGTCTTGGGGCTTCGGAGCCAGCGGCTATTCAGACCTGGATTCATTGGGCTGCCAAATCAGGACATTGTACTATGTTTGAGTTAATAAATGCGGAAGGTGCTACCATTGGATCGAGTATTTATTTATATGATACAAAACAGGCTTACCTAATTTCGGTGATGGGTGGTGAGGAGCAAAGTGGCGGACAAGCCTATTTGTACCACAAGGCATTTGAGCATTTCAAAAGCTTAGGATTGGAGAAGATAGATTTATTGGGGGCGAACATACCAAGCATAGCACTTTATAAATCGAAGTTGGGAGCAAGTGCAGAATCATACAGTATAGTTTCGTATAGAAAATCCTTTAGTCGCTACTTTTTTAGCTATCATTTAAAGAAAATCATCAAAAAAGTGTTGAAATCGCTTTGAATTATCAACAAATAAGGGAATAAACAATCAAATTGTTAATTTTGAGACATCAAATCTTAATGTCTTGGAAAATACATCCCTTAGCACTCTCGAAACCGCCATTGAACTAGGTTTACGTCCAGAGGAATTCGACAGAATCAAAGAAATATTAGGGCGTGTGCCCAATTTTACCGAACTCAGTATCTTCTCGGTAATGTGGAGCGAACATTGTTCGTACAAAAATTCGATTGTTTGGTTAAAAACACTTCCGAAAGAAGGTCCACGTATGTTAGCGAAAGCTGGGGAAGAAAATGCCGGATTAGTAGATATTGGCGACGGACTAGCTTGTGCATTCAAAATTGAATCTCACAATCACCCATCGGCATTAGAACCATACCAAGGTGCTGCAACAGGTGTTGGTGGTATAAACCGCGATATTTTCACCATGGGGGCTCGCCCAATTGCTCAATTAAACTCATTACGTTTTGGTGATATACACCAAGAGCGTACTAAATGGTTGATCAAAGGGGTAGTAAAAGGTATTGGCGATTATGGAAATGCTTTTGGTATTCCAACAGTTGGTGGTGAGGTGTTTTTCGACGAGTGTTACAATATTAACCCATTGGTTAATGCCATGTCGGCTGGTATTGTAAAAGTTGGTGAAACCATTTCAGCAACTTCATACGGTGTTGGTAACCCAGTTTACATTGTTGGATCTGCAACTGGTAAAGACGGTATCCACGGAGCGGCATTTGCATCTAAAGATATTACAGAAGATTCGGTAAACGACTTACCAGCAGTACAAGTAGGTGATCCATTTCAAGAAAAGCTTTTATTAGAAGCAACCCTTGAAGTAATTAAAACAGGTGCTGTTATTGGTATGCAAGACATGGGTGCAGCGGGTATTATTTGCTCGAACTCAGAAATGTCGGCAAAGGGCGAACATGGTATGGTCATTCACCTCGACCGCGTTCCAACCCGTCAGGCGAATATGAAACCTTATGAAATTTTACTTTCTGAATCGCAAGAGCGTATGCTTATTGTGGTAGAAAAAGGTAGAGAGAAAGAAGTGGAAGCAGTTTTCGAAAAGTGGGATTTGAACTGTGCGATTATAGGTGAAGTAACCGATACAAAGCGTTTACATTACTACATGAACGGTGAATTAGTGGCGGATGTTCCTGCAGAAGATTTAGTGTTGGGTGGTGGAGCTCCGGTATACCATAGAGAGTTTAAAGAGCCAGCATATTATGCTGAAAATAAGAAATTTAACATAGATGATGTAAAGCAAGAGTCGAACCTCAAAAAGGTGATGATGCACTTAGTAAACCATCCAAACATTGCCTCTAAACGTTGGGTAATTAACCAATACGACAGCATGGTGGGAACGGTAAACATGAGCACCAACGAACCATCGGATTCGGCAGTGGTAAACATCAAAGGAACGGATAAAGCAATTAACTTAACAGTTGATTGTAACTCACGATATGTATATGCCGACCCAGAAATTGGTTGTGCGATTGCAGTGGCAGAGGCAGCTCGAAACATTACATGTTCGGGTGGTGAGCCAGTAGCTATTACCAATTGTTTAAACTTTGGAAATCCATATAATCCAGAAGTTTACTGGCAATTTGTAGGGGCTATAAAAGGGATGGGTGCAGCTTGTACGAAGTTCCAAACACCTGTTACAGGCGGTAACGTGAGTTTTTATAACCAATCATCGGATGAAGGTCCGGTATTTCCAACTCCGACCATTGGTATGTTGGGTATAACAGATAACAAAGAAAACCGCATGACGCTACATTTTAAAGAAGTAGGTCATTTAATTTACATGATTGGAGAGTCTAAGAACG
>JACCDS010682595.1_pt1 | contig 14785 bp, 16 predicted proteins | sample 7446441 | NCBI WGS metagenome assembly JACCDS01 (sample SAMN15323445, study PRJNA562643) | freshwater metagenome | isolation source: river surface water | place: USA:Blue River Watershed | collected 2017-08-17 | reverse complement strand
GGTATAATGAATGATGCGATTGCCCAGTATATTAAAGATGTGAAATCGCATGATTTCCCTAATGAAAAAGAAAGTTATTAAAACATAAAACGAACTTTAATTTTATTGGTTCGTAAAAAATCAAAATAAAAAATGAAAGACTTTCATGTAGTTTATGAAGACAATCATCTTATAATTGTCAATAAAAGAGCAGGGATTTTAGTGCAGGGAGATTCAACTGGTGATAAGACCTTAACAGATGCTGTTAAACAATATATCAAAAAACAATATAACAAGCCCGGAGATGTTTTTCTTCATCCTGTACATCGTTTGGATAGGCCAGTAAGTGGTTTGGTAATCTTTGCTAGAACATCCAAAGGCTTGGAACGAATGATGGAATTGTTCAGAAAAAGGGATATTCAAAAAACATATTGGGCAATTGTTAGGCGTAAACCTAAGGAAGTAAAAGGAAAATTAGTACATTGGATTGTGAAAGATGAAGCCAAAAATGTAGTTACTGCACACGAAACGGAAGTAAAAGGTTCGCAAAAAGCTGAACTAAATTACAAAGTACTCGGAGAAATTAATAAGCACTTTTTAATTGAAGTTGAACCCATCACTGGTAGACCTCACCAGATTAGAGTTCAACTTGCTTCAATGGGCTGCCCAATTCGTGGGGATTTGAAATATGGTTTTGATCGCCCGAACGCAGATGCTAGTATCAATTTACATGCAAGAAGGGTATATTTTACACATCCTATCAAGCAAGAACCTATCATTTGCAAAGCGGCGGTACCTGAGAATGCATTCTGGGAAGAGTTCTTAGAATTAGACCCAGATGATTTTAAACAAAAGAATCTGGATTTTCTTCATGAATAAGTGGATGCTGATAAACATCATCTGAAATTTGTTCGACAAGGTCGCTTATTGAGTGCTTAACACCTTGTAAAATACCAGAAACAATACTTAGTGGAAGAATTAATGGCAGAAATACTAGCCATTGTAAAAGCATAAATTGATTCAATTTTTTCATTTTATTATATGATATTTAGATAGTGGTATGGCATTACAAATTATATTGTAAAAATATTACTTATTCTTAATATATCAACATTTTTATCCTCAAAATGTTACAATAAAATAATATAAATTTATAAAATAATCAAAAAAGGCTCATGATTCGTCAAATCATGAGCCTTTTGCATTTGTTAATTTATTGATATTAAATTTGTTATTAAACTAAATCCATTAAAGTATTGGCTTCCAAAACAGCCAAATTGGCATCTCGCCACTTTTCCATAACATTTCTTAACGAACAGCTTTCTTCGTCACCACAATCATCACATTTTCCATAAAAGTGCAATGAAACACATAAAGTTGGAGATATTGGGCCATCTATGATCCGTATTATTTTGGCAAAGGATACTTGTTCTGGTGGAATTCTTAAGTAATATCCACCGCCTTTTCCTTTTTGGCTTTGTAAAAGTCCATGATTTCGAAGCTCCAGAAGAATTGCTTCTAAAAATTTCTTCGGTATATTTTCTGATTCAGCAATATTAGAAATAAGTAATGGCCCTTTTTCGTATTCACGGGCTAGAACCTTTAGCGCTTTTAAAGCATATTTAGCTTTTTTAGAAATCATAATGATGAAGTTTTAATTTTTTGCTTCGCCAATAAAATAGTTTTGATAAATTATTTAACGCTACACTTATCGTAAAAAACAAAATATATCTACTAAGTTCAGGTATTCCATACGATTGATAGACAAAAGTACATAAATTATCATAAATTAATAATACGTTTGATAATTCCTTAAAATCAATTCACGATACCTGACGTTCATCAATAACTTCAAAGGGTTTACTCGTTATTTTAAGAATTTTATCCACAATTTTTGATATTCTGAGTCAAATTGGGGATTTTTTTGTACAAGTAAAATAATCATATTTTTTGAACTTTGATATCTTCCAATATTTACAAACAAAACCCACAAACTAAAAGTCTGTGGGTTTGTAAAAAACACTACCTTTATTTTACTAAGCTTTTATTAAAACAAGGGAAAAGGGTCAGTAAATTTCCCTTTTTTCTCCATCAATATAATTTCCTCTTCTGTACAGATACATTCTTCTAGTTTCTCAATGATTGCTCTTTTGTCTAAATCTTGACCGATGATTACTAATTCATTTATTCTATCTCCAAATCGCTTATCCCAGCGCTGCTTTATTAATTGTTCATTTTCTTTCCAAGCAGGGTAAAAAACTCTTTCCCAAGAAGGCACGCCAGCCCACCAAGTACCCGCAGAGTCTGCACGAACAGACCCACCAGCCTGTCCCCAATTCAAAGCATCTTTTGGCCGTGAAGCTATCCAGAATAACCCTTTTGACCTTATGATACCTCCATGCCAATAATTGTTAATATAATTCCAAAATCTTTCAGGGTGAAACGGGCGAGCATCCCTGAACACAAACGAACTGATTCCATATTCTTCAGTTTCAGGAATATGTGTTGCTTTGTTCAATTCCTCAATCCATCCATTTGAGGCTGATGCTTCATCAAAATCGAACAATCCAGTATTTAGTACTTCTATAGGATTTATTTTACCAAAAGACGATTGAAGTATTTTGGCTTTGGGATTTAATTTTTGAATAATTGCATTCAACTCCCCTACTTGAAGCTCACTCAATAAATCTATTTTATTCAAAACAATTACATTGGCAAACTCAATTTGGTCTGTCAAAAGATTGACGATTGCCCTTGCATCATTAGGATCCTCGTCATTCATTCCTCGTGTCCAAACAGTATCAATTGACCCAAAGTCTTTAGCAAAATTGAAACAATCTACTACCGTTACCATAGTATCTAATCTTGAAAATTTAGACAAATCAATTCCATTCGCTTCATCTACATAACTAAAGGTTTGAGCAATCGGTAGCGGCTCAGAAATCCCTGTCGATTCAATCAGAAGATAATCAAAGCGATTTTCGTTAGCTAAACGTTCTACTTCCAGCATCAAATCTTCACGAAGTGTGCAGCAAATACAGCCATTTGACATCTCAACGAGTTTTTCTTCGGTTCTCGACAAAGTATTTTCCTGCTTCACCAATCGGGCATCCACGTTTACTTCGCTCATATCATTTACAATTACAGCCACTTTTAGGTTTTCTTTATTGTGTAGGATGTGGTTGAGCAAAGAGGTTTTTCCTGCACCTAAAAATCCACTCAAGACGGTAACTGGGAGTTTTTTATGTGACATTTTTTACAGTTTCTAAGATGAATAAAATGAGTAATAATTAAGGCTAAAGAAGAAAAATAGCCTAGAAAATTCAAATATTTGAAATCATCCTCAAAGAGGATTGAGATAGCAAAGAGTAAAAAGAAACTCCAGAACGCAACACTAATTTTAAATGAACTTGCCTCTTTTGTTGTGAAGAAAACTGCTATAAAACAGCCAAACAAGAAGAGATAATCCCAAAATGGTATCCCTTCATGAGATGGAAGCCTCATCCTGACATCATAAAATGGCTTGACAAGCACCAAAATCGGTGTTACCAAACAGTGTATAAGGCATATTGCCGAGCTAGTCATGCCTAAGTAATCGTAAAAGTAATTGGAGATTATTTTTTTCATATTTGCAACATTGTTGCAAATATAAGAATAAGATTTTAATTTTCGCAACAGTAGTGCAAAAATTAAAAACAACTATTATCTTTGCAACATCATTGCAATTATATAAAATCAACAGATATGAAATTGGAAAAAAGATTTTTATTATTTGCCCCTGTGGCACTACTATTATTACTTGGATCTTGTGATAAGGACGAACCAACGCCACAAGAAGACAATGAGAACGTAACAACAGTTAGTTTAAAGTTTACTGAGAACGGAGTTACCAAAACGTTTTCATTCAAAGACCTTGATGGAGATGGAGGAAATGCGCCGACAATTGATAAAATTTCATTGGAAGCCAATAAGACTTATACCTTATCAGTAGAGATTTTAGACGAGACGAAGTCGCCAGCAGAAAATATTACTGAGGAAATTGAGGAACAAAAAGACGAACACCTGTTTGAGTACGTGGCTACTCCAGCATCGATATTAGCGATTTCAGGAAAAGATAAAGACTCTAGAGGCTTTGATGTTGGCTTAACGGCTACCGTAAAAACTTCGGCAACGGGTACAGGTAAGTTACAAGTAGTGCTTCATCATCAACCACCAGTAAATGGAAATCCAATCAAAAATGGTTCATTTACAGTAGGAAGTACAGATTTTGATGGTACGTTTGATGTAGAAATTAAATAAATCAACAAATAAGGAGCAAGACAAAAGAAGTAAGAGAAGAGATAGAAAAAGAGTAATTCTGTTTTACCCTCACTTCTTCTCTCTTGCTTCTTTCATAATATCTCACACTTATCAAAACCGCTTTAAAATTTCAATACATCTCCCTTTTCAATCGCTTTCTTAATACAATATCCAGCATTTACTTCTAATACATATTTTGCATTTTCGTAAGATGGAACTGATTCTTCTGAAAATGGAACTCTATTTGCTTGAATTGTTACGATTCTCTTTTGTTCATCCAAAAAAATTATGTCTAACGGAATGTAAGTGTTTTTCATCCAGAAACTTTGTGGTTCATATTCTGGCATGATGAATAACATTCCACAAGAATCTGGCATAGAACGCCTAAACATCAATCCCTGCTGAATTTCTTGCTCATTATCAGCAATTTCTATTGTTAATTTTTCTTTAATTCTTACAAATTCTAGTTCCCCTTCTTGTTTAAAAGTAGGCTCTTGAATATTTGGCTGAGCGTTTGCAATTTCTTGTTTTACTTCATTGCTGTCCTTATTAAAATAGTTCAAAATACCTGAGGAGAAGATTCCGCCAAAAAGAAGTACGAACACGAAAACTAGAAGGAGCGATTTTTTCATAGTATATAAAGCGATTAAGTTCTTTAATGAGTAATGTTAGATTAATTTATGATTTTAGTAATGGCAAAATTGACTGAAATTTAAGTAATTTTACTAGCCGAGTGCATTACATAAAAAACGCTGAGTAAGTTGTTTTATTGAGTTGGAGTAAACTGAGTACCATTTTATCAAACTATTACTCAATTCAGCAATTTTTTAAACTATTATAGCGTAGACGAGTGTTTATCCTAAAACAAACTTTGAAAAGAGCCTCTTTAATGATAAAAGTATTCTTTATACTTCTAGCCCAGAAGGCATTTCATCTATTCAAAAATGGACATATCCGAAATCATTAAATACTTATCAGATTCCAAGGAAATCATTGGTGCAGGGCTTTTTGCCATTACTTTTGTAGTATATGCCGAAAACGGTTTGTTCTTCGCTTTTTTTCTTCCTGGCGACTATCTGCTTTTTTTAACAGGAGTTTTTGTAGGCACAGGCTTTTTGAAATATGCCATCGGAACAGTCTTGTTGTATCTTTTTGTGGCAGCAGTGCTGGGCTCACTTACAGGATTTTTATTTGGGCGTTTTTTTGGGAGTAATCTCCAAAACAAACCCGATACTTGGTATTTTAAGCAAAAACATCTTGATTCCACCCGTGATTTTTTTGAAAAGTACGGAAGCCAAGCGCTAATAATTTGTCGGTTTTTACCATACATCCGTACTTTTGCTCCGATTTTGGCAGGAATCAGCCGCATGAATTATCCAAAATATCTTTTTTTTAACATTGTAGGAGGCGCCGTTTGGGTTGGTTCATTGGTGGGTGGTGGCTATTATTTCGGTGTAGAATTCCCTTGGATTATCAATTATGTTCATTACGTAATCTTCTTCTTTTTGGCGATAACTACTTTTACAGTTGTGAAAGGATATCTTAATTTTCGAAAAAAATAAACCTTCTTTACAGGTTTTCAGGTACAATGCTTACAGAATTTGGCTATATATTACTCTTTATCATCGCTGCAATCGGATTTGTTGCTGGTATTTTATTCGTTGCGAAACTGATTCGTCCAAACCGACCGAATGTAGAAAAACTGACTACTTATGAATCAGGTGAAGAGCCAGACGGCAATGCAAATGTCCGTTTCAATATCCGTTTTTATGTTATCGCTTTAATTTTTATTCTATTTGATGTAGAAATAATATTTTTATTTCCTTGGGCAACGGTTTTCGGAAACAAGCGACTAATCGAAGAAACAGACGGACTATGGGGTTGGTTTTCGTTGGTTGAAATGTTTATTTTTATCGGTGTTTTATCACTCGGTTTGGCCTATGCTTGGATAAAAGGACATTTAGACTGGGTTCGTCCAATTATAAAAGAGAACGAATTTAAATCTAAAATTCCTAGTTCTATGTACGATAAAATCAACCAAAAATATAGCTAATCAGTAGCATAACATTTTGGGAAATATTAAAAAAATATTCTTTTTTAGAATTTATTGCCCTTTACTGAATGTGGAAGGAATGGCCATTTTTCCATTCATCCTGACAAAGCGCAAAAATCCCCCTGAAGTATTAATTAATCACGAGTGTATCCATCTTGCACAACAAGTTGAATTATTCATTTTACCTTTTTATGTTTGGTATCTATTAGAATATTGCTGGCATAGGCTGAAAGGGAAAACTCATCAACAAGCATATTTAAATATTTCTTTTGAAAAGGAAGCTTACATCAACGACGATAACCTTCAATACTTGGCTAATCGTAAACGTTGGGGATTTATGGAATATGGATAATTTACCATAAATTTTGTGGACAAAGCACTCTTCCTCGATTGTTGAGCATAATACCAATAACAATTTCATGAGAACCCTTCGACCGCTCTTTTAAACCAGAAGTTGTAAAATCATAAGAATATCCTAAATTGATTAATGAACTTATATTAACTCCCATCAATCCCACAAAAGCATCCTTGTGCCGATACGACGCTCCGAACCAAAATCTATCACGAAAAACAGATTTGACATTTACGTCAAAACTCAAAGGTGCTTGTGCTACTCGTTTAACGAGTGTAGAAGGAATGATTGTCCAATCTTCATTAATTTCTTGGCGTAAACCCGCCGAAAGAAAGTAATGTGCAACAGCATTCCCACTCCAATTATATGAATTATTCCCTTCTGCTTTGTAATTAAAACTATTAAAAATGAATTGATTCGCTGAAATTCCGACAAAAAACTTTCTAGAGTATAACCAAGCACCAGCATTCAAATTAGGCTGAATAGAGGTTAGTTTTGTTCCAGCAATGATGGCTTGATCTGGGTTATCTTTTACTTGTACTTTACCTAAATCTAAAATATACTGCGAAATGCCACCTGAAAGCCCAACACTAAGCTTTATTTTATTCGTAACTGGAATATGCAAAGCATAACTAAGATTAAAACTATGCTGAGTATTAGCACCTGTTTTGTCGGATACTAGCACAAAACCAACACCATGATGTAGAGGAACTTTAGAGGAGCCTCTGAAATTATTAGAAAGTGCCATCGGCCGACGAATCGATTTGCTAAAGTTTGGTCTTGCACCAGTACTTGTTATATCAGGTTTGCCGATTGCTAAATGAGCAGAAACATAATAAGTTTGTGGAGCGCCATCAAAATCTGTCCATTGATTTCTATAACCCGTTTTTATATCTGTATAATCTTCAATTCCCGAAACAGCAGGGTTAATTAAATAGTTATTCATCATATACTGACTATACTGTGGTTGCGTCTGTGCAAGTGCCAAAGAACTGACAGAAATGAGGAAAATGAAAAGTATAATTTTCTGCATAAGGATTCTAAAATTACTTTTTTAGTTAAAGATAAGAATTTAAGAAGTTTTTGTGTCAATATTCTAAGAACAATCCAACCTTTTTTCTTTTTCACGTGTCTATTAGTGCATAGGTAAATATATTTATAAAATTATAACTATAAACCAATGGTATTTCTAAAAATAGTAAAACTACGTCTTGATGCTTAAACAATTAAAAATCAAATAAATAAGTAAAATTTTACACTTCTCAAGAAACCTTATTATCTAATAACACGTAAATACAATAAAAATACGAAAGACTTATTTTCATAGATAAAAATACATTATTCTATGAAAACTAACGATAATTAAATAGCTTATGGAGAATATCGAAAGCCCTTAGAAATTTTCTAAAGGCTTTTTTGTTGAATTTTTTATTGTAAAAGAACAAAGTCTAAAACTTCTACGTTAAACTTGTAGTTCAAACAAATTGTCTGAATTTTACATATCAAACGCATAAGCAATAATGCAAATACATCAACTACCTTTAGAGAACGTAAATCAGTTTTCGTCTCTTTTCTTAGACTTCATTAACCAATCTCAACACACACAAGATTTTTACGAAAACTACCCAACGATTCAAGGTTTTGAAAAACAAATAGCACTAAAACAGTTTGATGCAGAAAAAAGAAAGACTTTAGTAGAAACGTTAAAAAAACAATATTCAGGGTTAAGCAATCAGCCAAATCTTGATATTCTTTTGGAGGAAAATACTTTTACGGTAACGACAGGACATCAACTCAATATTTTCACAGGGCCGCTTTACGTTATTTATAAGTTAGTTACTGCAATTAATTTGGCAAAATCGTTAAAAGAAGCCTTTCCTGCATATAATTTCGTTCCTGTATATTGGATGGCCACGGAAGATCACGACTTTGCAGAAATCAATCATTTTTCATTGTTTGGAAAAAAATTAGCTTGGGAAACAGTACAAAAAGGCGCTGTAGGCAGAATGAACCCAAAAGAATTGGAAAGCTTAATCGCCGAAATGACTGAATGCCCTACCATATTTAAAGAAGCCTACTTAAACAACGACACTTTGGCTAATGCCGTTCGATGTTACGCAAATGATTTATTAGGCAGCCAAGGTTTAGTTTGTATAGATGCCGATGATAGAAATCTCAAAAAACTGTTTGCACCCATTATTAAAAACGACTTACTACATCACACAGCTTTTGATGTTGTGTCAAAAACTTCTGAGAGCCTCGAATCTTTAGGCTATAAGACTCAAATTTCCCCCCGTGAAATCAACTTTTTTTACTTAGAAAATGGTCTTCGTGAGCGAATTGTCAGAGAGGGCGATATTTACAAAGTACTTAATACGGATTTATCATTTTCTGAAACAGAAATCTTAACTATACTGGAAAATGAACCTGAAAAGTTTAGTCCCAATGTTGTGTTAAGGCCAGTTTATGAAGAAGTAATCCTTCCAAACTTAGCTTATATTGGTGGGCCATCAGAAGTACCTTATTGGTTGCAATTAAAAAGTATTTTCGATTTTCATCAAGTAGCATTCCCAATTTTAATGCCACGTAATTTTTGTTTGGTAGTAAATAAAGCTACAGCAAAAAAGATGGAAAAGTTAGATTTGACAAGTGAAGATTTATTCCTTGATGAAGTTAGTTTGAAGAAAAGTTTTGTAGAAAAACATACAGAAAACAGCCTAAGTTTAACATCAGAAAGCAATGCTTTCGTGCAGGTTTTTGATGAAATTCTAAACAAAGCCATCAAGATAGATAAAACGTTGGAAGGTGCAGTAAAAGGAGAACAACAAAAAGTACTGAATGCTTTAGAAAACCTAGAAAAAAGGCTAAAGAAAGCTGAAGAGCGTAATCATGAAACAGAAGTAAATCAGCTTTTAGGAGTAAAACAAAAGCTTTTCCCGAATGGAACACCGCAGGAAAGAAGCGAAAATTTCTTGAATTTCTACTTAAACAATCCAATGTTTTTAGCTCAGATTTCTTCAGTATTCGACCCCCTCAATTTTAAATTTTATGTAATTCTTGAAGAATAATTAAATTATTTGTTTCATAAAAAAGGTCGAAAGTAAAATACTTTCGACCTTTTTTATGACCAATATCGTTAATAGAAAATAGCTCAAGGAATAGGCAATACTTTACTCTCTTTAAATGTTGATAAAATGACCATCGTTTGTGTTCCTGCTACTTCTTCAATTTCATTGATTTTTTCAAGCATCAATTTTTGATATGAAGCAATATCTTTGGCAATTATTTTCAATAAAAAATCTCCAGAACCAGTAACGTGGTGACATTCAATCACTTCTGGTATTTGGTTAATTTGTGCAACGAACGACTCTGTTACTTGTTTTTTATGCCCAATGAGTGTAACAGTAACAAATGTAGTAACGCCCAAACCTACTTTCTCACGGTTTAGTTGTGCATGATAACTTTCGATGATTCCCGCAGTTTCTAATTTCTTAACACGTTCAAGTGTTGGTGCAGGTGATAGACCTATTTCTTTGGATAATTGTGCATTAGTAATCTTAGCATTTTGCTGTAAAATTTCTAATACTTTATGGTCAATTTGATCTAGTTTAATACTCATTTCTTCGGAGTTTAGAATTGATGAAAGCCAAAAATACCATTGAAAGTTCAATGGTTTTTAGAATTACAAATTGTTTAAAAGGGTTTGTTTGTGTGCGATAGGAAATCTTTTGCAAATCTAATAGCTTTTTTGCGAATTTTATATTAAATTCTACAAAAAAGCTATTTTTTAGAATATTATTTTTATTATTCGGTTATTTTAACACTATCTGTTAATAATATTTTGTGAAAACAAAATATTTAGGTAAAAACTAAAAAACAACTAAACAGAATATTATTTTGCTGACATCATGCTTTTCGCTTTGAAATTTTGTTCATAGTAATTTTTCGCTGCAAAGAGCATTTAAAGCGACTACCATCCACAGCACTTTTAGCTTGATGCTTCGTACTTCGGCCTTGTACTCGTGCACGCCACATTCTCCAAGACGATGGTTTCATTTCCTTGCGCATTAGTTCGATTACCTCTTGTTCTTTTAATCCAAACTGAAAAAGGATAGCATCAAAGGGAGTACGATCTTCCCAAGCCATTTCTATAATTCTATCAATTTCTTCTTCTGTGAGTATTTTAGTCTTTTCCATCTGTTATATTATTCTAAATCCAACATTAGGCATAACCTTTCCTATTAGTTGATTGTTTGATACTTGAATCTTAATATTATAAGTTTATCGATTAATTTTATATTGCTTAAATTGGCATTTTAACGGAAGTACAATTAATGTGTTTTGTACGCTAGTATTAAAATCAAGATAAAACCAATACTTTAAGGAAGTCCTTTCCCTAAAAAATCCGTAAATTCGTAAGATAGAGTTATTTCAAATTTGTTAATTCGTATAATGAATGCTTCAGAGAAGTAACCTACAACTTGATAACGATTTAGCAGTATGGCAGAAGAAGAAAAAAAATCACTTAATTTCCTTGAACAAATTGTAGAAGAAGATTTACAATCGAGTAAGCACGGTGGCCGTGTTTTGACTCGTTTTCCACCTGAGCCCAATGGTTATTTACACATTGGTCATGCTAAATCTATTTGCTTGAATTTTGGTTTGGCCGCAAAGTACGGCGGGCAAACAAACCTACGATTTGATGATACAAATCCAGAGAAAGAAGAAACCGAATATGTAGATTCTATCAAAGCTGATGTTCGCTGGTTAGGTTTCGATTGGGCTGGTGAAGAATTGTATGCTTCAGATTATTTCGAAACTTTGTATCAGTTTGCAGTAGAACTAATCAAAAAAGGTTTAGCTTATGTAGATGACCAAACATCTGAACAAATTGCTTCACAAAAAGGTAATCCTAATTTCCCTGGCGAAGATAGCCCTTACCGCTATCGTACAGTAGAAGAAAACCTAGATTTGTTCGGTAGAATGAGAGCTGGAGAGTTTGGTGATGGCGCTAAAGTACTGAGAGCGAAAATTGATATGGCGCACCCAAATATGCACATGCGTGACCCACTGATGTATCGTATTAAACACGCACCGCATCACCGCACTGGCGATACTTGGTGTATTTATCCGATGTATGATTTTGCGCATGGTCAGTCGGATTCAATTGAAGAAATCACACATTCAATCTGTACTTTGGAGTTTGACGTTCATAGACCGTTGTATGAATGGTTTATTGAAAAGTTAGGCATTTATCCATCCCATCAATACGAATTTGCACGTTTAAACCTCACTCATACTGTAATGAGTAAGCGTAAACTTTTGCAATTAGTGAACGAAGGAGTAGTAAATGGCTGGGATGACCCACGAATGCCCACTATTTCAGGCTTACGTCGCCGTGGATTTACGCCAGCTTCTATCCGTAATTTCTGTGAGAAAATCGGTGTGGCAAAAAGAGATAACTTAATCGATGTAGGCGTTTTAGATTACTGTGTAAGAGAAGATTTGAACAAGCTAGCTACCCGAGTAATGGCTGTATTAGAACCTTTGAAGGTTGTAATTACCAATTATCCTGAAGGGCAAATCGAAGAATTGCAAGTAGAAAATAATCCTGAAGATGAAACATCAGGAAGCCGAATTGTGCCATTTAGTCGTGAGATTTATATTGAACAAGATGACTTCATGGAAGTACCGATGAAGAAGTTTTTCCGCTTGGGGCCAGGTTTAATGGTTCGCCTCAAAGGTGCTTATATCATCAAATGTGATGATTTTGTGAAAGATGAATTTGGAAATATTACCGAACTTCATTGTAGTTATATTCCAGAAAGCCGTTCAGGTTCTGACACTTCAGGTATCAATGTAAAAGGGACGATTCACTGGGTGTCAATTCAACATGCAGTGAAAGCAGAAGTAAGAATTTATGATAGATTATTGATTTTAGAAGATGCTTCGCAAGTAGGAGATGATTTTAAAAAATTCCTTAATCCAGATTCATTAACAATTCTGCCTGAAGTACTGGTTGAACCAAGTTTGAAAGAAGCAAAAGTAGGAACTAATTACCAATTTATGCGTAAAGGCTACTTCTGTTTAGACCCAGATGCTACAGCAGAACATCTTGTTTTTAACAGAACCGTAGGCTTGAAAGACACTTGGGTAAAAGAAAAAAGTAAGTAAATAAAAGTTATCGTAAATAAAAAAAGGTTGCAAAATGGCTAAACGCTGATTCTGCAACCTTTTTTATTTAATATGATGCTTGATAATCTATGTAAAAAACGATAATCGAAATTTTATCTTTTGTGACTTTAATCGGAAAAATATTACCATTACCATCAAACGAATTAGCAAATAAACCTTTATTGGTTTCTCGAACAAACAAGGAGTAACGCCCTTCATCCAAACTTATACAAAATTTCCCTTCTTCGTCCGACTTAACGCTTTTAATAAATTTTGTTGCTATATTCTGAAAAAAACCATTCTCTCGAGTCGCTTCTGCAGTATTGGTAAGGTCATAAATTACAAGCTCTCTTTGTACTGGCTTAGCTTTAGGTGTTGGTCTATCTGGCGAAGGCATTAAGTTACCTGATTTCCAGAAGATTGTTCCACAAATTCCTTGCTGAACCTTTACAGTAACAGTAGAATCAGCGTCTGTTTTATCAACAATAATGATTTCGTTGTTTGAAGGCTTTTGAACAGAAGTAGGAAGAACGCTTTTCTTCTTAAGCTTTTTTTTGGTTCTCTGTCCAAAAGTACCAATCATCGAAAGACATCCTAGAAATAGTATGAAGATTTTTACTTTGATCATGTCAAAGATTATTTTCGCTTGAATAATGAATCAACAAACTCTTTTTTATTGAAAACCTGTAAATCTTCTATTTTTTCGCCAACACCAATATATTTCACAGGAATTTTAAATTGGTCAGAAATTCCAATAACAACACCACCTTTGGCAGTTCCATCTAATTTAGTGATAGCCAAAGCCGTAACATCGGTAGTTTTGGTAAACTCTTGTGCTTGGATAAAAGCATTTTGCCCTGTAGAACCATCTAAAACCAATAAAATCTCATGAGGAGCATCAGGTAAAAACTTCTGCATCACACGCTTGATTTTAGAAAGCTCGTTCATCAAGTTTACTTTATTGTGCAAACGCCCAGCAGTGTCAATAATTACAACATCAGCGTCTTGCTCAACGGCTTGCTTTACCGTATCATAAGCCACAGAAGCAGGATCGCTGTTCATTCCGTGGTCGATTACCGTTACGCCTACTCTTTGTCCCCAAAGTTTCAATTGGTCAACAGCAGCGGCTCTAAAAGTATCGCCAGCACCTAATATTACTTTGTTTCCTGCTTTATGAAATTGTGAAGCTAGTTTTCCAATGGTAGTTGTTTTTCCAACACCGTTGACGCCCACCACCATAATTACATAAGGCTTTATATTTGCCTTGAAGGCATTTGAAACATCGTCGGATTTATTTTGAGCCAACAATTCAGCAATCTCTTCTCTGAGTAATCCGTCAAGTTCAGCGGTAGTTACAAATTTATCTCTGGCTACACGTTCTTCAATTCTACGGATAATTTTAAGCGTTGTATCAACACCAACATCCGAAGAAATTAAAATTTCTTCTAGTTCATCTAATACCTCTTCATCGACCTTCGATTTGCCGACTACCGCTCTACTTAATTTAGAAAAAAGCCCTTCTTTGGTTTTTTCTAATCCTTTATCAAGTGTTTGTTTTTCCTCGGTATTTAAGGTTTCTTTTTTCTTAAAAAAATCAAATAAGCCCATGTTTTGGTTATCAGTTGTCAGTTATAGTTTTGGTTCGTAGCAGTTAACTATTGGATATTCAATATCATTAGCTGAAATTACCCAATTTTTTCTCTTTAAACTAATCTTAAATAAGCTACAAATTTTCCAAATATAAAACAAAAAAAGTCCCCTAACTTTATTTAGATAGGGGACTTTCTTTAAAGTCGAAAAGATTAACCTTTCAACGCTGCTGCTACTTCATCTTGAAGAACGATTTCTTCTTTGAATGTGTAAGCACCAGTAGCAGGATTTTTCACTGCTTTAACGATTTTTGCGTATTTTACGCCACCTTCTTTCTT
>JACCDS012267773.1_pt1 | contig 14787 bp, 13 predicted proteins | sample 7446441 | NCBI WGS metagenome assembly JACCDS01 (sample SAMN15323445, study PRJNA562643) | freshwater metagenome | isolation source: river surface water | place: USA:Blue River Watershed | collected 2017-08-17 | reverse complement strand
GCTTTGGGCCTCTGCTGCAGAAATGAACCCACCTGTCAGCAGCATTTCCATGGCCTGCTTGGCGTGCATGTTGCGCACCAGGGGCACACTGGGCGTGGCGCAAAACAAGCCCACATCGATGCCATTCACCCCAAATGTCGCGCTGTCGGCCGACACCGCCAAATCAGATTGCGCCACCAGTTGGCAACCCGCCGCTGGGGCCAGGCCCTGCACGCGGGCAATCACGGGCACCGGCAGCTTCTGTATGGCCATCATCATCCGGCTGCACTGCGCAAAGAGTTGTTGGTAATAGGCCAGCTCGGGTCGGGCGCGCATTTCCTTGAGGTTGTGGCCGGCACAAAATGCCCTGCCCTCCGCGCCGAGCACCACGACTCGGGCCTGATCGTCTTGCGCGATCGCATTGAATGCTTGCTGCAGCGCGTCCAGCATGGATTCGCTCAGGGCATTGAAGCTGGCAGGGCTGTTGAGCGTGAGGCGGTGCACACCCCGTGCATCGCGCTCATGACAAAGAATATCCCGGGCGGGAGTGGGTTTGGAAGTGGTCATGTCATGGATTGTGCCCAAAGTGGCCCGAAAAGCAGGCCTTGGGCTTTCGTGGCAAGCGTTTTTTCAAAGATCGGCCAGCACACGCAAGTGTGCTTCCACACTGCGTCCCAGCGCACTCAGGTTATAGCCGCCCTCCAGGCAGCTCACGATGCGGCCTTGAGCATGCCGCAGCGCCACAGCCTTGATGCGTTGGGTGATCCAGGCGTAGTCCTGTTCGACCAGGCCCAGCTGGCCCAGGTCATCTTCACGGTGGGCATCAAAACCCGCGCTGATGAAAATCAACTCAGGCCGGTGCGCCTCCAGGCGCGGCAGCCACAGCATGTCCACCAACTCGCGGATGTCCATGCCTTTGGTGTAAGCCGGAACCGGCAGGTTGACCAGATTGGCCGCGTTCGATGTCGAGCCACCTTCCGGGTAGAAAGGGTGCTGGAAAAAACTGACCATCAAGATCCGCTCATCGCCCGCCACGATGTCCTCGGTGCCGTTGCCGTGGTGCACGTCAAAGTCCACAATCGCCACGCGTTGCAGACCGTGGCGTTCCAGCGCGTACTTGGCAGCAATGGCCACATTGTTGAAAAAGCAAAAGCCCATGGCCTTGTCGCGGCATGCATGGTGACCGGGAGGACGGACGGCACAAAAAGCGTTTTCCATCTCGCCTGCCAAAACGGCATCGGTGGCATCCATGACGGCACCCGCTGCCACCAAAGCGGCATCCCACGTGTGGGCGTTGATCATGGTGTCCGGGTCCAGGCTGGTGTGGGTGGGCCCGCCAGCAGCGATGTCGTCACGCAACCGATCCCCCAAACCACGCAAGGCCGCCACGTACATGCGCCCATGGGCCAGCTCAATGTCGGCCAAGGCAGCAGGGCTGGCCACTCGCCTTTGCAAAGCCATGTCCACACCGCTGATCAGCAGCCTGTCTTCAATGGCCCCCAATCTTTCCGGACACTCCGGATGCCCCGCGCCCATTTCATGTTTCGAACAAGCGGGGTGGGTGAAATAACCTGTCGCGCCCATGTCTGTGTCTTCCCAAATGGCCCCAGCTCTCAAGCTGACGGTTTGAATGGATGGCTTTTAGATTTTCCAGCTTATCACGCACCCCGGCAGCATCGCTCAGCGATGGCGTGAGGCTCTCAACGCCTCCAGGTGCAATGGGGCATGCACCATTTCGCAGCCGTGGGGCGAGACACTGCAAACAACCGATGACTGCGCTGGATCGTGACGCACGCCCTCAATACGGGATCACCTGCACCTGGTCAATGACATTGGGCCCCAGCGTGACTCTGGCACCTTGGAAATAAAGTTCAAAACGGTGCAATTCAGGGCTGTAAACACGCCATGGGCCATTGCCATAGATCCTGCTTCCTTTGATGGCCCGCAAATTCACCAGCTGGTAGGAGCCGCCACTGGGTGCGACGCAAATGGCACGATCCTGGTCGGATTTGATGAAGATGTAATTGGTCTCTTTCTTGAAAACGACCGGCTTGGCCGTCGGCAAGTTGCCCACCGACCTGGACTGAGGACAAGCGACCAAGGTTTCTGTGGCACTTTCGGCGGAGGCCGCTTTGGACCCAGAAGCGCCGGGCGCCTGCACACTTGCAGGCCCTGCCTTTTGCGTCTCAGCAGGCTCACTGACCGCCGGACCGTCTGTCGCCACAGGACTTTTATCGGCCTGCAGCGCACCGTCCATGACCGGCTGAGGCGCGTCCGAGGTACGCGGTGTTGATGAAGTCTTGTTGGGCTCAGAGGGTGTCTGGAACTTCAAAAAGCCCCCGATGGACACCAGCAAGATCAACACACCGAGCACCCATCCCGCGGATTTGAATCGGCGCTGGTGCGCAACGGATGCCCCCCTTGCTTGCACAAGAGGCGATTTTTGAGCTTCGTCCGGTCTCTCAGCGCCTTCGGCAAAAGGCACTGGAGCGGGAGCCTCCGCCGCAAAATGGTTCTGATCTTTGGGGTCCGCATGGCCCGCCACCGCAGCGCCAGTCCCCCCAGCTGCAACGCTGGAAGGAATAAACCAGTAGGAGATCTTCCGCCCGGCAATGTCAAACAGCTCGCTGCTCCAGCGGTCCGAGGTCACGGACACCAAGAGTTTGAGGTCCAGGCCCGAAAACTGCAGAATGATTTTTTTCAGAAGCTGAAAGCGCTCCTGGGTGAAGTCCTCACTCTCTGTCACCCAAAGCAAAAAGTTGGCGCGAGTCTCACCCTCTGGCCGTGTGGCCTGTTGCACGGAGACGCCCGACAGCAACACATTCAAAGCATCCAAGGTGTCGGTGAGCGCATCCAGGCGAATCAACTCGCAGTCAATTTTTTCACCCACCTGCTGTTCAAGGGCCTGTTCAAACCAGGCCTTGGTGTCCGTATCTTCGGATGCAACAAGCGCAATCTTTCCCTGCTCCATGAAAAAATTCAACACACCTTGAAGCAGCAAGGTTTGGTGGTGGGTTAATGTCTGGTGGTGCACTTGCAAAGTCCAGGTTGTCGAGACTCAAAGAGGGCTGCTGACTTCTTTCCACTGCTGCCGGTCATGGACCCAGTAGCTGTGGCGGCGTTGTGGACCCCGGTCAGGCACCTGCAGTTCATGGCTCAAGACCGTGTAAGTGCGTTTTTCGCCGGGATCTACCCACTCAATGGCAGAGACCAAAGTCCAATTTTTCGATGTGTCTTTCATGTGCGCTGGCACTGGCCAAGCTGCGTTCGCCGTTTTCGGCGCTGCAAGGGAGGCAGCACGCCCATCGATCCAAGACAAACTTTCGGCAATGATGACGGGCGTATCCATGTGCACGCCAAGCCGAATGAGTCGCGTCATGTCATCGTTGGCCAAAACCACGCACCCATCCGTGGCCGTAGGTGGACGGGCATATTGCTGGCTCGGTGAACCGTGCAGCCAAATGCCTGATCCCGTTCTTTTCAGTTGCTTGTCGACCGGGTTGGGGTAGTCGAGCGTGAGGGCACCTGAACCATAAAGATCAGGCAGCATGGCATCGGTGAGATGCTTTTGAATGAAGTAAACACCCATCGGCGTTTTGGCATCGCCCTCGCGCCACTTGCCCATGCCTTGGCTGCCGATGGAGACATACACATCCATCACCACTTGCAGCTTTTCAGGGCCGGCGTCATCGGTTGGATAAGCCAACACATAAAGCCTCGACTTGTTGGCGTCCACAACGATCACCTTGCGAACACTGGGTGACAAATATTTCAGCTGCGCAGGGACCTTGCCGGCAAGAAGCTCGACGCCCGCATGGCGTGTGCGCAAGAGGGCTTCTGTCTTGAGCTGGTTCATGCGCTGTTGAAGATTCGGGCTGTTGGCCAGGGCGCCGGTCTCCAGGGCCACGCCTGCACCCCCAGCCAGCAGGTCTGCATAGAGCAATTGGCCCAACTGAAAATGCGGGTAGCGTTCCACCATGGTTTGTGCCGTTTGCAACGCTTGGGAAAAATGTCCCCCAGAGAGCCATTGGTAAGTTCGCAAAAAAAGTGCCTCGCCACTGTCATTCGCCGCTGGACGCAAATGACTCTGAGACTTGGGGTCACGTTGGCTGGCAACAGGAAGCGGGTCCATGGTGGCCGCATCAGCCGACAACTTCTCCGGGGTGTAGAGGGTTTTCCAAGGCAAATCGGAAACATCCTGGCCGCCATCCAACTTCACCCGCGAAGTCCACTGGCTGAAGTGGGTCAACGCATCCTGGCCCTGAACCTGCAACCAGACCCCCGAAGCCAAAACGAAAACGAGAATTCCCAATAATGTCGATAAGACAGTGGCTCCCAGACTCAGTCGAATCGGCTGACTTTTCCAGAAAGTAATGTGCTTCATCATGTCACGTCCGCGCCAACATGCAGAGCGCCAGCTGATGGCCCGGCAAACCACCATTTGCGGTCAGAACTTGGGTAGCAAGCAAGCGGCGCTCAAAACTCATGGTCAGTTGGCAATGATATTTTCTCGGGCAATCTTCCAACGGCCTTGGTGCAGCACCATGTCCAGACGCTTGCGCTGAGTCGATGAAATATTGTCTGACTCGTATATCTGGGTGAACCTCACCACCACTTTCGGACCGACGCGTTCATAAGAAAGATTGCGAACCGAAACACGTATGAATTTTCGACCCACAATTCTGGATGTTCTCTCCGCTTCCCAAGCTGCACGTGATGGTAATTTGTAGGGTGTGAATTCCGGCGCATAGGCGGCAAAGTAGGCCGTCATGTTTTGTGCGCTCCAGGCTTTGGCCCAAGACTCGACTTCCGCCTGAATCAACTGGCCCGTCGCAGCATCCAGCTCGGGTGCCCGACTCTCAGGCTTGCTGTCTGGTTGGGTCGCCAACTTGCTGTCGGGCTTGGTCGCAGGCGGTTCAGCTTGTAGCGGTTTTTTGTCCAACTTGGCCAGGGGCACCACAGTGGGCGTGGCCGGCAGACTGGCTGAAGCCACTGCCGTGGTTTCGGCCATTTTGGCCGGGTGGGTCATTGGGGGTATGGCCAACAGGGTCAACTTGGAAACACCTTCTTTCAGGGGCAGTTCGGCCTGCAATGCACGCGCATAGGCTCTGCGGGCCAGGTCAGACTGAAGGCTTTGCAAATTTTGGTGCGCAACCCAGAGGGAAGGCACGCGCTGAATCCCCGCAGTCAGCCAGCGCTTGGCCTCTTCGTGTTGCCCCAAACTGGCATGCAGCACACCCAAGTTGTTGTAAGCCTCCAGCAGGTCTGGACGCAGTTTCACCAGCGAAGTGAAGCAGGCGATGGCTTTGTCGGTTTGATTTAGATTGGCGAGCGCCACACAGTGCAGCAATTGCACGTGGGATTCGGCATCGGGCTTTTGCAGTTGACGTGCGCTTTCCCTGACGGCCTCGTCCAGCCGCCCCGATTGAATCAGCCCACGGATCTCGTCGACAGCGTTCTTGGAAGTGGTGGCAGGTTCAGTGGCTATCCGAGGCTGCGGCAGTGCCGAATGACCCGCACCAAGCGTCAGCAAACAACCCAGGACTGCAGAAAAAACGCGCAATCCGTGCTTCAACGTGAGCACCTTGAGGCCAAGACAACCGAGCAGCATGCGTTTTGGGGACCGAAAGACCAAGTCATAAATTCAAAGTATTCAATACGTTTAATTGATTTTGTTGGTTTTAGCTTATCACGGGTTCACCCCGAATTCCTGTCCTCCAGTCCAGCGCCCACTCGGCGTTTAAACTGCTTGCTCATGCGCAAACTTTCGCCTTTCATCTCCCGTCTGAATACCCATGCATTTGGGTCCGCCATGGCTTTGGCGGTGGTTCTGAGCGCTGGGACCGGCACCTCATCCGCCCAGGAACAACGCGAAACAACGGTCAAAAAACCCAGGACAGTGGCCAAACCCAAAGTCCCTCAATCGTCTAAAAAATCCAATGCGCCCAAACTTGCAAAAGGTGTGGCCGTCCCGGCTGCCTCGGCTGCAGGCTTGCTTTTCAGCCAATCGAGCGCGGCCATGGCTTGGTCTGCGCAAGCCGCTGAACGCGCACAAATCGATCCGCAATGGGTCCAAAAACACCTTGGACAGGCCCGCAGACTGCCTTCGGTTGAAAAACTCGTGCTGCCCCCCAGCAGCCCGGCAGCCAAAAACTGGGCCGCCTACCGCGCCCGTTTCATCGAACCGCAACGCATCCAGGCTGGCCTGCGGTTCTGGCAAACCCACAGGGCCGCACTGGAACGTGCTGAGCGTGAGTTCGGTGTCCCTGCCTCGGTGGTGGTGGCCATCATCGGTGTAGAAACTTTTTACGGGCAATACACCGGCAACTTCCGGGTGATCGATGCCCTGGCCACGCTGGCGTTTCACTTTCCGTCAGCACACCCGCGTGCAGCGGCCCGCGAGGCCTTCTTCAAGGGCGAACTGGAGCAGTTTCTGGCCCTCGCCTGGCGCAACGGGGCCGACCCCATGAGCATCCGTGGCAGCTATGCCGGGGCCATGGGCTTGCCACAATTCATGCCGTCAAGCTGGGCCCGATTTGCCGTGGACTTTGATGGCGATGGACGCATCGACCTGTTTGGCAGCCCCCAGGACGCCATCGGCTCAGTGGCGAACTACTTCAAGGCTTTCGACTGGCGCCCTGGCATGCCCACCCACTATCCGGTCACCCTCACGCCCGGCCAAACCGACATGGACAGCCTGATGGCGCCTGACATCTTGCCCACCTTCAGCGTGGCCAACTTCGTCAGCAAAGGGGCCAGTTTGTCTGGTGCAGCCTTGCAACATACCGGCCCCTTGGCCCTGATCGAATTGCGCAACGGCACAGAAGCGCCGAGCTACGTGGCCGGCACCGAAAACTTCTATGCCATCACCCGCTACAACTGGAGCAGCTACTACGCGATGGCGGTGATCGATCTGGCCGAAGCGGTGGCGCGGGAAATGCAAAACAGTCGCTGAAGACATGGGCCCATGAACCCGCTGAACCCGAAAAACTGCTGCTGACCAAGCGGTCGTCCGTCAAGCCGGTGGCCCAGCACAAGCACTTTCTGGTCAGCCGGGGGGGCCAGCCAGACGGTCCCACTGCCCCGATGGAACAGATAGAAATCGAAGCGGTTTTTTCAAAGGTGACCGCGTGTGGCGCCAGGGTCAAGCGCTCCCGTGTGCCTTCATCGCCTTGCCCACCTCCAACGCGCCCTGCTCCGAGCCCGAGCGCGGCACCACCTCACCCTGGCGGTCGGTGACCTGGGCCATGGCGGCGGCCAGGCGCTCGGCGGTATCGGGGCCAGTGCCCAGGTGCACCCCCTGGGTCAAGGTGATGTGCGCCACCTCGAAGCTGCCCGCACCCGCACACATGATGGTGCGGTTGGGCGCTTCTTCGCTGGCCATCACCAGCATGGCAGGCACCACGGCGCTGGGGTCCAGGGCCTGCAGCACGGCTTCGGGCATCAGGCCTTCGGTCATACGGGTGGCGGCGGTAGGGGCCAGACAGTTCACGCGGATGTGGTGTTTCTCGCCCTCGATCGACAAGGTTTGCATCAGGCCCGCCAAGGCCATCTTGGCCGCACCGTAGTTGGCCTGTCCAAAGTTGCCGTACAGACCGCTCGATGAGGTGGTCATGACGATGCGGCCATAGTTTTGCGCCTGCATGATCGGCCACACGGCCTTGGAGCAATGCACCGCACCCATGACGTGCACGTCCATCACCAGCTTGAAGTCGGCCAGTTCCATCTTGGCAAAACTCTTGTCCCGCAAAATGCCCGCGTTGTTCACCAGAATATCCACCCGGCCCCAGGCGTCCATCGCCTGTTGCACCATGGCTTTCACGGCTTCGAAATCGGTGACCGAGGCGCCATTGGCCATGGCTTCACCACCGGCCGCACGGATCTCGTCAACCACCGCCTGCGCCGCCGACACCGAGCCACCCACACCGTGCACGTCGCCGCCCAGGTCGTTGACCAGCACTTTGGCCCCACGCGCAGCCAGCGCCAGCGCGTGTTGCTTGCCCAAACCGCCGCCTGCGCCCGTGACGATGGCCACGCGGCCCTTGAAATCGATGCTCATGTGTTTTCCTTGTGACATTGAAAGACAGGACCCCACAGGTGGATCTGCTAATCTGATCCACATGCCTTGGCTGCCCATTGTTCGTCCACTTTAATCCAGCCCATCCGCATTCACTGTTACCCGATTGACAAGCTCATGGAATTGAACACCGAAATCCTGACCGCCCCCCCTTTGGACGCCGCCACCGTGGTCATGCTGCGCGATGGTCCGAGCGGCTTGCAGGTGCTGCTGATGCGCAGGCACCAGGCCTCCAACGTGCTGGGCGGTGCCTATGTCTTTCCAGGCGGCAAACTCGATCTGGAAGATCAACAACCGGTCTGGCAAGAACGCCTGAGCCAGAACAGCACCACATTGCACCAAAGGTTGAACGAGCCGGATATACCCGGCGAACGCGCAGCGGGCTTGTTTGTGGCCGCCATGCGTGAGGCCTATGAAGAATGCCGTGTGCTGTTGGGCTGCGCCCCCCATGCCCGGTCCAAGGCGCAGGCCCTGTTGCAAGCCCTGCGCAGTGGCCAGAACTGGCACGCGGCCTTCCAGGCCCAGGCTCTGACACTGCACACCGAGTCCCTGTTGCCCTGGTGCCGCTGGATCACACCGCGCCAGGCCTCGGTGACCAACAAGCGCTTTGACACGCGCTTTTTTGTCACCCAGGTGCCCGACGACCAATTGGCCGAGCACGACAACTTCGAGGCCACCGAAGCCCTGTGGATTCAGCCCCGCGAAGCGCTGCTGCGCTATTGGGACCACGAGATCGAGTTGGCCCCGCCCCAGATCATGAGCCTGGTGCACCTGAGCCGCCACCCGAACGCCCAAAGCGTGCTGACAGAAGCCCAAAACCGTCGCCCCCCGGTGATCGAGCCTGAGCCTTTTGACCAGGACGGTGTCCGCACCATTTGTTATCCGGGCGATCCGAGGCACTCGGTGCGACAAGCCGCTTTCCCAGGCCCCAGCCGCTTGATGTTCAAAAACAAGCGCTTTGAACCCGAACAGGGCCTGGCCGCCTTGATTGACTAGAATTCAGCCCTTCGTTTCCAAGCCCTATGAACCCCACCCCCACGCCCGTTCATCTGTCCATCGACAGGGCCATGGCATTCATTGGCGATCGCCAGGGTGTCTTGACTTTGCTGCAGGCACTGCAACAGACCCTGAGCGATGACTTGCCCCGACTGCAAGCCTTGCTCGACCAGGGAGATGTGCCTGGCGTCCATCGCATCCTTCATCAACTCAAAGGGTTCACACCGGTCTTTTGCGCGGACCGCCTAGTCGAACTTGTGGTGCGCGTGGAAGACATCAGCAAGCATGCCGACGCGACCGAGCTGCGCGCAGCCTACAGCCCACTGGCCCCTCAGCTCGAAGCCCTGCGCCTGGAAGTGGTGGCGCACCTGGCCCTGCAAAACCCGGCCTGAAATTCTCACCCAGGCTGTTGTGCAGCCAACCAGGCGTCTATTTGGCGCGCATCGTGCACCAGCCGCAACGTGTCAAAGGCCTGTTGCGCCTCGGGATAGACACGGCGCATGTAATTGAGCCACTGCTTGAGCCGTCCCGCCCTGTGACGCGTGGCGACACGGACACTCACGCCCAGCCAAAACACCTGCATCAATACCAGCAGCGTGGACCACGGCACGCCATGGCCCGGCAACGGGCTGACCCCCGTGACCCGCTGGTGAGCAATGGCCAGCGCCAGACCTGGGTCGGTGACCATGCCGCGCCCGATCATGAGCCGGTCGCAGCCCGTCACCTCGCCGCAACGCAGCGCATCGGCCACGGTCCAGATTTCGCCATTGGCCACCATGGGCAAACGCACCCGCTGGCGCAAGTCGGCAATGCGGTCCCAGTATGCAGGCGGGCGATAGCCGTGCGCCTTGGTGCGGGCGTGCACCACCAGTTCGCTGGCCCCGGCTGCCTCGATGGCCTGTGCGCAGTCCTCGGCCCGGCGGTCGTCGTTGTAACCCAGGCGCATCTTGGCTGAGACCGGAATGTGCGCGGGCACCGCCCGGCGCACCGCTGCCACGATCTGACCCACCAGCTCGGGCTCGTCCAGCAACACAGCACCGCCCCGGTGCTGGTTGACGGTTTTGGCCGGACAACCAAAGTTCAGGTCTATGCCATGCGGTTGCAGCTCGGCCAAGGCGGCAGCATTGTCGGCCAGGCAGGCCGGGTCAGAACCCAGCAACTGCACCTTGACCGGCACGCCGGCTGCGGTACGGCTGCGGTTGAGCAACTCCGGTGCGACCCGAATGAAAGCGCGACGCGGCAAGACCGTGTTGGTCACGCGGATGAATTCTGAGACGCACTCGTGCACCCCACCCACTCGCGTGAGCACATCGCGCAGCGTATGGTCGAGCAACCCCTCCATGGGGGCCAGCATGATGTGCATCGGTACTTTTTTAGCGAAGCCGCGCTCAACCCAGCTTGCGCTTGAGTCGAACTTCTTCAACTTTCACACCACCCAGGGGCACGGTGCGGGCGGTGTTCATCTCGCGCTTGAAGCCCGCCATTTCATGGAAACGCAAGGTTTTTTCGTGCAGCAGTGGCAGCCACACCGTCACATCGGTGCAACCCTCATCTTCCAGCCCTTCGCGTGCGGCGTCCCACAAAGCCAGTCCGATGCCCTGACCGATGCGCTCGGGCGCAACGTAAATGGCCCAGATCTCGCCCGTGGTGTTTTTGCTTTTGGGGTCCCGCGAGCGGTCAAAGCCCACAAAACCCAGCACCTCCTGCCCTTGGGTGGCCACCATGACTTGGGGCTCGCCAAACTCGATGGCTTCTTTCCAGTAAGCCACCCGCTTGGGCATGGGCGTGGCATCCCAATGGGCCTCTGGCACCTGACCCGCATAAGCGGCACGGCAGGCCAGCACGTGCAAAGCTGCCACGGCAGAGGCGTCTTGAAGGGTGGCAAATCGGACGGAGGTATCGGACATGACTTGAACTTGAAGAGATGAAAACAACGCACCGCGACCACCGGTCATTCGGCACCAAGCCCGACATTGTCGCCGCATCGGTTATCTTCAAAGCATGTGCTTGATTTTGAAATGTGCCCAAAGCTGGTTTTTGAGGCTCGGCGTGGTGGCGTTCTTGACCGTTTTAGACAGTGTGGCCAGTGCTCAAGCCCCCGTTCGTTTTACCGACGATATGGCCGAACGCACCCGCGCCTGCACCGCCTGCCACGGCGAACAAGGCCGGGCCGGGCCGGACGGCTATTACCCCCGTTTGGCGGGCAAACCAGCAGGTTATCTGCACAATCAGTTGCGCAATTTCGCCGAGGGCCGTCGCCATTACGATTTGATGGCCCGTTTGGTCGATCCCCTGACCGATGCCTATTTGGGTGAGATGGCGCAGTACTTTGCCAGCCTGCAACTGCCCTACCCCGCGCCCAAAGCCCTCAATGCCACCCCCCCCGAGCGCCTGGCCAAAGGCCAGCAACTGGTCACGCAAGGCGACGCCGCACGTGGCCTGCCCGCCTGCACCCAGTGCCACGGCGTGCGCCTGACAGGGGTTCAACCCCATGTACCGGGGCTGCTGGGTTTGCCGCTGGATTATTTGAACGCACAGCTGGGGGCCTGGCAGACCGCGCAAAGACGCGCCCATGCCCCCGACTGCATGGCCGAAATCGTCCGCCGCATGCCCGCACAGGACCTGATTGCCGTGTCCAGCTGGCTGGCCCGGCAGCCGCTACCGGCCGACACGCGACCGGCCGAGCGCCCGCCGGCTGGCCCGGCTTTGCCTGAAGCCTTGCGCTGCGGCAGTGCCCCCGAACTCTCGGCCACACCCCAAGCCAGGTCAGGGGGGCGGCCATGAAAGCCCCTTGGCCAAAGATTCACCCTGTCCGGCGTCTGGGCTGGGTCACACTGGTCAGCCTGCTGGTGCTGGCTTTGGGGGTGGTGTGGGACAACTGGGGAGACCTGCTGGGGCCACCCCCCGAGCCAAGCCCGACAGCCCTCACGATCCAGGCCACGGAAACCGACATCGTCAAAGGCCGCTACCTGGCCCTGGCGGGCAACTGCATGGCCTGCCACACCGCCCGTGGCGGTGTGCCGCTGGCGGGCGGTCGCCGCATCGACACCCCTTTTGGGGGGGTGTACAGCAGCAACCTCACGCCCGATCCCGAAACCGGCCTGGGTCGCTGGACAGCGCAAGACTTCTGGCAAGCCATGCACCGTGGCCGCTCCAAAGACGCTCGCTTGCTCACCCCGGCTTTTCCGTACAACCACACCAGCGTCATCACCCGGAATGACAGCGATGCCATCTTCGCCTGGCTGAGCAGCCTGCCCCCTGTGGTACAGACTCCGCCCCCGCACACCCTGACCTGGCCTTTGGGCACCCAGCCGGCCCTGGCGGTGTGGCGCAGCCTGTTTTTCACGCCCAGCCCTTTTCAGGCCGACCCGGCGCAAAGCGCCGAATGGAATCGTGGGGCTTATCTGGTCCAGGGTCTGGGCCACTGCGCCGCCTGCCACAGTCCGCGCAATGCGCTGGGGGCCAGCGGTCCCGTGCACGACTTGACGGGCGGGCTGATGCCCGTGGCCAATTGGTACGCCCCCGACCTGACCCGCGATGCCGAAAGCGGCCTGGCCAGCACCCCGCTGAACCAGATCGTTCAGCTGTTGCGCACCGGCGCTTCCGGGACGGCCCAAACCAGTGGCCCCATGGGCGAAGTGGTGCAGCACAGCCTGCAACACCTGAATGACGCCGACCTGCAGGCCATGGCGGTGTACCTGCAGTCACGCGCCCAAAACACAGCCCCAAAGGCCACGGCACAGCCCCAGACCGCACGCATCTCGCCGCAAGTGGCCACCCTGGGGGCCAAGGTCTACGAACGCCAATGCCTGCAATGCCACGGTGAACAAGGCGAAGGCATGAAAACCGCGTCGGGCGAAGTGGCCTACCCTGCCCTGGCTGGCAACCGGGCCGTTTTGCTGCACAACCCCACCAATCTGGTGCAACTGGTCCTCTATGGCGGCTATGGCCCGGCCACCCTGGGCCACCCCCGACCGTTTGGCATGCCACCCGCTGTGCTGGAGCTGGACGACCGCGACATCGCAGCCGTGCTCACCCACCTGCGCACCCACTGGGGCCACCAAGCGGGCGAAGTCACGCCCCTGCAGGTCAACCGGATCCGGGCTGCGCAAGGCGGCTAAATCCTTGGTCACGCCCCTGTCATCTGCGGTACGCCATGATCGGCGGCAACCCTCTACCATGTGGCCCATGAAACAACACCTCTACATCCTCACGGGTGCCTCACGCGGCATGGGTCTGGCCATGGCCCGGCAGCTGCTGCAGCCGGGTCATACCCTGTTGTGCATCTCGCGCCATGCCAACCCTGAACTGGCCGAGGCCGCCCAAAAGGCTGACGTGCCTCTGGCCCAATGGACGCACGACCTGGCAGACGGCGAAGGCATCAGCGACCGACTGCGCGACTGGCTGCACTCACTGAGCCCGGCCGATCTCGCCAGCGCCACCCTGATCAACAACGCGGGCGTGATCCCGCCCATCATGCCCCTGCGCCAATCGCGCCCTGCAGACCTGACCCAGGCCCTGCGGGTCGGCCTGGAGGCCCCCATGGCCTTGTGTGCGGCATTCTTGGGAGCGACACAAGAATGGTCCATGCCCCGCAAAGTGCTCAACATCTCGTCGGGTCTGGGTCGCAACGCCATGGCCTCTCAGGCGGCTTACTGCGCCGCCAAAGCCGGCATGGACCACTTCACCCGTTGCCTGGCGCTGGACGAAGCCTTGCAGGCCCAAGGTGCACGGGTCTGTTCACTCGCCCCCGGCGTGATCGACACCGACATGCAAGTGCAGTTGCGGGATGCGCCAGGTGAAGGTTTCCCGGATCAGTCCAGATTCCTGAAGCTCAAAGCCCAAGGACAACTCAGCTCACCCGAGCAAGCTGCCGAGAAGGTGCTGCGCTTTCTGGCCCGGCCTGACTTCGGGCAGACGCCAGTGGCCGATGTGCGGGACTGAATAGCCCTGGACGGGTCATTGCGCGAGTTTGTCAGGCGGCTGTAGCCATCGCGTCCGACACTGTCTCTGGCTGCATGCCATGTTGTCGTTCCATTCATATCAAACCGGAGACTTTTCCCATGAGCCGTGAAGTTGTTGTTGTCAGCGGTGTGCGCACCGCCATTGGTACCTATGGTGGCAGCCTGAAAGACATTGCTCCCACCGAGTTGGCTGCACAGGTCGTGCGCGAAGCGCTGTCCCGCGCTGGCACCGAGGGCCAGGATGTGGGCCATGTGGTGTTCGGCCATGTGGTCAACACCGAGCCCAAAGACATGTATCTGTCCCGCGTGGCGGCCATCAACGGGGGCTGCGCCGAAGGCACCCCGGCCTTCAACGTGAACCGTCTGTGCGGCTCTGGCCTGCAGGCCATCGTGTCGGCCAGCCAATCCATCCTGCTGGGTGACTGTGACATCGCCATTGGCGGCGGGGCGGAAAACATGAGCCGTGCGCCCTACGCGAGCCTCAGCGCCCGCTGGGGTGTGCGCATGGGGGACACCAAAATGGTCGACATGATGGTCGGTGCCTTGCACGACCCCTTTCACACCATCCACATGGGTGTGACGGCGGAAAACGTGGCCGCCAAATACGGCATCACCCGCGAGATGCAGGACGCCTTGGCCCTGGAAAGCCACAACCGTGCCGAACGCGCCACAGCTGAAGGCCGCTTCAAAGACCAGATCGTCCCCGTCACACTCAAAAGCAAAAAGGGCGATGTGGCCTGGGCCACTGACGAGCACTTCCGACCCGGATGC
>JACCDS012498237.1_pt1 | contig 14790 bp, 17 predicted proteins | sample 7446441 | NCBI WGS metagenome assembly JACCDS01 (sample SAMN15323445, study PRJNA562643) | freshwater metagenome | isolation source: river surface water | place: USA:Blue River Watershed | collected 2017-08-17 | reverse complement strand
AGAGATGATGTAAAGTAGCTTTTTATAAGACTATAAACACGTTGGGTGGTAGGCTCAGAGGTTCTGGTAAATAATACAAGAGTTTACGAATTTGTAGTAAACGGTACTTTGCTTAGATAATATTTGATTATTAGCTGATAATTATTAAATAATTAAACACTGTTCAAAAAAAGTTGTCTCTAATTTTTTTTATTGAACAGTGTTTAATATATTTGTACATCAAATGATGTTTAACATGTCTATATCGAAAAGGAAAGAACAGGAAAAAATAGAAATGCACAAACGAATACTGAATAGTGCGCGTAAGATTTTCCTTGAAAAAGGCTACGAGCAGACCAGTATCCGCAACATTGCCAGTGAAATCAGTTACAGTCCAGGTTCAATATATTTTTATTTTAAGGACAAGAGCGAGATTTTTCATGAGCTTCATAAAGAGGGGTTCCGCTTGTTTTTAAGCCAGATGAAAGCGTTGGATGTCATCGCAGACCCTTATGAACGCTATAAAGCGCTGGGCCTAGTATTCATTCGCTTTGCACAAAACCATACTGATTATTATAATCTGATGTTCCTAGTAAGTGAAACAGGGAAAGCACAAGGAGAAGGATTTCAGATCGCACAGGAAGCGATTGAGCATTTGTCCGGCGTGATACAGCAATGCCAGGATCAAGGAAAATTTGTGGGGTTGAACAATAAGTTTTTTACATTGATGACGCTGTCTTTGGTACACGGTATTTGTTCACTGTACTGTAAAGACCGGATGTCGGGTTTTTTTGAAAAATCAAGTGAGGAGTTGATGCTGCACGGATATGAAACTTTTATTGCATTGATAGAACTGAAGTAAGGTCAGGAATATTTAAATTTTAGTCAGAAAGAGTAAGCGTTATTATAAGGCCAGTTGCGACAGGATGTTTTTCATCCTGAAAAAATTGGCCTCTTCTTTTAAATTTTAATTAAACAGTGTTTAAAATTATTACAGTGAACAAGTTGCTAAAAAAATCAGGCGCTTGGAAGGCGGCGCTTTCGTTTCCAATGCTTGCTATGCTAGCCTACCCATCTCAGGGACAGAGCAGGCTCCATAATTACATCATCGAAGGGCTTGGGGCAAACCAAAGCATCAAACAGCAGAATTTTCTGCTGGAAAGAAACGTGCTGGCCCTAGCAGAAGCCAAAACCATGTTTCTGCCCAGCGTTTCATTTTCTGCTACCTACACCAAGGCAAGTGGCGGACGAACAATCGATTTCCCAACCGGAGATCTTTTAAATGGGGTGTATTCCACGCTCAACCAGCTTACCAGTACCAACACTTTTCCTAATTTGCAAAACCAGAGTATTCAGCTGTTTCCCGACAATTTTTATGATGCGAAATTCCGCACCACGTTGCCTCTTATCAATGCTGAACTGGTTTATAACAAGCGTATCAAAGGCCAGCAGGTAGGTCTGCAAAAAGCAGAGGTGCTTGTGTATAAGCGCGAATTGGTAAAAGAGATTAAAACCGCTTATTATCAGTATGCCAAAGCAATTAACGCCGTTAAGATCTACGAGTCTTCACTTAGGCTGGTTCAAGAGAGTAAGCGTATCAATCAGGCGCTTTTTGATAATGAGAAAGTGAACCGGACTGGGGTAATCCGTAGCACCAATGAAGTAACGAAAATCAATGCATCGCTGACAGCGGCCAGAAAAACTAAAGAGTCAGCTAGGCATTATTTTAATTTTCTGCTCAACCGTACCCTCACCGATAGTGTCCAGATTGATTCCATTACCAGCTTGCCAGAACTTAGTCTACTATCTGCTGGCGATGTAGCAGGAAGAGAAGAGCTTGAAAAACTTAAAATTTCCAAAGACATCAGTACCAACCTGACGGGGCTTGCTAAATCCTACATCATCCCCAGAGTAGGAACGTTTATAGACCTGGGTTCGCAGGCATTTGAGTGGAATTTCAATAAAAAGAGCCGCTACTACTTCTGGGGGGTATCACTGGACTGAGATCTTTTTGCTTTTGGAAAGAATAATTACAAAATCAAAAAAGCAGTCGCCGAACAGGAAAGCATTTCAGCCCAGACAGACTACATCGCAAAGCAATTACTAACGGAGCTGAAAGTACGCCAAAATGAGATGCAAAGTGCGATAGCGCAATACCAATCTGCTCAGTCGCAACTGAAAACCGCCCAAACCTACTATAACGACGAACTGAAATTATACAGGGAAGGTGTGGCAATTTACATTGAATTGCTGGATGCACAAAACCAGCTAATCAATGCCCGTCTGGATGCCAATATCGCGCTATTCGACATCTGGATTACCCATGCTTCCATAGAACGCGCCAATGCCAGTTTTACTTTTCAATAATTTAAAAACATAGTATATGAAAACGATACCATTAATAATTTTGGGAGCTGTAGTCTTTCTGGGCTGCAAACAGACACCCAAAGAAGAAGTCCATTTCGATGACAGGGAAGCGATTCCTGTGAAAGTTTCAGTGGTAAGCTCACTTGACGTTTCAGGAAATATCAGTGCCACAGGTCTTGTGAGCACCGAACACGAAGCAAAGTATAGCTTTAAAATTGGAGGGGTGATTAGCCGTATTCTAGTCGAGGAAGGACAATCTTTCAAAAAGGGGCAATTGCTGGCTGTCTTAAATGCCACAGAAATTGCGGCGGGTTTGAGTCAGTCGAACTTAAATGTTGAAAAAGCGCAACGCGATTATGACCGGGCTGTAAATCTTTACAGGGACAGTGTGTATACCAAAGAACAGTTGCAGAATACCAAAACGCTACTTGATATAGCAAAAAAAGGGGATGAAGCAGTTTCCTTCAACGAGCAGTATTCCAGGATTTATGCCGCTTCCGATGGTTTTGTAGCCCAGCGACTGGCCTCGGAAGGTGAGGTGATTGCACCAGGTAGCCCTGTTCTGATTATCAATGAGACAAAACAGGACAAAAGCTTTCTGCTCAGGGTTGGGCTTACCGATAAGGAATGGGCTTCTGTTTCAGTCGGACAAAAAGCAACGGTTACCTTGGATGGCTATCCGGACAGACCAATTGATGCTTACGTACTACGGAAGTCTCAAACTGCCGACGTAGCTGCGGCATCTTTTCAAGTGGAATTGAAATTGAAACTAACCGACATTAAACCTGCCGTGGGCATGTTTGGGAAAGCACAGATTGCTACCGGAAAAGCGCAGCATGTGATGAGTATTCCCTATGATGCCTTGGTGGAAGCGGACGGATACACGGCCTATGCATTCATTTTAAATGACTCTGGAAAAGTAAAGAAAGTGGCCGTTGACATTGCCAGTTTCGACAATAAAACGGTGTATCTGAGAGACGGGCTAAATGCAACCGACCAAGTGGTTATTTCTAATAGTGCTTACCTGAATGAAGAATCTAGAATTAAAGTAATCTCAAAGCAATGAAAATTACCAGTTTCGCTGTTAAAAATTATCAGTTCACCCTGATTATTTTCCTTCTGATTGCTGTTGTCGGCGTATTGACACTGCTTACCATGCCACGTTCAGAAGATCCCACTACCCATCCGCCACAATATCTGGTCACGGTAATCTACCCTGGCACGAGTCCAAAGGACATGGAAGAACAAGTGGTAAAACCCATAGAAAATAAAATTTACGGTCTGGAGAACATCGACAAGATCCTGACCACGGTGGAAGACGGCGTAGCCGCAATCCAGATCAAGTTCAAATATGGTGTCGATGTTGATAATAAGTACCAAGAAATTTCCACGGAAATCAACGCCTTAAAAAACAGCGAGCTTCCCAAGGAGATTTACCAGATTAAGACCGAAAAAATTGCCTCATCCGATGTAAAAATTATTCAGGTTGCGCTGATATCAAACACCGCATCATCGAAAACATTGAGGGACAATGCGGATATTTTAAAGACCAAACTGGAAAAAATCACCAACCTGCGGGAAGTGAAATACACAGGGATGCCAGAGCAGGAAATACGTATTGATATGCAGTTAGATAAGCTGGCGCAGTTAAAAATACCAATGAACCTGGTTGTGGGCAGTTTGCAAAGTGAAGCGGCAGACATTCCAGGCGGAAGTATTCATGTAGACAGCAAGGTTTTTAATGTCAAAACCAGCGGCAAGTTTAAAAATGCAGAAGATGTTGCTAATTCGGTCATCTACAACGCCAACGGAAAAATAGTTTACCTGAGGGATGTTGCTAGGGTGAGCTATAAAGACGGTACCGTCAGCCACATTACCCGGATTAACGGCCAGCGCTGTATTCTGGTTACCGCAGCAATGAAAAATGATGTTGACATCAGTCAGGTTAAAAAAGAGTACACGCCTGTATTGGAAGAATTCAACGAAACATTGCCTGAAAATATCAAAATGGTCAAAAACTTTGACCAAGCAGATATGGTTTCAAAGCGGTTGGGGCATCTAGGCTTTGATTTCGGGCTGGCCATTTTACTTGTGATAGTTACGTTGTTGCCGCTGGGTTTCAGACCATCGTTGATTGTAATGATCTCGATACCGCTTTCTTTGGCCCTTGGCCTTATAGCGATGAACCTTTTAGGTTACTCGCTTAATCAGCTAAGTATTGTAGGTCTTGTTGTAGCATTGGGCTTGCTTGTTGATGACAGTATTGTAGTTGTTGAAAATATTGAAAGGTGGCTCAGAGAAGGGCATTCCAGAAAAGATGCAGTCTTAAAAGGAACCAGTCAGATTGGGGCAGCTGTTGTAGGTTGTACCGCAACGCTTGTCATTGCGTTTTTACCATTGGCTTTCCTGCCTGATATGGCTGGAGAATTCATACGAAGTTTGCCGATGGCCATCATTACCAGTGTACTGGCATCGATGTTCGTAGCACTTACACTGGTACCTTTTATTGGAAGCAAGATCCTGAAAACGCATGACCACGGAGAGGGTAATTACTTTCTGCGAAAATTGCAGGGCTTTTTGACCTATTCCTACCGTGGCATAATGCCCATGGCTTTGAAGTGGCCTAAGGTTACGATTGGTATATCTCTTGCATTGAGCGTACTGGCATTTTTACTGTTCCCACTGGCAGGTTTTAAACTTTTCCCTACCTCAGAAAAACCGATGTTTCTGATCAACATTAAAATGCCCCTGCAAGCCAATATTACAGAAAGCGATAGGGCTACAAAGCTGGTGGAAACGGAGCTAAAAAAACATGGAGAAATCATTTATTACACTTCCAATGTGGGAAAGGGCAATCCGCAAATCTATTATAATGTTCACCAACAGGATATCAAACCAGATTTTGCACAGATTTTTGTGCAGTTGGAAGAAGAAACAAGTCCGAATGCTAAGACAGAACTAATCAAAAGATTAAGAGATAAGTTGGGTAATTTTCCTTATGCAAAAATAGAGGTGAAGGATTTTGACCAGGGCACCCCGATTGAAGCCAACATCGTGGTACGGGTTTTCGGAGTCAATCAAGACACGCTACGGTCCCTTACATTCAAAGTGGAAGAGATACTACGTAAGCATCCCGGCGCCTTTTTCATCAATAACGAGCTCAATACCTATAAGTCTGATGTGAAGATTAGTATCGACAAGAAAAAAGCCAGAACATTGGGCGTAATGACCAGTGACATAGATAAGGTGATTAGAATGGCCGTTGCTGGACTAAATGTCGGAGATTACATTGATGACAGGGGCGATGCCAGAAATGTGGTCATTACGATCCCGCGTGAAAAGTTTTCAAATCTGGATGCACTGAAAAACCTTTACGTCAATAATATCCAGGGTGTTCCTGTGCAGATAGATCAGATTGCGACCATCGGTTTTGAAACCTCACCAACCGCCATCAACCACTTCAACAAATCGCGATTTGCAAAGGTTACTTCGCTGACAAAGGACAACCTGCTAGCCAACGATATTTTGAAAGATGTTGTACCGCAGCTTAACAAGTTAAAAATGCCGAAGGGATATTATTACAAATTGTCTGGTGAGGCCGAATCAGAAGGTGATGCACTGGGCGGAAATTTTTTATCAGTCATTATCTTGAGCACATTCCTATTTATTGGCGTCCTGTTGTTACAGTTCAAAACCTTCAAGGGGATCATTATCGTTTTATCAATCATCCCATTAGGCGTTTTGGGTGGTGTGGTATTTCTGCTACTGACTGGAAATCCGATGTCGCTTGTTTCGATTATTGGGTTCATTGGGCTTTCAGGTATACAAGTCAAAAACTCGTTGCTACTTGTCGACTTTACCAACCAGCTCAGGGAAGAAGGTAAAAGTATAGAGGAAGCAATCAGCATTGCTGGAGAAACCAGATTCCTGCCCGTTGTACTTACTTCAATAACTGCTATATGTGGGCTGATTCCTATTGCCATGAATCCCAATCCGCAGATTGCGCCACTTGCCATTGTATTGATTGGAGGACTAATCAGCTCAACCATACTATCCCGGATTGTTACCCCGGTGATGTACAAATTGATCCCCCCAAGCCTTGATAATGACATTGATAAGGACTAACATAAAACGGTACAAAATCAGATGAATGGAAATGCAGGAGTCTGCGGGATTTTCTGAAAGAAAATTTCATTGATAAAAACATGCTCGGTATTTCTACGGGGAAGGTTTTTAGTCGTACCCAAACCCAGCATATCAGCATGCTGACTTCCTGAAATAAAGCATACTCTTAAATGTACCTAATAGGATGGCACTCAAAACTCAAATATTACTAACATAAATATATAATCTATATGAAAGAATACATATTGCTCACTGGAGCATCATCTGGTATTGGCTATGAGATGGCCAATCAATTGGCTGCGAAAAAAATCAACCTGATATTGGTGGCCCGTACCGAATCCAAATTACAGCAGATGCAAGCTGAACTCACAAATAAGTATGGCATAGGAGTTGAGTATTATGCTGCTGACCTCTCTGATGTAAATGCTGCAATAAACCTTCATAAAGCGGTGAAGCAGGAAAAGTTTATAGTAACTCATCTGGTAAATAATGCTGGTGTAGGAAACTATGGCAATTTTACTGAAACGCTACTGGAAGAAGAACTGAGTATGATTCAGTTAAATATTTCCAGTCTGGTGGTACTCACCAAGCTTTTTGCACAAGATATGGTCAGCCGCAAGTCTGGACGAATCATGAATGTAGGCTCGGTCGTTTCATTTTTACCAATGCCTTATTTTTCTGTTTATTCTGCTACCAAAGCTTTTGTAAAAGCATTTAGCGAAACACTTGATGCAGAATTGGACGGCACTGGTGTTACCGTTATCTCTCTATATCCAGGTACAGTAGATACTGGTTTTACAACCCAAGAAATGGCATCTACCAATCTTCACAAAACAAAACCAATGCATCCCAAAGAAGTGGCAACGCAGGCTGTAAAGCATCTATTAGAAGGAAATGGCAAAAAAGTAGTGGGCTTTCAAAACTGGTTTAACTCTAAACTCCCAAATTTTGTGCCTGATAGTATTATGATGAAAATTAAGAAGGGTTTGGCAAGTCAAAAATAAATATATAATGAAAACAACAAAATTATTCATACTCGTTAGCTTAACGGGTATGTCACTACTACTTTCTTCTTGTTATTCGCACAAGAAAGTGATTCAATCAAGTTTGCCTTATTCCGAAAAAATCAACTGGCCGGAAGGTTTTAAACCAGCAGAATCTGATTTTTTCATACATAATGAAATAGACATTAAAGCCTCCTCCCAGGTGGTTTGGGATATTTTCATCAATGCTGCCAAATGGCCGGAATGGCACAAAAAAACCGAAGGTATTCAACTGCTGAACTCACCTGAAGGTAAGCTTAATCCATCAAGTGTTTTTATCTGGAATCCTGCAGGGAAATTCACTTCAACCATCAAGGAATTTAAGCCTCCATATAATATCGCTTGGTTAGGCGAAACCGATAATAAAAACATGACAGTTTACAATGCATGGGTTATTATCCCAACCGAAGATGGCTGCAAGGTTGTTTCATGCGAAACCCAAAATGGTCCCAAAACGAAAGTGGAGAAGATTTTTGCACCCAATATGGTTAGCAAAAATATTGGGCAATGGCTAGTAAGACTGAAAGAGCAGGCAGAAAAACACTAATTTATATAATTGAGACTTATGTCAACTGCATTTTATGACATTAGAATAAAGGTTACATTCAAAAGACAGTATAAAGTGGGCATACCAGAAAAAAAACTCAGAGAGCATGCAGCAATGAAAAAAATAATTCTTGATGCTGCGTATGAATTGTATTCAGAAAAAGGGTTGGACTTTACAACCATACGTAAAATTGCAGAGAAAATAGATTATAGCCCCACTACGGTTTACCTTTACTACCCAAGCAAGGATATGATTTTCTACGATATGCAGAAATTGGCATTTGAAAATCTGCTTGCAACCCTACAATCTGTTGATGAACATAAAAACGCATTCAATAGATTAAATATCCTTGGCAAGACTTATATTGATTTTGGTGTACAAAATCCCCAAAAATATGATTTGATGTTCATTTTACATTACCCAATGAATAGCATTCAGTTAAATCAACCTTGGGGTAACTTCCAAGAAACTTTCCAATTTATGCAAAGCATAATAAATGACTGTATAGCCAAGAAAATCATCATTTACACTAATCCACTTACTACATCATTGCAATGCTGGGGTTTCCTGCATGGTCTCACTTCTTTATATTTAAAAAAGCGATTTTCTAATTTAAGTTGTGCTGCCCAGCACAACTTAAACCCTATTTATCAGGCCTGGAACGAGTACATACGATACATTAGCATAGCTTCGGGCTACAATAATGGGGAAATTAAAGCCTGATAATAGTGGCGGCTTCTAAATCAAGCAATACAACTTAGCTACTATATTAAGCCCAGACCAAAGGCTGATCTATGTTGTGCTGAATTAGAGAGACGAAAGGTTGTGAACTAAAAAGAGTTTCTGAAAATAAGCTAACAAATCATGAGCTTGTCCTTTAAATTTTATTTGTCTGTTTGAATTTAAGCTCACTAAAATTGTCGTGTCAATTTTGGGGAAAAAATAAAGCCCCACGCTGAGAAGGTCTTTATGAAGGCTGATATGTTAAGGATTTATCCGTTTTGTCTTTTAGGAAGCGAGGGATGCAATAGCTACCGATGTTATGTGTTGTCTATTTTTCGGTCGTCATTCATTTGTTCAATTTTCTCTCGGAAGTACTGATAACTAAAATGTCATTAAACGTTTTCAAGTTCGTAACAGCAAACTTTTTCGGTAAACCTTTGCTTGATAATTCCCACATTGTGTTATTATTTGTTTTCTTGTAAATTCCGTCCCATTGTCCCGCTAAGATTAAATTATTGTGATTTAGTACATTGAAAGTATAAAGTTCTTTCGGTAAACCGCTTTGTAGTGATTGCCAATTTTTGCCGTTTGTTGAAGACAACAATAATTCATTGTAAGTCATTGCATATAGTTGGTTTTTGTCTGAACTAATATTGTGCATACTAAATTGTGGTGCTGAATTTATCCAAGATTTGTCCGTTTGCTGTGAAAAAATGCCTTTGTTGGTTGCCAAATAAAAATTTCCGTTATAAAAAGTAGCTCCATTAGTTTGCAATGAATTTTGTCCAAATTCTAACTTCCAATTTTCCGAAAATTTGTTCAGAGAATAAAAACCGTCATTAGTACATACATAAAGAACATTATTAAACTCACAAAAACGCCTAATTGTCAAGTTGGAAAGTCCATTATTTAGGTTTTCCCAATTTTTTCCATTGTCTGTCGTATAAAAAACTCCTTTATATTGAGTTCCAATGAAAATTGCTTTATCAAAAATTGACAAAGCCCCTATATTTCCTTCTATTATTTGTTTGTCGGTTGGAACACTATCCCAAATTTTGTTCTTAAAATCATACAAGTAAACGCCATTGTCTTTTGTTGCAACACCAATAAATTGACTAGAAGTGGCAATTCCACCCAAACCAATTCTAATTTTTTCTGGTAAGCCATTACTAGCATTTATCCAATTTGTTCCATTGTCGTATGAAAAATAAACTATTCCATTTTGAACTTCTTTTAAAGTATCATTTGTCTGTGAATTGCAAGAATTCAAAATAAATGTCGCAAAAATTAGTAAGCAAAGTTTAATCATTTGTCTATTTGATGTTTAGCTCTTTTAGGTAGCACATAACATTTTGCCGCTTTACGTGGCGGGGATTTTCAGCACTAAACTTCATCAGATGCACAAAGCTTGGATTTAGTACTTTACTTTCATAGAAACATGAATAGAACCGCTAGACTAGCCGTCCACCATGCTTTCAGGGTTTGGCTTTCAGCCACTACGAATGCTTCATTTTTATGTACTGCCCTTTTTCTACTCATAAAAGTCGTCCATTAAATTGGTTCGTTCTTTTGTCGAAAGGTTGATAACGTCAAAGCGTTTGTAGGAGCAAAATGACCCCATATCTTTATCGCCATTGATAAATATTGCACCAATTAAAACCACATATTTACAAGGATAGTTTGTCTTGCTTACCAATGTTTCTATTCTGTCGTTGATTGCTTCATACATTACTTCCGTTGCTTCAAATATTTGACTGTCGGCTGATTTAATTCTGTCGGCTTGTTTCAAAAATATTTGTTCTATTGTGTTCATTTGATAGTCCAAATCGGTTACGTTGTCTTTCTCAATTTGGTTATTCAACAATTTACCTAATGCACCTTTGGCTGCACCACAACAAGCCGAATTTTCAGATTGTCCAAAGCGATGAATTTCGCCAATCGTTCCGTCCTTTGTAATGCCAATATGTGGTGCATAAAATACTACAACTGCTCCATCTTCCGGAACGTGGTGTGCAAATGCGTTCATTCCTGTTACACCTGCAAACGGATAACCATTTAGTCCACCCATTTTAAAAGGGCCTAACATTTCGTATGCTCTTGGTGGATATTGAATGGCATTTACATCATCGCAACACATACTATCAGCGTGCATTAGTTGATTGGGTTGTAATCCCAATTTATTTTCTATCACATCTAATAATTTGTTTACTGTGTCTGCTGTTGTTTTGGCATTTGGATACCACTTTTTTACTATGTCTAAATTTCGATTGCTCATTGTAAATTTCATTTATATTTATAAAATGATATTATTTTTTGGTTGTAATGCAGGTGGTAAATCTGTTTCGCCAAGCATTTCTCTTAAATCTATTTCTATGGTTCTGCTCATTTGCGAAATAGGAACATCATTTGCTCCACCTTCAAATGGGTTTTCGGTGCTTTCTCCAACTTGTTCTAACGAAGTGTAAACCCAAGAAATTAAAACGCTAAATGGAATGACAAACCAAACCATATTTCCTTTCATTATTCCTTCCATACTTTCATTTAGTTTGTCAAATTCTTTCAGCATTCCAAAAGGCAAAAGGAAGCAAAATAGTTTTATGAAAAATGTATTAATTGTTGCAAATTGTCGTGGATAAGGAAAGTTTTTTATGCGTTCGCTTTTGCCTTGATTGTCATAAAAATCTTTTACCAATTTTTCCATTGCTACAAATTGGCAACTGTCAATTTCTTTGTTTGCATAAAGTTCTTTTAAAGTTTTTGATTGCAAACTCATTAATTGAACTGCTCTATTTTTAGTAGTTAAAATGTATTTTAATTCATCTGCCGAAATGTATTTTGCTAATTCGGTTTCTAATGGACTTTCTTTTTCTGGAACAGAATAAAAGGCTTTGTAATCTTCGTTGTGTGCTTTTGTAGTTGTTTCCCAAATTCGGCTATCTCTCATTTGATAACGCAAGGCTGTAAGCCAAGCAAAATGGCGATAAACTAATTCTTTTGTTTTGGTTGGATTGTTCAGAAAATCCCTGCTCATTGTTCCCCAAGTTCGGCTACTGTTGAGTATTGCACCCCAAATTTGTCGTGCCTCCCAAGTTCTATTATAGGTTTGTGTGTTTTTAAACCCTACAATAAATGCCGTTGCAGTTCCTAATAATGCAACAACTGTCCAAGGAATTGCTAACCACTTTAACCCTACAAGTTGGTAAAAGATTGTTGGAACAATACCTAAAATTAATAGATAAAAAATGGCCCGTTTTGTCCAAACCAAAAATTCTGAAAGCTTGTATGATTTACCGCTGTGCATAATTATTTACTGTCCGATTTTGATGAAAATTTGCTTAATAAAATGCCTACCAAAACAACCGAATAAAATTGTCCTGCAATACCAAAAAATGAGGTTGCTAATTTGGTGTAATGAGCATTTGGTGTAATGTCACCAAAACCAATACTGGTTAGGCTTATACTGCTAAAATAAACAAGGTCTATAAAAGTTTCGGAATTACTTGCCGTGCTTATTCCTTTGAAAGAATTTGGGTTTTGATAAAACAAAAACTGAAATAGAAAAACGCTAATTTCAATAAGCAAAAAATAACCACAAGCCGAAGCTGAAATAATGTCTGCATTGATATAACTTGGCTTGATAAGGAATTTTAATACTTCCCAAAAAATGAAAGCAAAGAAAAAAACATACACAATATTGAGGACAAAAAAGTAGTAAGGTTGATTACCAAAAAATGGAATTCCAATGGGTAAAACCAACACTAATAAAAATAAAATTGTTTTTATAATGTTTTTCCACTTGCCTTTTTCTATAAATACGCCAACGCTTGCAATGCCCAAAACGACCATATTGATAGGCCAAATTACGTTTCTATAAAATTCCAAATCGTACAAAAATATACCAATAAACAAATGCTGAATTAATGCAAAAAGCAGTAATTCATACTTACGGTTGTATAAAAAGGCAAGTACAGTATTATACATATTTAGTTTTCTTGTCCAATCAATCTGGTTATTTTACCTTTTGTGTTTATATGAAATTTGAAATATGTTTTGAAGTCGCCCCAATTTTCAGTATGAAAATTTCCTATAATATCTAGTCCATTATTTTCAACTTTTTCAATACTCGTAAATCTTTCGTACCCACAAGCATCTTTTACAAATTTCTGAAAATCTCTTGGCTTTCTATCGTCATACAATTTTGCATCGGTTGAAGTAAGATAAAAAAGTTTTTCTATCTCCATTTTGCCAAGCATCAAAAGCCTTTTTTACAGTTTCGTTTGTTCGTTTAGAAACATCCATTTTGTTGGATTTTAATGTTGTTTTTGCTTTCTGTTCTAGAGATTTTGATTATCCACAAGCGGTAAAATTTATGCTTGCAAAAATTAGTAGAATGTAACCTAATTTATTCATTTTAATTTATTTTAGAAAGTGGATGTTGCAAATAAATGATTACCAAATTCAGTAAAAGGAATGGCAATTCTATTACCATTCCTTTTAGGTCTTTGTCTAAAAGGTGTAAGCACATAATTAGCAAAATTCCACCTGCCATAATAAAGTTTCCCCAAACGAATGTTTTTGGATGAAGTATAAGTAATGTACTTAATATTGTAATTCCTCCATTTATCATTAATCCTGTTTTGTTGAAGTTCCACTTATTAAACATTTCTACCATTTCGGGCTTTCCTGTAAACATTGCCCAACCTTGTTTCAGTCCCATAAAAACTGCTACAAGTATTAGAATTGAGTTGAGGATTTTTAAAATCATTTTTTCTACTATTTTAATTATAAAAACATTCCACCTGAAGCTTCTAATCGTTGGGCATTTACCCATTTAGCATCATCACTACACAAAAATGCAACAACACTACCTATGTCGTCTGGTTTGCCAACTCTTCCCAAAGCAGTTTGCGAAGCTACAAATGCGTTCAAATCTTTATTATCTCTAACTGCTCCCCCACCAAAATCGGTCTCAATAGCACCTGGTGCAATTACATTTACTCTTATGCCTCTTGCTCCTAATGATTTTGCTTGATATTTAGTTAATGTTTCAATACCACCTTTCATTACAGCATAAGCATCATAACCGGGCAAAGTAAATCGTGCAAGTCCTGTTGATACATTTACAATTGCTCCACCATCATTTAATATTGGAAGTATCTTTTGTGTTAAGAAAAAAGCGGATTTCAAATGAATATTAACCATACTATCAAACTGCTCTTCGGTAGTTTCTGTATAAGATGAATAAATCCCTACACCTGCATTATTTACTAAATAATCAAACTTATCTATTGAGAAAATATCTTTTAAAATGGTTTGAATTTGTAATACAAAGCCATCGAAATGTTTCACATTAGATACATCTAATTGCACAGAAATTGCGTTTTGTCCTAATTTTTTAATTTCTTCAACTACGTTTTCTGCTTCGTCTTTTTTGCTTTGGTAGGTAAGGATTATATCGTTCCCTTTTTGAGCCATTGATAAAGCCATGTTTTTACCAAGTCCTCGGCTTGCTCCTGTGATTAGTGCTATTTTACTTTGTGTCATTTTATTTTTTTGAATTACTTTTAATGAACAAAGGTCGTTAGGAAATAGACTTATAAAAAGGTGTTATTTTCAGTTTTTTGTTTTCTGTATTGTCGTGGTGTGATGCCTTCCATTGCTTTAAAAAATTTTGTAAAATTCGTAGGTTCTTGATAAGTCAGCTTGTAACAAATATCTTTTATTGATAAGGTTTCATCGTCCAACATTTTTTTAGCTTCTACAACTATACGTTCTTCTACAAAGTCGCAAGGAGATTTCCCCGTAGTTAGTTTTATTGTATTACTAAAATGTGTTGGGTGAATAAAAAGCAATGAAGCAAAATCTTTTATATGATACATATAGTCAATTTTGCCTTCAAGAATGTCTTTTATATGTCTATCCAAAGTAGATAGAAATTCATTTGTTATCTCTTCTTTTCGTGTTAATATTTTTTCAGGGACTTTCCTCATTTTCTATATCTGTTGT
>JACCDS010290838.1_pt1 | contig 14790 bp, 16 predicted proteins | sample 7446441 | NCBI WGS metagenome assembly JACCDS01 (sample SAMN15323445, study PRJNA562643) | freshwater metagenome | isolation source: river surface water | place: USA:Blue River Watershed | collected 2017-08-17 | reverse complement strand
GTTTGCGGTCCGTCAGTGCGCACCGCCTGGCCGATTTTGTACGCCGTCAGCTTGCGGATGACGTACGGACCGAGGATGAACGAGATGACGAGCGCAGTGAGGCACGCCAGCACGGCACGCAGCGTGATATAGCTGAAGACATTGAAAGCCCGTATGTCTTTTGCGAGCCATTGCGCGAGCTCTAGCAGCATTTTTCGCCCTCCGGCGCGCGTGGTGTCGGCACTCTTGTCATGGGTGCCCCGCCGCGCTGCTTCCGCCGGCGCCCTGCACGAGGCCCTCGACGACGCGCTCCATGCGCATGAAGCGCGAGCCCTTCACGAGCACCGTCACGCCGGTCGCAAGCTGCGGCACGAGCGCCGCGACGAGGTCTTCGTCGGTTCCGAAATGCCGGGCGAGAGCCCCGCAGGCGCGCGCCGTGTGTCGCGTGAGATCGCCGAGGAGCAGCACGGCGTCGATACCCGCGTCGCGCGCATAATCGCCCAGCTCGGCATGCAGCTCAGGACCCCGGCTGCCGAGCTCGCCCATGTCGCCGAGCACCAGCAAACGCCTGCCCGGCACGGCGGAAAGCACGTCGATCGCCGCGCGCGCCGAGTCCGGATTCGCGTTGTACGTATCGTCGATGACGACCGCTCCGTTGAGCCCCGCTTTCTGCTGCAGCCTGCCCTTCACGCCCTGGAAGCCCGAGAGGCCCGCGGCAATCGCTGCCGGCGGTATGCCGATCGCGACGGCCGTTGCAGCCGCTGCGAGAGCATTGCGCACGTTGTGCAGACCCGGCGCGGCGAGCCGCACTTTGCACGCGCCTTCGGGCGTGCGCAGATCGAGTTCCGTCGCGAGCGGCTCGAGGCGATAGCTTGCGGTGACTTCGCCGCCCGTCAGCCCGAACTCCACACACCGGTGTCCCTCGGCGAGTCCGCGCCACAACGCGGCGTACTCGTCGTCGGCATTGATCACCGCGATCGCGCCGTCCTTGAGATCCTCGTAGATTTCGCCTTTGGCGCGCGCGATCGCCTCCTCGGAGCCGAGATACTCGATGTGAGCCCGGCCTGCGTTGTTCACGACCGCGATGTCGGGCGCCGCGAGCTGCGCGAGATAGCGGATCTCCCCGGCGTGGTTCATGCCCATTTCGATCACCGCGTAGCGGTGCGACGGCCGGAGCTCGAGCAGCATGAGCGGGACGCCGATGTCATTGTTGAGATTGCCGCGCGTCGCGAGCACGGCATCGTGAGAACCGCACGCCGCGCGCAACACCGAGGCGAGCATTTCCTTCACGGTCGTCTTGCCGCTGCTGCCGGTGAGCGCGACGAGCGGCATCGTATGGCGCGCGCGCCAGTGGGCTGCGAGCTTGCCGAGCGCGATTCGGGTGTCGGACACGATGATGAGCGGAAGGCTCGCCCAGGCGGAACGATCCGCCGCCGCGAGCAGACGCTCGCGCGCGACGATGGCGCCGGCCGCGCCCGCAGCGGCAGCTTCGGCAAGAAAGCGATGGCCGTCGAAACGCTCGCCCTGCAAGGCGACGAAGAGTTGGTTCGGGCCGATCGCCCGGCTGTCGGTGCTGACGCTCGCGAAAGGCCGGTCCTCGCCTTCGAACTGCGCGCTCAGCGCACGGGCCGCTTCGGCCAGGGTCATCATCATGGCGCTTCCCCGCGCAGCGCGGCCTTCACTACGGCCGCGTCGCTGAAGGGATGATCGACGCCGCGTATCGACTGGTACTGCTCGTGGCCCTTGCCGGCGACGAGGACGACATCACCGGCCCTCGCCTCGCGAACGGCTGCACGAATCGCGCGCGCCCGATCCGGCTCGACGATGCACTGCTTTGCGGCGCCCTTGAGGATGTCCGCGATGATTTCTTCGGGGTCTTCGTTGCGCGGGTTGTCGCTCGTCACGACGACCTGGTCGGCGAGGCGTGTGGCCGCGCGACCCATCAACGGACGCTTGCCCGGATCGCGGTTGCCGCCGCAGCCGAAGACGCAGACCAACCGTCCGCCGCGGCCGCGGCGCGCCTCGCCGAGCACTTCGCGCAGCGCGCCGAGGACTTTTTCCAGCGCGTCCGGCGTGTGCGCGTAATCGACGACCACGAGCGGCCGCCTGCCGCCGCCGTGCCGCTCGATGCGGCCGGGTGCCGGCCGCAACCGGCCGAGCACCCGGGACGCTTCGCCGAGCGCCACGCCGCTGGCGAGCAGCACGGACAGCACGCCCAGCAGATTGAGCGCGTTGAAGCGGCCGATCATGCGGCTCGCGACAGTAGCGTCACCCCAGGGTGTCGCCGCTTCGAAGGCGAGCCCGTCCGGACGCAGCTCCAGGTTCCGGCCGGTCACGCGGGCAAGCCGGGCGCGCCGAGGCACCCGGTGGCGGGCGGGCTCGAAGCCGTAACCGACGATCTGCGGGCCGCGCGGGATTTCGCCCACCAGCGCAAGACCGAACTCATCCTCGAGATTGACGACGGCATGCTTGAGCCCCGGCCAGTGAAAGAGCTCGGATTTCGCCTTGCGGTAGCGCGCCATGGTGCGGTGATAGTCGAGGTGATCCCGCGTGAGATTGGTGAGCATCGCCACGTCGAACTCGATGCCCGACACCCGGTCCTGGTCGAGGCCGATGGAGGAGACTTCCATGCTCACCGCCTTCGCCTTGTTCCGCAGGAAGCGTGCCATTCGGGCCTGCAGCCACACGCCGTCGGGCGTCGTATTGGCGAGCGGTTGAAGGCGGCCGGGCCAGCCGCTGCCCAGCGTGCCGATCACGCCGCACTTGCGCCCGGTCTGGGTGAGCGCCTGCGCGGCCCACTGGCTGCACGAGGTCTTGCCGTTGGTGCCCGTGACACCGATGACCCAGAGGCGCGACGTCGGATAGCCGTGCACGGCGGCGGCGATTTCGCCGGCATGCCTCCGAAGCGCCCTTATCCCCTTGTTCGGCACGCGCCATTCGGCCGGCCACCGGTAGCCGCGCGCCTCCCAGAGCACCGCGCCCGCGCCGGCCGCGATCGCCTGCTCGATGTAGCGCCGTCCGTCCTGCGTTTCGCCAGGGTAAGCGAGGAAGGTGTCGCCCCGCCGCACCTGGCGGCTGTCGGTCACCAGCCGCCGCAATGGCAATCCGGCGAGCGCGCTCATGTCGAATGCCGCCGTGTGCGCCGCGCCGCTCACACTTCCTCCTTGATCTCCGCCGAAGGCGGGGGCAGGACGACATTGTTGACCGGCGCGTCCGGCGCAACGCCGAGCAGACGCAGCGCGCCCGCCATGACGTCGGCGAACACCGGCGCGGCCACGGTGCCGCCGTAGTACTGGCCCTGGGGCTCGTCGATCATCACCGCGACGATCAGGCGCGGCGACGACGCCGGCGCGAAGCCCACGAACGAGGAGACGTACTTGTTACGTGCGTAGCCTTTGCCTTCCAGCTTGTGCGCAGTGCCGGTCTTGCCGGCAACGCGATAGCCCGTAATCTGCGCGCGGGGCGCCGTGCCGCCCGCCTGCGCCGCGAGCTCCAGCATATGGCGCACGGCGCGCGCGGTATTCGGCGATATGACCTGCACGGTTTCGTCCGGCGTCATGCCTTTCACGAGCGTGACGGGCCGCATATTGCCGTCGGTCGCGAATATCGAGTAGGCCCTCGCGAGCTGTAGCAGCGACAGCGAAATGCCGTGGCCGTACGACATCGTCGCCTGCTCGATCGGCTTCCAGCTCGAGTGCGCCCGCACGCGGCCGGCCGCCTCGCCGGGAAATCCCGACTTCGGCACGGCCCCGAAACCGACCTTGTTGAACATCGTCCACATCTGCTCCGCGGGCAGCGAAAGCGCCATCTTGGCGGAGCCCACGTTCGACGACTTCTGTATCACCTGCTCTACGGTCAGCGCGCCGTGCGGATGCGCGTCGTGTATCGTGCGGTTGCCGATGGTTAGACGGCCCGGCGCCGTCTGTATCACCGTGTCCGGCTTCACGACACCCGCCTCGAGCGCGATGGCCGCGGTGAACGGCTTCAGCGTCGAGCCGGGCTCGAAGAGATCCGTGACCGCGCGATTGCGCGTGCGGCTGGGATCGAAACGGCCCCGATTGTTCGGGTTGTAGCTCGGCAGGTTCGCCATGGCGAGCACTTCGCCGTTTTGCGCGTCGAGCACGACGATGCCGCCGGCTCTCGCACGGTGATCGATCACCGCCTTCTTCAGCTCGCGGAATGCGAGATACTGGACTTTCGCGTCGATGGAGAGCTGAAGCCGCGAGCCATGCTGCGGCGCGCGTATGCTTTCGACGTCCTCGACGATGTGGCCCAGACGGTCCTTGATGACGCGCCGGCTGCCGGCCTTGCCGGTCATCGCGTCGTTGAACGCCAGCTCGAGCGCCTCCTGCCCCCTGTCGTCGATGTCGGTGAAGCCGAGCAGGTGCGCCGTCACTTCGCCGGCGGGGTAATACCGGCGATATTCCCGCTGCAGGAAAATCCCCGGCACGTTCATCTCGACGATGCGCGCGGCGTGCTCCGGCGCAAGCTGTCGCTTGAGGTACACGAATTCGCGCTTCTCGTCGGCGAGCTTGCGACGCAATTCGGTGATGTCCATTTCGAGCAGGCGCGCGAGCCGCGAGGCCTGCTCATTGTCGAGGGTCACGTCGGCCGGGCTCGCGGCTACGGACTCCACAGGCGTGGATATCGCGAGCGGCTCGTTGTTGCGGTCGACGATCATGCCGCGCGTCGCCGGCAGGTCGATCACGCGCTCGTAGCGCGATTCGCCCTTCTGCCGCAGAAAGTCGTTGTTGAGGCCCTGCAGGTAGACCGCGCGGCCGAGCAGCGCGAAAAACCATACGAGCAGCCCGACGAGGAGCACGCGGGCGCGCCAGGCGGGCAAGCGCAGGGGATGCATCTTGAGCGCGGCCTGGTTCAACGCACGGCCTCGATGGCGGCGGGCACGACCTGGATGCGCGAAGCGGGGGGCACCCGCATGTTGAGCTGGCGCGTGGCGATGTTCTCGATGCGCGCGTGCATCGCCCACGTGCTTTGCTCGAGACGCAGCTGGCCCCATTCGACTTCCAGCTGCTTCGCGAGCTGCTGCTCTTTTTCCAGCTGCACGTACAGCTTCCGGGCCTGGTGCTGCGAGGTCACGAGCGCGAGCGCGCATGCGATGAGCGCGGCGAAGAGCAGGAGGCTGAGGCGCGTCATTACGCTGCGGCCCCGGTGCGTTCGGCAATCCGCATGACGGCGCTGCGCGATCGCGGATTCGCTTCGATTTCCGCAGCGGTCGGACGCACTGCACGGCCCACGAGACGCAATCGCGGCGGCGGCAGATCCCGCGCGCGCACCGGCAGGCGCGCGGGGAGGCGGTCGGCCCGGGATTCGTCACGCATGAAGCGCTTGACGATCCGGTCTTCCAGCGAGTGAAAGCTGATCACGACGAGGCGGCCGGCGGGCGCCAGCGCATGCACGCATTGCGGCAGCGCTATCGACAACTCCTCAAGCTCCTGATTGACGTGAATCCGTAGAGCTTGAAACGTGCGCGTCGCCGGATCCTGCCGTGGCTCGCGCGTGGGTACGGCCGCTGCCACGAGCGCGGCAAGTTCTCGTGTGGTGCGTAGAGGTCCGTGCGCGCGAGCCGCAACAATCGCTGCTGCAATCTGTTTAGCAAACCGTTCTTCGCCATAGCTCCTGATCACCTCCCGGATTTCGTCAGCGCTCGCGCTGGCCAGCCATTCCGCCGCGGTAAAGCCGGCGCTCGGATCCATCCGCATGTCGAGCGGCGCATCGTGGCGGAAGCTGAATCCGCGCTGCGCCTCGTCGAACTGAGGCGACGACACGCCAAGGTCGAGCAATATGCCGTCGACATGCTCCACATCCGCCTCTTCAAGCACCGCCTCGAGCTTCCCGAATCTCGCGTGCACGATGCGAAAGCGCGCGTCGCGCAGCGCCCTGCCTGCTTCCACCGCGGCAGGATCGCGGTCCAGCGCGATGAGCCGCCCGGCCGCGCCCAGGCGCGCGAGTATCAGCCGGCTGTGCCCGCCGCGCCCGAATGTGCCGTCGACATACACACCGGCCGTGCGCACGTTGAGCCCCTCCACCGCTTCGTTCAGCAGAACGGTCTCGTGTGAGCCTGCGCTCACAGCGAAAAGCCTTCGAGTTCCGGCGGCAGCCCTTCGCCAAATCCCGCGCTGCGCGCGATGAACTGCTCCCAGTTCTCCTGATTCCACAACTCGAATTTCTTGCCCTGCCCCACCAGCACCACGTTCTTTTCGAGCTGGGCGTACTGACGCAGCGCCGGCGCGATCAGAACGCGGCCGGAGTTGTCCATTTCGACGTCCACGGCAAAGCCGATCAGCCTGCGCTGCAGGTCGCGCACGCGCGGATCGAGATTCGACAGGCCTTCGAGCTTTTGCTGGATGAGCTCCCAGTCGGGCAGGGGATAGACGAGCAGGCAACGGTCGGCGTCGGCGGTAATGACGAGGTGGCCTTTGCAGCGGTCGAGCAGGACGTCGCGGTGCCGCGCGGGTACCGCGAGCCGCCCCTTGCCGTCCAGGCTGAGTTGCGCAATGCCACGAAACATAGAAAACCCACTCCCCGGCCGTGTGCGGGCCGCTCTCCCACCGTTTGGGGTCGCTAAACCCCTTTGCCCCACTTTGCACCACTTTTTCCCACTATATTGAAATCGGGTTTTCCGGTCAAGGTGTTTTCGGTTTTGCGACAATGACTTATGCCGCTTAACTAAGCGGCATATTTAGAAAAGTTACACGCTGGACAAAGGCCCAGTGAAACAGCGAGTTAAGCGGGGAAGTGCAAGTAGCGCTTTAAGTATTTGGCTTAGGAATCATGCGATTACGGCGGAAGCGCAGCTCCCGGGGCGGAAGCGCGCGGAAAAACGTGAAGTCGGCCGGTAAGCCGGGTTCTGTAAGAGGCTTGCGCCTCCGACAGCCATTCCTCTAGGCCGGGGATTGCTCCCAGGCTCGAGCCACCTACCCGCAAGCTCGGCGGGTCGCGTCATCGCTTGCCTATTTGGTGTTGCTCCGGGTGGAGGTTGCCGCGTTTCACCCTCGTCACGCGAAACGTGACGAGCGCACGCCCACGGATTTCTCCGCGACCGCGCACCCTCACGCAGCAAAGCAGAACACTGACGTGCCCCACCCTGCTTTTTGGGGACTTTGCCGCCTTGCGGCGACGAAGCCCGAGCGCGACGAGACTCGTCTCTGTGGCCCTATTCCTCGTCTCGCGACGGGCGGTCGTTAGCCGCCACCCTACCCTATGGAGCCCGGACTTTCCTCTCCGCGCCGAAGGCGCGCAGCGGCTGTCTGGCCGACTTCACGAAGGAAGTCTAACATGGGGACGAGTCGGTCCCTTCCAAGTGCCTCACCTGCGGCACGTCCCCGTGCCGCGATGTTCATTCCCCGAACGGCGGAGGACTTATGCGACGCAGACTGTATTTCCTGTTACCCGACGTGGCGAGCGCGCGCCAGATGCTGGACGAGCTGCTGCTGGCACGCGTCGAAGAACGCCACATTCATTTCCTCGCGCGGCGCGGCGCTTTGCCGGATGATCTGCCGGAAGCGAGCCCATTGCAGAAAACGGATATCGTGCACGGCGCACTCGTCGGCATCGTCGTCGGCGGTGCGTGCGGCGCCATCGCAGGCGCCGCGTTCATGGCTTTCCCGCCGGGACCCGCGCTGCAGCTCGTGACGGTGCTGATCACGGCGATCTTCGGCGCTGCGTTCGGCGCCTGGGTGTCGAGCATGGTCGGGCTGTCGGTGCCGAACAGCCGCTTGCGGCGCTTCGCAGGCGACATCGAGCGCGGCGCGATCCTGATGATGGTCGATGTGCCGATGACGCGCGCAACGGACATTACCGCGCGCATTACTGCGCGACACCCGGAAATCGAAGCGAAGGGATTCGAGCCTCACATACCTGCTTTTCCGTGAGGCGTTGCGTCTGCGCTATTGCGCCAGCTGCCCCAGCGACTGCACCGCGGCGTAAATCCGCGCGAGGTGCGCATCGTGCACGCCGAGGGCGCGCAGATGTCCCACCGTATTCGCGAGGTAATCGACGTTGGGGCCTCGCGCGCCGGTGCAGCACGCGATGCGCTGCGCGACTTGTTCTTCGCTCATGGCGCCGGCGTACGTGGAGCGCCGAGTGTCGGCGAGGAAAGTGAGCGCCGCGACGTTCGATTCCTCGGTCGCCACGCGCAAGACACGCGGAACGTAAGTGAGCCGCGGCATCTCGCGCGCCCACAGCAGACGCAGCACTTCGGAGACGTGCGCTTCGGCGACGCGGTAGACGACGCCACGGCACGCGCCGCCGCGGTCGAGGCCCAGCACCAGACCCGGCCGTTCCGGCGTGCCGCGATATCGCGCTGACCAGATGCAGAAGCTGCGGTGGTAGCCTCGGAGCAGCGCGGAACGCGACTCGACGAACGGAAAACCCGGGTCCCAGATGAGCGATCCGTAAGCAAAAACCCACAAGTCGCCGTCGGGCAAGGCCGGGCAACCCGGGTGCGCGGCGCTCGTGGCTGCTGTCTCGTTCAGTATGTCCATATCGCTATAACGGCAGATGCGCCTGTTCGGCTTACACGAGTCTCCATCCAACCTGCTCGCCGGCACGAAACGGCACGAGCTCGTCGCCGCCGTATCCGCACGATGCCGGCACCGGCCACGGCTCGCGCACGAGCGTGATGCGCTCCGCATTGCGCGGCAGTCCATAAAACGCCGGACCGTGCACGCTGGCGAACGCCTCGAGCTTGTCGAGTGCGCCCGCGGCCGCGAACGCCTCCGCATAAAGCTCGATCGCCGCGTGCGCGGTATAGATGCCGGCGCACCCGCAGTCGGCCTCCTTCGTGTGCCTCGCGTGCGGCGCGCTATCGGTGCCGAGGAAGAATTTCGGGTTGCCGCTCACCGCCGCCGCCACGAGCCCCTTGCGGTGCTCCTCGCGCTTGGCAACGGGAAGGCAGTAAAGGTGCGGCCGGATGCCGCCGGCGAAAAGCGCGTTGCGACTGATCAGGAGGTGGTGGGCGGTGATCGTCGCCGCAACATTCGCCGATGCTGCTAGAACGAACGCCGCGGCTTCGCGGGTCGTGATGTGCTCGACGACGACTTTGAGCTGCGGCAAGCGCTCGACGAGCGGCGCGAGCACGCGCTCGATAAACACGCGTTCGCGGTCGAAGATGTCGATAGCCGGGTCGGTCACTTCGCCGTGCACGAGCAGCGGCATGCCGTGTTCGGCCATCGCTTCCAGCACGGCGTAGCAGCGGGAGATATCGGTCACGCCGCTGTCCGAGTTGGTGGTCGCCCCCGCCGGGTAATACTTCACCGCGTGAACAAGGCCGGTGTCACGGGCACGGCGGATCTCGTCCGGCCGGGTGTTGTCGGTGAGATAGAGCGTCATGAGCGGCTCGAACGCCGCGCCCGCGGGCAGCGCGGCCAATACGCGGTCGCGATACGCAAGCGCGAGAGCCGTCGTCGTGACGGGCGGTTTCAGATTCGGCATGACGATCGCGCGGGCGAAACGGCGCGCGGTATCCGGCAGCACGGCGCGCAGGTAGGCGCCATCGCGCAGATGGAGATGCCAGTCGTCGGGGCGGGTGAGCGTAATGCGGTCCATGTTCAGGCAGTCATTGTAGGTCGAGTCGGCGGGGCACGCATGGTAACGGCTCACGCCGGCGGCGTAAAACTCGACTCGCCTTTCATCGCCAGCGCCATTTCGTACAACTCGTTGCGCCGCCCGCCGGTGAGCCGCGTCGCAAGCGAGACCGCCTGCTTCACCGGCAGCTCGGCCAGCAGCACTTCGAGCACCTGGCGCGGCGCGAGGCCCGGCACGGGAGGCTCCTCGGCGGCGCCCTCCACCAGAATCACGAATTCGCCGCGCGTGCGGTTGGCGTCTTCCTCGAGCCATGCAGCCGCCGCACCGAGCGCACAACGGCGTATCGTCTCGAAGCGCTTTGTCAGCTCGCGCGCGATCACCACGGTGCGGGCGGCGCCGAGCACCTCGCACAAGTCGCGCACGCTTTCGACCACCCGATGGGGCGCTTCGTAGAATGCGATCGCGTACGGCTCGCGCGCGATCGACTGCAGCGCGCGCAGCCGATCGCTGCGGCGCGAAGGGAGAAAGCCGTAGAACAGGAAATGCGGCGCTTCCAGTCCGCTCGCCGACAACGCGGCGACCGCGGCATTCGGGCCCGGCACCGGACTTACGGGATGGCCCGCGTCCTGCACGTGACGTACGAGACGCGCACCCGGGTCCGAAATGGCAGGCGTCCCGGCATCGCTCACCAGCGCGACGGACGCGCCGCCTGCGAGAAGGTCCAGCACTTGCTGCGCCCGGCGTTGCTCGTTGTGTTCGTGCAGCGCGATGAGGCGCGCGGCTATGCCGTAATGGTCGAGCAGGCGCTTCGTAATGCGCGTGTCCTCGGCAGCCACGACGTCGACGGATCGCAGAACCTCGATCGCGCGCGCCGTGACATCCCCCAAGTTACCTATGGGTGTGGCCACTACATATAATGTGCCCTTTCTCCCGCCTCCGACCTCGCCATGCGCGGCCTCGCCCATCGTAGTCGCTTCCTTTGCGCCGTCATCGCCCTACTATACGGGGCGCTATGGGCCTGCACCAGTGCGGCGCAAACGCCGGACGCACCCGCCGCCGAGAGCGTCGCGCACATCGCGGTGGTGCTGCCGATCGGCTCCGGCCCTTTCGTGCAGCACGCCGGCGCGGTGCGAGATGGGTTTCTCGCCGCGGCCAAGCTGCAAGGCAGCGCCGGTCTCCCGGTGCGCGTGTATGCCGCAACCGACGACCCCGGCGTGACGATGAGCGGCTACCGCCAGGCCGTTGCCGCGGGCGCGCGCATCGTAGTCGGACCGCTCACGCGGGCTTCCGTGTCGGCCCTCGCAGCGACCAACCTCATACCGGTGCCGACCATCGCGCTCAATGTGCCCGACGGCAACGGTGCGCTTCCCGAACGGATGTACGCGCTGAGCCTGCAGATCGAGGCGGAAGCCCGCCTGGTCGCGCGCTTCGCATACGAACAAGGCCAGCGCAACGCGTATACCATCGCCGGCACCGACCTGCTGTCGCGGCGGATGAACGAAGCGTTCGTCGACGAGTTCACCCGCCTCGGCGGCACGCAGGCGGACGGGCAGATTTACGGCGGAGACCGTGCAGAGCTCGACCGCTACCGGGCAGCCATCGCGTCGAGCAAGGCGGACGTGGTGTTTCTCGCGCTCGACGCCGCCCGTGCGCGCGCCGTGCGCAGCTACGTCGGCAATCTCCCGGTGTACGGCACCTCGCAAATCCATCCCGGCACGAGTTCCGAACTCGCGAACTTCGAGCTCAACGAGGTGCGCTTCGTCGGCATGCCGTGGATGCTGCAGCCCGAACACGCGGCCGTCATCGTCTATCCGCGCCGGGACTATGGCGGCAATCTCGATCTGCAGCGACTCTACGCGCTCGGGATAGACGCGTACCGCCTCGCTCACGACTTGCTCGCGGGCCGTCCGCCGGCGCACCTCGACGGCGTTACCGGCGAGATCACGCTCGGCACGGACCGCCGGTTTCGCCGCGGGCTTCCGGTCGCTCAATTCAGCAACGGCGGCATCGTGGTCGTCGGTGAAGCGCGTCCATGAGCGGCGCGCGCACGCCCGGCCGCGAAGCCGAAGACGCGGCGGCCGTCTATCTCGAAACGCAGGGCTTGAAAGTCATCGAGCGCAATTATCACTCGCGCTTCGGCGAGATCGATCTCATCATGCGCGACGGCCACACGCTCGTCTTCGTGGAAGTCCGCGCCAGGCGTTCGTCGGCGTACGGCGGCGCTGCGGCGAGCATCACGGCCGCCAAGCGCGACAGGTTGATCGCTGCCGCGCGCCAGTATCTTGCCGGGCAAGCCCGGCTTCCCGCCTGCCGATTCGATGTCGTGTTGCTCGAAGGCGACCCGCCGCGCGTCGAATGGCTGCGCAACGCCTTCGATGCGTAGCACGGGCGACCAACGCGCACTTCAAAAAGGGCGATCCCGCGGACGCCGCAGCGTTTCGTTATTGAGATCGGCTCTCCATAGGGCCTACAATACGCCGCACTCGCACACCGGGCACACCCATGGATTTGATCAGCCGCATCAGCGAAAACTTTTCAGAAAGCGCGCACGTCAAGCTGCAGAGCATGGACGCGCTCGCGCATCCCATCGCGGCTGCGGCGGAACGCATGGTTCAGTGCCTCAAGCAGGACGGCAAGATACTCGCGTGCGGCAACGGCGGCTCGGCGGCCGACGCGCAGCACTTCGCGGCCGAGCTGCTGAACCGCTTCGAAATGGAACGCCCGTCGCTCGCCGCCCTCGCGCTCACCACCGACACCTCGACGCTGACGTCCATCGCCAACGACTACGATTTCAGCCAGGTGTTCTCCAAGCAGGTGCGCGGCCTCGGACACGGCAACGATCTGCTGCTCGCGATCTCGACGAGCGGCAACTCGGCGAACGTGATTGCTGCCGTGGAAGCGGCTCACGAATGCGGGATGAACGTCATCGCGCTGACGGGCCGTAACGGCGGCATGATGGCGGAAACGCTGGCCGCGGGCGACATCCACATCTGCGTGCCGGCGACCAGCACGGCGCGCATCCAGGAAGTGCACCTTCTCACGCTGCACTGCCTGTGCGACGCGATCGATTGTCTCTTACTCGGAGTCGAATAATGAGAAAAGCAATGACCGTGATACTGCTCGCAGCAGCGCCGCTGATCCACGGCTGCGCTGCGGTGCTGGTCGGCGGCGCCGCCGCCACGACCGGCTACGTCGTGGGCGAAGACCGGCGCAGCGTAGGCACGATAGCGGAAGACCAGGGCATCGAGTCCAAAATCGGCAACCGCATCACCGAGAAGTACCCCAACGCGCACATCAACGTGACCGGCTACAACCGTATGGCGCTGCTGACCGGCGAAGCGCCCACCGCGGATGCGAAAGCCGAGATCGAGCGCGTTGCGCGCTCGGTGGAGAACGTGAGGGGGGTGTACAACGAGGTAAGCGTCGGGCCGCCGAGCACGCTCTCGCAGCGCACGAACGACGCGTACATCACGTCCAAGATCAAAGCGCGCTACCTCGACGCCCAACGCTTCAACCCGATACACGTGAAAGTCGTCACCGAGGCCGGCACCGCCTTCCTGATGGGCATCGTATCGCGCAAGGAAGCCGAAGACGCGACCGAACTCGCGCGCACCACGAGCGGCGTGCAAAAAGTCGTGCGCGTGTTCGAATACACCGATTGAACAACGACCGGCACGCTGCATCAGGCGCCGGACATCGCATGCCGGCGCCTGACTTCGAACGCAAGATCTGCGCGCCGGCGGACGCCGCGCAGCGCGCAGCGCGGCTCGCGCGACCTCTGGTCTTCACCAACGGCGTATTCGACATCCTGCATCGCGGCCACGTCACCTACCTCGCTCAGGCGCGGTCGCTCGGGTCGAGCCTGATCGTCGGGCTGAACTCCGATGCGTCGGTGCGGCGCCTCGGCAAAGGGCTCGACCGCCCGGTCAACGCGCTGGCCGACCGCCTCGCCGTGATCGCTGCGTTGCAGTCGGTCGATGCCGTGACATGGTTCGAAGAAGATACGCCGCTCGAGCTCATCGTCGCGCTGCGCCCCGATGTGCTGGTCAAAGGCGGCGACTGGGCGGTCGATGCGATCGTGGGCGCGCGCGAAGTGGCCGCCTGGGGCGGCAGCGTGCATTCCATACCGTTCGAGCACGAGCGCTCGACCACCCGGCTGCTGCAGCGCATCCGGGACATCGACCGGGGATGACGCCGGCTTAGCTCGGACCCGGAGCGCCCGGCGGGCACGGCACCGCCTTCACTTCCGTGCCGGGAAAGCTGCGCTGCAGCTCGGCGAGCACGGCGATTGCTTTCTCGCTCGGGTCGCGCACGCGATACGCGACCTGCTTCAGGATGTGCTCCCTACGCTCCAATGCGACGCCCTGCACGCCGCCGGACTTCAACTGCTCGACCATCGTGCGTGCCGCGTCTTCGGACTTGAAAATGCCGAGCGAAATCGCGTTGCGCCACGGGCCCGGCTCCTGCACGACATAGTAATCGCGCACCCCGCGAGACTTGAGCGCAGCGACGCGCCGCTCCACTTCGGCCTTGGTCTTCGAGGCCGGCAGATAGACCCAATAGCCCTCCGCGTCGGTCAGCGCCCGCTGGATCGCGACGCCGGGCAGCGCGACGGCGGCGATCGCGGCGTCCGCGCGTGCGACATCGGCGCCTGCGAAGAGCCCCCACTCCACGCACGCATCGGCCGCGCGCGGCGCCTCGCCGAGGCGAGCGCGCTCTCCCGTGCCGAGGATCTTGATCCGGTCGGGATTCACTTGCAGCTTCGGTATGAGATCAGGCGCCCCGTCGGGCGCGCGCAGCCACCGGTCATAGGCGAACAAGGCGACGTTCGCAGCGAGCAGCAGCACGAACAGGATTCTCATCGTTTTGCCTCTTGTTCTTCTCGAAGAGCGACCTGCAGCAGTCCCTGCAGCACGAGATCGTCGATACGCTCCACGCGAGCCTGCAAGTGCGCTTCCAGAGCTTCCGCCGCGCCTCCGGACAACACGACGAGCGGCTCGTGCTGCGCCGTCTGCTGCATGTAACCTATCATGCGATCCACCGCGCCTGCCAGGGCATTGATCGCACCGCTCGCGATGGCATCCGCGGTGTTGTCCGGGAAGTAGCGAAACTGTCCTGCCGCGCGCGCGAGCTTCGCGGTGTTGCGCGCGAGCGCATCCTGCATCAGCTCCACGCCGGGCACGATGCAACCGCCCAAAAAGACGCCTTCGCCGGACAACGCGTCCACCGTCATTGTCGTGCCGGCGTTGACCACGACGCACGGCC
>JACCDS010022147.1_pt1 | contig 14790 bp, 16 predicted proteins | sample 7446441 | NCBI WGS metagenome assembly JACCDS01 (sample SAMN15323445, study PRJNA562643) | freshwater metagenome | isolation source: river surface water | place: USA:Blue River Watershed | collected 2017-08-17 | reverse complement strand
GAGCTGCCCTACAGCCTGCTCAAGCGCGTCTCCAGCCGCATCATCAACGAGGTCCGCGGCATCAACCGCGTCACCTACGACGTGAGCAGCAAGCCGCCGGCGACGATTGAGTGGGAGTGAGTTTTATTGATCTTGGAAATTGATTTGTAAAGGCTTTCCACCCAAGAAACCTCTGCACAACTCTCACCTCGCCATGTTTGCCCCCTCGCACCGCCCCTGAGACGATCGCTGCACATTGGCTGCCGGCGCATGCGGCTCGAAGGCCAAGCTCGGGATCGATCGTGACGCAATTGCGATACCGTTGGCAGATGAAGACCGCCACCATCCCATCGATTCGCGTCGAGCCCGACTTTCGTGCTGAGGTCGAGGCGGTGCTGACGGAGGGCGAAACGCTCTCCCAGTTCGTCGAAGCCTCGGTGCGCGCCAGTGTCGAGCGCCGTCGCATGCAGGCCGAGTTCATCGCGCGCGGGTTGCGCTCGCGCGATGAGGCGCAGCGCACGGGTGACTACGTCGATGCCGACGTGGTGCTCGATAACTTGCAACGCAAGGTCGACGCGGCGCGCATGCGTCTGGGAAAGAAGGGCCAGTGACGTTCAAGGTTCGGCTGACCCGGGGTGCCGAGGCGGACCTGGATCGGCTGTTCGACTTCCTGCTGGAAGGCGAGCTGTCCCGCGACGGCGGTGACCTGGTCTTGCCGGCGCAGGCCATCGCGGCGCTGCAGGCTGGCAATTCAACGCTGAAGGCGTCGCCGTTTACATGTCGCAAGGCCGGCCAGAGCCCGTTCCTGCGGGAACTGGTCATTCCTTTCGGGCGATCTGGCTACGTGGCACTGTCCGAGATCGAGGACAACGCCAACGTCGCCGTGCTGGCCGTGCGCCACCAGCTTGACGACGACTACCACTGAGGCGCGCCCTGCCTATTCGAGGGCGGACCGTTGAAACGACCTTGGCAGGGCTGCCCGCAGTGTCCGATGTATTTGCCCGGTGTCCCGGCGGCCTCAAAATTGAAGTGCAACACCCCCAACCACTTCAATGACTTGCACCTGTGGCCACTGGATATACAAACCTGAGTCTGGAAGAACGAATCCACTCTTCGGATTGATCAGCAATGGCAGATTCCAAGACCAAGCCAAACACCGCGAGCGTCGGCGAGTACATCGCGGCGAGGTCCAAGGGCACGCAAGTCGCGGACTGCGAGGCCTTGAACGTCTTGTTGGGACGGGTCACCCGAGAGGAACCCAAGATGTGGGGGCCGAGTATCGTCGGGTGCGCAGGACGTGACCAGGCGTCATGACGCGCTTGTCCCGCCAGGGGTTTGTGGCTGCGTGGCGCGTGCGCGCTCGGCAAGGTTTCTTCCGACCGACCGCATCGCCGCCACCTTCTGCAACAGGTCGAACCAGAACGGCGCGCCCAGCGAAAGCGCGAAGCCCGACATCAGCAGGCCGATGATCTTGCGGACCCGTTCCCAACGGTCCATGGCCATGATGTCGACCCCGCGCCAGCCGATCGGCAGGCCGGTGGAGGTCACGTCCTCCATCAGCGTGGACGACGCCTCGAAGACCTTGCGGCGTTCCTCGTCGACCTTGACCTGCAACACGGCAACGTCTGATGCAGCCATGCTTGCGGCTTGAGCCGCTCCGACAGCCTGCTTGGCTGCAGCCAGGCCGGCCGTGTCGAGCAGGGCGTTGATGTTGTCCTTGTCGGAGACCTCCAGCGCCTTGGCGACCAGGGCCTCGCGCAGCTGGTTGTCGGTGGACAGGGCGCGCACCATCGCGACGGTGTCGAGGTTGGCCGCACAGGCGACCAGCACCGACAGGCCGACCAGCACGACCTGGGTCTTCTGGCGGTACCAGGCCGAGACCTGGGTCTCGAAGGACTTGAACCACTCGTCCACCAGCGGCTTGAGCGCGTCGATCTTGCCGTCGGCGCGGGCCAGCAGGTCGGTCAGGGCGACCTTGATGGGCGAGCGCTCCGGCAGGCCGTCGACCGCCTTCCTGATGTCCTCGAAGGTCGACAAAGCCTGACCGCGTGTCTGGCTGGCCGAGTCCAGCAGGCCCTGCACCAGGGTCCAGGCGGGGATGTAGCTGGGAGCAAAGGCCCCTAGGCTCAGGTGCTTGAGCAGACCCCTGGCCGGAGGGTCGCTGAGGAAGCTGACGTAGGGGCTGGCGTAGAAGGCCTGCATTTGCCGATCCATCGCGGCGGCCTCCGCCTCGCCGGCGTTCGGACCGCTGGAGGTGCTCAGCAGCGACTCGATGCCGCGCTTGAGCCAGCGCGCGCGGCTGCTCAGCGTGGCGGCAAGGAACTCGTTGAAGGCGGTCACGCCCAGAGAGAAGATCAGGTAGACGAGGATCATCGCCAGCGCGATGTCGACGGACTTGAGGATGTCCATGCGGGCTCCTTTTGCAAAGGTGGTTGATGTCAGCGGTCGAGTGCGCGCAACAGGCCGCTGCCCTTCACGCGCATGAGGTCACGCGTGTAGCTTTTCTTGCGCTCCATGTAGCGCTCGGCGAGGTTGAGGCTGACGACGAGGTTCCAGCCGCCGCCTTCGCTGCGCGTGAGCGCGAGGTTGTAGCCATCCATGTGCAGACGCGGTCCGTAGGACCACTGGGGGCGGCCGTCGACCTGTGCACAGGTGGCCGACAGGGCATAGCCCCACTGTCGTTCGATGCGGGCCGAGCGCTCGTATTGCCAGCTCAGGGCGTGGGCTCCGATGACGTCGATGATCAGTGCGGGCTGCAACTGCGTGGGCTGGCCGGACGGGCGGGTGGCGATCAGGCTGGCATCGGGGTGCAGCAGCACCAGCTGCGACGTGGGCACCTTGCAGAAGCCGATCAGGCCGTTCGATCCATCGCGGGCGCAGATCGACGGGTCGCGGGTCATGAGCTGGCTGTAGGCCCAGAGCTCCCAGATGGACTGGTGGCGGCTGTCGCGCCGATAGGCCTGCCAGCGCGCGAGTTCGGTCTGGGCGTCGCGCAGCTGGGTCTGCAGGGTGGGCGACTGAGCATGCTTCTGCTCCTGGACCAGCAGGTTGATGGACCGGATGACATCGATGCGGGCGAGCAGCTCGATCAGCTGACGCAGTCGGTCCTGCCACGACATGGACTCGTCGCCCTGCATTCGGGCGGCGCGCCATTCCTCCAGAGCCCTGCCGGCCTGACGCTCGGAGATCACCGAGTCGACATTGGCGAGCCGCCCCAGCAAGGGCACATGCACCAGCGGGTGCGACAGGTAGTGCGACATCGCATGGACGTTGGGCTGCTGGATGTCGGCGGCCGGCAGCAGGACGTCGGTGTAGACCCGACCGGCGGTCGAGGGCTCGGAGAACCACCGGGGCGGCGGGGGGTGAAGGGGGCGGACGCTGCAGACCGGATCGAGCGCGTGCCGCAGGTTCATGGCGCACCGGCCGCTGGCCGGAAGGCAGGGGCGGGCTGGCGGTGATCATGGCGTGCAAGGCCTCGTAGCTCACCGCCGTGCCCAGTGAATGGGCGAACACCGAATAGGACGGCGCTGACGGGAAGCTCAGCAAATGAGCCAGCATCTGCGTCTGCAGCTCACGCCAGACTTCTTGGGCGACCGGCATCAGGTAGTGGTAGAGCACGACGTCAAGCACATGGGTCTGCCAGAAGGCATCACCCGCGGGCAGGCGGGCACCGTCGATCAGGAACTTCAAGGCCTTGTCATCCAGCGACAGCCCGGCGAGCTTGCCGGCCAGCATGTCGGTGTCCTCGCGCCATTGCGTGCGCCAGGCCTCGAACACGTGGTCGTAGCGCAATTCCTTGAACTCGAAGTTCTCGACCCAGCCTTCTTCGCGAAGGACGGGGTAGCGCTCGAACAGCTCACGTCACTGCTGCACGAAATCATCGGACCAGCCCGCCTCATGTTCACCCATGCCGTGGACAAGAAGGATCTGGTGCCTGGTCATGGTGGATCCTTGCGAGGTTCGGCGTTGGTCCGGCTTCGTGCCGATGGTGGCGGCCTTGTGGTGGGCCGGTCATCCCTCAAGCAAGGGATGCCTGAGGCGCACGGCTCCCACCCGCCGCGAGGACGTCGCCGCAAGCCCCGGCGCGTCGTCAAATTGCGTGAGAAGTTGGGCGCTTGATCGGGCGCACCCTGTAGGTCAACCGCAAGCCGCTGAACGAGCTTCAAGGGCGAGCGTGCTGAAGTTGCATCAACACTCAACATCCACACGCAACATCAACACGCAGCAGGGCAACACGCCCGGCTCGATGATCTTGTCCCGCAGTCGGTTCAGTTCGTCTCCCTTGGCAAGACGGTGCGCAGTCGACAGAATGGGTTGAACGTGTCCTGCTTCAGACTTGAATCCGCCATGTGAAAAGTACAGTGGTTGGTGGGTATCTTTGATTGGTCGATCTTGCTCGCTGCGAGTGTGATGCGTGAGATTTATCGGTGAATGCAGGGCTTGCTGTGATCTGTTGGATGTCATATCGCTGCGATCACGGTATTGTCGATTTCTCGCAATGCAATTCAAGGTAGTCGTCCATGTATCGCGTTGATCTCAAAAACAAATCTCTTGTTGCTTTAAAGCCGACAGGTTTCTCTGAGCATTCCTTGAAGGAGCGGTTTGACATTCAGGAATGGATCGAAAAGACTCCTGATATTCTTGGGGAGGAACTCTTGGTCATTGGCAAAGAGGTGACCCTTCCGTCGGGTAAGAGACTTGATCTGCTTTGTGTTGATCGACAAGGACATATTGCGGTTGTCGAACTGAAGCGAGATGATTCGGGAAGTTCAGTCGAATGGCAGGCAATCAAGTACGCTTCATATTGCTCCAAACTTTTACCAGACGAGATCTATCGACAATACGCCTCCTACCTCGGTAAAGCTGAGGCTGATGCAGAGCAGGCTATTGCTGATTTTATAGATGCAGACGTCGATGCACTGAACTCTGAGCAACGCATCATTCTTGTTGCTCGTGAGTTCAACTCGGAAGTTCTCTCGGCTGTTCTTTGGTTGCGCGAGTATGGTTTGGATATTCAATGCACAAGGCTCGCTCCCTACATTGATTCCGACAACGAGTTGTTTATCAAGCCTGAGACGATAGTGCCCCTGCCAGAAGCGAAGGACTATATTGAGCGCAAGGAATTCAAGCAAAGATCAGTGGCTTCATCGAAGGGGGACTGGACTGGCTATTGGTTTGTCAACGTTGGTGAAGGACAACACCGAACTTGGGACGACAATCTCCGGTTTGGTTTTGTTGGCGCAGGCCAAGGAAAGAAGTATTCGTCAGCATTGTTGCGTCTCTCGGTGGGCGATCGAATATATGCATACATGCGGGGGCTTGGCTATGTTGGCTATGGCGAAGTCACAAAGCCGGCGTGCATGATCCGCGACTTCGTTGTGTCAGAGACCGGTGCACCGCTTCTGGCCGCTGGTTTACAAGCTTTGCAAGCCAACGCCAATTCAGACAACGAGGAGTTGTCCGAGTGGGTTGTCGGTATTCGGTGGATCAAGACTTTTCAGCGAAACCAAGCAAAGACGTTCCCAGGAGTATTTGCGAATCAGAATGTTGTCTGTAAGCTGCGTCATGGCGAAACACTCAAGTTTGTGGAGAAAGTATTTGCTTCCGGTTAAATCATTCCTTCGTCGAATGCAGGGTATTGCAAGCCATCCACACGGAGATGTCCTTTGATTCAGTTTGGTTTGCTCTTGCTGAGGTGGACTCCGACGAACATGGTTGCGATGGACATTTTGCATTCGAGGCGTTGATAGATAAGCCTGTGCAAGTTCAACCTTTCGCACCTGGACATGATGCTCTCAATCACTCCCCAGGCCTCACATGCCACACCAGTTCATCTTCCCCCTCTTGTTGTTCGTCATCGGCAGCGCGCACGCGCAACCAAGTCCGGACGGATCTGCGCGCGGGGTTGCGACAGCGCAGTCCGTGCAGCGGCGGGATGCGTATGTGGAACGTGTCACCAGAATGGTGATGCCCAACTTCATCTTTGCAGGATTGGCCAATCAGGGCACGTTTGCGGAAGTTGAGGTGCGGACGCTCTCTGACGGCCGCATCGTGGGCAAGAAAATCATTCGTTCAAGTGGAATGGACGAATGGGACAGGGCCGTCCTCCGCGCCATTGATCGGACGGGTTCGTTGCCCGCAGACGAGGCGGGCCAGGTGCCTGCGGTCGTTCATATCACCTTTCGTGGAAGGTGATCGTTTCATCGAAGTTTTGAAGGGTCCGGCCCGATCTTCTTGAAACCGGGTGTCGCCCCGCCTTGCCACCCCTTGAACTCCCCCTTGCCCAGCCGGCAATGGCGCGCGAGGCCCTGTGCTGCGATGCTGGGTGGTTTCGACTTCTGACCCCGCCATGAGCCCACGTTCCTACCTGTTTGTGCCTGCCGATCGCCCCGAGCGGATCGGCAAGGCGTTGAGTTCCGGCGCCGATGCCGTCATCGTCGACCTGGAGGACGCCGTGGCGCCTCAGGACAAGGCGGTGGCGCGGGGGCGCTTGGCGGACTGGCTGCAAGGGGCGTCGGCCGCGTCGGTGCTGGTGCGGATCAATGCGCGGTCGTCGGCCGATTTCGACGAGGACCTGCGGGTCTGCGCCCACCCTGCGGTGCGGGGTGTCGTGCTGCCCAAGGCCGAGTCGGCCGACGATGTGGCGGCTGTCATGGCGGCGGTCAGCGCCACATGGCCCCGGCAGGCGGTGTTGCCGCTGATCGAGACGGCGGCCGGCTTCGAGGCGGTGCGGGATGTGGCGCGTGCGCCGGGCGTCGGCCGGCTGCTGTTCGGCTCGATCGACTTCCAGGTCGACCTGGGGATCGAGGCCGGTCATGGCCTGGCCGGGGACCACGACGGCGGCGAAGGCGATGAGGTGGCCGGCGGTGATGCGCTGCTGTTCTTCCGCTCGGGCCTCGTGCTGGCCTCGCGGCTGGCCGGGCTGGCCGCGCCGGTCGACGGCGTCAGCACCGCGCTGGACGACGGCGTGGCGCTGGCGCGGGCCACGGCGCGGGCGCGGCGGCTGGGGTTCGGGGCGAAGCTGTGCATCCACCCCCGGCAGGTCGAGGCGGTCAACCGCGGCTTCTCGCCGAGCGACGTGGAAATCGACTGGGCCCGACGCGTGCTGGCCGCTGCGGCGGGCAGTGGCGGCGCGGCCGTCGCGGTCGACGGCCGCATGGTCGATGCGCCGGTGCTGCTGCGGGCCCGGCGACTGATGGACCGGGCAAGCGTGGACCGTGCCGACCTCAACCGTGCCAGTGCACCAGGGTCTTCGTCGTGCTGACCTCTTCCAGGGCCAGCAGGCCCTTCTCGCGGCCGTGGCCGCTGCGCTTGGTGCCGCCGAAGGGCAGCTCGACACCGCCACCGGCGCCGTAGCAGTTCATGAAGACCTGGCCGGCCTTGACCGCCTTGGCGACGCGGTGCAGGCGGCCGGCGTTCTCGGTCCAGACGGCGGCCAGCAGGCCGTAGTCGGTGCCGTTGGCCAGGGCGATGGCGTCGGCCTCGTCGTCGAAGGGCAGCACGGCCAGCACCGGGCCGAAGACCTCCTCGCGCGCCAGCGCATGGTCGCGTGGCACCGGGCCGAACAGCGTCGGGCGGACGTAGTGGCCGGTGGCCGGCGCGCCCTGGGCGATCGTGCCTTCGGCCAGCACGGGGATGCCGTCGGCGCGGGCCTGGTCGATGTAGCGCTGGACGCGGCGCTGCTGGGCCGGGTTCATGACCGGGCCGCAGTCCAGGTCCATCGCCGGGGTGCCGACACGGACCTTGGCGAACGCGTCGGCGACCTGCGCGACGAAGCGGTCGACGATCGAGCGCTGCACCAGCAGGCGGCTGCCGGCCGTGCAGGTCTGGCCGGCGTTCTGGATGATGGCTCGCACGATGATCGGCACGGCGCGCGCCATGTCGACGTCCTCGAACACGATCTGCGGGCTCTTGCCGCCCAGTTCGAGCACGCACTTGACCGCGTTCTTCGCGGCGGCCTGCTGCACCAGGGTGCCGACCTCGTTGGAACCGGTGAAGGAGATGAAGTTGATGCCGGGGTGGCCGGCCAGCGCCGCGCCCACCTCCTCGCCCAGGCCGGTCACGACGTTCAGCGCGCCCGCGGGCAGGCCGGCGGCCGTGGCGATCTCGGCGAAGCGCAGGGCCGACAGGCTGGTGTCCTCGGCCGGCTTGAGCACGGTGGCATTGCCCATCGCCAGCGCCGGGGCCACGGTGCGGCCCAGCATCTGCGCCGGGTAGTTCCAGGGGATGATGTGCGCGGTCACGCCCAGCGGCTCGCGCACCAGGCTGACCTGGTGGCCGTTCAGGAAGGGGATGGTCTCGCCATGGACCTTGTCCGCGGCGGTGCCGTAGAACTCGAAATAGCGCGCCAGCACCTTGATGTCGTTGCGGGCGGTGGTCATGGGCTTGCCGGTGTCCCGGGCCTCGATCTGGGCCAGTTCCTCCTCGTGCTGCAGGACGGCCTCGCCGATCTTGACCAGGATGCGGCCGCGCTCGGTGGGCGTCATGCGGCCCCAGGGGCCGTCCAGGGCGGCGCGGGCGGCCTCGACGGCCAGGTCCACGTCCTGCGCGGTGCCGCGCGCGATCCGTTCGAAGACTTCGCCGTCGGAGGGCGACAGCACGTCGAGGGTACGGCCATCCTGGGCCGGCAGCCAGCGGCCGCCAATGAACATCTGCTTCATAAGGTCTCCAAATCCTGTTCTGGTCGCAATCGGACAGCGCACTGTACGGAGGACTAGGGCCCAGGTGAATTGGAAAAGCGGCAACAGGGCCTTGCGCGCCGTGCAATTCCCCCGCTCGGAACCCGCGCCAAAACCGGAGACAATCCCGGCCATGATGCCGGACCTCGACTCCCTGGTCCTCTTCGTCCAGGCGGCGGAGATGGGTAACCTCACGCGGGCGGCCGAAGCCGTCCACATCACGGCACCGGCCGCCAGCCGGCGGCTTTCGCTGCTCGAACACCAGTTCAAGACCCCGCTGTTCGAACGCCACTCCCGCGGCCTGCAGCTCACGCCCGCCGGCGCGCAGCTGCTGACGCTGGCGCGCGAGGTGATCGCCGGGGTCCACCACATGCGCGCCGAGATGGCCAACTACGCCTCCGGCCAGCACTCGGTGCTGCGAGTGCACGGCAACACCTCGGCCATGGCGCAGTTCCTGCCGGCCGACGTGGCCAGCTTCCAGGCGTCGAACCAGCAGGTGCGCATCACGCTGGAGGAATGCTGGAGCGACGAGGCCGTGCGCCGGGTGCGCAGCAGCGAGGCGGACCTGGGCATCGTGGTCGAAGGCGGCGACCTGTCCGGCCTGTGGCATCGGCCCTATCGCAGCGACCAGCTCGCCGCGGTCGTACGGGCGGACGATCCGCTGGACGGCGAGTCCGTCGCCTTCGGCGACCTGCTCGAAAGGGACCTGGTGGGCCTGGAAGGCAGCAGCACCCTCACCCGCCTGCTGGCGGCGCAGGCCGTCAACCAGATGCGGCCGATGGCGCTGCGCGTGCAGGTGCGCAGCTTCGAGGCGGTGTGCCGGGCGGTCGAGGCCCGGCTGGGGATCGGCATCTTGCCGCTGGCGGCGGCGCGCAGCTTCTCGCACGCCATGCAGCTGAAGGTGCTGCCCCTGTCGGACGAGTGGGCGCTGCGCCGCATGCTGCTGTGCGCGCGCAACCAGCCGCCCTCGCAGACGCCACTGGGCCTGCTGGCCAAGCACCTGGAGGCCTGCGCGGAGTCGGACAGCCTGCGCGGCTGATCCTCCCGGCAGTCCGCCCCGGGGCTCAGGCCATGAAGGGCACGGTGCGCGCGAAGGACGGCCGCTGGCGCACCGCCTGCGACAGCGCCGCCAGGCCCGGCGTGGCCGGCAGCCAGGGCTGGTCGCCGAAGCGCATCTTCTGGTAGTCGTGCAGCGTCACGGCGCAGATCACGTCCAGCGTCGGCGCAGTGGTGCCCGGCGCAGGGCCGGCCAGGGCGGCGGCCTGGGCTTCCAGGCGCTCCATGCTCTCGACCATCGTGCGGCGGCGGCGCAGGCCCACGGGCGTCTCATCGAACAGCACCGGCGCGGTCACCTTGCGGCTGATGATGGTGTGGACCGACGCCTCCAGCGCGCCGATCGCCAGGCCCGCCCGCGACAGTACGCCAGCGGGGTTGGGGCCCAGCAGGCTGGGCCACTCGGGCGCGGGGCGGGTCGCCTCCAGCCACTGAACGATCAGCAGGCATTCGGTCAGGGGCGTGCCATCGTCCAGCACCAGGGTCGGCACCCGGGTCGACGGGTTGGCGGCGCGCAGGCGCGCGTCGTCGGCCCAGGGGTCGACGATGGTCGGCTCGATGTCGAAGCCCTTCTCGATCAGGGCCACGCGCGCGATGCGCACGGACGGTGAGGTGGTATTGGCCAGGAGTTGCATGGTCAGGTCCGGGGGGATCAGGCGGGCAGCGCGCCCAGTTGCTTGAGCAGGCCGAGATTGTCCAGCAGGGCCCAGTGTTCGACCAGCACGCCATCGCGGATCTGGAACAGGTCCAGCACGTCGATGTCGATCTTGCGGCCGGTGGCCGGCATGTCGCCGAACTGGCCGGTGTGGGTGGCCTTCACGCGCAGGCGCACCAGCACCTTGTCGCCCTCGGCCACGAAGTCCTCCAGCGGCAGCTCCATGTCGGGGAAGGCGGGCAGCAGCGCATCGTGCAGCTGCGCCACGCCCTGCGGGCCGCGCACCTCGAAGGGTAGGCCCGGGTCATGCCGGACGAAGTCGGGCGCGATGTGGCGGGCCATCCAGGCGGTGTCGCGCGCCAGGAAGGCGCGGAAGTAGTCGCGGCAGATCTGTTTGTTGGCTTCCAGGACGTTCATGGTTGTCTCCTCGTCGGTTGTGGTTGTCGGTACGGGGCTCAGGCAGCGACGACGTCGAAGCCCAGGCGCGGGAAATGCAAGTGCAGGTCGCCCGCCTGCTCGTCGCGGCGGTGGATCACCACCTCGCGGTCGCTGGCGGCCACCAGGGTGCCGCGCACCGGCACGCGGGCGTTATCGTCGGGGGTGACGATGACGGGGCAGCCCGCCTTCAGGCCGCCCGGGTCGCCGTCGGGGTCCAGGTGCGTCACCGGGGCGGGGGTGGCGGCGCGTGCCACCTCGAAGGCCTGCTCGGCGCTCATTTCGGCCGGCGTGCCGTGGCCGATGGCGGCGATGCGCTCGTACCAGGGCAGCAGCGGGCCCAGGCCCAGCAGCGCGTCGACATCGGGCGGGCAGTTCTTGCGCAGGAGGTAAATGGTCTGCCAGCAGGCCAGGTCGGCCGCGCTGGGCTGGTCACCGAACAGGAAGGGCCGGGCCGCCAGCGCCTGGCGCACCCACCCGAGCTGGGCGCGCACGGCTTCCAGGTGGGCGGGGAACTGCGGCGCCATCGCCTCCTTGGAGATGTCGATGCCCAGGTAGCCTTCCTTGCGGTCCTTGATGAACTCCGCCGGAATGTGCTCGCCGATGTAATGCACCAGCACGCCGATCACCGGGATCCACATCTGCCGCTCCCACGCCGAGCCCAGGCCCTCGGCCACGCCCTCGCTGCCGGGCGGGTACAACGGCGGCTGGGGCTTGAGGCGCTCGAGCGCGGGCAGGATGATGTGGGTGTCGCAGTAGATGTCGGCGCCCACCTGCATCACCGGCGCGCGCCGGTAGCCGCCCGTCAGCGGGGACAGCAGCGGCCGCGGCGGCAGGCCGGCGATTTCCACCGACCGCCACGCCAGGCCCTTGAGGCCCAGCGCGGTGCGCACCTTCTCCGAGAAGGTGGAGAAGGGGTAGTGATGCAGGATGATCTCGTTCATGCGTGTCTCCGTCGGGTCGCCCGTTGTTATGTGGATGGGAGTGGGGTGGGAGGGGGGTGATCAGTACATGATGTGCCCGCCGTCCACCACGATGGTCTGGCCCGACACGAAGCCGGCCAGGTCGGACAGCAGGTACAGCGCGGTGCCCACCAGGTCGTCCGGGCGCTGCTCGCGCGAGATGGCGCGGGCCTTCAGGAAGCTTTGCTGCCACTCGATGGGGCGGTTCTTGGTGGCGTCCGTCAGCACGAAGCCGGGGGCGATCACGTTCACGCGCACGCCGGCGGCGCCGCATTCCTTGGCCAGGCCCTTGGTCATGGACAGCACGGCGCCCTTGGTCGCGACGTAGTGCAGGTAGCCCGGCTGGCCGGCCACTGCCACCACGGAGGCGATGTTCACGATGGAGCCGCTGCCCTGCGCGCGCATGGCCGGCATCACCGCCTTGCAGCACTGCCACACGCCCTTGACGTTGACGTCGAAGATGCGGTCCCACTGCTGCGGGTCCAGCTCCTCGAAGGGCGTGAGCTTGACTTCGCGGAAGTAGGCGGCGTTGTTCACCAGTCCGTCGATACGGCCGAAGCGGTCCATCGCGGCCTTCGCCATGGCCTGCACCGACTCGGCATCGGACACGTCCACGCGCACGGCCAGGGCCTGGCCGCCCGCGGCCTCGACGGCGGCGACGGTCTCGTCGGCAGCGTTCATGTCGGCGACGACGACGTTGGCACCCTGGGCCGCGCAGCCGATGGCGAAGGCCTGGCCGATGCCGGTGGCGCCGCCGGTGATGATGATGGTTCGTCCGGTCAGGAGGTCGTGGGTGGACATGGAGTCGTCTTTCATGGTTGTGATTCAGTGGGAGGCGGTTGCGAGGCTGCGCGCGGCCCGGGGGCGCCAGGTCCACCGGGAGATCCGGTGCACCATCGCCTCGTCGAGCAGGCCGCGCGGCCGCCACCGCAGGAACAGGGCGACCAGGCCGCCGAAGACCACCATGCGCCAGCCGCCGAACAGGCGGGAGGCCTCCAGCAGGCCCAGGTCGAAGGCGGCGCCCAGCAGCGGCCCGAGGGCCGTGGCCAGGCCGCCGATCAGCGCGTAGCCTACGGCATGCACCCCGAGCATGGGGTCGAAGTTGGCGGGGTCGATATAGGTCAGGCGGTGGGCATGCAGCCCGCCGCCCAGCGCGGCCAGCGCGCCCGCGGCGGCGGCGGCGGCGATGCGGATGCGGGCGACCGGCAGGCCGCAGGCCTGGGCCAACATATCGTCATGGCCGACAGCCTGCAGCGCCGTGCCAAGGCGCGTGCGGCCCAGCACCAGAAGCGCCAGCAGCACCACCGCCAGCAGGCCGGCCGACAGCATCAGGAATTCCTCGGGGCTCACATGGTTCTGCAGCGCCCAGCGGATGTCGCGGAAACCGCCGACGCCATCGGGCCCCAGCATCCGGCCGTCCGCGGCGGGCACCTGGAAGCGCCAGGAGGCCAGCCCCAGCCGCACCAGCTCCGCGAAGGCCAGCGTGGCCACTGCATAGTGCAGGCCCGACAGGCGGGCAGTGGCGACGGCCACCAGGGCGCTGCCCGCGGCGCCCAGGAGCATGCCTGCGCCCAGGGCCGGCAGCAGGGGCCAGCCGCCCAAGGTGGTGGCCAGTCCGGCGGTGTAGGCGCCCAGCGCGAAGAAGGCCTGCTGGCCCAGCGAGATGCGGCCGGTGCGCAGCACCATCCAGGCCGACAGGGCCAGCAGCGACAGGATGGCCATGTCGCTGCCCAGGCCGATCAGGCCGTCGTCCAGGCAGAAGGCGTCACGCATGGCTCACCCCCACGGGTTCGCGGCGCCGCAGGCCGCCGCGCCACACCAGCACCGCCAGCAGCAGGGCCCAGGCGGCGGCCTCGCGACCCAGGGGACCGAAGGCCGCCTGCGCGTGGGCCTCGACCACGCCCAGCACCACGGCGCCCACCAGCACGCCCGGCACGCTGCCCAGGCCGCCGAGCATGGCCGCGACCAGGCCCTTGACCAGCATCCACATGCCGAACATGGGGGTGACCTGGCCTTCCAGGGACAGCACGGCGCAGGCCGCCAGGCCGGCCAGCATGCTGGTGGCGATGAAGGCCACGCGCTGCAGGCGCGGCACCGCCAGGCCCGACAGGCGGGCGGCGGTGCGCTCGCTGGCCATGGCGCGCCAGGCCAGGCCGGTGCGGGTGTGCCGCAGCAGCCAGGTCACGGCCGCCACCAAGGCGGCGGCCAGCACCAGCAGCAGCAGGCGGTCCGGGCGCAGGCCCAGCGGGCCCAGGGTCCACTCACGCTCCGCGGCCAGCGAGGGAAATGGATTGAGGTGGTTGGGCAGCAGGCCCACGGACAGCTGCTCCAGCTGCATCCACACCGCGAAGCTGGCGGCCAGGGCCACCACCTCGCGCGCATCGGTGCTGGCGCCCAGCAGCGTACCGCGCGTGGCTGCGGGCTCGCCTTGCGGGGTATCGGGAAAGCACAGCCACTCCACGTAGAAGCCCGCCACCGCAGCAACGGCCACCACGGCGGCCATCACCACCACGACGGGCAGCACGTAGGTGGCATGCAGCCAGGCGCCGGCATAGGCGGCGAGCATCGCTCCCGCGCCATAGGCGAGGTTGACGCGGCGCAGCGTGCCGAAGCCCAGGGTCAGGCCCAGGCCCACGAGCGCGTAGGGACCGGCATCCAGCAGCCCGTCCAGGGTGCGCTGCAGCCAGTCGATCGCGTCCATCGCGCCTGCGCCGGTTTGCGTGACCTCAGGCCGCGCGGCGCTCGCCCAGGTAGGCGCGCTGCACCACGTCGTCCTCGGCCAGCTGGCCAGGTGTGCCGGAGAAGCTCACCTTGCCCTGTTCCATCAGGTAGAAGTGCTGCGCCACCTTCAGGGCGATGTGCGCGTTCTGTTCCACCAGGAAGATGCTGGTGCCTTCGGCATGCAGCTGGCGGATGATGCCGAAGATCTCGGCCACCACCTTGGGCGCCAGGCCCACGGACGGCTCGTCCATCAGCAGCAGGCGCGGGCGGGACATCAGCGCGCGGGCCACGGCCAGCATCTGCTGCT
>JACCDS011174357.1_pt1 | contig 14792 bp, 15 predicted proteins | sample 7446441 | NCBI WGS metagenome assembly JACCDS01 (sample SAMN15323445, study PRJNA562643) | freshwater metagenome | isolation source: river surface water | place: USA:Blue River Watershed | collected 2017-08-17 | reverse complement strand
ATGGCGAGGTCACCCGCGGCTGGATCGGTGTCCAGCCGACCGACCTGTCACCGGACATGATCGAGTCGTTCAAGCTCAAGGTCGATCATGGCGTGCTGATCGCCGGGGTGCTGCGCAGCGGTCCGGCCAGCGAAGCGGGCATGCAGCCGGGCGACGTGGTGATGGCGGTGGCGGGTCAGGATGTGGGCAGCACGTCGCAGCTGCTCAATGCCGTGGCGGCGCTCAAGCCCAAGACCTCTGCCGTCATCCGGGTGCAGCGGGGCGAAAAAGCCCTGGACGTGACCGTCAAGGTGGCGCAGCGGCCCCGCCAACGGGTGGTGGAGGAAGAGCCCGAGACGAGGGGCGCTCCGGGACGTTGAGGGGCGGCCCCAGTCGGCGGTGGGCGTCGCAGCCGCAGGGACCCAGCCCCTGCGGCCTGGTTGGGTGGGGCTTCAGTGTCCGGGCGTTGGATCGCTGTCCGGTGCCTTGGTGTGCTTGATGAAAAACTTTGCCGCCACGATGCCCATTTCGTAGAGCAGGCCCATCGGCACCAGCAGGGCGATCATCGAGACCGCGTCGGGTGGGGTCACCAAGGCCGAAACGATGGCGGCCGCGACCCAGAAATAGCGGCGATAGGACCGCAGCTGCTCCAGGGTCACGATGTCCAGGCGCGCCAGGATGATGACGGCGATGGGGACCTCAAAGGCCACGCCAAACGCCAGGAACATCGTCATCACGAAGTCCAGGTAGGCCTCGATGTCGGGACTGACGGCCACCGACTGCGGTGCCATTGACTGGATGGCCGGGAAGGCCTGGCCAAAGACAAAGAAGTAGCAGAACGCGACCCCGGTGTAGAACAGCACCGTGCTGGTCACCACCAGCGGATAGACCAGCCGTTGCTCGTGCTGGTACAGACCGGGGGCGACAAACGCCCACACCTGGTAGAGCACCCAGGGCAGTGCCACCCCGAGGCCCGCCAGCGCCGTGACCTTGATGGGGATGAGAAAGGGTGAAACCACCCCCACGGCGATCATCTTGGAGCCTTGTGGCAGGGCCGCCACCAAGGGCTGCGCCAGCAGGTCGTACATCGCCGACGGGCCGGGGTACAGCGCGAGGATCAGGAACACGGCGGCCACGCCATACACGGCCTTGAGCAGCCGGTCGCGCAACTCGATCAGGTGACTGACAAACGGCTGTTCGGCGCCGTCCTGCGGGTTGGCGTGGGGGTCGGGGGATGTGCTCACGAAAACCTTGCGCAACAGAGCGGCAGTGGAGGGGTCAGCGGCGCAGGCCGCGCGGGCGGAATCGAGCCACGCGAGCGGCCCCGGACTGCACGTGGCGGCGCACCCCCTGCTGCTGCTTGAACCACATCGGTGTGTGGCCGCGCTTGAGGCGCCAGTTCTTGCGCACCGCGGGCGGCGGGGTGTCGATCGTCGGGGTGTTCCACCATTCCGAGTCGGGGGTGGACGAGGCGGGTGGGGCGTCTGCGCCGGCCGACAGCGCGGAGTTGACGTCCTGCGTGGCCTGGTCCAGGCCGGTCTGCACCGTTTGGTGCACGTCCCGGGCCGCGGTCTCGAACTCGCGCTTGACCTTCTGGATCTCCTCGATGTCCATCGTGCGGTTGACCTCGGCCTTCACGTCGGCCACGTAGCGCTGGGCCCGCCCGACCAGGGTGCCGAGGGTTCGGGCCACGCGAGGCAGCCGTTCAGGGCCGAGCACCACCAGGGCGATGCCGCCGATGAGCATGATCTTCGAGACGCCGATGTCGAACATGGTGCGCAATCACGACCGGGCAGACCCAGTCACCGGTCGCAGATGCGACCGGCTGGGGTCGGGCCGGGCAGGGGTCAGGACTTGGTCTTGGCTTCGACGTCGATGGTTTCGCCGCTGGTCCGCTTCTCAGCGGTGACCTGCGCCGCAGGGGCGGCCGCATCGGCCTTCTTGCTGTCGTCGGCCATGCCGTCCTTGAAGCCCTTGACCGCTCCGCCCAGGTCGGAGCCGATGTTCTTGAGCTTCTTCGTGCCAAAAATCAGCACGATGATGACCAGCAAGATGATGAGGTGGGTGGTGGAAAAGCCCATGACTTCACTCCGGTGCCGCAGGGTGCGGCGGGTAAGAAATTGATTCTAGGTCAGGCGTGCTTCCAGGGCCTGGGGCCCCCCAGCACATGCAGGTGCAGGTGGTCGACTTCCTGGCCGCCGTCGCGACCGGTGTTGACCACCACTTTGAATCCATTCAGGGCGCCTTGTTCCGCGGCGATCTTCGGGGCGAGCGCCAGCAGTCGACCCAGCAGGGCCTCGTGCGACGTTTCGGTGTGGGAGAGGCTGGCCACATGGACCTTGGGAATGATCAGCAGGTGCACCGGCGCGGCGGGATGGATGTCCTTGAAGGCCAGGACCTCGTCGTCTTCGTAGACCTTGTTCGATGGAATCTGGCCGGCGACGATCTTGCAGAAGATGCAGTTCGGATCGGTGCTCACTTCGTGTTCTCCGGGGCGTGGGGCTGGTTTTCCGGCCGGGCGGCGAACTCGGCCAGGCCCGACAGGCCTTCGCGGCGTTGCAGTTCACGCAGCACGTCATTCGGGTGCAGGCCGACGTGGTTGAGCAGCACCAGCGTGTGGAACCACAGGTCGGCGGTCTCGTAAATGATCTTGTCGCGCTCCCCGTCCTTGGTGGCCATGACCAGCTCGGTGGCTTCCTCGCCCACCTTTTTCAGGATGGCATCGGTGCCTTTGTGGAACAGCTTGGCCACGTAGCTCCGGGTGGGGTCGCCCCCTCGGCGAGAGGCGATCACGTCGGCCAGGGCCGAGAGCGTGTCGGCGGGGGCGGAGGCAGAGTCACTCATGTCGTCAGGGGATCGGGAGTCCATGGAGCAAGGAGGGGCCCGGCCCAGGGCCGGTGCGATCAAGGGACGCGGTGTCAGCGGTAGATTTGGCCTGGATCCTTGAGGACCGGGTCGATCGGCTGCCATTCGCCGTTTTTCAGCACGGAATAGAAGCAGGAGTGGCGACCGGTGTGGCAGGCGATGCCGGGCTCGTGGCCGAGTTGGGTCACCTTCAGCAGCACGACGTCCTGGTCGCAGTCCAGACGGATCTCGTGCACCTGCTGCACATGCCCGGACTCTTCGCCCTTGTGCCAGAGCCGGTTGCGGGAGCGGCTGAAATACACCGCCCGACCCAGCTCCGCAGTGAGGCGCAACGCCTCGCGGTTCATCCAAGCGAACATCAGCACATCGTTGCTGCCCGCTTCCTGGGCGATCACGGGCACCAGCCCGTCGCCTGTCCATGCAATCTGATCCAGCCAATCCATGGGCGGCAGTGTAACCAGCGGGGACGACGATGCCGCGACAATGACCGCATGAACACCTCCGCCAACTCCGCGCCACCTTCACCTGTGCTCATCACATCCGGGGATGTCACGGGGATCGGGCCGGAAATCATCGTGCGTCTGTTTGCCGAGGCGCAGACATCGGACCTGCAGGGCCGGCCTGACCTACGGGGTGTGGTGGTGCTGGGCGACCTGCCGGTCCTGCGCCGGGCCGCCCAGCTGGTGCGGCAGCGGCCCGACGTGCCCGCCGTGGTGCTGGCCCGCATCGAGGCCGTCGAGGACGTCTGGGATGTGCCTGCGGGGGTGTTGCCCGTTCTGGACACGGGGCGGGGGCCCGTCGGCCTGGGGTCTTTGCCCTGGGGGCGTGTCGATGCGCGGGCCGGGCAGGCGGCGGCAGCGTGGCTGCGCGAAGCCGTTGAGCTGGCGATGGCCGGGCGGGCGGTGGCCATCGTCACCGCGCCGTTGCACAAGGAGGCGCTGTCTGCGGCGGGCGAGTCCTACCCGGGGCACACCGAAATGCTGGCCGCCGAGAGTGGGCGCCACGGGCAGCCGGCGGACGTGCGCATGATGCTGGCCAACGATGAGTTGAAGACGGTGTTGGTCACGGTGCACTGTTCGCTGCGCGAAGCCATCGATCGCGTGACCTTCGACGCGGTCCTGTCGACCTTGCGCATCACCCACCAAAGTGCCCGCATGTGGGGACTGGAGCGGCCCCGCCTGGCCGTTGCGGGCCTGAATCCCCATGCCGGGGAGGGGGGGCTGTTCGGACGGGAGGAAGTGGACATCATCGCTCCGGCCGTGGCCGCTGCGCGGTCCGAGGGCATTGACGCGCTCGGGCCGTTTGCTCCCGATACGGTCTTCATGCGGGCCCGTCGTGGCGAGTTCGACGTGGTGGTGGCGCAGTACCACGACCAGGGGCTCATTCCCGTGAAGTACCTGGGCGTCGAGCACGGCGTGAACGTGACCTTGGGACTGCCCTTCGTGCGCACCAGCCCGGACCACGGCACGGCCTTCGAGATCGCGGGTCAAGGGGTGGCCGACGCCTCCAGCCTGAGGGCCGCGCTGTCCTTGGCACGTCGGCTGGTGGCCGGGAGAGGGTGAACGAGGCGCGTCCGGCGCCTGGGGGTCAGCGCATGGTCAGGTCGAGTGCGATCCCCGCGAACACGGTGAAGCCGATCCAGTGGTTCTCCCGGAACGCGCGGAAACATCCTTCGCGGGTGCGGGTGCGGATCAGGCGGTGGTGCCAGACGACCTGTGCAAACGCCGCAAGTAGACCGATCGCACAGGGGATGCCCAGTCCGGCCCGCAGCCCGGCCAGGCCCCACAGGCCCAGAAACAGGCCGTAGAACCCCATGATGGCGGGCACGTCGTAGGCCCCCAGCGTGATGGCGCTGGTTTTCATGCCGATCTGGAGGTCGTCGTCGCGGTCGACCATTGCGTACTCGGTGTCATAGGCCAGCACCCAGAACAGGTTGCCGATCCACAGCAGGGCCGTGTCCACGGGAGGCACCGTGCCTTGCACGGCGAGGAAGGCCATCGGGATGCCGAAGCTGAACGCCACGCCCAGGACCGCCTGGGGCATGGACACAAACCGTTTGGCAAAGGGGTAGGCGATGGTCACGGCCAGCGCTCCGAAGGACCAGGCGATGGTCGGGGCATTGGTCGTGAGCACCAGGCCGAAAGCCAGCACGGCCAGGACACCGCCGACGCCCAGCGCTTCCTGGGCCGAAAGACGTCCGGAGGTGACGGGGCGGTGCGCCGTGCGCTTGACGTGGCGGTCGAAGTCGCGGTCGGCCACGTCGTTGACGCAGCAGCCGGCACTGCGCATCAGGATCGTGCCCAGGGTGAACACGGTCAGCAGGTGCAGGCCCGGAAACCCGCCGGCCGCCAGCCACAGGGCCGACAGGGTCGGCCACAGCAACAACAGCCAGCCCGCAGGGCGGTTCCAGCGGATCAGGTCCAGGTAAAGCGACAAGCGCGAGGTCGGGTCGGCGGACAAGGTGGCCATGTCCGGATTATCCGCAAGGCGCCCATCCCCGGGCGGCCCCGTCTTCAGTGCATGCCCGCCGTGGCATGGTTTTGCAGATCCATCTGCGCGCTCAGTTCCATGATCTGGGTGTTGCCCAACTGGAAGCCCCGCGGCAGGACCGGGCGTCGGCGGCCCTGGAAGTCCATGACAAACGGCATGACCTGTTCCTCAGGCATCGGGCGGGCCACGAAGTAGCCTTGCACCAGATCGCAGCCCTCGGCCTCCAGCACCCCCACCTGGGCCGGCTCCTCCACCCCCTCGGCCACCGTGTTCATGCGCAGGGCCTTGGCCAGGGCCAGGATGTTGCGCACGATGGCGCGGGCGTCGCGGCTGGTGAGCAGTTCGCGCACGAAGGCGCGGTCGATCTTGAGCGTGTCGAAGGGGAAGCGGCGCAGGTAGGCCAGCGACGAGTAGCCGGTGCCGAAGTCGTCCAGCGCGATCTGCACCCCGAGCTTGCGCAGCGCGTGCAGCCGATCCACCGTGCCGCGGGTTTCGTTGATGAAGACCGACTCGGTGATTTCCAGCTCCAGCCGGCGCGGCGCCAAGCCACTCATCTGGAGCGCCCGGGCCACGGTGGCCGGCAACTGCTCGGTCATGACCTGCAGCGGGGAGATGTTGACCGCCACGTGCAGGTGAGGTGGCCAGGTGGCGGCCACCTGGCAGGCGCGGTCCATGGCCCAGGCGCCCATCTGCAGGATCAGGCCCCCCTCCTCGGCCACCGCGATGAACTCCGTGGGCGGGATGTTGCCGTGCACCGGATGGTTCCAGCGCAACAGGGCCTCGAAGCCGGTGACTTCCCAGTTTTCCAGATCGACCTTGGGCTGGAAGTGCAGGCTGAGCTGATTGTTTTCCAGCGCGTGGCGCAGGTCGCGCTCCAGCACCAGCTTGCGCTTGACCTGATCGCCCATGCTCTGGACGAAGAATCGCATCGAGCCGGTGGCGTTGGCCTTGGCGTCGTACAGGGCCAGATCGGCGTTTTGCATCAGTTGGTCGACCGTCATGCCGTCTTGCGGGTAACGGGCGATGCCGATCGAGGTGCGCACCGGCACCATCGAGCCCAGGGCCTTGCAAGGCTCCACGAAGCTGTCGAGCACCTTCTGGGCCAGTTGCCGGATTTCGCCTTCTTCGGAGCACGAGCGCACCAGCACGGAAAACTCGTCACCGCCCAGGCGTGCGACCACGTCGTGCTTGCCCACCGCCGCGCGCAGGCGTTTGCCGACCTCGACCAGCAGGGCGTCGCCCACCGGATGGCCCAAGGTGTCATTGACCCCCTTGAAGTTGTCCAGATCCAGGCACAGCACGGCCCCGCGCGGGCCGTTGCGCTGGCAATGGCGCAGGGCCTCGTCCATCAGGAAGCGGAAGCGGGCGCGGTTGGTCAGGCTGGTCAGTGGGTCGAAGTTGGCCAGCCACGCCAGCTTCTTGTCGGCCACGCGGGCCTGCGTCACGTCCCGGGCCACGCCACGCCAACCCAGCGAGATGCCCCGGTCGTCCACCACGGGCTTGGCGGTGATCGACCACCAGCGATCGTTGCGCCCCACCCGCAGCGGCAGCAGCACGTCACGGAAGGGCTGGCCGTCGTTGAGGTGGTCGTGCAGCTTCTGGGAGGATTCGCGGTCGCTGTCCGAGAGGTCCTGCTGCATTTCTCCGAGCAGGGCCAGGAAGGAGCGGCCCTCGACCTGTTCGATGCGCTTGCCGAGGGCCTGGGCGAACTGATCGGTCACGCGGCACAGCCGGCCGGCGGCGTCGATTTCCCACAGCACATCGCTGCCGTGTTCTTCAAAGTCCCGCAGCAGCAGTCCGATGAGCTGGTTCTGGTGGTCGGCGCGCACTTCGGCGCTCACACGGGCCTGCAGGGTGCGACCGATGGCCGAGACGCTGGCGGCTGCAGCCGCACAGCACAGCACCCACTGCACCGGACCGAGGATCTGAACCGCCCCTTCGCCGGCGAGGAATCCGCTGATGGCCCCGAGACTGAGCGTGGTCATGAAGGCATACGCCGCCGAAGGCAGCGACGACAGTGTGACCGTCCCCACCAGCAGCATCACCGTGAAGGTGGCCGTGATGAGTCCGAAGTCCACGTGACTGACCCGGGCCAACAGCATGGCGGGCAGCGCGGACCACAGGGCACCGGTGACACCGGCCTCGAGGGTCACGATCTTCAGAATCCTGGCCGACACGCGGCTGGGCTGGGTGACCGACTTCCAGGTGCGCCACTGCTGCAGCATCCACAGGCACAGCATGACCATCGTGATGGTCCAGCCCAGCAGCAGGGCCTGGGGCAGGTGTCCCGGCAGGATGCCGGCGATCACCACCGAGTTCAGCAGCGTGGTGCTGGCCGCCAGTGGCACGCCCCGCAGGACGGCGGAGAACTGACGGGCCCGGGTGTGGCTGGCCAGGGATTCGTCCGAAGCCAGCACGGATTTCCGGCGATCGACCTGCCGACGCTCGCTCGCCCGCCGGGCGCTGGCGCTCCGGCCCTCCGGTTCCGGCACCGCCGGTTCACCGCTGCGCCCGGTTCGAGGCGCGGTTCCCCTCGAAGGGGCCGCCAACTTGCCCGGGGCGGTGGAGCGTCCTGGGGTTGGTGGACGGCTGACGGCAGGAGGGGTTTTTTTGGGTATGGGCATGGCTGCGACAAGCTCTCATCGCGCAAAAGCGCGTCGGCTTGAGGACTTTCGGCAGTCGCCACGGGGGCTTGAGCCCCAACCCGGAAATGTGTGCCGTGTGCCCGTCAGGCGGTGAGTCTGTGCACCCCGGCCAGATCGCAGGCGTAGATGGCGTTGCGCAGCGCCGCGATCGCCTCGTAGCGTGTGAAGCTGCGCCGCCAGGCGAGCACCACCCGACGGGTGGGCACCGGCTTGGAAAACGGGAGGTATCGCACGAGTCCGTCCGGATCCTCCCGCAGGGCACGAGGCACCGACAGCAGGGGCACGACGGTGATGCCCATGCCGGCGGCGACCATGTGCCGGATGGTTTCGAGCGAAGAGCCTTCGAAACTCTTGCGGATGCCCTCGGCGTCGCTGGCGAAGCGGGCGAACTCGGGGCACACCTCCAGGACGTGGTCCCGGAAGCAGTGGCCCGTGCCCAGCAGCAGCATGGTCTCCTGCTTGAGTTCGGTCGACGAGATCTCCTGTCGGTCGGACAGGGGATGCTGTCGGGGCACGGCCACCATGAACGGTTCGTCGTACAGCGGCGCCAGGGCCAGGCCGGTGTCGGGGAACGGTTCGGCGAGGATCGCGCAGTCGAGTTCACCCGTGCGCAGCATTTCCAGCAGCCGCACGGTGAAGTTCTCCTGCAGCATCAGCGGCATCTGCGGGACCTGGGCGATGGTGTGTCGCACCAGTTCGGGCAGCAGGTAGGGGCCGATCGTGTAGATCACGCCCAGGCGCAACGGGCCAGCCAGCGGGTCCTTGCCCCGCTTGGCGATTTCCTTGATGGACGCGGCGTTCTCCAACGTGACCAGGGCCTGCCGGACGATCTCGTCGCCCAGGGGGGTGACGCTCACCTCGTTGCCTCCCCGCTCGAAGAGCTTGACCTCCAGTTCTTCTTCCAGCTTCTTGATGGCCACCGACAGCGTGGGCTGGGACACGAAACAGGCCTCGGCCGCGCGGCCGAAATGGCGTTCACGGGCCACGGCGACGATGTAGCGGAGTTCGGTCAGGGTCATGGTTCAGTCGCGCTGGAGGGCGGTCGGGGTCGTCAGGGGGAAGGGCGTGGTACGCGCACGGTCCGGCCCCGTCGGGCGGGTCAAGTGCAGCGCAATCGTGCAGACTGCGCGACTGGCACGGGCTTTTCCGGGGTTTCGAAAGCAGGGGCTGGTTGATACTGGCACTTCCCCAGATTAGCACTGCAGACCGGCTCCGTCCCTCCGATGCTCAAGCGAATTCGCACCGACCAGTTGCGACTCGGCATGTTCCTCCATGAACTGTGCGGTTCGTGGATGGATCACCCGTTCTGGCGCTCCAAGTTTGTCCTCAAGGACCCGCAGGACCTGCGCCGCTTGCTGGAATGCGGCATTCCGGAGGTCTGGATTGACACCGCCCGGGGACTGGATGTCGAAGGGGGGCTGACGCAGGAGGAGGTGGCCGAACAGGTCGAGCGCGAGCTGGTCGAGGCCGTGGCCGCGCCCTTGCCCGAGCTCAAGGTCACGCCCCAGGAAGAGTATCGCCGTGCCGCCCAGCTGTGCCAGCAGGCCAAGCAGAAGGTGCAGAGCCTGTTCTCCGAGGCTCGCATGGGGCAGGCCATCCACATGGATGGCTGTGTGTCGGTCGTCGACGACATCATTGGATCGGTGTCCCGAAACCAGGGCGCGCTGGCCAGTCTGGTGCGGCTGAAATCGGCCGACGAGTACACCTATCTGCATTCCGTCGCGGTGTGCACGCTGATGGTGGCCCTGGGGCGCACGTTGGGCCTGCCGTCCGAAGAAATTCGCATGCTCGGGTTGGCCGGGTTGCTTCACGACATGGGCAAAGCGCAGATTCCGCTGCAGGTGCTCAACAAGCCAGGCAAGCTCACCGACGAAGAGTTTGACCTGATGAAGAAGCATCCCGAGCTTGGACACCAGATCCTGGCGGCGGAAGGCAGCGTGCCAGGCATCGCGCTGGACGTGTGCCTGCATCATCACGAGCGCATCGACGGCACCGGCTATCCCAACCGGCTGTCGTCCGATCGGATCAGCCTGCACGCCAAGATGGGGGCGGTGTGTGACGTCTATGACGCGATCACCTCCGCGCGGCCCTACAAGTCCGCCTGGGATCCGGGCGAAGCCGTGCGCCAGATGGCGCAGTGGAAGGGGCATTTCGATCCGATGATCTTCCAGGCCTTCGTCAAGACGGTGGGCATCTACCCGTTGGGCACGTTGGTGCGCCTGCAGTCTGGCCGTCTGGGTGTGGTGGTGGACCAGAACGACGAGTCGCTGGTCACGCCCAAGGTGAAGGTGTTTTTCTCGACCAAATCCATGATGCGCACCCCGGTGAGCATCGTGGACCTGTCGGGCGGCCGCAGCCAGGACCGCATCGTCGGCGTGGAGCAGCCGGAACAATGGAAATTCAAGGACCTCAACGAGCTTTGGCTCCAGGACGCGACGGGACCGGTCCGGGTTTGACATCCGGCACGGCAGACCGCGGGTCGGCTCGGTACAGTCGGGGGCATCCATTTGCTTGCCCGAGGAGCCCGTGATGCTGGAATACACCTTGCCTGACATGACCTGCGGCCACTGCGTGGCCACGGTCAAGAAGACCCTGGAGACCTTGGATCCGACGGGGCGTGTCGAGATCGACCTGCCGACCCACCGCGTGCGCTTCGAGACCGCGTTGAGCGATGCCGTGGTCCGTGCGGCGTTGGACGATGAGGGCTACCCTCCTGCCGCCTGACGCAGCCTGTCTGGCGATCCGGAACACCGCTGGAATGGCGGTGCTTATCTCGCTCAAGTCCTGACCATGGGCCGGAAAAATGGTGACCCTGCTCACCCGCTTCCGCGTTCATGGCCGATCAGGACAAACAGTTAGCCCCGACCCCACACCGGCTTCGCAAGGCACGCGAAGACGGTCAGGTGGCGCGCTCGCGGGATCTGGCGCATTTTGCCGTTGTGGGGGCGGCCCTGGGCGTGATCGTGGCGGCGGCTCCTTCGGTGTCGGCTTGGCTGCGTGACCACCTGCGTGCCGGGCTGCGCTTTGACGTGCGCACCGTGGCCAATCCGGACGCGATGGCGGACCGACTGTCCGCCCTGGTCTTGCCGGCCTTGGGCATCGGGGTGGTGTTGGCGGTGATCACGGCGGTGGTGTCGGTGGCGGCGGCTGTGCTTTCGGGCGGATGGCTGTTCACGCTCAAGCCTGTGGCCCCCAAGTTCTCCAAGCTCAACCCCCTGACGGGGTTGATGAACATCGTCTCCAAGGCGCAGATGGGCAACATGCTCAAGGCCTGCCTGATTGCGCTGGTCCTGGGGCTGGTGGGGGGCTCCTACCTCTGGATGCACCTGGACGACTTCGTGATGACCCAGGCAATGCCTTTGCCGGCCGCCTTCGATGCGGCGCTGGGGCGCATTTCCTCCGGTCTTTGGCTGCTGGTGCTGGTGCTGGCGGCGGCCGCACTCATCGATGTGCCGCTGCAGCGCTTCCTGTTGCATTCGCGCCTGAAGATGAGTCATCAGGAGGTGAAGGAAGAATTCAAGCAGCAAGAAGGTAATCAGGAAGTCAAGGGACGCATCAAGGCGAAGATGCGCGAGGCCTCGCGTCGACGCATGCTTGCGGCCGTTCCCAAGGCCGATCTGGTGGTGATGAACCCGACCCACTACGCCGTGGCACTCAAGTACGAAGAGGGCACGATGTCCGCTCCGCGCATCGTGGCCAAGGGGGCCGATCTGCTGGCGCTGAAGATCCGCGACATCGCCAAGGAAGCCAAGGTGCCGGTGCTGCAGGCGCCCCCCTTGGCCCGGGCACTGTATGCGCATGGTGAACTGGATCGCGAGATCCCGTTTGCGTTGTTCACGGCGGTGGCGCAGGTGCTGGCGCACGTGTTCCAGCTGCGCGAGGCCCTTGCCGGTCGCGCGCGCTGGCCGGCTGATCTCCAGCCGGTGGCGATCCCGCCGGAGCTGGATCCGCACCATGTGGCGCCGTCGGGGGCGTGAGCCTGGGGGAGCGGGGTGCTCTTTCCGGTTCAGGGGTCTGCCGAGGCGGTCAATCCCCGGAAGAGCGTCAGCAGTGATTCGGCCTCCAATTGCTGGGCCTCCTCATCCGATTTGGCGATGGCCTGCGCCCAGCGCTGAGCCAGCGCCGTCTCACCGACAGGGGTCAGTCCGCAGCCGAACGCTTGCCACGATCCGGGGGGAAGAGTGTCCAGATTGGCCCCTGGATATCGATGTGCGAGGCGAAAGTCTCCTGCTTGATCCTGGGCTCTGGCCACGGGCGGGTAGGCTGGGGTACCGCAGGCGCTGTGTGTGGCAATCAGCCAGCGGCGCACGGGAATCTGGCTGCTGACGTGTTTCATCAGCGAGAACAGGTGGCCAAAGTAGGTCTGGCGGTGAATGCCCCGATCCCGGGCGCCGTGTTGCCAGATCGCATAGTCGTAGCGAACGCCCGTGGCCACGGCGTGTTCAATCAGTCCCTGAAGGCGGACCCCCATGGGTTTGGAGGGTTGCCAGTCGGAGACCGATGAGGATCGGGCGATGAGAGGGGTGAATTGGACGGGCGTCTTGCCTCTGGGCGTGTGCAGGTTGGGGATCTGGTGCCAGAACGCATCCAGTTCGCAAACGCCGGATGTCGATCGAAGCGGCGGTCTCGCCGGCTGGGTGCAGGTGGCTGAAACGGAGTCGCCGAGCACCAGGACATGCAAGTCCTGCGCATCTGCACCCGCGTGGGTCGCCGCCAGTCCGGTGAGCAACCACAGGGCTTTGGTGTGATCAGCAACCCACGACATATCGACTTCCCGATTTGGCCGTGCGGCGAATGACCTCTACGACCAGGATGGACAGGCCCAGGACAAAAATGAACTCGATCGCAGGAGTCCAGCGAGCGTCGTCCATCCGGGCAAAGCGCTCAAAATACGAGTACGCCACTTCGGCAAATCCGTGTACGAAGAAGATGCCGAAGCTGATCTTGGCCAAGTAGGCCAGTGCCGGCACAGGGTGACCGAGCCATCGACTGAACCCCACGAAACTGGTCACCAGCAATCCCAGCTTGCCTAACTCGACCGGGTTGGCCCGTCCCCATGCACCTTGAAAGGTTGCGGGCCAGAGGCTGGGGTCGTGCAGGGAAAAACCGAAGAAAAAGACCAGCAACCCCCCCGACATCCAGATCCATCCTTGAGCGCTTTTGCAGAGGTCTTGAAGTCGAGCGGCGTGCTTCCCACACACGACTCCCAGCATGTAAAAACCTGCGAAATGGATGGCGGACAGCACGGGGTTGAGGTTGAAGGCTGGGCGCCCTGAGCACAGCGACACGTACAGGAGGACTGCTGTTAAGGCCACTGCGCCACGTTGGTCGGCCAGTTTCATGATGATCGGGCTGGCCAAGAAGAACAGCGAGATCATGGGGATGAACCACAGCGGTACCACCAGTTCCCCACCCACGAACACCGACCACAGGGCGTAGTCTGCGGTCGACATGTCGTGAATTGCCGGGCGAGACCTCAGGATGCCCAGGACCACGCACAGGGCCATGAATACCAGATAGGGAGACCAGACCGACTTGAACTTCTTGTGAAGGTAGGTTGCGTAGTTGAAGCGACCGTGCTCCGTCCGGTAGAACAGGTAACCCGATAGGAAGACAAACCAGGTCGTGGCTCCTGCCACCAAAAACCCGATGGCGTTGTGGCTTGTGTCCACAAGGTGGAGTGTGGACATGTGGGTCAGGACGACCAGAAGAATCGACACTCCGCGCAAGTTGTCGACATGGTGTTCATACCCGCGAGTCAGGGATCTCGGGGACGCGGAGGAGTGAAGAGAAGCGTTCAACACGCCGTGCAGTGGAGTTGGCGTCAGGTTCTGGGTGCGCATGAGGCGAGGGCAGTTCGTCGAGATCCTGAAGCGTCAATGTCAAGTCATTGCGACCGGAATTTCCAGTCTGTGAAGGGGGGGCGTCAGTTCTTTCAGTGCGGGAATCAGCCAATCGAACACCGGGGTGATCCCCTCTCTTATCCCCCTCAAGTTCCCGGGCCCGTCAAGAAAAATGCGGACATGTCTCCCCAGGGCGCTGCCACGCGCCCGGGGAGATGCCCTCAAGGCATCGCATGAACCCGCTGTTCCTCAAACTCCAGTCTCTCTTCGGCACGCACGGCACTGCACTTAAGGCCGTGGCCGCGCCGGTGTTCATCATCATCGTGCTGGCGATGATGGTGCTGCCGCTGCCCGGCTTTGCACTGGATATCTTCTTCACCATCAACATCGCCTCGGCGCTGATGGTGATGCTGGTGGCGGCGTACATGGTCAAGCCGCTGGATTTCGCCGCCTTTCCCTCGGTGCTGCTGTTGACCACGTTGTTGCGTCTGTCGCTGAACGTGGCGTCCAGCCGCGTGGTGCTGATGGAGGGGCACACGGGGCCTGGGGCGGCCGGCAAGGTCATCGAAGCTTTTGGCCACTTCCTGATCGGTGGCAACTTCGCCGTGGGTCTGATCGTGTTCGGCATCCTGGTGGTGATCAACTTCGTGGTGATCACCAAGGGCGCGGAGCGCATTGCCGAGGTGGGTGCTCGCTTCACCCTGGACGCCATGCCCGGCAAGCAGATGGCCATCGATGCGGACCTGAATGCCGGTCTGATCGACGAGGCCGGTGCCAAGAAGCGCCGGGCCGAGGTGCAGGACGAGGCCGAGTTCTTCGGCTCCATGGATGGTGCTTCGAAGTTCGTGCGCGGCGATGCCGTGGCGGGCCTGTTGATTCTGTTCATCAACATCGCCTCGGCGCTGATGGTGATGCTGGTGGCGGCGTACATGGTCAAGCCGCTGGATTTCGCCGCCTTTCCCTCGGTGCT
>JACCDS011134076.1_pt1 | contig 14795 bp, 11 predicted proteins | sample 7446441 | NCBI WGS metagenome assembly JACCDS01 (sample SAMN15323445, study PRJNA562643) | freshwater metagenome | isolation source: river surface water | place: USA:Blue River Watershed | collected 2017-08-17 | reverse complement strand
GTCGCGTCAGCTGGATCCGCTGGTCATCGGCGAAGAGCACTACAACACCGCCAGCGGCGTGCAGCCTGTGCTGCAACGCTACAAAGAATTGAAAGACATCATCGCGATTCTGGGTATGGACGAACTGGCCCCGGACGACAAACTCGCTGTTGCCCGTGCTCGTAAAATCCAGCGTTTCCTGTCGCAGCCGTTCCACGTGGCAGAAGTGTTTACCGGTTCGCCAGGTAAGTATGTGTCCCTCAAGGATACGATCAAGGGCTTCAAGATGATCGTTGAAGGTGAGCTGGATCATCTGCCAGAGCAGGCTTTCTACATGGTGGGTTCGATCGAAGAAGCCATCGAAAAAGCCAAGACGCTGCAGTAACCGGAAGTTCCATCCCCCCGCCGCACGTTGCCGTGCGGCGGATCAGGAGCAAATATGTCATTAAGAATCCATGTAGACGTTGTCAGCGCCGAAGAGATGATCTTCTCGGGTGAAGCTGATCACGTAGTGCTGCCGGGTGAGTCTGGTGAGCTGGGTATCTGGCCGCGCCACACGCCACTGCTGACTCGCATCCGTCCGGGTGCTGTTCGCATCAAGCTGCCGGAAGGTGGTGAAGAGTTCGTCTACGTTTCCGGCGGTATGCTGGAAGTGCAACCGACTCTGGTGACGGTGCTGGCTGATACGGCTATTCGCGCGCACGATCTAGACGAAGCTCGTGCCTTGGAAGCCAAGAAAGCTGCCGAGGAACTGCTCAAGAACCGTGATACCAGCATGGACTACGCCAAGGCCGAAGCAGAACTGGCCGACGCCATTGGTCAGCTGGCTGCGATCAAGAAATTGCGTAACAAGCACTAAGTTTCAGGCAGCAATGCCTCAAACGGAAAGGCCACCTTCGGGTGGCCTTTTTATTTACGTGAGCTTGTAGTTTTTATCCGGCACCATGAACGCCGGCAGCGGTTGTATACCGTTCATTTCCATCTGGTTGATTTCGATCGTCGTGCACATGGCATCCAAAGCGAGATCATTCGGTGCTGTGCCAAAGGGTTCTTCAATCTCTTCCGCGACATATTCCAGCGAGAGAAATGTGTACGAAATGAACACGGATATCATGGGTGTCAGATAGCGTAAGTCATCCACGAAAGCAAATGGCAGGATGGTGCAGAACAGGTACACGGTTCTACGCAAAATCAATCCGTAGGCGTAGGGGATCGGGGTATTCGAAATGCGCTCACAGGCGCCTTGAATGTGTGCCATTTCGTTCAGATTCTTATCAATATCAGCGTACAGAATGTCTGTGATCTGTCCCGCGCGGTACTTCTGGCCTAACCATTCGCCAAGCAGGAGCAATATCCGGTTAGTACGTAGCGAGCTATCAAGCACTTCCGACAAATAGGGTTCGGGAAGTAGGCGCTCAAGATCATTCCTTGAGTCCGTGCCGCGTAGCTGATGATTGAGTGACCAACTGAAGGCGATTAGAAACTGCGCAACTAAACGACCGTCAGCATTGTCGTTCAAAATGCTTCTGACCTGGCGTGAAATAGAACGTGTAACAATCAGCAGCATCCCCCATAGGCAGCGCGCTTCATTGAAGCGCGCATAGCTCGTATTCGTCCGGAACCCCAGAAAGATGGCAATGGCAATACCCACGAGACTAAATGGTGCCGTTGTCAGGTGCAACCCCAGACTGTCGTAGTACGGAAGAAGAATAACGGCGCTGATTGAAACGAGCAGGTTAAGGCTTAGCCGAGAGACAATATTGGGGAGTACAGAGCCCCGCCAGTTGAACAAAGAAAGGAACCAGTGTTGTGGCGGTCTGACAATCACAATTGGTTCCTCGTCGCTTAAAGTAGCACGCGCTCTATGCTGCCGGTGTTGGCTCGATTCACATAATCCGCCATCCAGTTTTCACCGAGAATATTTTTAGCAAGTTCAACTACGATGTAGTCTGCGTCCGTGTCTGCATCATCACGGAAGCGCGATAGACCCTGCAGGCAGGATGGGCACGACGTCAGTATCTTAACCTGGCCGCTAAAGCCATCGGCGCGAAGAGTATCCGCCCCCTTCTCGATTTCTTCCTGTTTGCGGAAGCGCACCTGGGTTGAGATATCCGGACGCGTGACTGCCAGTGTGCCAGATTCTCCGCAACAGCGATCATTGAGCGGTACGCTGGTGCCCATGAGCTCACTCGTAACCTTGAGCGGTGCATAGGTTTTCATCGGTGTGTGACAAGGATCATGGTACATGTAGCGTGTACCCTCAACGCCATCCAGCTTCACGCCCTTCTCCATCAGGTACTCGTGGATATCTAGCAAGCGACAGCCCGGGAAGATACGTTCGAACTCGTATTTCTGGAGTTGATCCATACAGGTGCCACACGAGACGATAACGGTCTTGATGTCTAGGTAGTTTAGCGTGTTGGCAACACGGTGAAAGAGGACGCGGTTATCGGTGGTGATGCGTTGCCCCTTGTCTTCATGGCCGCCCGAAGTTTGCGGGTAACCGCAACACAGGTAGCCGGGTGGCAGAACCGTGGTGGCACCCACTTCGTAGAGCATGGCCTGCGTTGCTAGACCCACCTGAGAGAACAAGCGCTCTGAACCACAACCCGGGAAGTAGAAGACGGCTTCCGATTCCTCGGCGCTGAGCTTCGGATTGCGAATCACCGGGATTACCTTGTCGTCTTCGATATCCAACAGCGCACGTGCCGAACGTTTAGGCAAGTTGCCGGGCATCGGCTTATTGATGAAGTTGATAATCTGCGTACGCACTGGTGGCTTGTGCACGGTTGCCGGTGGGTGTGCGACCTGATCTTGTATCAGGTGCAATGATTTGCCGAGCTTGTAGAGCTTATTCTGAGCGGCATAACCAAAACGGATCATCACCTCGCGGATGCCCTTGATGAACATCGGGTCTTTGATGGTGAGGAAGGCCATGGCCGCGGCCGTGCCCGGATTGAACTTCTGTTTGCCCTGCTTGCGCAGCAGGTTACGCATGGCGATGGTGACATCGCCGAAGTCGATATCGACCGGGCAAGGCTTCTCGCAACGATGGCAGACGGTGCAATGCGCTGCCACGTCATCGAATTCGGCCCAGTGCGCCAGCGACACACCACGACGGGTCTGCTCTTCGTACAGGAAGGCTTCGATGAGTAGCGAGGTGCCCAGGATCTTGTTGCGTGGTGAATAGAGCAAGTTGGCGCGCGGCACGTGTGTCGAGCACACGGGTTTGCACTTGCCGCAGCGCAAACAGTCTTTCACCATCGCCGAGATTTCGCCGATGCCCGATTGCTCCATCACGATCGATTCGCTACCGATCAGGTTGTAGCTGGGCGTGTACGCCATATCCAGATTGCCACCGCGCATCAGCTTGCCGCGGTTGAAGTGGCCTTCCGGATCCACCTTTTCCTTGTAAGCCCAGAACGCGGCCATCTCGTCGTCTTGCAGATAGTCAATCTTGGTAATGCCAATACCGTGCTCACCAGAGATCACGCCGTCCAGCGAGCGGGCCAAGACCATGATGCGATCGACCGCCGCATTAGCAGTTTGCAGCATCTGGTAGTTATCCGAATTGACCGGCAGGTTGGTGTGCACGTTGCCATCGCCGGCGTGCATATGCAGCGCAACGAAGACACGGCCGCGGAGCACTTCTTTGTGGATAGCGTTGATACGATCCAGAATCGGGCGATACACGTTGCCGTCGAAGATGCTTTCCAGCGCTGGCTTCAGTGCCTGTTTCCACGAGACGCGGACGCTGTAATCCTGCAGGCGGTGGAACAGTACCGGGTTGGCGGCCTTGTTTTCCAGCGGACCAGCCACCACGCCCAGGGAGGCGAACGAGGCTTCGGCTTCGCCGAGCGGTGTATCCAGGTGGTCAAGCAGCCACTGCCAGCGCGTGCGTACTTGTGCTACGGCGTCAAGTGCCTGTTGCGCGCGGTCGCCAATGAGGACGTCCTTGCCCACGTTGGCATCGCCTGCATCTAGCGTGAGGTTGCCGCTCAGGTAATTGCTGAGCGCATCGCACAGTGCCAGCTTGTTGGCGATAGAGAGTTCGATGTTGATGCGTTCGATACCGTCGCAGTAATCACCCATGCGCGGCAGCGGAATTACCACGTCTTCATTCAGCTTGAAAGCATTGGTGTGCTTCGAGATCGCCGCGGTACGCGAACGATCGAGCCAGAAGTTCTTGCGTTGTTCCGGGCTAACGGCAATGAAGCCTTCGGCAGCGCGCAGGTTGCACATGCGGACAACTTCGGAAGCGGCCTGCATGACAGACTGTTCGTCGTCGCCCACCAGGTCACCAATCAGCACCATCTTCGGGCGCCCGTGGCGCTTGGCCTTGGTGGCGTAGCCCACAGCCTTGAGGTAGCGCTCATCCAGATGTTCCAGACCGGCCAGCAGTACGCCTAGGTTGCGGCCACCGCCGTTGGGTTTGAAGTAGTCCGTAATTTCGACAATGGCCGGCACGGCTTCGCGGACCTGGCCGAAGAACTCCAGACACACCGTACGCGTATGCGCCGGCATTTTGTGCAGAACCCAGCGTGCGGCGACGATGATGCCGTCGGTGCCCTCTTTCTGGACACCCGGTACGCCTCCGAGGAATTTGTCGGTGACGTCCTTGCCTAGGCCAATCTTGCGGCAGGCAGCCCCCGCCATGCTGAGGACCTCTTCACTCAGCAGCTTCTTGCCGTGCACATCAAAACGCTTGAGGCGGAAACGCACGGTTTCCTGTTCGTGAATTTTGCCCAGGTTGTGGTCGAGACGTTCGACTTCCAGCCAGTTGCCATCGGGTGTGACCATTTTCCACCAGGCCAGATTGTCGAGCGCGGTGCCCCACAGCACAGCCTTTTTGCCACCGGCATTCATGGCGATGTTGCCGCCAATGCACGAGGCCTCGGCGGAGGTTGGGTCCACGGCAAAAACGAGTCCAGCCCGTTCTGCGGCTTCGGAGACACGCTTGGTAACCACGCCAGCGCCGGTGCGTACGGTGCCGACGGCATGGTCAACACCTGGCAGGTTCACAAATTCAACCGGTGCGATGTCGATCAGTTTCTCGGTATTGATCACCACCGAGTCGGCGGTGAGCGGCACGGCACCGCCGGTGTAACCGGTGCCGCCTCCACGCGGAATGATGGTGAGGCCGAGCTTGATGCAGTCACGCACCAGCGGACCGATTTCTTCTTCGGTGTCCGGGTAGAGCACCACGAACGGATATTCGACGCGCCAATCGGTGGCGTCAGTCACGTGTGACACACGGGCCAGGCCATCAAACGCAATGTTGTCTTTCCGCGTATGTTTCGAGAGCGTTCGCAGTACTTTGCGACGGCGCGCAGCCGTCGATTCGAGATGTTTGGCGAAGCGGTTGATGGCTTCAGAGGTTGCTTTGAGCAGCTGGGCTACCTTGTCGTTGCCGTCGCGCCGCTTTTCGATTTCTGCCACGCGATGGCGCAGTGCCGAAATCAGCGCCGTCTGGCGCTGCGGGTTTTGCAACAGATCGTCTTCCAGATACGGGTTGCGTTGCACGACCCAGATATCACCCAGTACTTCATACAGCATACGGGCCGAGCGGCCGGTGACACGTTCGCTGCGCAATGCATCCAGAATGGCCCAGTTTTCTTGGCCAAGCAGGCGTATCACGATCTCGCGATCAGAGTACGAAGTGTAGTTGTAGGGAATCTCGCGTAGACGTGCCGTCATGATCTGTGACCGTGCTTCCGGACAGGGAATAAGAGCTTGGTATTGTATCGCAACAGGCCTGCCTGATGGCGTTGCTTGAGGCCGGAAATACCTGATAAAACCGCGCCTTGCATGGGGTTTTGCCTCGGAAAAACAGACGCCACAGGCTTTAGCTGGCACCGGTATAATGGAAAACCGCGCCAGCCTTGTTTTTGGCGTGTTTTTAACCACGATTTCAATAGCCTGCCATGACTGCCAAGACTGATGCGCCCTTCCCGTTAACTGACTATCTGCGCCGCATTGAGGCGGCAGAGGTTTATGACGTGGCCATCGAGTCGCCACTGGACTATGCACCCAACTTATCGCGTCGTATTGGTAATGAGGTTTTCTTCAAGCGGGAAGACCAGCAGCCGGTGTTTTCATTCAAGCTGCGCGGTGCTTATAACAAGATGGCAAAACTACCGGCAGTTGCCCTGAAACGTGGCGTTGTTGCTGCCTCGGCGGGTAATCATGCCCAAGGTGTGGCGCTTTCCGCCCAGAAACTGGGGTGTCGTGCCGTGATCGTGATGCCAACCACTACGCCAGGCATAAAAGTGAACGCCGTGCGTTCCCGTGGGGGAGAGGTCGTTCTCTTCGGTGACTCTTTCGATGATGCTTACAATGAGGCGCGTCGTCTGGAGAACGAAGAGGGGCTGACCTTCGTTCACCCCTTTGATGATCCTGATGTCATCGCTGGTCAGGGTACCGTGGGTCTGGAGATTATGCGTCAGCATCCCAAGCCGATCGATGCCATTTTCTGTTGTGTTGGCGGCGGCGGTCTCATTGCCGGCGTCGCCGCGGCGGTTAAGCTCGTCCGGCCTGAGATTAAAGTGATTGGTGTAGAAGCCGTTGATGCAGATGCTATGACGCAGTCGCTGGCCGCCGGACATAGCGTGCGTCTGGATCAGGTGGGGCTGTTTGCCGATGGCGCTGCAGTCAAACAGGTGGGCAGCGAATGTTTCCGTATTGCCGAAACCTATGTGGACGAGATGATTCGTGTCGATAACGACGCCATCTGTGCCGCGATCAAAGACGTCTTCGAAGATACCCGTTCGGTGCTGGAGCCGGCAGGAGCGCTGGCCGTGGCGGGTATGAAAGCCTGGGCGGCGCAAAACAATGCGCAGGGTAAAACGCTGGTGGCAGTGGCCTCCGGTGCCAACATGAACTTTGATCGCCTGCGTTTTGTGGCGGAACGTGCCGAACTGGGTGAGCAGCGTGAGGCGATCCTGGCAGTGACCTTGCCCGAGAAGCCGGGTGCCTACCGCAGGTTTCTATCGTTACTCGGCAATCGCAGTATTACCGAATTCAACTACCGTTATAACGACCCCGGGGCTGCACACGTGTTTGTAGGGATACAAACCACGAAGCGTGCGGAAGTTGCTGCGCTCATCGAAAAGTTACAGGCAGAAGGCTATGCAGCGCTGGATCTGACCGATGACGAAATGGCCAAACTGCATGTGCGCTATATGGTCGGTGGCCACACGCCCAAAACAGCAGGTGCGCTCAACGAACTGATTTATCGCTTCGAGTTTCCGGAGCGCCCGGGCGCGCTGATGAAATTCCTGGAGAACATGAGTGCTGGCTGGAACATCAGCCTGTTCCGTTACCGTAACCATGGTGACGTTTTCGGTCGCGTCCTGGTGGGCTTCCAGGTGCCACCGGACGATATGGCTGCTTTTCAGGCGTTCCTGTCAGGCCTGGGATACCCCTATCGGGATGAACGGGACAATCCGGCCTACCGACTCTTTCTGGCCTGACCGCCGATCAACCAACCGCATAACACCGTATGCTTTCCCCCTTTGAAATCACGGTATATCTCCTGGCAGGCGCATTGGTGTTGCTGGGTTGGTCGGTATGCCGGGTGTTGCCTCGTATCCCGGGTTCCGGAGGTATACAGGGTGCGCGTTTCTGGTGGGCTTTGCTGCTGATGCTGGCCCTGGACCGGGTGCTGAATACAGCTTTCTTTACGGTTGAGAGCACGCTGTTTGATCAGCCCGATGCCATACTGGCTTTTGCGCAGGCGGTGCTGATGGCCGTGGTGACGAGTCTGCTGCTCAAGCAGCCGGTAGGATCAGACCCTGCTCCGTAACCCAGCCATCCAGCGGCACATCGTGCGCCTGTGGGTGGATATCTTCCAGCAGTTGCCCGGCATAGAGCACACCGATCGTTTTAATGCCGGGGAGTAACGGCAGGGTACGGTCGTAATAGCCACCACCATAGCCTAGGCGGTAACCTGAACGATCCAGCCCTAGGCAGGGAATAAAGATCTGTTTCGGAATCACACGCGTTGCCGGATCGGCCGGGGGTGCATAAATTCCCGCCTCATCCATGGTCAGACGGACGTGGGCTTGCCATAGGTAGAACTCCAGCGGTGCACAGGGTGTGACTACGCGCGGTAGGCAAACCTGTACGCCTGCGGCATACCACTCATGCATCAACGGCGAGATATCGGGCTCTTTGCTGATCGGGTAATAGAACGCAAACGGTGAGGGCGGCGGATGGAAATGGTTTTCCAATATGTCGCAGATACTGCGGCTGAATGCCGCGTGATCTTCAGGGATGACGTTACGGCGCCACGCTTTCATGCGCGTGCGCAGTGTACTGCGATAGAATTTTTCATCCGGCAGGTTCGACATAGACCGGACAGTAGCACATTGCACCTTTTTTTCACCGCACCTGTTTTTATATCGCGTCGTTTTCTATTCTCTGGTTTTCAAGATGCCCCTAGCCCGTTCAGTTGTTGCCGTGGTTGCACCGCTTTTCAAGTCAGCGCTGGGTGTTGGCTTGTTTGTGCTGGCTCCGCTGGTTGTCGCCCAGGATGCCGCGTATCTCAACGCCCGAGATGCTGTTAAAAACGGCCAGTTGAATAAAGTCGAGGCGCTCTATCCCCAGCTTAAACAGCACGAGCTGGTCCCATACGTGGAATCTTGGCTGCTTAAGCCGCAGTTGATGACAGACAGCCCCGACATTCGGGCATTTCTCAAGAAGTATGAGGGTGAGCGTCCGGCCGAATTGTTGCGAGCCGACTGGATTCGCACTCAGGCCAAACAGGGAAACTGGACGCTGGTGGCGCAACAGGGTGCTCTAATGCTGCAGCCGGAACCGGATGTGCAGTGTTACAGCCTGTTGCCCCGCGTTAATAATGGCGACAATGCGGCAAAAGAACAAGCGCGTACCCTGTGGGTGACCGGCGTAGATTCGCCCGATGCCTGCCAGGCATTGTTCGAGGCCATGTGGGTTAATGGAGAATTAAAAGCCAGCGATGGCTGGCTGCGCGCACGTCGCCAGGTCGCTATGAACAAATTGAATCTGGCGCGGCAAACGCTGGCCGTGATGCGCATCAACGCCAATGATGCCGCGGGCGGTTTAGATGCCGTGCTCAGCAAGCCAGTGATTTATCTCGAACGCGTGGGTACGCCGAATGACGACACCCAGAAAGAATTAATCACGCTGGCTCTGGTGCGTATGGCACGCAATGAGCCGACTAGCGCGGTGTCAGCCCTGAAACGCTATGGTGGCAATTTGGACAAGGCCCAGCAGGAATACGTCTGGGGCATCATCGGCTGGCAGCTGGGTATTCAGCAAAGCCCCGAAGCGCTGGATGCGGTGAAGAAAAGCGGGACGGTTATGTTGCCAGACGATGCCATGGCCTGGCGTGTGCGCGTGGCGCTTCGTGCGCAGGACTGGAGCCTAGTGCGCAAAGACATCGAAGCGATGCCCGAACCCATGATCAGTTCACCTGAATGGATTTACTGGTTGGGTCGCTCTTTCAAAGCGCAAGGGCGTGATAGCGCCGCCGAAGATCAGTTCAAGCGCATTGCCGGCCAGCCCAATTTTTATGGGGTGCTGGCGACAGAAGAGCTGGGTGGGCGCGCCAAGCTCCCCACTCAGGCGGCGCCGATCACCGCCGACGAGATTCGTGCGGTCGAGCGTCAACCCGGTATCCGCCGCGCGCTGGCCATGTACCGGCTGGATCTACGGCCGGAAGGGGTCAAAGAATGGAGCTGGGCGCTGCGCGGCATGAATGACCGTCAACTGCTGGCGGCCGCCGAAATTGCCCAGCGCAATCAGATCATTGACCGCTCGATTAGTGCCGCAGACCGCACAAAGGAAGAACATAACTATAAATTGCGCTTTCCAACGCCGCATGCCGAGAAGATTATGACGCATTCGGATCGTCAGAATCTGGATAAGGCCTGGGTCTATGGTCTGATGCGCCAGGAGAGCCGGTTTGTCACGAATGCCAAATCCAATGTGGGGGCTGCCGGACTGATGCAGGTGATGCCATCAACGGGTAAGTGGGTTGCCAACAAGATCGGCGTGAAACTGGGGCCGGGTGATCTGCACGACCCGGATACCAACGTCATGTTAGGTACGACCTACATGCGTCTGGTGCTGGAAAGCCTCGATAACCACCCGGTGCTGGCTTCGGCCGCCTATAACGCTGGCCCCGGCCGGGCACGTAAGTGGCGCGATGTCCGGCCGCTTGAGGGCGCGATCTATGCCGAAACCATTCCATTCTCCGAGACCCGGGACTACGTGAAGAAGGTCATGAGTAATGCGGTGTTCTACCAGACCGTCATGACGGGTAACGCGCCATCGCTTAAGGGGATGCTAGGTACCATCGGACCCCGCCCGGCCAAAGATTCCATGCCAGAACTGCCCTGAAATGGCATAAAATGGCGTTTTGCACGACTAATCACTGATCAGAGATCGACCAAGGAAGACACATGCTGAAGAACCAGAAAATTCTCCTCATTGGTGGCACCGGTTTTGTTGGCCGTCATCTGGCCCGTGTATTGGTTGAAGGCGGCGCACATGTCACGATTCCGACGCGTCGGTATGAAAAGAATCGTGATGTCACCATGTTGCCGTGCGTGACTCTGATTGAAGCAGATATCAATGATCCTGGTGTGCTGGAGCAACTGGCGACCGGTGCTGATGCCGTGATCAATCTGGTTGGTGTACTGCACAGTGATCCGGGCCTGCCCTACGGCAAACAATTTGCAGCTGCTCACGTCGAACTCCCGAAAAAGATCGTCGCCGCATGTCAGGCAACCAGCGTTAAGCGCCTGCTGCATATGAGCGCGCTACATGCGGGGCAGAAAGCACCCTCGGAATATCTACGTTCCAAGGCCGATGGTGAGGCCGTCATCACGGGTTCTGGTCTTATCACCACCATCTTCCGCCCGTCCGTTATTTTCGGCGCAAGAGATGCCTTCATTAACACCTTTGCCAAGCTTCTCCGCGCCTTCCCTATTATGCCGCTTGGCTGTGCATCTGCCCGATTTCAGCCCGTTGCGGTCGATGATGTCGCGCATGCCTTTGCCCAGGCGCTGACCAACCCCGCCATGGAAGGTCAGGCGTATGACCTGTGTGGCCCGAAGGTCTATACGCTCAAGGAAATTGTCGAATACACCGGTAACGTCATTGGCTATCCGCGCCGCGTCATTCCACTGTCGGAACATATGGCGTATTTCCAGGCAGCGCTGTTGTCGCTTCTGTCGAATCCACCGATGTCCGCGGATAACATCCGCTCGATGCAAATCGATAGCGTCTGCAGCTCCAACTGCCAGGTGCCGCCGGGCTGGAATCCGCAACCGTTGGAAGCTGTTGCGCCCCTGTATCTGCTCGATAGCGGTGATGCGGCTCAGTTTGCCGAATACCGCAGCCGCGCCGGTCGCTAAGTTTTACTCGAATCGCGCCACGGCTGAGGATAAGGTCGTGAAGATTTATATCGTTGGCGGTGCGGTTCGTGACCGTTTGCTGGGCCTGACGCCCGGTGACCGTGATTATGTGGTTGTCGGGGCCTCACCCGAGCAGATGATTGCTGCTGGTTACAAGCCGGTCGGTAAAGACTTCCCGGTTTTTTTGCATCCGCAGACGCATGAAGAATATGCGTTGGCGCGTACCGAGCGGAAAACCGGTCATGGCTATCATGGCTTCAGTTGCTATGCGGCACCCGATGTCACGCTGGAAGAAGACTTAGCACGACGCGATCTGACTATCAACGCGATGGCCGAAGATGAGACAGGTCGGGTGATTGATCCTTACGGCGGGGAGCAGGATCTCGCTGCCCGCGTCCTGCGCCATGTCAGCCCCGCATTTGCAGAAGACCCCGTCCGCATTCTGCGCCTGGCGCGTTTTGCAGCACGCTTTCCCGAATTTACCGTGGCACCGGAAACACAAACGCTCATGCAGGGCATGGTGCAATCCGGGGAAGCCAAACACCTGGTGGCAGAACGTGTTTGGCAGGAGCTGTCGCGCGGCCTGATGGCTGGGCAACCAGAGCGCTTTTTTACGGTACTCGACAGCTGTGGTGCGGCGACGGATCTGATTGCGGGTATCTTGCCCGCACCCGGTGTATTGGCCTGTGCCGCTGCACAGCATTTACCCCTGCCAGTGCGTGTGGCTCTCTGGCTCGCGAATTGTGATGAGGGCCAAATCAATGCATTGGCTCAAAGTCTGCGTTTGCCGGTGGACTGCCGAGATCTGAGCTTGCTGTTGGTACGTCAGCGCCAGGCTTTGTTGCAACCGTCGATACTATGCGCGGAAGATCGTCTCAACACATTAGAGCGTTGCGATGCGCTGCGTCGCGCCGACCGATTCAAATTACTGCTAAGCACCCTGCCTTGTCTCGGTGCCAATGTTGCTGTGGTCGACACCTGGTTGCAAATCCACGCAGTGGCCGCTGGCGTTGACGCTGGCGCCATTGCCTTGTCGGTACGGACCCAGGAACATATTGCCCCGCGTATTCGTGATGCGCGTATTGAAGCTATACAAAGTCTTGCCTGAGGTTATCGAATTGTCTGACGCACTATCCCTTGAAGTTATTAGTCGTTACCCGAGTAAAGGCAAACGCCGCACACCGTTACTTTTTATCCACGGTGCTTTCACCGCAGCCTGGTGTTGGTCGGAGCATTTTCTGGATTGGTTTGCCGAACGCGGCTGGCCAGCGCACGCGGTGTCTGTTCGCGGACATGGTGGTAGTGAAGGGCACGAGCAACTGGGTAATTGGGGGATCGACCACTACGTGGCCGATGTCATGCAAGTGGTGGACGAGATCGGTGAAGCACCGGTATTGATCGGTCACTCCATGGGTGGATTTGTTGTTCAGAAGTGTCTGGAGCAAGCCGAGTTTCCCGCTGCTGTACTCATGTGTTCGGTGCCGCCAAAGGGCTTGCTGGCGAGTTCGTTGTCGATGATGTGGTCACATCCGGATCTCATGGGGAGCTTATCCCAGCTTATGAGGGGTGGACCGGTCGATATCGATTCGTTGAAAGACGCCCTCTTTGCACAGCCCGCGTCGATCAGTGATCTGCAGCGCTACCTGATGCTTTCCCAGATGGAATCGCAGCGCGCCATCTGGGATATGACCATGTTCAATCTTATCAATCCAGAGCGTTTAAAGCCTGTGCCCAAGCTGATCATTGGTGCGGAACTGGATCACATTATTCCCGCGAATCAGGTGCGTGATACCGCGGAAATCTACGGCGTTGAACCGGTCATCTTCCCGGGCATGGGTCATGGGATGATGCTAGAGCGGGATTGGGATCACGTTGCCAGCGTGATCAATGATTGGTTGGTGGCTGTGGTGGCAGATGCGCCCTAATCGCTGATATCCACTAAAGGGTATGTGAGCGATCGCTGCGTATAAACCCGGGGACGCGCAGAGAGTCCGGCAATCCCTTGGTGAGCAGAATCACTTTGAAGAACTCGCCCATCTCTGCGGGAGAGAGTAGCGTTTGTACGGCATGCTGGGTGCGTACCCAGCGCGCATCGGCTTGGGTGTAATCGGCAGGTTGTTGCGCTGCCAGCAAGTCGAGCAAGCCCGCATCCATGAGCCAGCCGGCCTGGGTGCAGTAACCTGTTACCTCAAGTCCCGCATCGAAACCTGCTTCGGCAATGGCAGTAAAGTCCACGTGCGTGGTAATGTCCTGCAGACCGGGCCAATAGTAAGGGTCCGGGTGTGCGCGATGCCGGTAATGACACATGAGGGTGCCACCTGTGCGCTCATGATGATAGAACTCGTGACGCGGAAAGCCGTAATCAATGAGCAGCAAGGCGCCCTGCTTCAGACGCTGTGCGAGTGTTGTGACCCAGGCAGGGCCAGCTTCCGGTATTTCGGTGGTGTAGTCATCAGGCCATTGGTACTGTTCGGCGAGTGCGCGAATCCGTTCGGCAAGAGCCTGGCTGGTTTCTCCCGGCGTGGTGATAAAGCGGATGCCATCATCAACCGTTTCAACCCTAACGCCCAGGCGTTGGCCATGCCCATCTTGCCATCGCACCAGCTCTACGGGCATGGCATCGAGGACTTCGTTGCCGACAAGCACGCCTTCAATGCTGTCGGGCAGGCTGCTTAACCAGTGAATTCGACCTATGAGGTGCGGCACAGTCGCTTGCAGGTGCTGGCGTTGACGTTCGGCCAGTTCAGCCGAAAGTTCGAGAATGTCGTAGCGTTCGGGCAACTGACCCATGGCTTCGAGCGCTTGCAGTAAGTCTCCCGCCAGTTTGCCGGTACCAGCACCTGCTTCAGTGAGCACAGGGTGGCTGGCTGACAATATGGGGGCAATGGTGTTGGCGAGAGTGCGGCCAAAGAGCGGCGTCATTTCCGGGCCCGTGACAAAGTCACCCGCGACGCCAAATTTGTGGGCACCACCGCTGTAATAGCCTAGGCCCGGCGCATAGAGTGCGAGTGCCATGAATTCTGAAAAGGGAATCCAGCCGCCGGCAGCCTCAATGGTGGCTACAATTTTTTCAGAAAGTGCTTGGCTGAAGGACTGAGCATCGGCGTGCGGTTGCGGCAGCGGATCCTGGCCTCGGGGCGAAGCAGGTTGAATGATGGGGGGCAGCGACATGGCGGTTTGGATCATAGGCAGTAGAGCAGGAGGATAGCGCATGCGACAATACGCGTCATGTCCAACCTACATCCGCACGCCACAATTTCCACGACGGCCCCGGTGATTTTGATCACGGGGGCGGCGCGCCGTGTCGGCGCCACCATCGCAACGACACTGCACGCGGCGGGTGCTCGCGTGGCATTGCATGCGCGGCAGTCGGTGGATGCGGCTGCCGCGTTGGCATTCAAACTCAATACGGCC
>JACCDS011567149.1_pt1 | contig 14796 bp, 11 predicted proteins | sample 7446441 | NCBI WGS metagenome assembly JACCDS01 (sample SAMN15323445, study PRJNA562643) | freshwater metagenome | isolation source: river surface water | place: USA:Blue River Watershed | collected 2017-08-17 | reverse complement strand
GGTGGGTATTGCGTTGTAAAAGCAGTTCCGCTGCACCTTTTACGGTTTGTGCTGCTATGAGCGATGCCACCGAGGCACTAAAACCAATTTCTATGCCTGCTTGAATATCGGCTCGGATGTACCGTAATGCAAAAGCAGTACCACTAGCAGCTAGCACGGTAGCAGCATCCATTAATTTTTCTTCAATCACCACCGTTTTGCCTAGCTGATTGAATAGGGCTTCTAAATAGGCTACTTGTTCGGTCGTATTATTGATGCCACAAATACAAGTCATGCTTTGCGCAATAGCAATTGCGGTGTTAGGCATTGCTCTGAATATAGGAAAATTGGTGCCTACTATGTTTTGAATATCTTGCATCCACACGCCTGTAACCACGCTCACCAAGATATGTTTTTCTGCATGTAAATAGGGTTTCAATTGCTCCAATACCTCTTTTATTTGAAACGGTTTGATGGCCAAAATAACATAGTTGGCAAAGTCAACTGCAGCAACATTGTCGTTACCAACCACTACCCCTTTTTCTTTAAGGGCAACTAGTGTTTTAGGGTTACGTTTGGTAACCATTAATTGGTTTGGCAAAACAAAACCACTATTAATCAATCCCTCTGCGATTGCGGTTCCTAAGTTACCGCCACCGATAATGGCAATTTTATTATCCATATGTTTTTACATTTTTGGGAACAATGACAGGTAAAACCGATTAAAAACAACCAAAAGAAGTTACCAAATTTTGGCGGCATATAAATAGTTGCTTACATAATCGGTCACTCCTTCTTCTAACGAATAAAACTTGGCGGTATAACCTGCTTCCCGAAGTTTTTGCATATTGGCTTCGGTAAAGTATTGGTATTTATCACGAATATCCATAGGCATATCGATAAAAGATATTTGGCTAGGCAAGTGCAATGCCGAAAAGGTTGCTTTTGCCAAATCGTAAAAACTGCGTGCCTCACCGGTACCGAGGTTGTACAAGCCTGAAGCCACTTGATTGGCATTGTTCGCTTCGCTAGGCGCTAGACTTTGCATCATCCAAGCGATAACTTTCACCACATCTTTCACATACACAAAATCGCGCAATTGTTGCCCGTCGGCAAATCCATCTTTGTGGCTTTTAAACAAGCGTACCATTCCTTCCTTTTTAATTTGCTGAACAGAATGAAAAATGACGCTTGCCATTCTTGCTTTGTGGTATTCGTTGGGGCCGTATACATTAAAAAATTTCAATCCCGCCCAAAAAGGCGGCTGTACTGCTTGTTGTATTGCCCACTTATCAAACTCGTTTTTACTTACGCCGTACGGATTTAAAGGTTGCAACGCTTCTACTACCTCGTGATTATCATTATACCCAAGCGCACCATCGCCGTAGGTAGCCGCCGAAGATGCGTAAATGAGCGGGATACCTGCTGCGGCACAATGTCGCCAAATACTTTGTGAAAAAGCAACATTTAGTTTTTGATGCACTGCATAATCAAATTCGGTAGTATCGGTACGTGCGCCAAGATGTATCACACAAGCAATTGGCGAATCATTCCGCAACAGCCAATTGAATACGCTGTGCCTTTCTACAATGGCAGCAAACTGCTTATTTTCCCAATTTTTCCTTTTTTGTTCTACCCCAAAGTCGTCCACCAAAATCAAATTGGTATATCCTTGTTCGTTTAAATATTGCACCATACAGCTACCGATAAAGCCGGCAGCTCCGGTAACCATAATATAGGCAGAAGTTTGCATTGTGTTAATTTAACAATTTTTCTATAGCAGTATCATATTTGTTTTTCCAATCGGCGATGTTACCCCAATTTTCTTGGTTTACTTGTATAGTGCCATTAGTCACTACCCCAAGTTGGGTTGCAGTAATACCTGCTGCTTGTGCTGCATTCAATACCGTCTGCAATTGTTGAGGCTGAACGCTTACTACTACACGGCTTTGGGCTTCGCCAAACCAAAAGGCATCGGTACGTATAGGTAAATTGGCCGCTACCTCAAAACCTAAATGATGTTGAAAACCACTCTCTAGCAACGTGATGGCCAAACCACCTTCGCTGATATCGTGTGCCGAAACAACTTGTTTTTGTTGTATGAGTTGTGCAACGAACGCTTGTAAAGCTGCTTCTTCCTCTAAGTCAAATGCAGGTGCAGGACTGTGCTCTATAGAAATAATTTTATGTACATACTCGGATGAGCCAATATCGTTTTTAGGTGTTCCTAGTAATACGATGCAATCACCGGCCGATTTGAAGCAAAGCGTCATTTTATTGTCTACATTATCTAACACCCCTACCATTCCAATAGTAGGCGTAGGATAAACAGGGCCATCGGGGTTTTGGTTATAAAAACTTACGTTTCCGCCAGTAACTGGGGTATTGAATTTGCGACATGCATCGCCCATTCCCTTCACCGCCTGAACAAATTGATAATATACTTCCGGATCGTAGGGATTACCAAAGTTTAAACAGTTGGTAACGCCTAATGGCTCGCCACCGCTACATACAATATTGCGAGCTGCTTCGGCCACAGCAATCATACCTCCAACATACGGATTGGCATATACATACTTGCTATTGCAATCAACTGTCATGGCTAAGGCTTTACCAGTTCCTTTGGCCAATACAATAGCCGCATCACTTGGCGCGTTTGTGCCTACATTGGCGGCACCAACCATGCTATCGTATTGCGTATAAATCCATCGCTTGCTAGCAATATTGGGCAATTGTATTAATTTTTCGGCAATAGCTTTAATGTTATCAATATCTTCAACGTGATTGATATTGAACGCCTTTATTTTCTCAAAATAAGCAGGTTCGGTATACGCTCTATCGTATTGTGGTGCGCCTCCACCCAATACCAATTCATAAGCAGGGATAGACGCTTCTAGCTGACCATGCATATAGAAATTTAACAAACCGTCTTCAGTAACCTCTCCAATATTGCTTGCACTCAAATCCCATTTTTCAAATATATCGAGTACTTGTTTTTCTTTCCCTTTTTCTACCACTATCAACATGCGCTCTTGGCTTTCGCTCAACAACAATTCCCATGCTTTCATATCTTGCTGACGGGTGGGCACTTTTTCTAAATCGATGCGCATTCCCACGCCTCCTTTGGCACTCATTTCGGCTGTTGAACAAATAATACCGGCTGCCCCCATGTCTTGCATGCCCACAATAGCATCTGTTTCAATCAATTCAAGGCATGCTTCTAACAACTTTTTCTCTTGAAATGGATCCCCTACTTGTACCGCGGGTAATTCTTGAACACTTTCTTTGGTAATATCGGCACTTGCAAAGCTAGCTCCACCAATACCATCTTTACCCGTGGCACTACCTACAAAAAACACCGGATTGCCTACGCCTTTTGCAGTAGCGCTAATCATTTTTTTGGCTTCCATAATACCCACACTCATTGCATTAACAAGTGGATTGGTATGATAGCACTCTTCAAAATAAACTTCGCCACCTACGGTAGGTACTCCAAAACAGTTGCCATAATGCCCTATTCCGTGTACAACACCGGCTAATAAGTGTTGTGTTTTTTTATCTTTCAAATTGCCAAAACGCAAACTGTTGAGCGAAGCAATAGGACGTGCACCCATTGTAAAAATATCGCGCTGTATACCTCCGACACCTGTGGCGGCACCTTGGAACGGCTCTAACGCACTTGGGTGGTTGTGGCTTTCAATTTTGAAAACAACACCCACTCCATTCCCCATATCCATTAAGCCTGCATTTTCTTCGCCGGCAGCTACTAATAGTTTTCCACCCTCACGCGGTAGGGTTTTAAGCCACTTGATAGAGTTTTTATAGCTGCAATGCTCACTCCACATAGCGCTGAAGCTGCACAATTCTGTAAAATTGGGTGTACGGCCCAACTTAGATTTTATTAACTCAAATTCTTCCTCCGTTAATCGAAGTTGTTGTGCTGTTTTTGCTGTAATTTCCATTATTGGTATTGTATTCGTTCGTTGACGGTAACTAAGTGGCTATGCCTACACTCTATATGCTACATTGACCACTCAAACAATTGGCGGGGCAAATGTAAGAAAGCCTTGTTTAGTAAGAACGTAAAAAAATCCTTTGTCAAAATTGAGCACACTACAACAACAAATAACGCAGAAAAATATATTACTACTCAAATCCAAGTGAAAAGGTGTAAAAAAGCATCATCGGCAATAATTGACAAACTTACCACACTGCCAAAACTCAATGCATTATCCATGCTTTACTACCTTCATAATCAGCAACATAATGGGTGTTTGAATGAAAAAAACAATAACAAACAAATAGATATCAAAACATTGTAAAAACAAGAAAGTTTCTTTATCCATTAAAAATAGATATATGTTGAATAAAATATTTTTTTTGGGCTTTTTTTTGGATATTGTAAAATTTTTGTTGCATTTTCATTGAAAAATGCGTTTATTTGTACAGCTAAATCTTAAAAATATGTCATTACGTTTTCAAGCAATTAACAATTTGACGAGCGAACCCAACGAGGTTGCTCAGGCCAGTACCACCAAAATCACCGGTATATTTGGCGAAAATGTTTTTACACTTGCTACTGCCCGTCAGTATTTAACTGACGAAGCTTATAAAAGCCTTGCAGCGAGCATTAAAGGTGGTAAAAAAATTGACCGTTCTTCAGCAAACGCTATTTCTAATGGTATCAGAGCTTGGGCCGAAAGCAAAGGCGTTACCCACTATACGCACTGGTTTCAACCATTAACAGGCACTACTGCTGAAAAACACGATAGCTTCTTTACCTTGAAAAGTGATGGCACCGCTATTGAAGAATTTGATGGAAGTGCTTTGATTCAACAAGAACCTGATGCTTCTTCTTTTCCAAATGGTGGTTTGCGTGCAACTTTTGAAGCAAGAGGTTATACCGCTTGGGATCCTTCTTCTCCCGCCTTTATCATGGAAATTGGACAAGGTAAAACATTGTGCATTCCAACAATCTTCATTTCTTATACCGGCGAAAGCTTAGACTATAAAGCACCATTGTTAAAAGCATTGGAAGCTTTGAATAATGCAGCGGTAGATGTTGCTCATTATTTTGATAAAAATGTAACCAAAGTAACTGCAACTTTGGGTTGGGAGCAAGAATACTTTGTAATTGACGAAGCGTTAGCAAATGCGCGTCCTGACCTAGTACAGTCTGGCCGTACCGTATTTGGTGCATCTCCAGCGAAAGGTCAACAATTGGAAGATCATTATTTTGGTTCAATTCCTGAAAGAACTTACGCTTTCATGCGCGATTTTGAAACAGAATGTTACAAATTAGGTATTCCACTTCGTACTCGTCACAATGAGGTTGCTCCTGCTCAATTTGAGTGTGCTCCAATTTTTGAAGAAGTAAGCGTTGCCGTAGACCACAACTCATTGTTGATGGACATTATGGATCGTGTTGCACGTCGTCACAAATTGCGCGTATTGGTTCACGAAAAACCATTTGCCGGCATCAATGGTAACGGTAAACACAACAACTGGAGCTTGGCTACAGATACCGGTGTTAACTTATTGAGCCCTGGTAAAACACCAAAAACCAATTTGATGTTCTTGACCTTCTTTGTAAATACTATCAAAGCGGTTCATGACTATGCTGACTTATTAAGAGCTTCTATTGCTTCTGCCTCTAACGACCACCGTTTAGGTGCTAATGAAGCCCCTCCTGCTATCATTTCTGTATTCTTGGGTCAATATTTAGCTAAAGTTTTAGATGAAATTGAAACAAGAGTAGGTGGTAAATTTGATGAGCAAGATGAAGCTATCTTGAAATTGGATATTCACCGTTCTATTCCTGAATTGTTATTGGACAATACCGATAGAAACAGAACTTCACCTTTTGCCTTCACAGGTAATAAATTTGAGTTCCGCGCTGTAGGTTCTTCTGCTAACTGCGCTAGCCCAATGACTGTATTGAATGTAATTGTTGCAGAAACATTGAAAACATTCAAGAAAGATGTTGATGGCTTAATTGAAAGCGGTGAGAAGAAAGAAATTGCTATCATGCACACTTTACAACGTTACATAGTTGAAAGCAAAAAAGTGTTGTTTGAAGGTGATGGTTACAGTCAAGAATGGCATGAAGAAGCAGCTCGTCGTGGATTGCAAAATGTACCAACCACGCCACTTGCTTTAGATGCAATGGTAACTGAAAAAGCAAAAGCTTTATACGCTGCTAACAGTGTATACACACACTCTGAATTAGAAGCAAGACACGAAATTGAACTTGAAAAATACATCAAGAAAGTTCAAATTGAAGCTCGCATCATGGGCGATTTAGCTTTGAACCACATCATTCCGGTAGCGGTTAAATACCAAAATGATTTGTTAGCAAATATCAATGGCTTAAAAGCAGCTGGTTTACCAGAAAGCGCTTATGCTAGCCAATTGGCTATACTTACTCAGGTGAGCAACCACATTCAAGTGGTATATACCAAAACCTACGAAATGGTAGAAGAAAGAAAACAAGTTAACAACTTGAGCGATACTCGCGAAAAAGCAATTGCTTATTGCAGCCGCATCAAAGAAACTTTCTTCGACGAAATTCGTTACCATGTAGATAAATTGGAAGGTTTAGTAGACGACGATTTGTGGACTTTACCTAAATACCGCGAAATGTTGTTCTTAAGATAAGCCTTTCCGCATCTTTAGGATATACTTAGTTTAGCTATAAAGCCCCGTTTGATTCATTTCAAATGGGGCTTTTGCATTTGATGACTATTACAACTTGACAGGCATTTCAACTAATTCATGATGTGCATTTTAGGACAATACTTTTTACTAAAAATGGCTTCATTTCATTTAACAATCAGCCGCTTGGCTACTACCACATACAAAACCAAAAACTTCTACACCGTTACTAATCAGTAGCAAAGTGCAATACCACAAGACAATAAAAAAGTGGAACAAATTACTTTGCTCCACTTGCAGTTTTATTATCAACCAATGTATTTTTGGGCTCTATTCAATTTCCCACACTTCCTTACCGCGTAATAATTTGTCCAAATTACCCGTTCCTTTAGTAGCAATGGCATTGTCAATTTGTGCTGCCATGATATCTTCGTAGCAAGGGCGATTAGCTTCGTAAAAAACACCAAATGGTCGTGGAAAATGGCCTTCCACGCGTGGATCGTCGAACATTCTTACCAAAATCTGAGCCTTGTAAAAATCATTTTCATCGTGTATCCATAAATCGTCTGTACTTACCTCATCGGTCAACTCTACAACCACGGGTTTAAATCCGTCTAGTTTAATGCCTTTGTTGTTATTGGCTCCAAACAAAAGCGGTTTGCCATGTTCTAAAAATACAACTTCATTGGCTTTAGAAGATTTTTCGGTAAATACCTCAAATGCACCATCGTTGAAGATGTTACAGTTTTGATAGATTTCTAAGAAGGAGGCACCTTTGTGTTGGTGACTACGCAAAAGCATACTTTGTAAATGCTTGGGATCTCTATCCATGCTACGAGCAATAAATGTGGCATCTGCACCCATTGCTAAGGCTAGGGGGTTGAAAGGGTGGTCGATACTACCAACAGGCGTGCTCTTAGTAATTTTATTAATTTCTGAAGTTGGAGAATATTGCCCTTTGGTAAGCCCATAAATTTGGTTGTTGAACAACATGATGTTCACGTCAAAATTGCGTCTCAACAAATGAATGGTATGATTACCGCCTATGCTTAGGCCATCGCCATCGCCTGTAACAATCCATACACTCAGTTCGGGGCGGCTAGCTTTTAGTCCACTTGCTACTGCTGTGGCCCTACCATGAATGCTATGCATACCATAGGTATTCATGTAGTAAGGAAAACGGCTGCTACATCCAATACCACTAATAATTACAATATCTTCTTTAGGTACGCCAATAGTGGGCATAATTTTTTGCACTTGCGCTAATATGCTATAGTCGCCGCATCCCGGACACCAACGCACTTCCTGATCGGTTGCAAAATCTTTGGCAGTTAAAGTGGGCTGTGTAGCGGTTTTAAGTGTTTCTGTCATTCCAATAAAATTATAAATAAGTATCCTGCAAGGCATGCAGGCTTGCAAAATTCGCTATTTATCGTTAATAATCCATAAACATTTACATTTTGCTATTGCAATTTCGAAAAAATTAAGACTCTTTTCTTTTTACTATCAAAAACCAATCGTTTTCGAGAGATAAATACCCATAATCGTAACAAAAAAAGTACACGTTTCCTTTTTTGTTGGTGTATTGGTGTGTGTGGTATTTAAATACATAGCCTGCTACAAGCAACTGTTGTTTGGTGCATTTGCCCATTTCCTCTGTTATAGGTAACAAATCTTGTAATATCCGTCGATTTTTAAGCAATGCATTGTTGATGTTGCGTATGTAATTGTTATCAGGTGCTTTCAGTTGGTTGTTGTAGCTATTTCTACAGCCATCGTCACAAAATTTTTTATCGGCGCGGCCGCGAATATTTTTTTGGCAAAACAAACAGGTTTTTATTTCATTATTGATGGGCATATTTCGCTCTTTTCAAGATTGAAAGATACTTATTTATCAATTATGTACAAGCGTTTACAAACGGTTACATTCGTCTACAAATGATTAGATACCGATTAATCGTTACATCAACTATCACCTTTGTATCGTTGAAGCCACGGGCCCGGCAACAATTGAAATAACAAAATGTATCACCCGTGTTCGGCTTATCAATACCAAGCCGTGCACACAAATAAAAAAATCATGTACGCATTAAAAAACAAAGTGCAATTAATTGGCCATTTAGGCAATATTCCTGAAATCAAACAACTATCTGACAATAAAAAGATGGCGCGATTTAGTATTGCCACGAGTGAATCATACAGAAATGCCAAGGGCGAAAAAATAACCGAAACACAATGGCACAGCCTTGTAGCTTGGGGTAAGGTTGCGGAAATAGCAGAAAAATACTTACAAAAAGGCAATGAAGTAGCTATAGAGGGCAAATTGGTGAATAAAAACTACACAGATAAAGAAGGCATTAAGCGATACTCCACCGAGATACAAGTAAATGAATTATTGCTTTTAGGCAGCAAACAAAAAGCATAAACGTTCCCCTTATTCTGCCAGCCTGTTGCTTTGTTTATTGCAGCAGGCTGCAGTAATATGGTGCTTATCGCAAGCAAAAGGAAACGAAAGCATGTGCACTTTCTATCAATTATGCAACCAACTTGCTACAAATGCCGGTTGTTCGGTAATTTAGCATTATTATAGCTTATGACCCAAACAGACACTTCCAATACCAATTTTCAATTGGCGGCTAATTTTATCCAACACACCAATCAATCGGTTTTTTTAACAGGCAAGGCGGGCACCGGTAAAACCACTTTTTTAAAATACATCCGCAACCATTGCCTTCAACAAATAGCCGTTGTAGCCCCTACAGGAGTTGCCGCCATCAACGCAGGGGGCGTAACCATTCATTCTTTTTTTCAATTACCATTTGGCCCCTTTCTGCCTGAAAACATTGGCCTTTTTGGCAATCAAGACTACTTTAACCCGCGTCATAGCCTTTTGGGTAAGATGCGCATGAACAACAACCAACGAAAGGTATTGCAGCAATTAGAACTGCTAGTAATTGATGAAATAAGCATGGTGCGCTGCGATACACTTGATGCGATTGATACCATTTTGCGAAGCATCAGAAAAAGATACCAAGAACCTTTTGGTGGCGTACAATTGCTGTTTATTGGCGATATGCACCAATTGCCACCCGTTATTCCCGATGAAGAATGGCAACTGCTGAACCGATTTTACAAAAGTCCTTACTTTTTTGACAGTAAAGTCATGCAAACCTTTCCTGCTGCATACATAGAACTGGACAAAATATACAGACAAACAGATAGCACATTTATCAATATCTTAAATCAAGTACGCAACAACACTTTAAACGCTGCTACGCTTGAATTGCTGCACCAACAGTACCAACCCAACTTTCAGCCACACAAAAAAGTGGGTTACATCACCCTAACTACACACAACAAAAAAGCAGATATCATTAATGAAGAAGCTTTGCAACGCATCAGTAAGCCCGATGTTGCATTTAAAGCTACCATAGAAGGAGAATTTAATGAAAAAGCCTATCCGGCAGATGTACAACTACGCTTGAAAGAGGGTGCTCAGGTGATGTTCATCAAAAATGATGTTGAAAAAGTTAGGCGGTATTACAATGGGAAAATTGGAACAGTCAGTCGAATCGACGACGGAGCCATTTTTGTGCAATGCGAGGGCGAGACCACCGAAATACAGGTAGAAAAAGAAAAATGGCGCAATATTAAATACACGCTCAATCCTACAACACAAAAGTTGGAAGAGGAAGAAGTAGGCTCATTTACCCAATTCCCTTTGCGGCTTGCTTGGGCAATTACCATTCACAAGAGTCAGGGACTTACTTTTGAAAAAGCTGTTATTGATGCCGGGGCGGCCTTTGCACCGGGTCAGGTATATGTGGCACTGAGCCGCTGTACAAGTTTGGAAGGCATTGTTTTGCTAAGCAAAATCAACCAACATAGCCTCCATAACGATGAAAGAATTGCCCAATTTGCTCAACAAAAGCTTGCAAATGCTCAGGCAGATGCCGTTTTACATCAAGGAAAATACAACTACCAACTCAATTTGCTCATCAACCTATTCGACTTCTCTGTTATTGATGCGAGTGTTTTGGAATGGAAACAATTGGTTACCGACCACCCAACTGCTTTTAACGATAGCACCATACCTTATGTGCAGCAAATTCAAGAAACCATGGCTCATTTGCAGCAAACAGGGCAAAAGTTTGCACTTCAACTAACGCAACTTGCTAGTAGCAATACCACTATTTTGCCCGAAAATAATGCTGCCTTACAAGATCGGGTAATAGCAGGTGCTACCTATTTTGCCGATCAAACCCAACAGCTATTATTGCTTCTAAACCAATCGCCCGCTTCTACCGATAGTCGCTCGGTGGCTACTGCTTATAATGAAAGCATAAAAGATATTTTTACGCACCTTGCTCAAAAAAATCATTTGCTCAAGGCTTGTATGTACGGCTTGCATTGTGAAATGCTACAACAAGAAAAAAACCAGTTTCAGGTGCCCACATTTTCGGCCAATGCCTATGCCAAAAATAACCATTCCGCCCCTATACAAGTGGCGCACCCCGCATTGTTTGCTGCCCTAAAAGAAATGCGTGATCAACTTGCAGAACAAGAAGACCTACCTATCTATTTAATTGCGGGCACCAACAGTTTGGTAGAAATGGTGCGGTATTTACCACTTAGCCCCGAAGATTTGATACACATCATTGGCTTTGGAAATGTTAAAGTGCAAAAATACGGTCAACAATTTATTGGCATTATCCAAAACTATTGTCAGCAGCAGCAGTTGCCAAGTTTGATGCATGAAAAAAATACAGCCTCAGCCAAAAAAACGGAGCCTCATGCCACACCAAAAACCGCCAAGACAGCCTCTTACAAATTGAGCTTACAACTATTTTTAGAAGGAAATAGCTGCGATAGCATTGCACAAACTAGAAATTTGGCTCCTAGTACCATTGAAAGCCATTTATTACAAGCAATAAAGCAACAAGAATTGACCTTACTACAATGGATTGGTCAAGAAAAAATTGATTTGCTAATTCCTTTTTTAGCTGAATCGCTTACTATTACAGACATCAAAGCTAGGATTGGCGAAGCGGCTTCCTTTGGTGAAATTCGGGCATTTTTACACGTTTATCAACCACCTACTGTTGCGGAAGAGATACCTTCTAACAATGATACACTTACCTAAATAAATTAGTCTACACTTTGTAATACCCTCCGTTCAGCAAAATATTAATGGCATTTGATGTTACCAAATGCTCCATATGTTAAGAACAGAAAAAAATCAACCCCCTTCAAAATACATTTTTACTGCGACATACTTTGGCGTTTACCGCTGCTACTTTTAGTGTAGAAACAAGAAAAAAGAAAGTATGCAATCCACAAATTTAAACCTACATGCAATAGATAATTCTCCATTTGTCATTTCAAAAACCACCTCTAAAATGCCCCTTTCAGAGGTTTTTGCAGAACGAGCAGGGTCATATCTAAACGAGTTTACACTTTTTGTTGCTCACTTCAATTCAATCCCCAATTTTATTCATGAGGTCAATATTGACTGTAAAAAAGCCAACTTGTGGTTTTCAGAAAAGTACCAATCAGAAATAAAAGACTTTTACTACGACAAGCGATATTTCAATAGAAGCAAAAAAGCCGAGGTGGATGATGTTTTCTATTTTATATATGATGATTTAATTGTCAACTTTGACACTAACTGCTCCGCAGTTCGTTTTTTATTTCGTAAAACAGCGAATTCAAAAGTTGAAGCAATAATAGATGCTATCCAGCAATTCAAGAAAAGAAAACAAAAACAAAAACCTGAAATATCATTGCTTGTCAATAGCATAACAGGTATTGAAACAAAATCTTTGCAAATTTCCAAGCCCAAATTAAATATCGACGATAACTATAATGAGGACTTTAAGGAAATCCATAAAATCATATTAAACAGACTTTCTCGCAAAAACGATAAAGGATTGGTGCTGCTTCATGGCAAGCCAGGAACAGGAAAAACCTCGTACATCCGTTACTTAATTGCTTCGCTAAAAAAAGATGTTATTTTTTTACCTCCCAATATGGCGAGTGCCATTACAAACCCAAGTTTAATATCGATTCTCGTAGACAATCCAAATTCTGTTTTTGTAATTGAGGACGCAGAAAACATTGTGGTTGACAGAGAAAAGGATGGTAATTCACCCGTTTCGGCATTATTGAATATTTCTGACGGACTACTTGCCGACTGTTTGAATGTTCAAATCATTTGTTCTTTCAACACCGATATTTCTAAAATTGATAGCGCACTCATGCGCAAAGGGCGTTTGATTGCAAAATATGAGTTTAAAGAATTAGAAGTGCGCAAAGCCCAACAATTGTCCAACAAATTAGGGTTTACCTCCATCATTCAGCAGCCTATGAAATTGACGGATATATATAACCAAGATGAAAAGGATTTTCAACAAACTAGAAAATCAAATCCAATTGGTTTTATGGCAATCAACAATAACAGGGTAGCCGAAAACTGAACAGAGTAGGCATAACAATTAAAATCAACAACCTATGATAGCAGATGTAAGAATTAAATACAACTTGTCTATCATTTCAACTAAAAAACAACGATATCAACAACTACTTTACAAACCACTTAAACAATAACATTGGCTTATCTTTTTATTAAATAATTAAATATTTTCTATATGTTTTCTGTGCCTTCAACCCTCTTTTGAGTTTAAAATAATGTCCTGTGAAATTACCCAAAATGGCTAAACATGAAAAATAGTACATACACTTTATCTGTTCTTCGTGATGTAATAAATTACATCACGAAGAACGATTTAATGTTTGGTTCTAACTCAGCTGACCCTTCTTCTATTTGCCGCCAAACTAAACATTGCCCCATCTACACTTTCAAAATCCCGATGCTCTTCTAATTGAGTACATCCTTCTTCTTTCAATTTATTGTATGCTTTGTCAAGGAAATTTGAAGTGGTTATCTTATAAAATTCTTTCCCTTGGGCATTGTAGCCTGTAATAAAAACCATTTTCCCAAATGCTATCTTGCCAATACCATTAATAAACTTGCCTAAAACCGAGTTTGTTGAAAACTTGATGTATTGTTTGATTAAAAACTTTTTGAACATACTTTTTTAGTTTAATAATAGCCAAACCAATAGGTTGTATATAACCTACTCATTTGGCTATCATGATTAAGAGATAAGACGTACTAACCAACCTTTTCCATTTGGATATAGGCTGAACTTACTGCGCAAGCTTTATTTAAATCCACATTGTACTTCCGCAAAAAGGCCTCTACTACTTCCTTGCCTCCATTAGAATTTAATGGGGTGGAACATGATGAAGCGAAATCTACGCTCATCCCTTTTTCTAACAATATACCATTTGTTAGCTTTCTTGTTTTTACTGTTGCTCTAAAAAGTGCCATAATTGAATATTTTATTTTATTAATGACACAAAACTAAAAGTGGGCTATGCCAAACTATGACGTAGTGTAATTTCTTTAAAAAATAAAAAAGCCCGACTTCGAATAGAAGACAGGCTTTAAAATATGTGCTAAACTTAAATTAGTTACTTTACTTCGTTTTCAAATGAATGCCAATATTTTTTACCCTCATTCAAAAGCTCTGTTACGTAAGTTTTCCTATATCCATATTGCGATAATTCGAACATCTTCTCATCGGATAATTCAAAGAACCTTCTTAGATTGTTAGGATATTTCCATCCGATATTATGTTCATTATTAATAAATCGTCTATCTATCTTTCTTACTACTTCTATCAGTTCTAAAAGTCCATTATTTCTGTTGTCAGTTCTTCCACCTTCTTTTGTTTTAGCACTAAAACTGAAATAAAATCCGTCATTGTCCTCGTCAATTTGAAAGGTTATTAAATATTCTTTCCAAATTTTTTGAAATTTCAATCTTCCTTGTTGCTCGATTTCAGCCCAAAATTTGTTATAAATTTCCTGCTTTGTCTTATCGAATAATTCTTTAATCTTCTTAGCAGATTTAAAAGTATCTACGTCACTTAGTATCAGCGATTCCATTTCTTGTTCCATATTTTTTAGAATTGATTGACCTGTTAAATTTTTAATTAGCGTGTTGTAATGATTAATTGCCTCCCTTACAATTGGTTTTTCACTAACACATTCAGTACATTTATTCAACCAATTTACAATGTTGATTTGATAAGATAT
>JACCDS010151336.1_pt1 | contig 14800 bp, 14 predicted proteins | sample 7446441 | NCBI WGS metagenome assembly JACCDS01 (sample SAMN15323445, study PRJNA562643) | freshwater metagenome | isolation source: river surface water | place: USA:Blue River Watershed | collected 2017-08-17 | reverse complement strand
GGATTTGCACCATCCGGTTTTCGGCAGCCCAGTTGGCCAAAATGGTAGCGCGCAACGCGGCATTGTTTTGCGCCAGATTACCGACCCGCGACAGGCAGGCAAACAGCGCCACCCCTACCACCACCAGCGCCACCAACACTTCGAGCAGCGTAAACCCGCCGGTACGGCAATATGAGTGACGAAATGCAAAACGCTGAGACATGGCAACCTTTATTCAACCAAAAAATTACCCACGCCATCGGCACCAAGCTGCACCTTTGACTCATTTAACTGAAAAGCGAGCACAAATGGATTACCGACCGGCTCCCGTCCAAAAATCACCCGGATCGGCCCGGACAAACCGGAAACCGGTTCATGCGTCACCCGCAGCGCGCCTTGCGCATAGCTGCGTTCGCGCAACTGCTCGTCGCTCTTGAAGGCACGCCATTCGCCCTCTTCTCGCACCAGAAAACGATAGCCCTCATTATCCACCTCCAGAGCTATCGCCTTGTTCACCAAAATCGCTTCATCACGCGCCACCGCCATCAACAAAGCCAGCCGCCGCACTTCTTCCTGCAAATTTTGCCGCTCACTGGGGAGCGCCTTGACGCTCACCACGCCGAGCAAAATCCCCATGATGGTCAGCACCACCAGGATTTCGAGCAGGGTAAACCCGGATGGGCGCGGTTTATACATGATAAGGGCGGATTCGGCTAAGGTAGCGGTTACGGGTGCGGTAGCGGCAGGACTTACAGATCCCAGGAACCGATGTCGGCATCATTGCCGCTGCCACCGGGCTGGCCATCTCCGCCAAAGGTGAAAATATCAACCGAACCCTTGACGCCGGGCGAGAGGTATTGGTAGGCACCATTCCATGGGTCTTTTGGCAGCTTGTCGATATAGCCGCCGGTTTTCCAGCCATTGGCGGCCGGGCCGGTGGTCGGCTTGGTCACCAGTGACTGCAAACCTTGTTCGGTGGTCGGGTAGCGCTGGTTGTCCAGCTTGTACAATTCCAGCGACTGTTTTAATTGGGCAAGATCCTGCTTGGCCTTGGTGATTTTGGCATCGTCAACCCGGCTCAACAGCTTCGGGCCAATCAATGTTGCCATAATACCAAGAATAACCACGACCACCATGATTTCAATCAGGGTAAAGCCGCTCTGGCGGCGCGGAGAAAAGGAAACGGTATGCATGCTGTCAATTCAAAAAGGTGGAAAGATCGCCAAGTTTAGCAGTTTATATAACAAAATAGAACCCTAACGCCATGACTCCGGATTTAATATCGTCAAGCTGGCAATCTGACCCGGCCTGATGACAAAAGTTTCAAGCCTCACGACATGTCGCTCCGACATGAGGCATTGTCAGGATGAAAATATGACTGTTTTCGCGTCATTGTCGCATATGGCCAACATGTACAGCAAAAAAATTGCCCAGTTCAAGCTACAGTAGTGGTTCAGGGGAAACTGGCAGGCGGTGCGCCGGTGTCGTGGGCCAACCAATGGCGTATTGGTACAGGCAAGGTGCCAAAATCGGCTACCCGGACTACATTTTGGTGAAAATGACAATATTATGGCCAGCCTTGAAGTAAGTGAAAAGTCACCCGATGCCAAACGGCCCAAGATTTTGGTGGTCGATGACCAAGCGTTCAATATCCAGATTCTGCATCATATCTTCGCCGAAGATCATGAAGTGTACATGGCCACCAATGGCGCGCAGGCGTTGAAAATTTGCCACAGCAATCGGCCCGATCTGGTTTTGCTGGATGTGGTGATGCCCGATATGGATGGCCACGAAGTGTGCCGCCGCCTGAAGAACGACCCGGCCACCCATGAAATTCCAGTCATTTTCGTCACCGGCCACAACGACCCAAGCGAAGAAACCGTTGGGCTGGAGTTGGGCGCGGTTGATTTTATTTCCAAACCGGCCAACCCGGCCGTGGTACGGGCGCGGGTGCGAACCCATTTAAAGCTCAAGTTTCAGGCTGATGCGCTGGAAAAAATCAACCAAACCCTCGAAGCGCGGATTCAAGAGCGCACCACCGAACTCAAGCAAGCAATGGAACATGTGCTGGAAACCGAAAAACTGGCCAGCCTGGGCAGCATGGTGGCGGGCATTACCCATGAATTGGCCAGCCCGCTGTCGAATATGCACCTGTCGGCCTCGGGCCTGACTGATTGCGTGAAGAAGTTGAACGCCGAAATCGAACAGGGCAAGCTGACCCGCTCCGGACTCGACCGGTTTTTGAATGCCTGTGACGAAAGCCTGTCGCTGATCGAACGCTCAGCCGAACGCGCGCAAACCCTGTTACTCAGTTTCAAACAGGTGTCGGTTGATCAAGCCAGTGAACGGCGTTGCCGCTTCGATTTGCAAGACATCGTGGCCCAAACCGTGCGCGCCCTCGGCCCGACCCTGAAAATGACGCCGTTTAACGTGGAGATCGACATTCCGACCAACGTGATTTTGGACAGCTACCCCGGCCCGCTGGAGCAAATCGTCACCAATCTGATTACCAATTCACTGGCCCATGCCTTCCCCGGGCGCGAATCGGGCTTCATGCGCATTTCAGCCCAGGCACAAGGGCGCTGTCTTGACATTGTGTATTGCGACAACGGGGTCGGGATTCCCGAATCGATCCGGCGTCGGATTTTTGATCCGTTTTTCACGACCAAAGCCGGACAGGGTGGCTCCGGGCTGGGGTTGTATACCATCTACAATCTGGTGACCAATCTGTTTGGCGGTACGATTGGTGTGACCAGTTCGGCGGATGGCGGTGCTTGCTTTACGTTGCGCCTGCCGCTGCATAGCCCGGCTGAACACCCCTAGTCCATCAAGTGCGCCGTACCCAATTTTCGACCGTCAAACCCTTATTGCGCTCAGCCTGCTCGTGAAATTCCCTGCCTTTTGCCATGAAATCGGGACTGAAACTGGCGAAGATGTCACCCAGCCCCGCCAGAGTAGGCGCCTGCACTGGTTCAATCCACAGGTCATTGCCCCTCCTTACGATTTCCACTTTTTGCACGCCCCCGCCGAAGGCCAGTTCCTTGGGGATACGCACGGCAAGCGAATTGCCACTTTTAAAAACACGAGGTAACATGGCTCACTCCATTGTTACCTGGGCAAAGGATATGCCGTATGTACCTCTGTCTCAAGCACATGGCGTGCAATGATTTGTTCAGCCTCCACCTGGCACAAACCGGGTAAATCTGCTTTATTTTACTTTTTCCAATTGAAACGGATGTAATTCACGTTGGCAACGGTGCCAAGAACGCAGCAACTGGTCTTTATAGGTGGCAAGCCACGCTTTCATTTCTCTGTCAAAGGTTGGCTTACCAGTTTCCCGGAAACCGGTTTCGATGAGATATTTGGCATAGGTTCGATTGCCCTGCTTTCCTTCTAGCAAGTGTACATGCGGTGGATTATGCTCCAATGGCGCGCTATACATGACCACCCTATTCCCGGCCACTTCGTCAAGCACGCCAGACTGAGCCAGGGTCGCGCCCCAATCATACAGATCATGTCTCCAGTGTTGTACATGCTCTAAAGCTGCAATATTCTCAACCAAGCATTCTTCTTCGTGCATCTGCCCGCTTTCGTCAATTCGATGGCGGTGGGCAGCTATGGTGGTTTTTGCCCACGCTTTATTGTCTGTTGACAAGCTCATCACCCAGCCATGCCGCCATATTTGGGCCGCCATATCAGCCGCTGTCATGCCTATGGCCGTATCATTCTCCCAAACAATTTCACGCAATGACTGATCGGTGTTGACCAGCGGTGTCAGTGCCTTGATTTTACTAGCAATGTGTCGCCAACGATCTCGGCTGCTGCCAAGTTGTTGCCGCACCCGCTCACCGAATGGTATCCCCCAGCTATCGGCCATCCAGTCACCCTGCACAAAACCGAGCTTGCAGTCCGATTGCATTTCCCGGCGCAGGCCGATAATTGCCTCCACCACCGTGATCCAGTCGCCAATTATTTGGCTGGCGTTGCCCGGTGCATCGGCTTGCAAACACCGCTCGTTAAAATAGAGTGTCAGTTCTTGCATGGCGTCTAACTCAAAAGCGCATCCAGACTCTTGTCCCATTCATCGAAAAAACCGTCGGGCCACGAGCTTAATTCGCCATTTTCCAGCACTACCGGCGTTTCGATATAGCTATCCCCGGTTATGGGGTCACGGGTGAAGTGGCAAATTTGCACATCACCGGCGCTAAAACCGCTTTCCTTGTGTTTGACGGCAAGACGGATGCCGTTGAGCAGGTGGTCGCTATGGGTTTCTACAATAATTTGCACCCCGTCTGCTGCGCATTTGGCCAACAACAGGCCCATGGCAGCCTGTCCACGTGGGTGTAAATGCGCCTCGGGGTTTTCCAACAACAGCAATGATCCTCTTTTTGCTGCCAGACATGCTGTCAAAATCGGCAGGCAATAAGTTAAGCCAAATCCAACATGGGCCGGTCGACGACGACCGGAATCCTGACCGGTTTCGGTCGATGCATAGCTAAAAGCCAATTTGACCGAATCAGTATCGCCCAGCGGATCGGCATTGAGCCGCACACCCGGGCTCAAATGCTGGAGCCAGCGGCTAAGCTGGCTATATAATTTGGGGGTTTTTTCAATCCGTGCCATCAACGCTTGATCCACCCCGGAAACGTCACCGGTACAACGCCGTTTTTCGGGTACATCAAGCCGGTCGCCATTTTGTGCCAAAAAGTCGGGTGTAAATTCGCCGTGGCTGCCAAGAAACTGCCGATGCCTGCTATGTGAATCGGCTCGGTCATACAGTGTCTGGGGCGTCAGCCGATCTGCCTGGAGAAATTGAAAGCCACAATCATACAAATTAGTCTCGCTTGCACCATCGCGATGCGACTGTCCCAGCGGCAAGATATCATCATCCGCAGGGCAATCACGCTCACCAGCATAAATATACTCTTCAAGTTCATCTTTTATTTTGATCGAAATGGGTTCGTTATCCGCCCGCTCACTCAATATATTGCCGACGGTACCCAGCCGTACCAAATCGCCATTTAAATGCAAACCGGTTATGGGGGAGAGAATATCACCGGTCAGATTTTGCAAAACCAAGCCAATTGATTGCAATACCGTACTTTTCCCTGATCCATTTAAGCCACTCAAAACCGTCAGCGGCTTGAGTGGAATATCAAGATTGCGTGCAGATTTAAAATTATGCAAATACAAATGTTCAAGCATCTATTGCCCCACGAAAAAGTGCCATTATTTTTTGAATCCGGGCGTTGGTGTATTCTGCACTGCCAGTTCCCGAGCGCAATCCGGCAGAAAAACCGGTGTCCTTGTTTATTAGCCTTGCCATCCCCGTCCCCACATCCGTTTTCCTTGCGATCAATTTTTCAATTTCTTGGGGGGAGAAGGTAGCCAATGTCACGGTTTGTGCTTCAAACAGCACCTTATTCAAAGGCAGCAAGCGTTGTTGACCAACACTCTTCCTAAATGCATGCCTGCCAAAAATCGCCACAGCGGCCCGCAAACCCTTTTCAAAAGCAGTGGTGGCAGCCAGCCACTGGGCCTCCTTCCAATTGCCGAGAGTTTTGGCGACCGTTTCATTCAAAAATTTATCCAGCGTATCATTTATCGGGCGTTCAAACGGTGGATTCAGTGACCACAGTGCCACGAAACGCAAGACCATTTCCATATCCTGTTGCCGGTCTTTGGGGATTTTTCCACCGGTCGCCCGCAGAAATGCCTCTCCCTCTGCCAGACGGCGCACATATTCGCGCCAAGGGCCAGGGTAAATGGCATTACGAATTTCTTGCGCCGTCAGTGGCAAACCGCCCTGATTCAGACGGGCAAACACATTGAAAATAACTGCCTGGTGAGTAGTAGCGCGGATGATGTTAACATTTATTTCAAGTTCGTTAATTCTGCGCTGAAATGCCCGCTCCAGTTCTGAAAATTCCAGACCATTTTTATCTTTTAAATACTGCAACCCGATCAACCGCAATGGCGGCAACTTCGCTCCGGTTGCCTGATTTAATGCGTTATAGTCGATGAAGTGGAAAATCGAACATAGCCGTTGCAACCCATCCACCACCTGATAATTGCCATCGGCATCTTCACTGAAATAAAAAGACGGCAAAGGAATACGCAGCAAAATGGATTCGATCAGGCGGCTTTTGCGAATATCGTCCCATAAATTGGCCCGGCGCTGAAAATCAGGGCTTAGGTTAAGCTCCTTATTCCTAAGTCGCTCCAATAGATTGCCGATGGTTATTTTTCTATCAACAATATCAACACTACCTGGATCGAAAGGGGTATTGACCATTTGATCGGCCTCATTTTGCTCCTCTTCCTGATCCAGTTGATCTTGTAGCTCTTGCTCGCTGGATTCGATATCGCTTGGGGAATGATCATTCATGATGATTGGGAGTGTGGGTATTGGACTGGCATGCCCGAATGGGCACATTGTAGCATGCCGCACCGCCCTCCCCCCCGCTCAAACACCGCCATCGATTCCACATGCGAGGTATGCGGAAACATATTCACCACCCCGGCCAATTGCAGCTTGTACCCGGCCTCTGCCAGTATCCCGGCATCCCGCGCCAGCGTGGACGGGCTGCACGATACGTACACAATCCGGCGCGGCTTAAAATCGTCGTAATCATGCGGCAAGGCGGCCAGACTCTGGCACACGGCTTGCGCACCATCACGCGGCGGATCAATCAGCATGCGGTCGAATTTGCCCAGTGTTACCCACTGTTCGGGCGTCATTTCAAACAGGTTGCGGCAGGTAAATTCGGTTTTGTGGTCGAGTTGATTGGCCCGCGCATTTTCCAGCGCCCGTTCAGTCAGGCTTTCCGCACCTTCAATGCCAAGTACGCTGGCAGCCAGCGTGGCAATGGGCAAAGTGAAATTGCCAAGGCCGCAAAACAGATCGAGCACCCGGTCACCCGGCTGCGGGTCCAAGAGGCGTAGCGCGCGTTCGACCAAGACCCGGTTGATCATGTGGTTGACCTGGGTGAAATCGACCGGTTTGAATGGCATGGTGATGCCAAATTCGGGCAGCGCGTAATCGAGTTGCGGGGTTTCCGGGTAGAACACGCGCGCGGTTTCCGGGCCTTTGGTTTGCAGCCAAAACTGAATGTGGTGCAGGTCGGCAAAGGCGCGCAGTTTGGCTTCGTCGTCTGGTGTCAAGGGGGCCATGATGCGCAGTACCAGCGCGGTGACGTGCTGGCCAACCGCCACTTCAATTTGCGGCAGTTGTTCGATGATGGAAAGCGAAGTGACCAGTTCGCGCAGTGGCAACAGCAGGTTGGAGACATGCGGCGGCAAGATCAGGCATTGTTTGATGTCGGCCACAAAGATCGATTTGCGCTCGTGAAAGCCGACCAGTACCTGCCCCTTCTTTTTGACATGCTTGACCGAGAGCCGGGCGCGGAAGCGGTAGCCCCAGGCCGGGCCGTGGATCGGCGGCAGGATGTTGGCGGGCTTGACCTTGCCGATGTGGCTCAGATCGTCTTCCAATACCCGCTGTTTGATCGCGACCTGGGCCGAGGCGTCCAGATGCTGCATGGCGCAGCCGCCACACATGCCAAAATGGGGACAGGCCGGGGCAACGCGCATGGCGGATTGGCGCAGCAGCGCGGTCATGTTGGCCATTTCCCAGTTTTTTTTCTTTTTGAAGGTGGAAAAGCGCACGCGCTCACCGGGCAGTGCGCCTTCGACAAATACCACTTTGCCGGGGCTGCCGTCTTCGTTGGGAATATGGCCTACGCCGCGCGCTTCCATGTCGAGCGCGCTGATATCAATTACCTGATCGTACATATGTGATTTTTGAAGTGTATTGTGGAGGGTGAAAAATGGGGTTCAAGATTGGGGGTAACGGGCGGGTCTGGCAGGTTCTGACCCAGCCGGGCAGCGCTACAACAGGGAATCGCGCCCGATGCCGCGTGATGCCATGGCACGCTTGAGTTTGGCCAGTGCTTCTTGCTGAATTTGGCGCACCCGCTCACGGGTGATGCCCATTTCATCGGCCAGGGTTTCGAGCGTGGCCGGGTCATCGTTGTCCAAGCCAAAGCGGCGCATGACCACGGTGCGCGGCTTTTCTGGCAGGCTGCCCAGCCAGTCACGCACCAGCGCTTCCATTTCGTGCTGTTCGGCGCTGGCGTCAGGGCCGGGTTCAACGTCATCGGCCAGCATATCGATTAACGAGGATTGCGGGTCGTTCTCCAGTGGCGCATCGAGCGAAGTCGGGTGTTCGGCCAGCATCATGATGTCTTGCACTTGGTCGATTTCCCGTCCGAGCAGATGGGCGATGTCTTCAATGGTGGCATCTTTGCCGTCGTGGTGGTGCGCTTCAAGGTGGTATTTGGCGCGCAAAATTTGGTTCAGTTCGCGCACCATGTGTACCGGCAGGCGCACAGTGCGGGCCTGATTCATGATGGCACGCTCGATGCTCTGGCGAATCCACCAAGTAGCGTAGGTGGAAAAGCGAAAGCCGCGCTCGGGTTCAAATTTGTCGATGGCGCGCATCAAGCCGAGGTTGCCTTCTTCGATCATGTCGAGCAATACCACGCCGCGATTGATGTAGTGCTTGGCGATGGAGACCACCAGCCGCAGGTTGTGTTCGATCATTTTTTGCCGGGCAGCAAAATCACCAGCCTTGGCCTTGGTGGCGTAATCGAGTTCTTCTGGGGCGCTTAACAAGGGGCGCGAGCCGATTTGGTTCAAGTAGCGCTGGGTGGTGTCAGTCGAGAGTTCGGCGGCCAGCACGGATTTTAATTCGTCAACGCTGCCAATCACCAAAACCTGTTCGAGCTCTTCATCCGGATCGAGCGGCTCGGGCGCGATGCCGTCCGGCGCTGCCCCGGCTTCGTCATCGGTGCGCTCTCTTTCTCCGTCGTCGTTCGGCTCGTAGGTCATGATGCCCATCGCTTAAATACGTTGACAAAACCGCTTGACAATACCGACTCTACAATTGGCGCGAGGGCAAATAGCGGGCCGGATCAACCGGTTTTCCTTGTTGCCGAATTTCAAAATGTAGCTTGGTGGCGTCACTGTCAGAATTGCCCATTTCGGCAATTAACTGACCTTTTTTTACACTTTGCCCTTCTTTTACCAGAATGTTTTGGTTATGCGCATAGGCTGACAACAGGCTGTTGCTATGCCGCACAATCACCAAATTTCCATAACCACGCACACTGCCAGCATACATTACTTTGCCCGCCCCGGCGGCCAATATTTGCTGGCCCGCCTGACCGCCAATATCAATACCCTTATTCTTTCCCTCATCAAAACCGGCCAAAATCTTGCCTTCTGTAGGCCAGATCCAACTGACCGGTTCATCGCTCCCTGTGCTGGCAGGGGGAGCGGGGGTGGCCGGGGTGGCTGGGGCCGGGGTACTGCCGCTGGCACTGGCGACGACCGGAGCCGTTGTTTTCTGGCCACCGGCGTCAGGTTTTTGCAACTCGGCCAGCGTGGTGTCGGAATAGGCACGCTTGTCGCCGCGCGGGCTGCTCTTGTTGACTACCGCAACCGGCGTACCGGGCTTGATGGTGCTGCCGGTGCTGGCAGTGCTGCTACTGCCTGCGGTGGGTGGGGAGACGACCCGTTCGGTCTGGGCTGCACCCTCGGGTGGCGCGACGCGCAATACCTGATCGACTTTGATGTCGTTCGGGTTGACCAGGTTGTTCCACGCGACCAGATCGCGGTAGTTGCGGCCATGGTCGAGCGCGATACGGATCAGGCTATCGCCTTTTTTCACGGTGTACAGGCCCGGCCCGTCCGGGGCTTTGTCGGCATTGCGTACCACCGGATTGGTGGTGGGCGCTCGCGTGCTGGCAGCGGGCCGGGTATTGCTGCCATGTTCAACCACCGGGGCTGGGTGGTTGGTGGTGCTGCACCCGGCCAGCATCAGGGCCAGACCGAGCAGCATTGCACCGAAGCGGCCATGGGGCCGGATCAAGGTGGGGTTGTGATTCATGTTATTGCGTTTCCTATTTGTGTTCATGCTGCAAAGTTCAGGGTTTCTGCCTAGACTACGCCGGGGCGCAGCGGCACGAAATGACAATCTTCCATGACGGTGCTGACCCACTCTGCCGGGCCAACGCGCTCGACCAATTGCAACACCTGTTGCTGCGCGCCGACCGGAGCGACCAGCCTGCCACCGATTTGCATTTGTTCCAGCAAGCCTTGCGGTACGGCCAAACCGGCTGCGGCCAAAATGATACCGTCAAATGGGGCCGCTTGCGGCAAACCCTGCATGCCATCGCCATAATGGAGCCGGATATTGCCAATTCGCATTGGGCGAAGATTTTTTTTTGCCAACTCGTGCAATGATTTGATACGTTCAATGGAATAAACCTCTTGCGCAAGACAGGATAACACCGCTGCCTGATAGCCGCAACCGGTGCCAATTTCCAGTACCCGCTGCAAGGGTTTGCCAGCGCGCAAGACTTCGATCATGCGTGCGACGATGTAGGGCTGGGAAATGGTTTGATGGTGCCCGATCGGCAGCGAGGCATCGATGTAGGCTTGGCTGGCCAGACCGGAATCCATGAACAGGTGACGTTGCACGGTCAGCATGGCTTGCAGTACCTCATCATCCCTAACCCCGGCGCGGGCGATGCGGCTCACCATGGCGCGCCGCACCGCTTCCGATACCAGTGGGTTGGCGCGCTGTTCGGGCGAGCTGGCAAGCGGCTGCGCGACAGGTGCCGGACTCGGGCTGCCGGGTGCCCAGCTTTTGTGCGGCTGGGCATTGCGTGCGGCGTTTTGGGTAGCGGTTTGTGGCGTGGCAAAGATCGGCTTACCCGGACTGGCGGTGCGCGTTTTTTGCCCGATCACTACGGACGAGAGCGAGAGCGGGAAGTTTTTTTTGTTGCCCGTCATGGCAAACTGCCGCGCAAAGCATCAAGCTGAGTGCGGTGGGTCAGGTCGATTTGTAAGGGCGTGAGCGAGACATGGCCTTGGGCGGTAGCATGAAAGTCGGTGCCCGGCCCGCCATCCTTGGCCAGCCCGGGCGGGCCGATCCAGTAAATTTGCCGCCCGCGTGGGTCATTGGCCACAATCGCCGGTTCGGATTCATGGCGCTTGCCGAGCCGGGTGGCCTGCCACGGCAATAATTGCTCGTGTGGCCGGTTCGGAATATTCACGTTCAGCAAGAATGGCCGGGGCAATTCGGGCAAGCCATGCAACACAATCTCGCGCGCCACCCGCGCTGCTGATTCGAGTTCGGTCCAGCCATGTTCAACCTGAGAAAACGCGATGGCGGGAATGCCAAACAGATAGCCTTCAGTGGCGGCGGCAACGGTGCCCGAGTACAGCGTATCGTCACCCATGTTTTGCCCCTGATTGATGCCGGACACCACCAGATCGGGGCGGAACGTCAAAATGGAGGTCAGGGCCAAATGGACGCAATCGGATGGCGTGCCATTGATGAAGTAAAAGCCATTGGCGGCGCGCTGTACCGACAGCGGTCGATCCAGGGTTAAGGAGTTGGACGAGCCGGAGCGGTTGCTGTCCGGTGCTACGACCACAATCTCGGCTATCGATGCCATGGCATCGGCCAATGCGATCAAACCGGGGGCAAGGTAACCGTCGTCATTGCTGATTAATATTCTCATAGTCGGATTTTACCTGATCGAGGCCGTGGCGCAAAAATTATTTGCGTTTTGGACAAAGCCGGATAAACCGCTGCGCTACGCCTAAGTGTAAAATAAAACGACCGTTCGTTTTTATAAGGGGAAGTGATGAAAGCCGTCGTGTGTGAAAACTTTGGGCCGCCAGACAGTTTGGTGATTGCCGAGCAAGCCGATCTGGTCGCCGGGCCGGGTCAGGTGGTGGTACAGGTCAAGGCGGCGGGGGTAAATTTCCCGGATGTGTTGATCATTCAAAACCTGTATCAATTCAAGCCGACTTTGCCGTTCACGCCGGGCAGTGAATTGGCCGGCGTAATCACCGAGGTTGGAGAAGGTGTAACGCACTACAAACCGGGCGACCGGGTGATTGCGTTTATTGGCCATGGCGCGTTTGCCGAGCAGGCCGTGGTGCCTGCCGCGAATTTGATGCCGATGCCGCCAAGCATGGATTTTGACACGGCAGCAGCGATTACCCTGACCTATGGCACCTCACACCACGCGGTGCAAGATCGGGCGCAATTACAAAGCGGAGAAACCATGCTGGTATTGGGCGCGGCGGGTGGCGTGGGGCTGGCGGCGATTGAGATTGGCAAGGCACTCGGTGCACGGGTGATTGCGGCAGCATCGAGTGACGAGAAGCTGGCAGTGTGCAAGGATCATGGGGCCGATGAGTTGATCAATTACAGCAGCGGAGATTTGCGCGAGGCGATCAAACAGGCGACCGGTGGCAAGGGGCCGGATGTGATTTATGATCCGGTGGGCGGGGATTACAGCGAAGCGGCGTTTCGCTCGATTGGCTGGCGCGGGCGCTATTTGGTGGTCGGCTTTGCCAATGGCGCGATCCCGAAATTGCCGCTGAATTTGACGCTGTTAAAAGGTGCGTCGCTGGTCGGGGTGTTTTGGGGCGAGTATGCCAAGCGGGAACCGAAGGCGAATCTGGCTGCGATGCGGCAATTGATGGGCTGGCTGGCCGAGGGCAAAATCCGGCCACATATTTCACAGCGTTATGCTTTGGCTGATACGGCGCAGGCGCTAAAGGATATGGCAGCGCGCAAGGTGACCGGTAAGGTGGTGATTTTGCCATAGTAGGCGAGTAGGTGACACTATCAATGCAGCAGTGCCCGCTGCTGCACATACATCCCCATGGTGCAGCGATGCCTACCGCCAGAGCTAGGTCGATTTGCCTTCGTTACGCAATGCCTGAACTTGGTCTGCACTCAAGCCGGTTTTGGCGGCCAGGGTGGTGTTATCCGGGATCAGATCAAGCAGGCTGCGGGCAATTTCTTGCCGGGCGTTGAGACTGCCGATTTGTTGCCCTTTGGCCAAGCCAATTTCTTGCCCTTTGACCAAGCCTATTTCTTGCCCTTTGGCCAGGCCGATTTCCTCACCTTCCACCAACCCTCTGACAAAACCCAGCGCATCGCCATCGTCAAATGCGGTGTCGATGGAGTTTTTCAAATCTCGGTAGTATTTCAAACTGTCTTCATAGTGCAGCCGCTGTTCCGAGGTAAACCGGGCGATTTCGGCAGTACGGAACGCTTGTTCAAAGATTTTTTCCTGCAACACGACTGGGATGCGGCTTAGGCGGTGCAGGTTGCGCAGCAGGTAGAGCCACTTCTCGAACCGGTTTTCCAGTTGCTCAAGATTCTTTTTGAACTTCGGCATTTCGAGATAGATAAAGGTCAGCTTGTCGTAAAACACCTTCTGGGTTTCAATGTCGCTCAGTTTGACGTCGTAGCGGTATTTTTCGGTGTCGTGTTTGTCTTCCTCAAACACGAAGTCCAAAATGGCGACGGTATACACGGCTTTCAGATTGAAATCCCATTCGCCACGCTTGGCTTGCTCCTGAATCGGGAAGGTTGAGTAATAGACGCTGCGATCTTTGAAAAAATTCTGTTTGGTTTTTTGCAATTCAACGATGAACTTTTCACCGCGTTGATTGGTGCAATACAGATCGAAAATTGCTTTGCGGTCGGTTTCGGTGCTGCCCAGATGCTCGGTTTTCAGGTAAGTGAGGTCAACGATGTTGCCTTGTTCTTCTTTTAACAATTCGTTTAAGAAGTCGATCAGCAAGTCTTTATTGACCACTTCACCAAACAGCTTTTTGAACCCGTAGTCGGTAAACGGGTTGATGTACCGCTCCTTGAAGTCGGGATCGGTTTGCAGTGGGCTGTCCTGGTCTTGGTTTGACATGGCGTGGCTGGCGTTCTCTGGTTTGGGCACGAAGTCTAAGCGCTATTGTAAAACAGAATTGCTGTTGGCTTGTTGGTGTGGTCAAGCACGGAGAAACTAAAGCGCCGCTCTGCGCCAATTACCGAATCAGCTAGGACGATTTGCCTTCGTTACGCAATGCCTGAACTTGCGCGGCACTCAAGCCGGTTTTGGCGGCCAGGGTGGCGTTATCCGGGATCAGATCAAGCAGGCTGCGGGCAATTTCTTGCCGGGCGTTGAGACTGCCGATTTCTTGTCCTTTGGCTAGGCCGATTTCCTCACCTTCCACCAACCCTCTGACAAAACCCATCGCATCGCCATCGTCACATGCAGTGTCGATGGAGTTTTTCAAATCTCGGTAGTATTTCAAACTGTCTTCATAGTGCAGCCGCTGTTCCGAGGTAAACCGGGCGATTTCGGCAGTACGGAACGCTTGTTCAAAGATTTTTTCCTGCAGCACGACAGGGATGCGGCTTAAGCGGTGCAGGTTGCGCAGCAGGTAGAGCCACTTCTCGAACCGGCTTTCCAGTTGTTCAAGATTCTTTTTGAACTTCGGCATTTCGAGGTAGATAAAGGTCAGCTTGTCGTAAAACACTTTGTGGGTCTCGATGTCGCTAAGTTTGACGTCGTAGCGGTATTTTTCGGTGTCGTGTTTGTCCTCCTCAAAGACGAAGTCCAAGATGGCGACCGTATACACGGCTTTCAGATTGAAATCCCATTCACCACGCTTGGCTTGCTCCTGAATCGGGAAGGTCGAGTAATAGACGCTGCGATCTTTGAAAAAATTCTGTTTGGTTTTTTGCAATTCAACGATGAACTTTTCACCGCGTTGATTGGTGCAATACAGATCAAAAATCGCTTTGCGGTCGGTTTCGGTGCTGCCCAGATGTTCGGTTTTCAGGTAAGTGAGGTCAACGATGTTGCCTTGTTCTTCTTTTAATAATTCATTTAAGAAGTCGATCAGCAAGTCTTTATTGACCACTTCACCAAACAGCTTTTTG
>JACCDS011935343.1_pt1 | contig 14805 bp, 13 predicted proteins | sample 7446441 | NCBI WGS metagenome assembly JACCDS01 (sample SAMN15323445, study PRJNA562643) | freshwater metagenome | isolation source: river surface water | place: USA:Blue River Watershed | collected 2017-08-17 | reverse complement strand
TTTTTTCGGCGGCAACTTTTTCAGGCGCCTGTTGACTCAGTTCAGCAAATCCAACAATTGACGGCAGTGCGCATATTCGCCCGCCAGTACGAGACCGCGGTTAATGGCTCCAACCCAGAATCAACCCAAGCAAGATCGATACTTTTCATTAAAAAATCGATATAGATCATTTGTCCCTTCGCGGCTGGCCCTGTCGATTGCGGCCCAGTGCGCAGGCCTATTGCTGCTGCCTGCCGCTTCCGTGTGGGCGCAGGACCAGTCGTCCAGTGCTAGCAATTCGTCGTCCTCCGGTGCCCCAGCAGTTGCCCAGATTAATCCCAATGACGCTTTGCGCGAATTGGATTGGGTTCCGATGGAAGAGTTAACCGAGGAGCAAAAGCAACAAGTACCGGTTGCTTGCTGTGGTGCTTATATAGCACCACCCCGCGATGATGCGGAATCAGAGATGGACCCGGAAAAAGCGAATATTTTCGGCACGGCGGATTATTCTGAATCGGAAAAGCAAACCAAATTTGTTATGCACAGTGATGTGCGCCTTACTCAGGGGCGCCGCTCGTTCCGCGCCGACACCTTCACGTTTGATAAAACAACGCGTGAAGCCGAGTTGAAAGGCAACATTCAGGTGCGTGAGCCGGGCGTATTGCTACGCGCCGAGCGCGCCTATGTAGACACCAACACCGGCAACGCCGAGCTGGAACAGGCCCGTTTTGTACTTTACGAAACACGTGTGCGTGGCCGCGCGGAAAAACTCGAAAAGTTTGGTGATCAGATTATCAGCTTGGACCAAGGGACTTTTACCAGTTGCGAGCCAGGAGACAATACCTGGATGATCCGCGGCTCCAATATCACCTTGCACAATGACAAGCATTACGGCACCGCTAAACATATGCGTTTGGAAGTCAAAGATATTCCCATCGCCTATGCCCCTTATTTCCGCTTTCCTATAGGGCCAGATCGTTTAACCGGGTTTCTCTTTCCCTCTATGGGGTTTGATGAAAATGACGGCGTCGGTGAATTTACAGCGCCCTTTTACTGGAATATTGCACCCAATTACGATGCGACTTTCACCTGGCGCTATTTGTCGGATCACGGCAACATTCTGGCCAGTGAGCTGCGTCATATGTCGAGCAGCTTTGACACTCAATTAAATGCCAGCGCCCTGAATGATGATCGTGGTGGCTACAGTGAGCGCCTGCAGGATCAAATTGATAGCGGTGAGCTTGCCGAGGAAGATGCCTATCCCTACAAAGGTAAAGATCGCTGGCAGTTCAATCTGAACCAGACTGGCGGACGCAATCAGCCCTGGTCCACTCTTATCGATTACACCGATGTGAGCGATACCGATTATCTGCGCGATGTGGATAGTAGCGCTGTGGATTTGAACCGCCAAGCCTATATCCGTCAGCGTATATCGGGTAGCTACACCACAGATCATTGGCAGTTAGCCGGAAAGATTGAGGAGTTTCGCCTGCTAACGGACAACCAATTGCCGTATCGCGAGTTGCCGCGGTTGAATGCCGATGGTGAATATCGCATTAATGAGTGGCTGCTGGAGCTGGATAACGAATACACCCACTTTGCAATGAACCGCTACTTTGGGGATAACCCGGAACAGGCCCTTAATAAAGCTGATTTGATTACTGGCGAGCGTCTCCGCACCAATTACGGCTTGACCTGGGACAAACAGTACGCCGCCGGGTTTATCAAACCGGGTGTGGGGGTCAAAACTCTGGGCTATCAACTGGATGCGACCAATATGCGTGCAGACGCCGACACCAGTCCCCGCATTGTGGCGCCACAAGGCTCGTTGGATACTGGTTTGTACTTCGAGCGCGACCGGCAATGGTCTGGCGAGGCTTTCACCCAAACCCTTGAGCCGCGTGCGTTTTACTTGTATCGCGACTACGAAAATCAGGATGCGTTTTACGGTTTGACCAGCGAGACCAGCTACGTCAACTTCGACACCTCGGATTTGGTTTTTACCTACCAGCAGTTGTTCCGCGATTCGCGTTTTTCTGGTGGCGATCGTATTGACGACGCCAATCACCTCGCTGTGGGGCTGACGAGCCGCTTCGTTGAAGCCGATACCGGTATAGAGCGGGTGCGTTTGAGTGTGGGGCAGATCAATTATTTTGAGGACCGCGAAGTTAGTATCCTCAACAATGAAGATGACTATGCCAATACCCGCAGCAGCTCCGCCATTGCGGGTCAGGTGAGTGCGCAACTGGGCGATCATCTGCGCCTTTCCAGCGACATTCTCTATGATCACCAGCAAAAGAAAGTTAACGCCGTGAGCAGCAGCCTGCATTACATGGATGAGCAATACCGCATCCTGAATCTGGGCTATCGTTACTCGCGCGATCCGGTGACCCTGAGCCCACTGGATACTAACCCGCAAATCGGCGAAACCCTGGATCAGTTGGATGTAACCGCGCTCTGGCCCCTGAATAACCAGTGGGCGGTAATTGCACGCACTAACTATGATTTTAATTTCAGTGCGGAACTCGATACCTTTGCCGGGCTCGAATACACCGATTGTTGCTATCGTATCCGCGTATTGGCCCGCCAGTGGGTGGATTTCGATTTCAGCCAGGATTTCCTGCAGGATTTAAGCAATGACGATTATGATCGCGGCATCTTCTTTGAAGTGCAGTTACGCGGTTTTGGCACCTTGAGTCAACGTATTAGTAACCTGCTCGATAAAGCCATGTTGGGCTATAGCGAGCGTGAAGCCTCTTTACAATAAAACAGTGATTGATGTTATGAGTAAGAACCAAAACAAGCCTCATCAAATGCGCAGTGCCTGGGCGATGTTTATGAGCGGGCTGATGCTGCTTGGCAGTCAAGCCTGTCTGGCCCAAAGCAATGCGGTATCACTGGACCGCGTTGTGGCGATTGTCGATAAAGATGTTGTGTTGGAAAGTGAATTGAATGATCGCAAACAATCGGTACTGGATCGTTTGCGTGGTCAATACCAGCAATTGCCACCTGACGAAGTGCTCAACAAGCAAATTCTGGAACAGCTAATTGTTGAGCGTATTGAGTTGGGATTGGCGGAGCGCTATGAAATTAAAGTGGACGAGGCTGAAATAGATCAAGCTGTAGGGCGTGTGCTGCAAAAGAATCAAATCACTCTGGCGCAGTTGGAGGCAGACTTGCAGCGTCAGGGTTTGAATCTGGCTGGTCTGCGCAAACAAATGCGCAATGAGTTAACGATCAGTCATTTACAACAGGGTGTGGTGAACAGCCGCATTAAAATTACTGAACAAGATATTAATAATTTCCTGGCCTCCAGCGACGGCAAATATGCAACCTCGCCGGATTTTCATATTGGCCATATTTTAATTGCGGTTTCCAGTAGTGCGGATGCAGATGCAGTGGCAGAAGCAGAAAAGAAAGCCAATGAGATCTACCAGAAATTGCAATCGGGCAGTGACTTTTCGCAAATGGCTATTAGCTTTTCCAATGATCAGGCTGCGCTGCAAGGTGGCGACATAGGTTGGCGCAAGCTGGCGCAATTGCCGGAGTTGTTTGGCAACCAAATGGCCAATCTTGCGGTAGGGCAAGTTTCCAAGCCGTTCCGCAGCGGCGCCGGGTTTCATATTTTGAAAAATATCGAGCAGCGTGGTGGCGGTGCACAATTAATCGAGCAAACGCATGCGCGACATATTCTGTTGAAAACGTCGGAAATTATGGATGATGCGCAGGCACGCCAGAAATTGCTGGATTTAAGAACCCGTATTGAAAAAGGCGAAGACTTCGCCAAGCTGGCACGTGAAAATTCAGAAGATACCGGTTCTATGTTAAGTGGCGGTGATTTGGGTTGGTCCACACCCGGTATGTTCGTGCCTGAGTTTGAAGAAGCTATGGCTAACACCTCACCGGGCAATATCAGTCGCCCCTTTAAGAGTCAATTCGGCTGGCATATTTTGCAAGTGATCGAGCGCCGCAAAGAAGATATGAGCGATAAAGTGAAACGCAATCAAGCGGCGAATGTATTGCGTTCGCGTCGCTTCGATGAAGAGTTTCAGTTGTGGTTAACACAGATTCGCGAAGAAGCCTACGTTGAAATTAAACTCTAGTCGCCGTTAGTTAACAATTAATCAGATAAGCGGCTAAAAATTGGGTTGCCTTGCAATTCCGGTTTTTAGCCGTTGCATTTTTGGGCCCAACAATTGTTTGGGCTCAGTAATTTGGGGCACAGTAAAATGACGGACTGCTACCGTATTGCGCTAACACCGGGCGAGCCCGCTGGCATCGGCCCTGATCTTGTCGTTACGCTCGCTCAGCAGGCGCAGCCGCATGAAATAGTGGCGATTGCTGATCCACAGCTATTGCGCGAGCGAGCGCATCAATTGAACTTGCCCTTGCGATTGCGCGAAATCAATTTGCAGGATGCCCCGCGTCCCTGTGCCGCAGGCGAGTTGGCGGTGTTGCCTGTTGTCTTGGCCGAAGCCGCCGTACCGGGCAAGCTTAACGTCAAGAACGCGCCTTATATTTTACGCTCCTTGGATACCGCAATTGCCGGTTGTATCTGTGGGCATTTCGCGGCCCTGGTCACTGGCCCGGTGCAAAAAAGCGTGATTAATGATGCGGGTATTTCCTTCAGTGGCCACACTGAATACTTAGCGGATAAAACCCGTACCCCAAAAGTGGTGATGATGTTGGCTACCGAAGGGTTGCGCGTTGCGCTCGCAACCACGCACTTGCCGTTAAAAGATGTCGCCGCCGCAATTACCCATGATGAGCTCACACAAGTGACTGAAATTTTGCAGCGCGATATGCAACTGCAGTTCGGCATCAAAGAGCCGCGCATTCTGGTGTGCGGTTTAAATCCGCATGCCGGTGAAGGCGGGCATTTGGGGCGCGAAGAAATCGAAGTAATCGAGCCGGTATTAAACGAGCTGCGCGCGCGCGGCATGAACCTCATTGGCCCACTTCCTGCTGACACTTTGTTTACGCCCAAGTACCTGGATAAAGCGGATGCGGTGCTCGCCATGTATCACGATCAGGGCTTGCCGGTTTTGAAATACAAAGGCTTTGGCAATGCGGTGAATGTTACTCTGGGTTTGCCGATTATTCGCACCTCGGTAGATCACGGCACCGCATTGGATTTAGCGGCGACCGGTAAGGCCGATTTGGGTAGCCTGCGTACAGCATTGGCTTATGCACTTGCCATGGTGCAAGCAAAGCACGCGCACTAATTTGAGAAACACTCATGAAAAAAATGTTGAATCACGAATCCCAACATAAAGCGCGCAAGCGCTTTGGACAAAACTTTTTAATTGACCATGGCATTATTCGCGACATAGTGCGCTCGGTCCACCCGCACAAAGATGATGTGATTGTGGAGATTGGCCCGGGTAAAGGCGCTATCACCCAATTACTGGCAGACGCCTGCGATAATTTAAACGTGATTGAGCTGGATCGCGACCTGGTGCCCTGGTTAAAAGTGAAATTTGAAAAACATCCAAACTTCCAGCTTTATCAGGCAGATGCGTTGCAATTTGATTTTGCACAGCTGATGCGCAATGACAAGCCGCTGCGCATTGTAGGTAACTTGCCCTACAACATTTCCACTCCATTGATTTTTCATTTGTTGAGCTATGCGAGCAAAGTGCAAGACATGCACTTTATGTTGCAGAAAGAAGTTGTTAAGCGCATGGCTGCACAACCGGGCGAAAGCGCTTACGGTCGTCTGGGAATCATGGTTCAGTATTATTGTGCGGTGGAGGATTTATTCGACGTTCCGCCGACATCATTTGATCCGGCCCCTAAAGTGGACTCCGCTATAGTACGTTTGATTCCCTACAAAGAATTGCCCTTTGTTGCTAACAATATAAAAACGCTGGAGACGCTCGTAAATGTCGCTTTCCAACAGCGTAGAAAAACCCTGCGCAACTCACTCAAGCAACTGCTCACCACGGAGCAAATGGAAAGCCTTCCCGTCGATTTAAGTTTGCGTCCGGAAGAAATCAGTTTGCCGGAATATGTGGCGATGAGTAATCTGTTGGGCGAAGTGTCATTTAATGGAAAAATATCCGCCGACGATGGCGAGTAATCATTTATTTCAGGTAGTGAAAAATGTCAGCAATATCTGTCAATGTAAAAACCCAATACATTGCAACCCAATCGGTTCCCGCAGAACACAAATACGTGTATGCCTACACGATCACCATCGCCAACCAAGGCGAGGCGCCAGCGCAATTGATCAGTCGCCACTGGCGCATTACTGATGCCAATGACAAATTGCAGGAAGTGCAGGGCATGGGTGTGGTTGGCGAACAGCCGCATTTGCAACCGGGCGAAAGTTATACCTACACCAGTGGTGTTATCCTGGAGACCGAAACCGGGTTAATGGAAGGCACTTACCATATGCGCACCGATGAGGGCGCGATGTTTGATGCACCCATTCCCACTTTTGCCTTGGTGCCGCCTTACGCGGTGCATTAATTTTTAACGGGTACACAAAATAATATGGCTACTTACGCAATTGGTGATATTCAGGGCTGTCTTGAGCCGCTGCAATGCCTATTAAAAAAAATTGCGTTTGACCCCGCTAAAGATAAGCTCTGGCTTGCGGGTGATTTAATTAATCGCGGCCCCGATACCCTTGCCACCCTGCGTTTTTTATACAATTTGCGCGATTCAATTACCATAGTGCTCGGCAATCACGATTTGCATTTTATCGCGGTCTATTACGGTCTGCGCAAAAAAGGCAAAAGCGACACCCTCGACCAATTGCTGATTGCGCCGGATCGTTTGGATCTGGTGTATTGGCTGCGTCAACAAAAACTGGTTCACCATGACGCGGCTTTGGGATACGCCATGGTTCATGCCGGCATTCCACCACAATGGGATTTGCAAGAAGCATTAGTGCGCGCGCGCGAAGTGGAAACCGTTTTGAAAAGCGAGCAACCAGAAAATTTTCTCGCCGGTATGTATGGAAACTCTCCAAACCTGTGGAGCGAGTCGCTAGTCGGTGTTGATCGCTTGCGCGTCATTACCAATTATTTTACCCGCATGCGTTTTTGCAATGCGCAGGGTGTGCTGGAATTGCAAACCAAAGAAAGTGCTGATGCTGCTCCTGAAGGATTTGCTCCCTGGTTTTCCTTTGCGCAACGCAAAACACGCGACGAAAAAATAATATTTGGTCACTGGGCAGCGCTGGAAGGGAAGGTGAATTTGCCTAATTTGTACGCATTGGACACCGGTTGCGTGTGGGGTGGTTCGCTTACCGCCATGCGTTTGGAAGACGGTGTCCGTTTTTCTTGCAACTGCCTTGCTTAATCGCATTCAATACAGTTTGGCGTTAAAAATAGCGCTGATTTCGCCAAACTGTAACAAAATGTTTCATTCAGTTTAAATTCAATTTTCTATCACTAGTATGAACTCGTGCATCAACAACGATGCGAGTGTTTATATCAGAGGATAGATTATGAAATCAAAAATGCTCCCCACTATTATTGCCAGCCTTTCGTTCGCCGCTGTTCCCGTTGCATTTGGCGCAACTTATCAAATGGAATTGGCTGCGGCCTATGGTGAGGTTGACGTCGACAATTATTCAACCAGCCAAAATGATTATTCACTAAGTGGCACTTATTATTTTTCGTTGGTTGATACTAAAAATCGTCCGCTGGCTGAATCTGCATTTTTGCAAAAAGCCGGTAGTGTCAATGTAAGGGGAGATTATAGTCGCTACGAAAGTAGTTATTCCTCATTGGACTACACAAGCGAGGCTCGGGTTTATGGGCGAGAACTAGGTGCAGATATTTATATTCCAAATAGTGTTTTTTATCTGGGTGGCGGCGTTAGGGAGTTTAAGGCGAGGTCCGAATGGAACTATGGTGAAAATAAGGGTAGCTCTTCGGAGGACTGGGATTCTCGATGGTATGTCAAAGCGGGTGTAACACCTGTTGATGGCATGCTGGTTTGGTCGGAGTTTTATGAGGATGTGGATGTCTCTGATTACTGGAATATTAATGCAAAATATGTGATGCCAATTGGTGCGGAAGGGCATTGGCTGAATTTGGAAGCTCGCTACGAAGCAACGGAAGATGATGGGGACGATTCACAAAGTTTTTCTATGGCCGGTGATTATTATCTGGATAGTCATTTAAGCCTGGGTGGTGGTGTTACTCACTACACCTATGATGGTGACTATTCTAACGATAATGAAAATGAATACTTTGTGCGTGCGAATCAATATTTTACCGATAATCTCGCAGTTAATCTGAAGTACGCCGATGGTGATTACGAAAGTAGCTGGACTTTAGGGGCAACGCTGAGATTCTAAAATGCTTTGTTAGTAAAGCCCGGTCTATGATCGGGTTTTTTAATTTATATTTTACTATTGGAATATCTCTTTAATCCAACTTGCGTTTTACAAAGCGCGGTTTATAGTTAAAACGTTAAATAAACGCGAGCTGTAGTTTTGTATATATCTTGCGGGCTTATCCAGATTTATTTATTGAATGAAAAGTAATTTACGTGACCCTGGTTGTGTTTATGTAGTAGGGTTTTTATTTACGTAGTTGGAATTTAGGTGGCCGGTAATTCTTGTAAGAGTCTGGTGCGTCCTGTGTTCTGGCGTTCTCTTCTGTAGCCAGTTGGCTGTTCTGTTGTCAGGTAGCGCCTTGGCCCTCTGTAGATGGGCAGTTAGTTTCACCTGATTTCCGTTGCCGGGAGTAGTCCCGGAATCTGACCGTTTTAAAGCATTGAGCTTTGTTAAAGCGGTGGCTAATGAATAGTAGTTATGAGCAATGGTTTATTCCCGTTGTGAGACTGGAAGGTATTTGCTCATCTGTTCGTTGCGATTTCCATCGGCACTACGCTTGAAAAAGGAGTCGTGCAGTGAAACAGAATAATAATTGCAATCGGGTTGTTAATTCCCGGGTATTAATTGCATTGCTGTCTATGATTGTGGCCAATATGACCGCTGCTGGTGATACGGCTCACTCTGCTTACAATATGACGCGCGGCGTAACCGAAATAAGCCATGAGGTGTACAACCTGCACATGGTGATTTTTTATATTTGTTGCGTGATAGGGGTGGTGGTATTTGGTTTGATGTTCTGGGCGATTGTCCATCACCGAAAATCCAAAGGTGCGGAGCCGGCGCAATTCCATGGCAGTTTAAAAATAGAAATTCTCTGGACTGCAATTCCTGTAATTATTTTGGTGGTGATGGCCATTCCCGCCAGCAAAACCTTGATCGCGATGGAAGATGCATCCAAAGCGGATATGACTGTGTTGGTAACTGGTTCGCAATGGAAGTGGCATTACAAATATCTGGAATACCCCATCGAATTCTATTCGCTGCTCGCCACTCCGCGCGAGCAAATTGAAAATAATGCGACTAAAGATGAATTGTATCTGCGCGATGTTGATAAGCCTCTAGTTCTGCCCACCGGTAAAAAAATTCGTTTTTTAGTCACTGCTGATGACGTGATCCACTCCTGGTGGGTGCCAGCGTTTGCGATTAAAAAAGATGCCAACCCAGGTTTTATTAACGAGACATGGGCAAAAATAGATAACCCCGGAATTTATCGTGGTCAATGTGCAGAACTCTGCGGAAAGGATCACGGCTTTATGCCGATAGTAGTCGATGTAAAAACACCGGAAGCATTTGAGACCTGGGTGAGTGAACAGATTGCCGCGCAAGAAAAGGCCAAAGCCGAAGAGGCAGCACGTGGCTTGATGAGTAAAGCAGAATTGCTCGCCCAAGGGCAAAAAGTCTATGAGACGCGCTGTGCTGTATGTCATCAACCCGGTGGTGAAGGTTTGCCCGGCGCCTTCCCGGCATTAAAAGGCAGCGCCATGGTGACGAAAGATAAACCGACGCATATCCACACCGTGTTATTTGGAAAACCCGGCACCGCCATGCAGGCTTTTGGCAAGCAACTTACGGCAGCCGAATTAGCGGCGGTCATTACTTATGAGCGCAATGCCTGGGGCAACGATACAGGCGATCTGGTGCAGATTGCCGACATTAATGCAGCCTTGAGTGCGGGAGAATAATAATGAGTCAGGAACATTCCCCAAGTATTGGTGAGCACGAAAGCCATCATGCGCACGATGAAAAGCCCGCAGGTATTATGCGCTGGCTCTACACCACTAACCATAAAGATATTGGCACCTTGTATTTGTTGTTTTCGCTGCTGATGTTATTTATCGGCGGCAGCATGGCCATGGTGATTCGCGCGGAATTATTCCAGCCGGGTTTGCAATTTGTCGATCCGCACTTCTTTAACCAGATGACCACAGTGCATGGTTTGATTATGGTGTTCGGTGCAATTATGCCGGCCTTTGTTGGTTTAGCAAATTGGATGGTACCGCTGATGGTGGGTGCGCCAGACATGGCGCTGCCGCGCATGAATAACTGGAGCTTCTGGTTGTTGCCCTGCGCCTTTACGATCTTATTGTCCACGCTATTTATGGAGGGCGGTGGCCCTGCGTCGGGATGGACTTTTTATGCTCCGCTTTCAACAACATACTCCAACGACAGCACCGCATTTTTTGTCTTTGCCGTACATATGATGGGAATTTCTTCGATCATGGGGGCGATGAATATTATCGTCACCATTTTTAATTTGCGCGCACCGGGTATGACCTGGATGCGTTTGCCGCTGTTTGTATGGACCTGGCTAATCACGGCATTTTTATTAATTGCCGTTATGCCGGTGTTGGCGGGTGTGGTGACAATGGTGTTAACCGACAAATATTTTGGCACCAGTTTTTTTAATGCTGCCGGGGGCGGTGACCCGGTCATGTTCCAACATATTTTCTGGTTCTTTGGTCACCCTGAAGTTTACATCATGATTTTGCCCGCCTTCGGAATTGTCTCCAGCATTATTCCGTGTTTTGCGCGCAAACCTCTGTTTGGCTATGAGTCCATGGTGATCGCTACCGCGAGCATTGCATTTCTTTCGTTTATTGTGTGGGCCCACCACATGTTTACTACCGGCATGCCCGTGGCTGCTGAGTTGTTTTTTATGTATACCACCATGCTGATTGCGGTTCCCACCGGGGTAAAAGTTTTTAATTGGGTGGCCACCATGTGGCGCGGCGCCATGACTTTTGAAACACCGATGATGTTTGCGATTGCCTTTATTGTGTTGTTTACCATTGGTGGTTTATCCGGTTTGATGTTGGCGATTACCCCCGCCGATTTCCAATACCAGGATACTTATTTTGTCGTAGCACATTTTCACTATGTGTTAGTTACCGGTGCCTTGTTTGGAATTATTGCGGGGGTGTATTTCTGGATTCCCAAATGGACCGGCGTGATGTACAGCGAGCGCCTTGGTCAATTACATTTCTGGTGCTCACTGGTTTCGGTCAACCTGTTGTTTTTCCCCATGCACTTTGTCGGTTTGGCGGGAATGCCGCGGCGTATTCCGGATTACGCACTGCAATTTGCCGATATGAATGCATTTATCAGTATCGGTGGATTTTTATTTGGCTTGTCGCAGTTGCTATTTGTCGCCATGGTGTTTCGCTGTATCAGGCGCAAGGGTGTTAAGGCCAGCACGCAAGTTTGGGAAGGCGCTTATGGGTTGGAATGGGAAATTCCATCGCCAGCACCTTATCACACGTTTCAATCTCCACCGGAAATAAAGGCGGACGTTAAGCATTAGTGATTACCTGGTTGGTAAGGAGCTGGATCGATGACAAATCAAACCGTTTCGCATCAGCCGCTGTTGCGCAAACTCCTGTTGGTTTGCATTGCGATGTTTTTGTTCGGCTTTGCGTTGGTACCACTCTACGATGTGTTTTGCCGTTTGACCGGCTTAAATGGAAAAACCGCTGCGGTGGCGGCAGCGCCATCTATAAGGGTTGATAAAAGTCGTGTGATCAAAGTGGAATTCATTGCTAATCGCGATGACTCTATTCCCTGGAATTTTGCACCGGAAATAAATTCAATCGAACTGAATCCCGGTGCAGTAAAAGTTATTTATTTTAATGTGAAAAATTTATCGGCCCAGGCCATGGTTGGCCGCGCAGTGCCGTCGGTATCGCCGGGAGCTGCAGCGCGCTATTTTAAAAAAATTGAATGTTTTTGCTTTTCTGAGCAACCGCTGGACGCCCATGGCGAAAAATCCATGCCGGTGCAGTTTTATATAGATCCGCAATTACCTGCGGAATATTCCACGATTACCTTGTCCTATCGTTTGTATAAAAGTCAGGGGCAAACGGCGAGCCGTTAGCTTCAGTGTGTTAATCCAGTGTGCGAATGGAGGTATCCCATGAGTACCAGTTACCAACACTATTATGTTCCGCATCACAGTCATTGGCCGATTGTCGGCGCGATTGCGTTATTTTTAATGGCCAATGGCGCTGCCCACTGGGTGAACGACAATCTCTGGGGCGTGCTTGCACTTATTGCTGGCTTTGGTTTGTTGTTGATTATGTTATTTGGCTGGTTTGGCAATGTGATTGAAGAATCTATGGATGGCCTATACAGCAGGCAAATGGACCAATCCTTTCGTCAGGGAATGAGCTGGTTTATTTTTTCGGAAGTCATGTTTTTTGCTGCGTTTTTTGGTGCGCTTTTTTATGCGCGTATTATTTCTGTGCCTTGGCTGGATGGCGCTGGCAATAATGCCATGACGGCCGAAATTCTCTGGCCCAATTTTGACGCTATGTGGCCGCTAATTAAAACCCCCGCTGGCGCGGAAACTCAAGCAATGCCGTGGGATGGAATTCCGCTTATTAATACCGTTATTTTGCTGGTCTCCTCCATTACCTTGCAATTTGCGCATATTGGCATAGAGCAAAAGAAACCGGCGCAGCTGGGTTTCTTTTTGATGTTGACCATTATTCTTGGCGCCTGCTTTTTAGCACTGCAAGGCCATGAATATTTTCACGCCTATGAAGAGTTGGGGTTGCGTTTGGACTCTGGGGTGTACGGCAATACCTTTTTCTTACTTACCGGTTTTCACGGGTTGCACGTCACCCTGGGGGCGATCTTCCTGACAGTGATCTTTTTGCGCATTGCAGTAAAAGGTCACTTTACCCCTGAGCGCCATTTCGGTTTTCAAGCAGCCGCCTGGTATTGGCATTTTGTGGATGTGGTTTGGTTAAACCTGTTTGTCTTTGTTTATGTATTGTAGCGATTGCACATTAGTGCAATCGCTTTTGAGGGTATTGGTCATTGTTTTTCAGTTAACAGTTTTTAAATTAACAGTTTTTAAGTAAAAATTTTATAAGTTAAATGTTTTTATTTCGGTGTTTTTAGTTAATAAGGTCGTGGGTTGGGGGTAATAACCCCGGTGGCAAGGAGAACCAGTATTGCCAGAACAACCAGTGCTGAAAAAATCAGCCTGCGACCTAGAAATTTGGACATCTTTGGCGCTGCGTCGTCATTTTTCATCATGACATAAAGCGCTTGGAACAAACTGATAATCACGAGCATTAACAGCGCAATCAGAATAATTTTAGTGAGCATAATCGGCTCCACGGATGTGTGACATGACCATTATAGTCTTTAAACGCAACTGGGTAGTCCATTGGTATTGGGCAGTTATTAATGTGTTGGTCGTTGCGATTTTATTGGCTCTGGCTTCCTGGCAATGGCAGCGGGCAGCGCAAAAGCAGCAGAGTCTGGATCAACTCGCACAATGGCAAACGCAACCCGCAACCACATTGGGCGGCTTGATGACACACGCGCAAGAGGGAACTAATTTACTTGCGCAGGATGGAGCATTAGTCGCGTTTACTGGGCATTGGATTTCTCCCTATGTTTGGTTGCTGGATAACCAGTTGCTGAGTGGACGGCCCGGTTACGATGTGGTTATTCCTGTGCAGGAACTTTCCGCATCACCGCCAGCCATTGTGTTGGTTAATTTGGGTTGGATCTCCGCGCCCCTGTCCCGCACAGAATTGCCTGAAGTAAATATTTCCGATGAAATAAATGTGCAAGGTGTCTATCGCGCGCGTTCCGATACCTTGTTGCTTGGAAAAAATCTGGAAGACCAGGGGCGCTGGCCCATGCGTATACAGAAAATAGATAACCAACTACTAGCGAGCTACTTGCCTGCAGGATTATTGCCGGGACTCATCTATCAGCAACAATCATCGCCCTTTGTTGTGCATTATCGCCCTGTGGTCCTACCTCCTGAGCGGCACAAAGCTTACGCCTTGCAATGGTTGTTGCTTGCTGTTGCTGCGCTGCTGGTGGGCTTGGCTTGCGCTCATGAAACCGCCTATCAGTGTGAAACGGTGAGCAATTCAAAATCAATCACAGCGGAAAATTCGGCTAAAGAAATGCGAGAACAACCATCGGTAATAAATTCGGCGCTTGAAGATCCTTTACCTAAAACCGCCTTTTCTAAAAATAAGGTATCAACGAGGAGCCATTAGCATGAACGCGCGGAATTTCTTTTTATTATTTTCCCTGTGTGCATTGGTACCTTTTGCTGCTGCAAAATTAAGTTTGTCCATGGGCTGGTTTACAGGCGAAGCAACCAATAAAGGCCGGTGGCTGACGCAGGAGGTGAAGCTAATTCCTGCACTCGCACAGGGCGATTTGCATTGGACTGTGGCTTATGTGAGCGCGCAATCTTGTGCGCAAGAATGCGAACGCGCGCTGACACTTTTGCAACAGCTCTACACCGGGCTTGGCCGCAAACAGCTAGGCGTGCAAGCCATGTTGGTTGCCGGCAATACAACAGATGTTACGAGCCTGAAGTCGAAATTCTCCGCGCTAAAAATGGTGCAGACCTCTGAAGGATTAAACTCTACAGCAGCAATGAATTCTACGCTGGAGCTATTGAATAACCAGTTTGTCATTATTAACCAGCA
>JACCDS010806431.1_pt1 | contig 14805 bp, 13 predicted proteins | sample 7446441 | NCBI WGS metagenome assembly JACCDS01 (sample SAMN15323445, study PRJNA562643) | freshwater metagenome | isolation source: river surface water | place: USA:Blue River Watershed | collected 2017-08-17 | reverse complement strand
TTTCCCCAAGCAGCTTGTTCACCGCGGCACGGTCCTGATACTCCGACATATCGAATGAAACGAGATGGCCCGGGCCGAACACGTAGTCGGTGGCGCACGTGAACGTTTCGGTTTTGCCGGTGCCGGTGGGACCGACGAAGAGGAATGAAGCGCGCGGTCGGTCGGGCGAAGAGACGCCCAGTGCCCCGCGCGCGAAGGCCGCGGCGATCCGCGGCAGCACGTGATCTTGACCGCGGATATTGGCCCGCAGGTGCGTCTCCAAGCCGCGCACGCGCGCGATCCGCTCGGCCAAATCGTTCATTTCTTTTTCTCCCGGCCCGCACGGGAGCGGCCGTCGGGAAATTTGTCCAAGTAGGCGGCGACCACGGGCACCAGCATATCGAGTGACGGCAATCGACGAAGCAGCGCCCGGAGGATGTAGCTCTCATTTGCGCGAACGCCCTTCGCCTTGAGCTGGCTCACGGCCTTTTCCACTTTGCTCAGGTCGGCCCCGGGCAGAACGATGGTGACCCGTTCCTCGACATACTCGGTTTCGCGCGGACCGGCCTTCAACAAATCTTCCCGGTGCTGCACCGCGGCGTAGGCGAAAAGATCCAGTTCCGTCGCCGAATGCAGGAGGCACCGCACAAATTTGGTCCGGTCCGCGGACACCTTCCGCTCGGCGAGACGTGCGAGCGAATCGTTCAGAATTTTTAGATCGGCGGGGTAGAGCGAAAAGCTCGTGCGAACCTCGCTCTTCGGACGCGAGCCAGCGGAGGACTTCATGGGTGAATTTGTATTTGCATACGTTTTTGTTGACAAGGAATCTTTTCGTATGCAAATCCAAGGGCAGTGAAACCCGCGTTACTCACATTTTCACGAGTCACAGCTTCTGCGGCGAGCGGCGTTGCCGTGAACTCCACTGCGTTTCGTATGCTTACCCGCCATGCCTCGGCCTGATTCAGATCTGCTCCCGTGGGTGGCGCTGGCGCAGCTCCAACCCCTGCGTGACGGCTTCGGCTCGGCCCTCGCCCTCGTCTTCATGGTGGGATTCTTCTGGGGCGTCCTGAAAATCTGGGCGGGCGCCAACGCCATCAGCAAGGGCGATGCCGAGGGCAAGAGCGGTATTGTCGCCGGGATCATCATCGCCGCCGCGGCGGCGATCATGGGCGCGCTATTCACCATTTTTGGACTTCAGGACGCCGTCCTGACTCCGCGCTTCTGAGTATGAACGACCTAAGATTCACCGATACGAACGCGGCAGACGACTCGGCCGGCCGGGTCTTCGGGCTCGACGGCAACCTTTATCTGGCGGTCGTCGTCGCGGTTCTGGCAGCGGTGGGCATATTCGCAGTGTTGAGCCTTTGGTTGCATACGAATTGGGCGCTGGCCGCTGCGGTCGCGGCGTTGCCGCCCGCGGTCACTGCGATTTGGGCGGTCTGGTTAAAGCACGGCCGGCCTGCCGGCTATGATCGGGACAAGCTGGAAGACCTGCTGCGTGGCGGCGATTTCGGTCCGGGGGCAGGTGCCGGCCTCGCCGGGCGCAGCCACGACCATGCGCCCGACGGCCGCCTGGTCGACGACATGATGGTTTTCGGTTCACCCGACCGCGGCGGAGTCGTCGCGAAAGGATTCTGGCTGGAGCCCCCCGATTTGCGCGGTGCGAGCATCGCCCGCCTCCACGCCTTTCAGGACCAAGTGCGCGCACTGCTGGCGCTCATCGCCCCGGGTCGTCGGCTGCAACTGCAATGGTCGTGCGACGCGGACTACCGGGCGGAGTTACTGCGCTACCACGCCGCCACGCAGGGTGTCGGCGATCCGTTGGTGCGTCGCACCCGCAACGAGCGTTTCATGCGCTACTGGCAGCGGATGCAGTCCCGCGAACTGCGGCGGGAACGCCTCGCCCTCTTCCTGTCCATCGAGGTCAACGCCTACTCGGGCAACGCCCGCACCCATGATGGTCTGACCACGCATTACGCGGCGGTGCTGGCGGAACTATCGGCGCAATTTGGGGAGTTCGCCGGCACCCTGCGCACGGTGTTCGGCGCCGAAACCCTCATCGCCCCGATGGATGACGCGGACCACTGCGCCTGCCTGCGCAGCTTTCTCAATCCGAGCTTTGCGCGGCGCACAGCCAATGACGCTGCCGGTGCCTTCGACCCGGCGCTGACGATTCAGGAGAACTGCTGGCACAGCGAAAGCGTGAGCCAGACCGACGGCGGATTCTGTCTCGACGGCCATTTTCATGCGATGCTCGCGCTCTCGCGCTGGCCGCAACGGACGCGACCGGGGATCATCACGCACCTGACGGGACTGCCATTCCTCGACTATGCGATCACGGTCAACGTCACGCCGGCGGAAGCGCGGCAGGAAGTGCGTCGCGAAGAGCAGGCCACCGAACGTCTCCGCGGCGAATACGCCGCCCAGCCCCGCGCTTCGCTCCTCGTGGCGCTGCGCAAGAAGGAGCGCAAGGTGGAGGCCCTCAGCGGCGGTTTTGCGCGGCCGTTTCATGTGACCTATCTGATCCGGGTCTGGGCGCCCACCCGTGAGGCCCTTCGCGAAAAAATCGCGGCGGTCCAGGCCGCGATTCACGCGATGGACGGCGCGCAGTATCTCGAATGTGCACTGCCGACCACGGCGAAGAAACTGTTCTTCGGCTCCTGGCCGGGCTGGACCCATTCGTCCTACCGGCACCGTGAACTCTACGCGGAAGACGCCTACCTCGCGGACCTACTCCCCTTCTCCGCGACGTTTGTCGGCGCCCTTTCCACCGCGGAGGCGATCTATGACGGCAGCCACGGCAATCTCGTCGGCGTCAGCACCCAGACCGGCGGCTCGCCGCAACACGCCGTGGTCCTCGGCATGACCGGCGCCGGCAAGTCCGAGGCGATGCACGATTTGCTTCTGCAAACCGCCGCATCGTTCAACTACACCTTCATCGTCGAGGAAGGACTTTCCTATAAGCGGTTCACCGAACGGATGGGCGAGAGCCCCATCGTCGTCCACCCGGACGCCCCGCTCACCTTCAACTATCTCGACACGCGCGGGCTTCCGCTCACCCAGCTTCATCTCGCGACGGCGGTCGCGTTGCTGGCGCGCATGATCGGCGAACCCGAATCGGGCGAGCGGCTGGCACTCCGGCAGGCGCAACTTGCCCAATACCTGCACCAGCTCTATCGCGATGCCCACCTCGACTGGTCACGACGCAACGCCGGCCGGGCCGAGGAGGTCCGCCGCCTGGCCGTCGCCGTGCACCGGTGGCGCGAGGGCATGCCCACCGGCGCGACTCCGCTGGAGGCCTTTGTCGAGTTTCGCGACCGGCGCGCAGCCAATGGCGACGAGGCCCAAGCACTGCTGTCCGAAATCACGGACGAAGAGGTCACGCAGTTCGCCCAAGAGTCGGCCACCGAGCGGCTCGTCGCGCAGACGGCGTGCGCCTTTTTCGGTCCGGAGGATTTCCCGACTCACGGCGCGTTGGTCGAACTGCTCGCCTATGCGCGCTTTCCCGAGCACGCCAAGGAGGAGACCGACCGGCTCGCGACCCTGCTGCGGGCGTGGAGCGCCGACGGCCACTACGGCCGGCTCTTCGACGGTGTCACGAACGTGTCGCTGCACGGCAAGGTCGCCCACTTCGAGCTGGGATTCATCCCGGAGCAGGCGGTCGAATTGAAAGGCGCGGTCGGCCTGCTCGTGAGCGGGCTGGTGCGCCAGCATATCCTCGCGCTGCCACGGGCGCAGCGGAAGCGCGTCGTCTTCGAGGAGCTGGCGCGGTTCCTCGATGTGCCCGGCGGCGAGCGCATCGTGGCCGAGAGCTACGCGCAGCTGCGCAAGTTCAACTGCTGGGCGGTGAGTGTGGTGCAGCAATACGCCCGCTTCCGCGCGTCGCGCATCCGCCCCGCCGTAATCGGCAACGCGAAACAGTTCTTCCTGATGCGGCAGTCGGATCGCGGCGACCTCGCCGATCTCGCGACCGATCTCGCGCTACCGGAGACGGCGCTCGACGCCATCCAGCGTTATCCGCTGCCGGAACAACTCGTGGACGGCGAGCGCTACTCGTCGCTCTGCTACTTCACGCCAACCTCGCAACCGCCGCAGTGCGGCACGCTGCGGCACATTCAAGCCAAGGAGGACGTTCATGCGCACGACGCTGTTTAGTTTGTTCACGCTCCTGCTCGCGGGCTGCGCCACCTCGAAACGCGACACCGAAGCCGAGGCTCGCGGCTACGAGCGCGGCTACCGGCAGGCCACCAAGGAACAGTATTGGATCATCCAAAACCAGCAGCGCTCCGCTCCTCCCGCCGTGACCAACCCTACACCCGCACCATGAAACGACTCATTACTTTCATTCTGCTCGCGACGCCGTTGTCGGCGCAATGGGCGGTCTTTGACCCGACGAACTTCGGGGTCAACACGCTCATCCAGTCCGGCCAGGCGGCCAACCACCTCGAAATCCTCCGGCAGTGGGCCACGCAGTTGGAGCAACTCAACCGGCAACTCCGGGAACTGGAGCAACAGCTCGCCGTGCAGCGCCAGATTCGCGAGGTGATGGGCAACCCCAGTGCCTCGGGCGTGCAAGTCGCCCTGCGCGGGCTCGGCGCGGACGACCTCGCACGCAGCTACGGCGAAACCTTGCAGGCGGTGCGCCGGATCACGGACGCTGCGGCCTCACTCCGGCGCACGGCCGAGGGCATTTATGGACAGCTCGATGACCGCACGGTGCTCGGGCGCGGCTTTGTGCGGCAGGAAGCCACCTATCGACGTTACGCCGCGATCGACCGGCAGGCGGACAACGCCGAGCAGGTCGCCGACGAAACCCAGGCGCAGACCGTGTCGCTCCAAGCCGACCTCGCCCAGTCGCTCATCGCCTTGCGCGACGCGCCGACCCAGGCGGACGTGGACAAGCTCAATGTCAGGGTCGCCGCGCTCAACGGGCAGCTCGCGCTGCTCGCCGCCCGGCGCCGCGACGAGGCCGACAAACTGGCGGCCCAACAGATTCAGAACGAAAATCAGGCCGCGAAGGAGCGGCAGGATTTGTTGGAGGAACAGATCGCCGAAGAGCGGCAAACGCTCACGGCGGTGAACGTATGGCAACAGTCCATCCGGCTGACCCCGACCAGCTACACACGGCCATGAAGAAGCTGAGCCTCCTCATTCTCGCCGTTGTCGGTCTTGCCGCGTGCGCGCTGTTGGTGCGGCGTGATTCCCGCAACACGCCGGCGCTTCGCGTGTCGCCGGCTGCGACCGAGTTCAAGGCTACGAACGATTGGCAGCAGTCGATTCGCCTCGATACCCGCACCGACTATACGGTGGACGACGCAACCCGGCGGCGGGCACGCGAAGCGTTACTCCGCGCGGAGCAAAAGCAGCAGCCCAAGGAGGGAAAAAACTGATGGAGAACTTCGCTCCAGGTCTGCGCCCGAGCATTCTCGCCCTGACCGATGCACTGCGCGTCGTGGTCTTCTTCATCGCCGTCGTCGGCCTGATGATGAACGTGAATCGCGCCCGCGGCGACGCCGAGAGTATCGTGCGACCCATCGTGCGGACGACGGTGGTCGTCGGGTTGGTCGCGACGCTGCCCTATTGGTTCGGCTGGACGGAGAATATTTTTCTCACGCTGGCCGACACAGTGCATGAGGGATACACGCAGCATCCGATGGAGGCGGCATCCCGGCTCCGCGATTCCGTCGCCGACAGCGCCACGGATTTCAGCCTGCGGCGGATCGGCGAGTCGCTCTACAAGGGATTTCTTTTCGGGGCGGCCAAACTCGTCGTCCTCGTGGCGAGCCTGCTGCAACTGCCGTTCCTCGTCCTGCAGTTCATCCTGAAACTGCTCTGCTATCTGTTTCTGCCCATCGCGCTCGCCCTGGCGCTCATTCCGTCGCTCGCCTCGATGGGCGTGCGTTACATTCAACAAACGCTCGCCGTGCTCGCCTGGCCGGTGGGCTTCGCGATTACTGAACTGGTCGCCTACCACCTGCTCACGGCCTACGGCGAAAATCTCGCTACCGCCTATGGTCTCCGGCCCGGCGAAATCGACGGCGCCTCGTTCGCCAGTCTGCTCGGCGGACTACTCGCCGCGCTCTGGCTCATCATCGGCACGCTCGGCACGCCGTTCCTCATGCAGGCGCTCATCTGCTCGGGGTCGCCGCTCAGCGCCGGCGGTGGATCCGCGATGCAGCAATTCTACATGCTGCACCAGCTCGCGTTCATCGCGAAGTCACTGAAGACCGGCGGAGCCGCCGCCCCTGCGCTCGCCGCACGGGGTGCGGCCGGGGCCGGGTCGTCGGGCGGCGGAAATCCGCCGCCGCCTGCACCGCCACCGTCTCCCCTTTCTCCAAGGACACCACCACCGCCGTCCGCGCCATCGAGTTCCGCGGCCGACCCAAGTGGCGATGCTCGCGTCACTGCGGCTCTCGCCCAAACCCGCCTGCCCACGCCCCAGACCACCATCTGACATGAACGAATTGAGAGAGACTGAGGCGCCGCACCGGCGCCACGACGCCACTGCATTGCCCAGACGCAAGCGTCACCCGCTCCACCTGTTCGCCGACCACGCGATGGCGGCCCGGCTGTGGTGCGTGGTTGCGGTGACGGCCGTCGGGTTTTGTGCGGTGCAGCCTTTCCTCGTCATCCGGGCGTATCGCACGCGGGAGCGCGTGGTCGTGCTTGATCCGAGCGGGACGTTTCACGTGAGCCCACTGTTGGGCTTCGAGGAGGCGACCAAGCTCCACGAGCAGCACGCGTTACTGGCGTGTCTCGCGCTGTTCCAGCGCAACCCCGCGGGCTTCGACTATCCCGAACTGCTCGACAAACTTTTCTTGCCCGACGCCGCGCGCAAAGCCCGCATCGAAGCCGGCGCCCGGGCTGAGGAGTTCACTGCGAAGGCGCTCCACCAAAAGCCGGAGGTGCAGAAAATCACCGTGCTGGAGACGCGGGAGAACACCGTTCTCGCGCAGGCCGAGGGCCAGTTGATCCGCACGGGGGCGGTCAATGGGCAGGTCTTCACCGAAGCCCCGGCGTTTACCGTGCGCTTTACCTTCGCGCGCAATCCCAACCTGGCCGCCAACGGCCGCTATCCCCTCGCGGTATGGAACTACGACATTTCACGCTGATCGCGTTCTGGTCTCTCTCGGTCGCGGCGCACGCTGCCGTGCGCGCCTATCCGCTCGACGAGCGCACCGTCTATTCCATTCGCATCGGTCGCGACGCGCCGACCACGTGCGTTTTTCCGGATGCGCCGACGGCGCTCGAAGGCGCGGGCGTGTCAACCAAGACCGATGACGGAGCTGCCGTGCTGCTGTCGCACCAGCCGGGCACCGGCTTCTTTTCGGTGCGCGCCCTCCGCGACGATGCCGCCGGGGCGCTCAACGTCGTGTTCCGCGGGAAGGTCTTCGTCCTGAGCTTCGCAACCGGCGGTGAGCCGGATCGCGTCGTCCGTTTTCTGGATGTGCCGCTGGCGGGCGTGGTCAGCCCCGCCAAGCCGCAACCGACCGAGCAACTCCGCATGCTCGTCGCTCGCGCTCGGCAGTGGACCCGCCTCGCGGCGCAATTCCCCTCGCTCGCTTCCACCGTCGAGCACGCCGAGCCGGGAACCGTCACGCGTTACCCGATGTTCAGCGTCACGCTCGCGGAGGTCTTTCGTTTCGAGGCGGAGGACACCTTGGTCTTCCGGCTCCGCTTGCTCAACGAAGGCGACACGCCGGTGTTCTACGACTCCGCCCAACTCGCCGTCCGGGCGGGCACGGAGATCTATCCGGCTTCATGGGTCGATGCGTCTGGCGCAATTCCTCCGCACGGCGGCGCCGAGGTGTATCTCGCCGTGACCGGCGCACCCGGTGGCGGACGGGCCAACCTCAGCGTGCGCGAGCGCTTCACGGTCATCGTGCCCCTCCCATGAAATTCAACCGGGAATTCTTCGGCACTACGACCGGACAACTCGTCCTGATCGGGGCGTTGATCGCGGTCGGCGTCGTCGCGATGCAGTGGCAGCACGGGCGACGGCAGACAACTCCGCTGCCGGCCGCGCCCGCGGCCCAACCGCCGTCGCTGCCGAAAACCTTTGCTCGCGAAATCGCGAAATTTCCCAAGCCCGCGAGCCCCGCAGAATCCGCGGTGCCCGTCGGACTCCGGCCGCCGCCGCCAGCCGTCGAGAAACCGCGCATCGTTCCCCTCACGTTGCTGGCCGCCAAGTCACCGGCGGCGCCGTTGGAGACGCCGATCTTCGCTCCCTACGGCCGTCTGATTCCCTGCGAGACCGTCGTAACACTCGAGTCCAACCGGCTGGACACGCCCGTGATCGGTCTCGTCACCGAGGATGTCTGGCACGCCGGCCGGCTCGTTGTCCCCGCGGGCGCCGAAGTTCACGGCCACGCCGCACTCGACCGCGCCCGCGAGCGGCTCGCCGTGCAGGGCGCCTGGAAAATCGTCTGGCGCACGCCGGACGCGGACAACGGGACCGAACTCTCCGTGCAGGGACTCGCGCTCAACCGCGAATACGACTCCGCGACCGGTCGCTGGGGCGAGCAAGATGGTTCCGCCGGTCTGCGTGGCGTGATCCTGAAGACAGACGACGAGCGCGAACTGAAGCTCTTCGCCGCCACCTTCCTTGCGAGCGCCACCGCCGCTTTGCAGGACGTGAGGCCGACCGCCGGTTTGCTGGGCGATGCGTCGATTCCGGCGGCGACCGCCCGCAACGCGGTATTGGCGGGCAGCGGCGCGGTGCTCCGCGAGCACGCGCAGGCCATCCGCGAATCCATCGCACGTGACGGCCTCTACCTCCGCGTTCCCTCGGGGAAGCCCTTCTACCTCTACCTCACCCAAACCCTCGACCTCAGCCAGGCGCGGCGCAGCCCGTCGCTCGCGCATCGCGCCGCTTCCTCCCGCCCATGAAACACCTCCTCCTTGTGCTCCTCGTTGGATTGGCTGGGTGCCAATCCTCGCCTGCGCCGTCCGTCCTTCCGACACCAGCGAATCCGCCTGCAGCCGTTGTGCCGCCTCCGGCCCAGCCTTCGGCTCCGGCCACGCCGTCTGCCAGCGGCCTCGAACTGAAAGTGCGCCAGCAGGCGCAATACATCGAAGCCCTGATCAGCCAAAACGACGCCCTGACGGCGAAGCTGGCCGCGCCGAAGGCCGCGCCCCAGCCGGTGGTATCCGTTCCGGTCGCACGTGAGCCTGCACCGGTGCCGCAACCTCCGGCGACGAGGCTGCCGGTTTCGGCCGAGCCGACGCTGACACCCAACGCCGACAACGTCATCGACCTCATCGCGGCAATCGTAGCGGAGAAGCCCGGCGAGCCGGTGAACCCCTTCACGGTGCGCACGGTGCCACCCGAGGCCATGCGGGAAGTGAGCCTGCAGGTGGGCGGCATCGCGGCCGGACCAATGGCCTGTGCCGTCATCAACGACCGTCTTGTGCAGGTCGGCGAAACAATCGAATCGCTGGCCGTCGAGCGAATCGAACCGGACGCGGTGCTGCTCCGGCACAGCGGCAAACTGCTGCGCCTGCCTGTCGCTGAAAGACCCACGCGCGTGCGGCTGCCCCTCTGACATGCCTGCCTTCGCCATCAACGCCATCGACCGCGCGGGCACGCGCCGGTTCTTCCGCGAAGACGCCGCGAGCGAGGCGGAGCTGCGCCTTCAGCTCCGTGCGAAATCGCTCTGGCCGCTGCGAATCCGTGAGCTGGCCGAAGATCGGAAACTCGCGCGCCTCGTTTTGCCGGCGACGGAATTCATCGGACTGCTCCACCAGTTGGAGCTTCAGCTTCGCGCCGGGGTGAATGCCGACACGGCGCTGGGACAATTGGCCGGAGATGCCCCGCCAGGTGCCATGCGGCTCATGCTGGAGAAAATCCACCGCGAGGTGGCGCAAGGCACGCCCATTCACGTCGCCTGCCGTTTCTTCGCGCGCCAGTTCCCGCCCCACCTCGCCGCGGTGGTGGCCGCAGGCGAGGCGTCAGCTCAACTGCCCGAGGCAATCCGCGCGTTGGCCGCGCACGTGAACGGCCACGCGGAGCTGCGCCGCACGGCACGCCGGGCGATGATCTATCCGGTTGTCGTGTTGGTTGCGACGTCGGCTCTCGTCGCGTTCCTGCTCGGCGGAGTGGTGCCGCAGTTCGCGGAGATCTTCGCCTCACTCCATCTCTCACTGCCGGCCGTTACCGTTGCACTGATCGCGATCAGCCAGTTTCTCCGGGATGGCTGGCCGATTGGATTGGCCGTCGTCGTCGCCGGCATTGTCCTGGCCAGTGCAGCCACCCGGTCGCCTCGGCTTCACCATCTCCGGGACCGGCTGTTGCTCGGTCTGCCCGTGCTCGGCGAGGTTATCCGTCACATCGCCACGGCCCGGTTCGCCGCGCATTGCCGGCTGCTGCACGAAGCAGGCATTCCGCTGTTGGAGGCGCTGCGCACCGGCGCGGAGCTCACGGGTAATTCCGTCATGGCCGGGCAGCTCCTAGCCGCGCGGGAACGCGTGGCCGTGGGCCAGCCGCTCTACGCGGCGCTGCCGAAGAAGCACGCGTTCCCTGCCTTCATCGTGCCTGCGCTGAAGTCCGGGGAAACCACCGGACAACTCGGCGCGTCCCTGCGCCACATCGAGGAGTATGCGGCGACGCGTGCTCGCGAACGGCTCGCGACCGCACTGGCCCTCCTTGAGCCCGCGCTGCTCGCGACCCTCACCGGGATCGTCGGCCTGATCGCTCTCTCGTTCTTTCTCCCGCTCATTTCGCTGCTCGGCGGCGTGAGCGCCCGTTGACGATGTTTACCGTTGCCCAACGTCTGCGCGGCCGACTGAGTGTCGGCCAGAGCCGCCTCCACATCGGTGGATTCACGCTGCTGGAAGTCGTGCTCGTGCTGTTCGTGCTGGGCGCGCTCGCCGCCGTGCTGACGCCGTCGGTGCGCGACATCATTGAACGCAGTCGGCGCGAAGCGGAGGGCCGCGCCCTCGAAGAATTGGCGGGCACAATCACCACGTCGTTCGAGAACACCGACCTCAGCAATCTCAACGTCGCAGCCTTGCCCGGAACGATTGCGACGGCCGATTCGCCGACGCTGTTTTCCGCGTCGACCATCGGACTCTATACGACCACCGATAACTCGGCGTGGTTTACGAAGGTCGCGCGCTTGCGTGGCGTGACTCCGCAAATCGGCACCGCGCCGGCCGCCCAGCCGGAACTGGCGCGCATCGCATTCAATGCGTTGGGCAATTCCCGGCTGTTGTTCGCCGCGCCGGACGAGGCTGGTCGGCAACGTTTCCTCCTCGTCAGCCTCGTGGCCCGCAGCGAGCAGCTCGCGTTGCCGGCCTACGAAAACAGTGCCGCGTGGTTCGATGCCATCTGGAACCACGATTGGGAGAGTCGCACCGCGGCGCTCCCGGCCCTCTGGCAGAGTCGTCTCAGCGCAGCTCAGATCGCCGCGTGGCAGCAGGGCAGCGGAGGACTCACCCAAGTGCATCGTTTCGCGGTGCGCCGCATCGTGCTCCCGAAATACCGGGTCACGCTGAACAGCAACCATCCGACCGAACAGGCGTTCGTGTCGTTCAATAACACGCCGAACGCGTTCACCGCGGCGGCCAATTCAGGAGCCACGAGCACGCCGGAGATCCTCGGCGGCCGGCTCATCACCATCAACCGCGGCACCGCGTGGCCCGGCGTGGAGGCGTTGCGCTTCCACCTGCGGGAGAACGCGACCGTCACCGTCCAATGAAACATCTCTCTACTTTAATCTCCTGTGTGCTTGCGCTCGTTGCCCTCTCCACGTCTGCCCGCGCGCAGGCGGTTAGCTCCGCCGCGTTTGGTTCGACCGTGGCGGTGTGGTCCGGGCACACGACCGTGCGCGAACGGGTCGATGCCGGGGTCAACGAACGCATCGAACTCTGGAACCGCACCTGGATCGTCAGCCCCTCAGGCCAGGTTTACAGCAACACCGACCACTGGGGCTTCAACGCCCCCGATGGTTATGCGGCGACGACGATCACCTTCAACGAAACCGGCCGTTGGTCCTATTGGGCCTCCGACGGCGGTTCCATCGACAACTTCATTTACGGCGATGCGCCGTATGATTGGTATTTTTTCCCGCACAATCCTCCCAACGGCGTGGGCTACGGAGGCGCGGGACGACGGCTGACCACCTACATCGACATCGGTGCCGCGAATAGCGCGCCGACGATCACCTGGACCGCGACACCGGGAACCGTGGGGAGTGGACAAAACTATTCGGTCACGGCGCATGGCCACGATGCCGACGGCAATCTGACGCAGGTGAACATCTGGAAAAACGGCGTTGGCTTTGCCTCTGCTGGAGGAGGGAACGGCACCGACGGCGACTCGGGCAACGCGACGTCCGACAGCGGCCCTGCGACGATCACGTATACGGCCAACGCCGTCGATTCGGACGGGGCAACGTCCGCGACGATTTCTCAAACGGTAACGATCACCGCCGCGAACTCCGCGCCCACGATCGCATGGACTTCGACCCCAGGTTCCGTGGCGAGCGAGCAGAGCTACACGGTGAGCGCCCACGGGCACGACGCCGACGGCAACCTCACCGAGGTGAATATCTGGAAGAACGGCGTCGGCTTCGCCTTCGCCGGCGGCGGCAACGGCACCGATGGCGATTCCGGCAACTCCACGTCGGACAGCGGACCGGCCACCATCACGTTCACCGCCAACGCCGTCGACGCCACCGGTGTGAGCTCGGGCACGATTTCACAGACGGTGTCCATCGGTGCGCCGCCGTCAGTGTCCGCCTCGATCAGCGTCAGTCCCACGACTGCAACAGCCCCGGGTTCGGTGACCGTGACCTGGTCGAGCACCCACGCGACCGCCGTGTCAGTGACCGGCGCGGGGGTGGCGAGTTCAGCGGCGAGTGGCAGCCAGGCTGTCGGCGAACTGCCGGCCGGTTCCCACACGTTCTCGATCACGGCGCAAGGCGCCGGTGGTCCCGTCACGCAGACCGCCACGGTGACGGTCAATCCACCGGCCAACACGGCGCCCACCATCGTGTGGACTGCGACGCCCGGCACGGTCGCGAGCGGCCAAAGTTACACGATTTCCGCCCACGGCCGCGACGCCGACGGCAATCTCACCGAGGTCAACATCTGGAGGAACGGTTCCGCCTACGCCTTCGCGGGTGGCGGCAATGGCACCGATGGCGACTCCGGTAACTCAAGCACGGATACGGGGCTATTGAACGTCACCTACACGGCCGACGCCGTGGATTCCAACGGCGCACGCTCCGGCACGATTTCGCAGATGGTCACGATCAGTGCACCTGCCAACGTGTCGGCCTCCATCACAGCGAGCCCGGCCACCGGAACCGCGCCAGGCTCAACGACGATTTCGTGGTCCAGCGCCAACGCCACGGCGGTTTCGGTTTCGGGCAACGGCCTCACCAGTTCGGCCGCGAGTGGCAGTCAGGCGGTGAGCGGCCTGCCAGCCGGCACGCATACCTACACCGTGACCGCACAGGGCGCCGGAGCTCCAGTCACTCAAACCGCGACGTTCACCGTTGGTCCGCCGGCCAACACGGCGCCGACGATTTCGTGGAATACGACTCCCGGCACGGTCGCGAGCGGCCAGAGTTATACCATTTCGGCCCACGGTCACGATGCGGACGGCAATCTCACGGAGGTGAACGTCTGGCGGAATGGCGTGCCCTATGCGTTGGCCGGTGGCGGCAATGGCACGGACGGCGACTCCGGCAACCCCAGCACGGACACCGGGCCGTTGACCGTCACCTACACGGCCGAAGCCGTGGACGCCAACGGCGCACGCTCCGGCACGATTTCCCAGACGGTGACGATCAGTGCACCGGCGGCGGTTGCGGCTTCGATCAGCGCAACCCCGACGGCTTCGACCGCGCCGGGGTCCGCCACCATCACGTGGTCCAGCGTCAATGCCACGGCGGTTTCGGTCAGTGGCAACGGCCTCGCCAGCTCCGCCGCGAACGGCAGCCAAGCGGTGTCCGGTCTTCCGGCCGGCGTTCATAGCTACACGATCACCGCCCAAGGTCCCGGCGGACCGGTCACGCGCTCGGCGACGATCACGGTAAGCGCTGCGGCTTCCGTCAGCGCTTCGATCAGCGCCACACCCAGCAGTGCCGCGGCACCCGCGGCGGCCACGATCACGTGGTCGAGCACGAATGCCACGGCGATCGCGGTATCCGGGCCGGGGCTCAGCAGTGCAGCCGTGATGGGGAGTCAGTCCGTCAGCGGACTTTCCGCCGGAGTTCACACCTATACCATCACCGCCCAGGGACCGAATGGCCCCGCGAGCGACACGGCCACAGTGACGGTCTCCACCGCACCCAATTCCGCTCCGACGGTCGCGTGGAATACCACGCCGGGGACGGTGGCGAGCGGTCAGAGCTACACCGTCTCGGCGCACGGCCACGACCCGGACGGCAACCTGACCAACGTGAATGTATGGCGGAACGGCGTGGCGTATGCCTTCGCTGGTGGCGGAAACGGGACCGACAATTGCTCCGGCAACCCTAGCACTGACTTGGGGCCTTTGACTGTCGTCTACACGGCCCAGGCAATGGATGCCGCCGGACTTAGTTCGGCGACGATTTCCCAGACGGTAACGGTGACGGCGCCGCCGGCCGTTTCCGGTGCGATCAGCGCGAGTCCGACCGCCACGACGGCACCGGGATCGGCGACCCTCACGTGGAGCACGGCGAACGCGACCGCGGTGAGCGTTTCCGGCAGCGGCCTGAACAGCACGGCGAGCAGCGGCAGCCAGACGGTGAGTGGACTGGCGGCGGGTTCTTACACTTACACGCTCACGGCGCAGGGACCGGGCGGTCCCGTGACCCAGACCGCGACGGTCAC
>JACCDS010769025.1_pt1 | contig 14806 bp, 9 predicted proteins | sample 7446441 | NCBI WGS metagenome assembly JACCDS01 (sample SAMN15323445, study PRJNA562643) | freshwater metagenome | isolation source: river surface water | place: USA:Blue River Watershed | collected 2017-08-17 | reverse complement strand
TTTAACTGATTGATTGTTTATTTGATTGAATTGAGCAATTATTTTTCCATCAATGCTTAAGAGGGTTACATTCATTAATTCATTATTTGCAGATAATTCTGTAAATCGAATAGTTTTATCCACGGTAGGGTTGGGGTAAACATAGAAATATTTATTATTTTTATTAATTACAGAAGATAATTCAGATTTTTTTGTAATTAAAAGTTCGAATCGTTGATCTGAATTTAATGCATCAGTAGACGAAGTGCTAAATATATAACTAACCCCATTTGAAACTTGAATAGTTTTATTTGTTAACTTATCCAAAATTTGAACTTCAGTATTTCCAAGGTCAGCACATGTTGTGAAGCTGATTTTATAGTCGGTTTTTTCCATAGTTTTCACAACTAAAGGAATGGAATTTAATTCGTTTTCAATTAAATCTGCTCTGCGATCAATAGCATACCAAATATTGTTTTTATCCGCTGTTCCAATTCCCAAATAACCAGCAAATAATTTAGTAGCATCGGTTAAATCTTCGGTATTTGTACTTCCATATTTGGACATATCCCATTCCAATACTGAATTATCTTCACGATTGCTTGAAATCGTGTTGTAATTTAGATTCATTGAAAGTTGGTTACAAGGAATTGTCTTTTCTTCTTTGAAAGCAGAAGTTTTACCTTTTTTTGGAGTTTTACAATTTTCAGTGAAATTTAATGAATTGGAACTATTGGTTGCTACAACAAAGAAGCCCGCACCTTGTTCGATGGTAGCCGCTTCATCATTGGAAGAATTAGTATAAGCAGTACTTCCGCTTAAAGTTAAAGAACCCGTTGTATTATTATAAACACTGTAGTTTTGGGCTTTGGGATTGAAATAATAAAACTTATCAGCAATATTACTATTGTTTCCATTACTAATAACCGTTCTCCAATCAACTGCAGCGGGATATGGGTTTGCAATTAAATTAACACCTTTCAATGAACCACCACTAGAATTATAATCTAAATTATTCAAAGTAAAATCACCGTAATTGATTTCTCCTTTGAAAATCATGGTTCCGGAATTAGCACTGGTTGATGGATCTCCAACTCCATTTGACCCCATTCCTCTAAAGAACAACAAAACTCCAGTACCCGTGGAAATAGTACCTGCCGAAGATCCAGATTCATATGCAGACCATTCGCTATTGGTTTCATTCCAAGAGAGCAATGAAGATTTACATGTTGTACATGTGCTATTGAACGAATAAAAACTATCTTGATTGGTGGAGTTTTTAGTTCCCGTAATTACGATATTATTAGCGATTTGAGATACATTCATTTCATTCTTTAGAGGAAAACCTACCGTTCTCCAAGAGCGAGTACCTGAATTGTATAGTTCCCATTGAACACCGCCCTCAATTCGGTTAGCGTCCCAATATACAGACCCAAAGGTATCAATATATCCACGGCGGGTTGCGTCATTTTTTATTTGTAGGAAAGGAACCCAATTTTTCCAATCAGATGCACTAGAGCTTGCAGGTGCGTTTGATTTAATACTTGCGAATAATGAACCATACAGTTCAAGAATTCCTCCTAATGTAATGGTTCCACCATCACCAGTTTGAAAATGTACACTGGTACCAGCTTCAATCACAATTCTTCCTTCACCACCTAAAATACCATGAGTGCCCCATCCCCAATCTTCAGAATGATGAATTTCATAACGATTTCCATTAGAAGCAAAACAAATACTGGTATTCGCTTCAGTTTTAAAGCTCATCCAATTGTAATATTGTTGATTGTTATGATACATTCTAGAATTAATGTAGAACTTCAAACATGCACCATTTCCAAAGTCGTTGATTGTTTTAATATCAATATTAGGAGACGTTGCAATGCATGCACCTGAGTTAAATTCAATTTGAATGGTATCGGTTCCACCAATCATGAATTCTGCCGCATCGCTGATATCAAAATCACCAACCCCGTTGTTGTATGCGAAGTTTTTATCTTCACCCAAAGTTTGATCCGTGTAGTATACCAAACGATCTAAATTATTTCCAGAATTCACCTTTAATGTAGATTTTGCCAAGGCTCCATTACTGCCCCTGTAATTAACTAAAACTACTTTCGTATTTAAAGTAGTCATAATTTGTTCAACGGTTTGCGTAAATTGACCTCCATTGTATAACACTTCTATGGCTTTTAAACCTACATGGTCAAAAATCAGTACATCAGATGTTGAAGGCGTTGTTCTCGAAGGACTCCAATTCGCTGGGGTGTGAAAGTTCCCATTATTCGTACCAATCCAGCGATAGACTTTTGATTTTGCGTTTGACTCTGGAAACAATTGAACATATTTGGAAGTGTTTACAGATGAACCAATTGGTTTGTACAGTAAATAAATTTCTCCAGATGTACTAGACGTGATATCTGATTTGATTTCAAGAGATACCGCAGTGTCTGTTGATGAAATGGCGAATCCTCTTTGAATTGTAGTTCCGCCCGTGTTATTTACATTTGAAACAGACTGATTAATAATTTGAATAAAATTAGATGATTTAGAAAAAATTCTAGCCTTGAAGTCTGTGGAATTTCCAATTACAATTAATGAATCACCGTTACCGGGATTGTCTAAATTCAAATAGATTTCTTTACTTGTTCCAGATCCACCATTGTTTGAATACCATGACATTCTAGCGTTAGTGATACCAGATGATGTTGTAGTTTTTGACATTGCACCGGCTACTGTAATGTGGGAAATGGATTGCGATTTTGCTAATAGTGAAGTTGAAAACAACACCAAGCTTACGAATTGTTTGAAGTTCATTGAGAAGTGTTTTACTTTTTTTGTTCAAAAATAAAACACAAGAGTAATTAATTTATATATTTCCTTTAAAAACCATACTATCAAAGAAAAAAAGCACTAAGTATGGATATTGTTCAAATACACCTAACCTTGTTTCTATTGTGTTCAATTGGCAACCAAATCGTTTTACAAATTTTTAAAAATGAAAAAGTTTTAATTTGAAGCCAACAACGCATCATTGAACTCCTTAGCCTTTTGCCAAACATCTACGATGTAATCATCCAAACCTGGTTCTAATGCTACTTCTGGTTCGAATTCATGACGCACGTAAAATTGTTTATTGAAAATTAATGGTTGTACCTGAGCGGCTTCCTTGAATTCGGGAGGTAGTATTTTGTTTTTTTCTCCCAAAACGGAACCAAATGTTTTAATAAATTGTGGGTTTTTGATTGCATTTTCTAATCGTATAGGATTTGAAGCAATATTGGATCTGAATTGATGTAATGCCTCTTTTTCGGGCATATACACTCCTGAATAAATGGCACAGCTCTCAGCACCCAATTCCAAATAAATACCTCCTGGCCACATGGTTTTTCTACCACCAATATGCAGTGATGCCGAACAATGTGTTTTGTAAGGTGTTTTGTCTTTGCTAAATCGAACATCTTTATATATTCGGAATATGCATTCCTTGGCCGACAATCCAGAATAATCATTGTTGATTTCCGCCATTTTTGTTATTAGTTGCTCAACAAACTCTAAAAATGGTTGTTTCACATCTGACTCATATCGCGTTTTGTTTTCATCAAACCATCTTTTTTGATTATTGACAGTTAATTCGATGAAGAATTCAAAAAATCCGATATCTAAATTTGTGCGCGACATAACAATAAAGCAATTAATGCCAAAAATAGTTTCATTCTGCCGAAATACCTATTTGGCTTGTTATCTTTGAAAACTATATGTTTTTTGTCATCAGTAAATTACTTAATTTCCTTATCAATCCATTTTTTTGGATAGAATTGTTCTTAGTATTTGCCATTTTACGTATACGAAAACCAAATTCTAATCCCCACGCCGGATGGAAGAAATGGTCAACAGCCTTGTACTATCAAAGTGCTAAATCTCACGTTATAAAAGTGTTATTAATTCTATTTATTGCCGGTAACAATGTACTTGCTAATGAATTATTGTTACTCTGGGAAACACCCATTTCAAAAAATAAGGTACATGTTGATTCGAATTGCCCTAAAACAGCAGTTGTATTGGGTGGATTTGGGAATTATAACATTGACCAAGATTGGTATCGATTAAACGATGCTTCCGAACGATTGCTAACGGGTATGGAAGGATTGGTTAATGAGCGATTTGATCAGGTAATTCTCAGTGGTGGTAACTCCAATATTTTTGATAAACGTTATTTTGACGCAACCAATGCAATAAAATATTTATCACGTTTTAAAATTGATACCACCAAAGTAATAATCGATAATAATGCTCGAAACACCATTGAAAACGCCTATTTTACAAAGCTAATTTTAGATAGCTTGAAAATCAATAAACCAGTTCTGTTGATAACCAGCGCTACACATATGCCGCGTTCGATAAAATGTTATGAGAAGTATAATATTCCAATTATTCCTTATCCAGTTCAACATTTAGGTAATTCAGATCGCCGCTATAATATCCAAAGCTTTTTGATTCCCAGTAGTAATGCCATGGAAAAAACACAAAATCTACTTCACGAATGGGTAGGTTATTTGGTTTACAAACTTTCCGGTAAAATTGATTAGATATTTGAGTCTATTCATTCCCTAATTTGGATATTAATTAACGGATAATTTTAGTACTTCAAATAACCAATTTTAGTATTTTAAGTAATAAAATGGTAATGGAGATGATTTCTCAAATTGGTAAGCAATAAATATGATCAAAACCAAAATCAATGTATTTACCATCCAATGTGTATTTGAAATTCGATTCTCCAATTTTGCGTAAATACCTCCCAAAGTAAATTGAACAATCACCGTAATCAAAGTGATTATTAAGACCCCGGGATATAATTGTATCCAATCTGAAATCAAGGAAAAGTCCAATTCTTTTCCAATTTTCAGTAGAATACCATTCGCTGCTTCAAAAGAACTGGCTTTAAAATAAACTCCACTAAAAATCAAAAAACTAAATGTGATCATAATCGAAATAAATCGATACAATGGCTTTGGAATCCAATTTTTTAATTTTAAACGTATTTCGCTTGTGTAAATATCCCATACCAAGGCCAACGCGTGTAGCATCCCCCAAAACCAATAATTCACAGATGTTCCATGCCAGAATCCGCTGATCATAAATACGATAAATACAGCTAAACTGGTACCGAATTTTTTTAAACTTCTGAATTGATAGGATAGTGGGAAGTACAGATTTTGATTGAACCATTTGCTTAAACTCATGTGCCAACGCTTCCAGTATTCCGTGATGTTTTGAGATAAAAATGGGAAATTGAAGTTTTCGAGGATATCGATACCCAGCAATAAAGACATTCCCACAACCATATCCGTATATCCGCTGAAATCTAAATACAAGTAGAACGTTTGAATAATGGATGCCAAGAACAATTCCATTGCCGTAAAAAACTCCCAACTTTCAAAAACGCGATTGACGAAATTGTAAGCAAGGTAATTGCCTAATATGAATTTCTTGGTAACACCTAACGCAATTAAATACGTTCCTTTACTGAGGTAGTTTTTCGGAATTAATATAGGTTTTTTTAATTGACTTAAAAAATCCGCTGATGGTGCAATTGGCCCACTTAAAATTAATGGGAAATAAGATGCGTAAGTCAAATAATGCACCCAATTCGTTTCAGGTTCGTCTGTGTTTTCAAAGTACACGTCCAAAACATATCCTAGGCTACGGAATGCGTAAAAGGAAACTCCTATAAAGTGAAAAATTCCCACCTCTCCCAAACCAAACCAATCGTAAATGTGCTTAAAAAACAGGATTAATCCCACATTTAATATCACACTGAAAAATAGCCACATGGATTTCTGACTATCTGATTTGGTTTTATGAATGGCTTTTGCCAAACTAAAGTCTAGTAATGCGGATCCAATTAAAACGAAAACTGCATATCCCGACAAAAAAGTGAAGAACCAAATATTGGCGAGCAAAAGTACCCAAGTTCTAATTGTTGGTTTTTGTGAAAAACCCAAGTAAAACCAATAGAGGATGAACCAAAAAATAAAAAAAGGAGCGGAGTTAAAAGCCATATAGATTATCTGATTCTCAAACGTTGACCAATTCTTAAGTTGTCGCTACGCAAACCGTTGTTGCGTTTGATTTCGGAAACGGAAACTCCGTATCTTCTTGAAATACTGTACAAAGTTTCACCAGATCGAACAGAATGGTAAACCGTTTTTGGTCTAACTGCAGTGTTTTTCTTAGGAGAAGTTTTTACCGTTGCAGGTGTGACTTTTTCTTTTTTTATTACAGTAAGTATTTTTAATTTTCTTCCCGCTTTTAACGAGTAGGAAGGAAGTCGGTTCCAACGTTTTAAATCTAAAACACTCACATTATAACGTTGCGCAATCGACCAAGCCGTTTCTCCTCTACGAACGGTATGGGTTTTCCAAACCTTCTGATATTCAATACCATCTACTGGCTGGCCAGGCGCATTGTCATCGGGGTTATATGTAGAATCTGATTTGTTGATTTCCGTGCTAGAATTCAAAGGATTTAATTGTACTGGATTCGTTGTGCTGGTAATTGTACCTGCATCATTCAAGTTTAACGTATCAAAACAAGGAATAATGATCCCTCTTGCGGTGTCCGGTTTCTCAATCAGTTTACTATGAGTATTGCGGAATGCTTGGTAAATAAGTGTACCCTTTAATTCATATCCATCTCGAGTTAAATGCACCCCATCTTTATTGGCTAAACTCAATGATTTCCATATTTTCATGGAACGATTTCCACCAGCTACACGATACCAATCATAAAAAGCGACTTTTTCGCTTTGCGCCACGTCAGCGATCATGTAAGAAAATACGGAACACGCTGCTAAACTATATCCACCGCGATGAATATCTTGGCTATTGGATAAAATAATTACTGCATTGGGCGCAAATTCTTTAAACAAGTTAATTATCGAAATAAGATTTTCTCTAAACTTCTCTTTATCCATCCCCTTGTTGTAAAAATCGTTCGCTCCCACATCCAAAATAATCGCATCTGGCTTTAAAATGCCTAATTGTTGAGGCAGTTTATCTTCGCGCATGATGCTGTAATGTCCCGCACCATTAATCCCAACGCTCGTATATAGCACTCCATTATTTTTGGGGGATTCAATACTGATTCCGTAAATTTCAAATTCTTGCTGAGCCGTGTCAGTGTTGAGAAATTCAAAACGATACCAAGGATGACCTGAATTTAAATTTACTACTAATTCATCCGTTGCTGTATCAATATCGGATTCAAATACATCAATAATCTTAGTTTCTGTGGGTGTAACAATTTTAATATCAAAAGATTGAGCGCTTCTTTTACATAAGATTCTCAATCGTGTAAAATCCTTTTGAATAGAACCTTCTCTGAATTTTAAGGTGAATTGAGAACGAACATCGTAGGTTTTTGATGTTACTCCACTTACTCCTAAATGCAATTCGGGGCTTCTTTCCACGTTTTTTGCATACAACCATTTTCCGGTATGAAAACACTGATAATCCGCCGCAGTATGCGTTTTAGCTGTTGTATAAGGAAATACAATACCTCTTCCCGAATAACCAAATGTATTTCCCAATAACATTCGTGTTTCATTGGTGAAAATATCTGCTTGGACGTGAGAATCGCCTATGTGAAGTATATTCACCCGTTTCTTATTCGAGTGATTCAATTTTATAAATAGTGGACGTAAAATGGCTTTGTCATGTGCTTGAAACACATTCATCGTTGAATCCAACCACGGATAGTTTTTGTATTCGAATGATTGCCATCGAACCGCTTGTCCAAATACCAGTGAACTTGAAAGGGCCAATAACGTCAAAACCATTGATTTTAAATTATTCAAAATCATTTGTTGGTTCCTCCTTTCGCTTTTATCAATGCTTTAACTGGAGGTTGACCAGACACCAATCGATGCTTTTGATATGCCGTTAATAATTCAGCGGTAAGTGCTTTTGCGAATATTCTTTGACCTGTTGGAGTAAGATGACCATCTAAACCGGCCCATCCATTTTTTTTCCATCCTAAAATTCCGCCATCTTTTTGCATTAAATGATAGAAATCAAAATAACTAAATCCCTGTTCTTTCGATAAATCCTTCAGCCAACTATTTAGAATATTAGCACTTGCATAACTCTGTGCTTCTCCGCCTCTTTCAAACCCCATATCTCCGGGCCCTATAACCAAAAAAGCTATGTTAGGACAATCTTTCTTGTATTTGGCAAAAACGTTTTTGAATAATTTCAGCAGCCATTTCTTACTTTGTTCGTCACTTTTTAAATACGGAACAATATTGTTTCCGTAATGAAAAACAATGAGTTGGGTGTTTTGATGAAGTGCTTGTGTACTCAACAGGTCGTTACTAATGGAATTTAAACCATCGCCAGAATGACCACGAATTCCCAAATTATCCAATTGAATTCCATGGTTATCTCCTTCAACATAAAATCCATTAATTACCAAATTAGCACCTCTGCAGCGCACAGATAGTTTACCATGTATTGCCGAATCGCCAATATTAAATTCCTGATAGTTTTTATTTTTAAAACTCACTTTAGAACGTTTCCAAGCGGAATCTTTCGATTTTTTCCATTCAACAACCATTAGTGAATCGCTAAACCCCGCTAATTTTAACTGTTTGAATTTCGTGCTTTTTAAAATATTTAATTGTAAATAATTGAATTTCTTGGGATCAGAGTTGATCGGAGTGAATGCCAAACCAGAGTGACAAAATTTGACATTTCGTTTTTTGTCTTTAAAGCAATTGAGCTTTTTAAAGTCGGGTTGTTCCCCCAATTCCAAAGAGGTATAACTAGCAGGGTTGCTTATGGGAATATATCCCAAACCACTTCCTCCAAAATAATTTTGAAGAATCTGGCGAATGTCTTTCGTAATTCGATCACCTTCAATTTGAGAATCACCATAGTACCAAATGCGGATTAAATTCTTACTGGATTCGTCTAATGCAGAAAAGAAATTGGTTAAACCGTGATTCCCAAACTCTTGAAACTGTAGTAATTCAAGTTTATTAATTAAACTATCAAGTTGCTTTCGTTCTCCCACACTTAGATTGACCGTATCTTTTGAATTGATTTTGATTTTCTCGATGGGAGAATCTTCAATACTAGACAATCCCTCAAAACCTTCAGCAGGAAGAATAGCTGTTTTTAATAGAATGGTAGCTTTTTCACTGGTTGAAATGGATGAATCCTTCGAAAAAGTCCAAAATTCCAATGCATTGCCTGCAATGGGTGGCAAAGCATCCAAATACGACAACGTGGAAAATCCCAAAATCAATCCCAACGAAGCAATAGAAAAACTAAATGCAGCTGAGTTCTTCAAATTATGCTTGCTTTTTATCAATAATTAAACGAATCATATCTCCCACATTTTTCATGGAAATAAGCTCTTTTAACTTGAATTTTACGCCAAATTCATTTTCTACCTCCGCAATCATTGTCAAATGTGTAAGTGAATCCCAACGATCTACTTTTTCAGCGTTAAGTTCATCATATACAACGATGTCGGGTGTTGAAAATACAGTTCTAAAAATTATTTGAAGTTTTTCAGTGATTTCTTGATGTGTCATTTTGTATCTATTTAGTGAAAATCCCTCTCCATTTTAACCTTGCAGGAATCTCCCAACAAATTTAAACGAAGAATTTCAGGGTTGCATTGTGTTTCAACCATTTTAAATCCAATTTTTTTATAAAAATTGAAAGCATCGATATTATTTTGAAGCAGTTGAATTTCATGTTTTGAACATATTATTTGACTTGAAATGAACTCCAGCAACGTTTTCATGTAACCTTTACCTCTGAAATCAAAATGCGTATATAAATGTTCAAATTGCAGCGTCCCCGGTGTTCTATTGATTCGAATTTTCGATACTTCTGCTAATTTTTCTAAATTTTGTTTGAAAACATCTCCCAAAAGTGCCGAAAAAATTTGCGTTTTTAACATATCCGACGACATTCCAGCAGATGATTCAACCCAGGCGCAGCAACCTGCAACCGGCTGATTATTTACTTCGGTAATAAACCAATGTCCCAAATACCACGGTTGATCTTCGATTTCTTCTTCGAATACATTTTTCATGAAATCACTGAATTCCAACTCGTTAAGTCCCAATAATTCTTGGTATGGAAATACATTTGAGCCTGATTTTTCAGATTCAATTATACATTTAATAATAAATGATAAATCAGAAAGTGTGGCGGCTCGAAGGTGCATAGTTTACTTCTTTATGTTTTCTATTTAATAAATTGTTCAATTAGTTGAGCTTTGTCAATTTTCCCATTCGCATTCAATGGAAAAGCATCTATTTTATGCACCTGGTGAGGAACCATGTACCAAGGCAACAGCATTTTTAATTCGGATAAAATATACTCTGTATGGAACTCCGTTGCACCTTCAGTATAAAATAAATGCAATGTTGTGTTTTGTTCTGACTTATATGCGACTGCTTTAAATAGTGTATTGGGAGAAATCTGATTGGCTGCAAACTCTAGCTCACTTAATTCTACACGGTAGCCCTGAACTTTTACTTGATCGTCCATTCGGCCCAAACAGAAGTAATCTGTACCGTCGAATTCCGCAGTATCACCGCTGAGGTAAAATCCGTTTTCGAATCTTGATTGCTGTTCGGGTGTAGCCTTTAAGTAACCCGATGTGGTTTGTTTTCCGCCCAATTGCAACTCGTTGTTGTCGCCTAATTTCAATTCAACGTGCTTCAATTCCGTTCCAATGCATACTATTCCATTTTTTTGTTTCGGGGGATGCGAAAGCGGATAAGCCGTATACCTGGTGCAGTAAATAGTGGCCTCTGTGGGCCCATAAACGTTGTCAATTTGAGTATTGGGACAACAATTGCTCCAAGTATTCAATTGACTCATTTTAAAGGCTTCTCCGCAAAATTGAGTGTATTTTAGCTGGGGAAGTTCTATGTCATCTGCATATGGAGATAGCAATTCTACTGCAGATGGAACCATTAATGCAAATGTGATGTTTTGACTTTCAAGTACATCGTATAATGCCAATGGTTTTATTATGGATTTATTTAATGTATGAAATGATGCACCCAAGCATAATGGAATTAGAAAACTGGAAACCGATAAGTCAAAGGTTAACTCAAACATTTGTAGAAAACGATCTGAGGTATTGAGTGAATATCCCATCCCCAAAAATCCTTCATAAAAATGCTGAAGATTTGAATAGGAGATGGGCACACCTTTAGGTTTTCCGGTGGTACCCGATGTAAATAAAATGTATGCAATGGGAGCGTGAAAATCCGTCTGGTTCTGATGAACAACACTTGTAGAAATTGTAGATTCTTGAGAAATGAGTTCGTTTGAGGAGTCGGTTTTTATTTGGTTTTCTTCGCGAAAAGTCGGAGTAAAATCGCTGGAAGTGAATCCTTTGATTTCTTTCGAGTATATCAACCCATTCAAATGTACGATAGTATTACTCGATAATACCGGAGTATCTTTTGGGCCAAACCAAGCATCCAATTCGGCCATATCCAAAATATCTTGAATTCGATTTTGGGGATAGGTTGGCTGGATTGGGACAAAAGCACAACCATGAATCAAACAAGTAATAATATAAGAATAGGTATCCAATGAATCTTCAATGACTACGCCGATTCTCGGGTTTTTTGCAAAAGAATAGTTCTTGGATTCTTCTAATTGCCTAAGAAGAACATTCAATACAACACTGTACTCGTCAATTTTATTTGAAACATCCAAATACGAAAACTCTTCACCTTGAATGCTGCAACAAATTCTATGGGGGTCTAGCGATTGTTGATCCTTGAAAGAATTTAAAAGATCTGTAACAAAAGAGAATTCTAAAAAATGTCGCATCGAAAAGATGTTGATTGTTCAGTTTAATAGTGGTTAATCGACTGTATATAAATCGTTCAGTTTTATGTGTATCTGTTGGAATACAATTAATTCTTGAATTCGCTTTGAATCATTCAAAAAACTTGAATTTCAATTCAGGAATTCAAACGTTTCGCAACAAGTTGATTGGTTATTTTTGGATCCGCTTTACCTTTTGATCGCTTCATAACTTCTCCCACAAACATACCCATCAAACCAGTTTTTCCTTTTTTGAATTCTTCCACTTTTTCAGGAAATTCATGAATAACCTGTTCTACTAATTCTTCAATAAATGAAGTATCATTATTGGTAGCTAAGTTTAGTTTTTCAACTAAATCTCTAGGCGAAGAATCAGGTGATTGGATTAATTCAGGAAATAACTTTTGCGATGCAATACTGTGATTAATTATTCCCGAATCAATTAATTGAATGATTTCTGCAACTTGGTTTGCCGACAATGGAAATTGCGATAAACTCAGTGCGTTCTCGTTTAAATACCCACGAATAGTTATAGAAACCCAGTTGCTAGCAGCTTTGTAATTTGAATTCAATCCAACGATCGACTCAAAGAAATGGGCACTCTCTTTATCATCAACGAGAACACTTGCATCGTATTCACTCAAACCATATTCATTCGTAAAGCGATTTAACAATACTGCAGGAAGTTCTGGCATTTCAGCGCGAACTTGTTCAATAAATTCATCTGTTACGATGGTTGGTGGCAAATCTGGTTCAGGGAAGTAACGGTAATCATTTACCGCTTCTTTCTTTCTCATTGAGAACGTTGTTCCTGCTAAACCATTGAATCCACGAGTTTCACCCTCCACTTTACCGCCGTTTTGAATCAATTCAATTTGACGTTGAATTTCAAAGTCAATTGCACGCTTAACATTGGAAATAGAGTTCATGTTTTTCACCTCTACTTTTGTTCCAAAAACGCTAGAACCTTTAGGCATTACCGAAATATTGGCGTCACAACGAAGACTTCCTTCTTCCATATTGCCATCACAAATTTCTAAATAACGCACCAATCGGCGGATTTCCGTAACAAATGCATACGCTTCGTCGCCTGTTTTAATGTCGGGATGGGTAACCACTTCGATCAGTGGAGTGCCAGCTCGATTGTAATCGACTAATGTGTCGTACAAATCTTGATCGTGCATACTTTTTCCCGTATCTTCTTCCATGTGAATACGAATCAAGCCAATGGATTTAGAAACACCATCTTTGGTTTTGATGGGTACGAATCCGTTGGTGCATAAAGGTGTATCGAACTGAGTAATTTGATATCCCTTGGGAAGATCAGCATAAAAGTAGTTTTTTCTGGAATATCTATTGATTCGAGTTATATCACAGTTCAATGCCAAGCCCATTTTTAATGCCTTTTCAATGGCTGCTTGATTGTGCTTGGGTAGCGTTCCCGGATGTCCCAAACTGATTGCACTAACTTGCGTATTGGGCATTGCTCCATACTCGGTAGCATCAGAACTAAAGGCCTTGGTTAAGGTTTGTAATTGTATGTGAATTTCTAATCCTATTACTGCTTCAAACTCGGGATTCATCGTATAAATATTCAAGAACAACAAAGATACAACGATTCGCTATATAAAGGAAGTGATTCGATTTTTAATGGCAGTCTTTCGTTTTACAATGGCTGTCTTAGGATCTACAGTGGCAGTTTTCGTTTTTGGGAGCGAAGGACAAGGTTTATTATGTAATGAATAAATAATAGTTGATGATTTGGAAATGTATCGAACCCATGAAATTGACAAATCATGTATCGTATGAGGTAATAGAAATTGATGTATCTTTGCACACTAGGCAGTTCGTTCTATCGACTTGATTCGTCAAGTAGGAAAGTCCGGGCAACATAGGGTAGCGCACTTCCTAACTGGAAGGGGGTTGAATAAACTCACAGCTAGTGTCACAGAAAATTACCGCCTGCTTGCAGGTAAGGGTGAAAAAGTGAGGTAAGAGCTCACTCGTTTTGATGTAAATCAAAATTGGGACAAACCTTGCGCGTTGAAAGACCAAATATATCCGGATCAAAGGGTGACCCGCCCAATTGCTTGCAAGCCGGAAGGGTAGGTCGATTGAGGTATGCCGTGAGGCATATCCTAGATTAATGATAGAAAGCACGGCACAACCGTGTGAACAGAACCCGGCTTATAGAGCTGCCTTTTTTTAAAAAAAAATAAAAAAATGTTGCATTGTGTTTGTTAAAAGTATTATCTTTGCACCATTGTTAACGACGGAAACGTCAGTAATAACGCGAAAGTAGCTCAGTTGGTAGAGCATCACCTTGCCAAGGTGAGGGTCGCGAGTTCGAGTCTCGTCTTTCGCTCCAAATTTAAGCCCCTTTTCAGGGGCTTTTTTTATGCGCTACAGGTTTGAATTGTGCGTGACAACAGATTAATTTTATCCATAAAAAAAGGCCGTCTAAACAGACGGCCTTTTTCATATTCAATATTTTAACTCTTATTGAGCTTTCTTTCTACGTTTTGTTTTCTTGTTTTCTCCGCTTGTAGAAAGCTTGTTATAGCCTTTCTTGCTGTTTCCTACAGGAGAACCTACACGAATCATAGCACAACGGAAACCCAAGTAAGAAGTACTTTGATCTTGGTCCAAGAAACGACGTGTGCCTGGTGTTGCGAAATATGCACGATCAGTCCAGTTACCACCTTTGATTACACGAGCTTTATCATTAACTAAGCTGGTTACACCATACTCGTATGACAAATCTGCTTCCGTGATCCCTTTTTGAACGTCTTTGTAACCGATATTATCTGCTTGAGAATAGTTACGACGACCACCTTCTTTGATTTTGGTAGCAACTACGTCTTCGTAAACCAAACGACCCAATTCGTCTTTATCTTGAATACCATTTGTTCCGTTAGGATCTAAACGAACGGTCTCGAACTTGTTACCAC